>Ga0209021_1000873_pt1 | contig 33767 bp, 36 predicted proteins | sample PinacodermFT_FD_187299 | JGI IMG/M metagenome (GOLD analysis project Ga0209021, IMG submission 187299) | Host-associated microbial community of the marine sponge Aplysina aerophoba from Gulf of Piran - sponge pinacoderm, lysed by freeze-thaw... | ecosystem: Host-associated > Porifera > Sponge >... | reverse complement strand
GCGCAGGAGGCTCAGAAGCTGGCAGCCGAGGCCGAACAGGCCGCCGCGGAGCAGGCGGAAGCCGACGCCCAGGCCGCCGCCGAGGCCGAACAGGCCGCCGCCGACGCCGCGCAGTTGGCTGAGGAGCTGGCAGCCGAGGCCGAACAGGCCGCCGCCGACGCCCAGGCAGCGGCCGAGGCCGCGCAGGAGGCTCAGAAGCTGGCAGCCGAGGCCGAACAGGCCGCCGCGGAGCAGGCGGAAGCCGACGCCGAGGCCGAACAGGCCGCCGCCGACGCCGCGCAGGCCGCCGCCGACGCCCAGGCCGCCGCCGAGGCCGCGCAGGAGGCTCAGAAGCTGGCAGCCGAGGCCGAACGGGCCGCCGCGGAGCAGGCGGAAGCCGACGCCCAGGCCGCCGCCGAGGCCGAACAGGCCGCAGCCGACGCCGCGCAGGCCGCAGCCGACGCCCAGGCAACCGCGGCTGCGGCCGAAGAGGAGGCGCAGCGGGCCCGCGAGGAGGCAGCCGCCGCACCGCCTCCTCCACCGCCGCCCGAACCGCCACCACCACCGCCCGAACCTCCGCCTCCTCCACCGCCGCCCGAACCCCCGCCACCGCCACCGGAGCCTCCCCCTCCGCCGCCACCGGCCGGCCCCAACGACCTTCCCACCTTGACGGTCGTTGACGTCCTTACCGGCGAGAACGTCGTGCTTGCTTCGTTCGCACCCACCGACCGACCCATATTCGTGTGGGTCTGGGCGCCCCATTGACCGGTTTGCCGCCGGGAGGCACCCGGCATCGAGCAGTTCGCTCGAGACCACGGAGACCAGGTCCAAGTCTTGGGCTTGGGGGTCACGGACTCTCTCATGCAGGCTGAGCAATTCGTGGGAGTGACGGGACTCCAGTCGTTCCCTGTGGTGTGGAGCGAATCCTTCGACCCGGCCGCCCTGCTGGGCGTCTTCTCCCACCCTTCTTGGGTGCTGCTCTCGCCGTCGGGCGAAGTCGTCGAGCGCGGCGTCGGCGGCATCGACGCGGACAGTCTGCTCGAGAAGGCCGCCTCCATCTGACGCACCGTCGCGGCAGGCCGGCCGCGACGACCTGGCTAGGCTGCGACCGGCTCCTGGGAGTACTTCGCCAGCAGACCGAGGGTGGCCCGGCGGTGCAGCATCTTCACGCGCACCTCGGGATACCGCATCCGCAGCTTGCGCACCTTGCGGTTCTTCCGGGTGACGAGCTTCTGCTGCAACGTCGTCAACTCGACGTACATGTCATAGCCGGGCAGGTAGAAGTCCGGCGTGAAGGCCTCAAGGACACGTCCCGAGGGGTCCCGTTCCAGCACGAAGGTGGTGGGCTCGTACTCCCACGACACGCCGTAGAAGTCGAGAAGCTGGCTGAACGCCCGCTCGGAGGCATGAGCGAAGTTCGGCTCGTAGCCGGCAGTGGGATCGGATGCCGGCACGCCGCCGGATCCCGGTCGGGGCGAAAGTACCCTCAGGTCCCGTAGCCGGCGCCGGCCTCGCCGGCCTCCGGCTCCTCGACGACCTCCATCTCGGCGGAACTGTCGCGCCGCCGCCCGAGCTCGCTGACGATGGCGCCGTTGAGTTGCTCCTTGATCCCCTCGACCTCCAGCATGATGAGCGCCAGTGCCTGCTGTCCCGGCCGCTGGAGAAGCGCCACCAACTCGTCGGGGCCTGTCATGAACAGCACCTCGTTGCCGCTGATGACGAGCCGTCCCCCGGCCAGATCCTCGCCGAGGATGTTCTTGTGGTTCGTGAAGACGTCGCGGATCTGCGGCAGGCCGACGCCGTTGTCGAGCAGATCCTTGATGACCCGCAACCTCAGCAGATCCCCATAGGAGTAGGCACGGCGTGATCCGCTGCCCACCGCGGAGGTCACCGACGGCTGCACCAGATCGGTCCGGGCCCAGTAATCGAGCTGCCGGTAGGTGATCCCGGCGATTTGCTGAGCCTGCTTCGAGGTGTAGCTACGTACGACATTGTCGCTCATGGACGTCCCTCCGGAAGCTTGCGTCCAGCGCTGTAACTACTCTACTGCAATTCGCGCGGGCCTGGGGATATCTCCCCCTGTCCCCTGCTCACAACCCCGCCGGGCGGCCACTCAGGACTCGAAGTCCTCCGGCCGGACGGTGTCGATGAACTCGCGGAACTGCTCGACCACCTCGTCGGGGTCCTGGGTCTCGGAGGCATCGGAGCCGTCCGCCTCCTCGGCGTCAGCCCGCTCCCGGTAGCCGGCGTCCGCCAGCACCTCCTCGGCGGCGAAGATGGGCGCACCGCAGCGCACCGCCACCGCGATCGCATCGGAGGGACGACACGAGACCCGCCGGGTCCGGCCGTTCTCGCCGAGTTCGAGTTCGGCGAAGAACGTCTTGTCGCGCAGTTCGGTGACGAGGACCCGCACCAGCGCAACGCCCATGTTCTCGAGAATGACCTTGATGAGATCGTGCGTCATGGGGCGCGGCACCTCCACACCCTCGAGAGCCAGGGCGATGGCCGTCGCCTCCGGCGCGCCGATGAAGATGGGCAGGAGCCGCGGATTCGGGGCCTGCTCGCGCAGCAGCAGGATCGGCGTGTTGGTCGGCAACTCGATGCGTACACCGACGAGGTCCATCTCGATCACGCCTTGACAATAGCCGCAGACCTCTACAACCCCCCTACTGGGAGATCTACGTGCGGGGAGGTGTTCGCGACCTGTAGAGGGAGCCCACGTAGGCGTCGGAGTCCCCTTCGAGGGCGTGACGATCCACGGCCCGCAGGTCCGGGAGGTTCCCGTACCGACCCCGGAAATCGAGCCCGTACCCGATGAGGAAGGAGTCGTCCACCGTGAAGCCCACGTAGCGCGCCTCCAGCGGCAGGATGCGCCGGACCTGGCGATCCGCCAGCGTGCAGACCTCGACGGAGAGCGGGGAACGCCGGCGCAACTCCCCGGTGAGATAACCCACGCTGAGTCCGCTGTCGACAATTCCCTCGACCAGAAGGACGTGGCGCCCGACAATGTCGATGTCCAGGTCACGGGTGATCCGCACCCGTCCGGAGTTCGGCGCGAACCGGGAAATCGCCAGGAAGTCCACCTCGACATCGACCCGCAGCGCCCGCGCCAGATCGGCCAGGAACGGCACACAACCCCGGAGTACACCCACGACCACGACGGCGTCCCCACCGGCGAGGCACGCGGAGTAGTCAGCCGAGATGGCCGCCCCGAGCGCCTGCACACGCTCGGCGATCGCCGTGCGCCCATACACGGTCCCGCCGGGCGGGCGCACCGCTTCTGCCGGCGGCACGCTCAGCGGAGACTCTGCAGGGTGCGCCGAACGAGCGCCTCGCGGAGCGAGGACGCCAGCGCGGCCTGCGTCGCCAGCAGTTCCCGTGCCCGGCGCTGGGCGTCGGCGCCGCCGGCCTGCAGAACCCTTTGCACCGCCGGAACCGAGAGATCCAGTTCCCTGTCCACCGACGCCTTGAAGACCCGCAGGTGCCGCGGTTCCAGACCCTGGTCGAACATCTGGCGGGCGATGCGCGCCACCTCGAGGGCCTGCGCGTCGTAGAAGTCGATCTCCGCGGCGGGGCGCGGCTCCAGGAGGCCGTATCGCGTCAGTTCCCGCGCCTGGGAGAGACTCAGCCCGCTGGCGTTGGCGAGCTGTGGCAAGGTCATTCCCGCCCCGGAGGGCTCCGGGGCGGGCAGTTGCGGGGCGAGCCGCCGGACCCGGTCGCTGACGTCCACGTCGGGAAGCCGATCGGCCTCCTCGTCGACGCGGGCGCTCCACTCCACGTCGGCCATGCGTTCCCTGATGACCCGCAGCGGCAGGAAGTGCTCCCGCTGCTGGGTCAGGATCCAGCGCAGCTTGGCCATGTCGGTGCGTGAGTACTTCCGGTACCCCTTGGACGTGCGGTGCGGGGTGATGAGGCCCTGGCTCTCCAGGAAACGCAGCTTGGAGACCGACACGTCGGGAAAGTCGCCGCGCAGCCCGTTGACGACCTCACTGATGCCTGCGAGCGGTTCGTCAGCCACCGACGAACCTCGCGTAGGCCGCACCGTCCATCAACTCGTCGACCCCGGCGCCGTCCTCGGGGGCGAGGAGGCACAACCAGCCCTCGCCGTACGGGTCACGATTGAGAACCTCCGGCGTCTCGGCCAGCAAGCCGTTCACGGCCACGACCCGACCCGCCAGTGGCGCGTAGAGTTCGCTGGTCGCCTTGCGAGCCTCGATCTCCGCCATCAGATCACCCACCCCGAGCCGGCTCCCCGGATCCGGGAGGTCGACGAACTCCACCTCACCGAGAAGATCCTGGCCGTAGTCGGTCAGGCCGACACGCACCAACCGGTCGCTCTCCTCGCCCTCCTGAGCCACCCAGCCGTGATCCTCGGAGTACTTGAGCAGTTCGGGAACGTTCACCGCAGCCCGAGGGGATCAAACTGTCGCCGGGTCCGCTGCACCATCGTTTTCACGCTAGTCCACCGACCGGCCGGCTCCCACGAAGGCCGTCGCCGCCCTCAGGAATCCGCCGAGGAACCAGCGGTACCGGTGTCCGGCAAGGCGGCGAGGGCGCGGCGACCCGCCAGCACGTAGAGGTATGCCCCGTACCAGGCAATGGCGAGTGATGGGATGCCCGACACCCACCCGGCGATGGTCCAGGCGCCCGCGCCCGGAATGTCCGCCTGCCCGAGGAGGAACAGCGGGAACGCGAACATGAGGCCGAAGCTGCCCGCCTTGCCCCAGGCGTTCACACCCAGCCAACCCACGCGCCGAGCGGCCAGGGCGACGGTGCCGACCGAGAGCCCGAACTCCCGGACGAGCGCGGTGATCCCGAACCACAGCGCCACGTCGCCGCTGACGAGCATGGAGATCGCTGCGGCGAAGAACATGAACCGGTCGGCGACGGGGTCCAGAATGGCTCCCAGCTCGGTCGCCTGGTCCAGGCGGCGCGCCAGGTAGCCGTCCACGAAGTCGCTGGCGCCGAGAGCACCCAGCAGGATCCCGGCCGCCAGGCGGTTGTCCAGCCCGAAGAGCAGCCAGCAGAAGATCGGGATGCAACCCAGCCGCAGGAAGGTGACCAGGTTGGGGATCGTCCGGAGTTGGCGGCGGAGACTCTCAGCGACCACGGCAGGAGAGTACCGTGCGGGATCGGACGCACGACTCCGGCCGGCGCGGGAGGCCCCGATGGCGACGCTCTTCACACGGATCCTGAACGGCGAGTTGCCGGGACACTTCGTCTGGCGCGACGAACGCTGCGCCGTGTTCCTTTCCATCAACCCGCTCACCGCGGGCCACGCCCTCGTCGTGCCGGTCGCCGAGGTGGATCACTGGCTGGATCTGGACGTCGAGACGAACATGCATCTGACCGCCGTCGCCCACCGCGTCGGGCAGGCCATCATGGAGACGCAGCGGCCGCAGCGGGTCGCCACGGTGATGGCGGGTTTCGAGGTGCCGCACGTGCACCTGCATGTGTTCGGCGTCAACTCCATGTCGGACCTGGACTTCGCCAACGCGGCGGCCGGCGTCGAGCAGGGGGAACTGGCCGCCGATGCGGCGCTGCTGCGGGAGGCGCTGGGCACCTCGGGCTGAGAATCAGGAGTCGGCAGAGCGGCGACGAAGTGATGACCCAGACCTACCAGGGCGCTGGGCACCTCGGGCTGAGAATCAGGAGTCGGTGCCGGCACTGACCGAGCCGGAGCCCGCGTAGCGGTATACCCGCACCTGCTCGGCTGCGAAGACCCGTTCCCAACCCCGCTGGCGGAGCGTGGTGTCGAAGCGTTCGACCTCCAGCGGGTCGGACCCCCACTGTCCGGCCGAGGTGAGGTCCAGGGCGATCCATCCCACGCCGTCGACGGCCGACTGCGCGTCGACCCGCGCCGAGGATCCCGTCGTGTCCAACTCGAACAGCACGTTCCGTTCCGCCAGCAGCGGCAGCAGGTGCGGCGAGGCGCGCACGGCGGCGTCGCCGGGAATTTGCTCGGTGGCCGCCAGGCGGTCCCCGTCGGCGGCATCGCGCGTCCATTCCCACGGCGTGTGGAACGGCGAGCTGCCGGCGTCGCGCACGAAGAAGATGGCCGTCGCCAACAGGAGCGTGATGACCAGCCGGCGGTTGACCCGTACACGCCGCACCAGCACCGCCCCGGCACGCCGTAGCGCGAAGATCGTCGCCACCAGCACGAACGCCGCCACCGGCACGGTCTCGGCCAGCAGAGCCTGCGGCGCGTCCGATGCCAGTTGCACGACGAAGAATGGCACCGCCGGCATGAGGTAGCGCATCTCGACGAGCGGCAGGAACAGCACCGGGGCGAGCAGCGTGACCCCCAGCAGGAAGTTCTCGTGCGTGACCAGGTTGCCCAAGAACACGTGGGGTTGCCGCAGGATCCCCCAGATGACGTCCGCGGTGCTGGAGTCCCCGTACTCGGCATAGCGGGCCAGGTGCGGGAACTCGCCGCCGGCAAGTATCGGCTGGATGGTCTCGGTGGCCAGCAGCGCCCACAGCAGCCCCACGAACGCCCAGATGAGCGCGGTGCGGGAATGCCGTCCCGAGATGGCCAGAATCGATCGGCCGACGCGTGCGGGGGCCCGCCACAGCGAGTCCTCGCGCTCTGGCGCCCCGCCGGCGGCGGGCCGCGGCCGGAGTTCGACCGCCAGAACGACGCCCAGCGTCATCACCACCCAGCCGAGGTCGGAGCGGCACGCCAACACCACCGCCACCAGCGCGCCGAACGGTGCCCAGCGGGCGCCGAGCCCGTAGTACACCGCACCCATCAGGGCGGGCACCGCCAGCGTCTCGGGATGGAACCCGGAGAGGTTGGCGTTGTGGAGGGCGGCGTAGCCGGCATAGGCGAACGCCACGGCGGCCGCGGGCGCCACCTTCAGATCGGCACGGCGCCGGGCGATGCGCCACAGCGGCACGATTCCCAGTGCCAGGGCGGAGGCCTGGACCACCAGGACGGTCGTGGTGATCGGCAGCCAGCGCACCAGCAGCGACAGCGGATAGATGATGAACGCCCCGTTGCGGGCCAGGTAGTCACCGCCGACCAGCGTCGAGTTGGGTCGGAACCCCTCGCTCACCTGCCAGATGCTCTGGTTGAACAGCGCCAGTTCGGTTCCCGCCTGCAGCGAATGGGCACGGGTCAGCGCCAGACCGGCCAGGACGCCGCCTCCGGCGAGAGCCATGATCCACGGCAGGATGTTGTCCACGGCTGCGGTGTCCAGCCGGGCCTGCCATCGCAGGACGGCCCGCTCGAGGCGCGACCGCCAGTCCTGCTGCGCCGGATGCGCAGGCACGGCACCGAGGGCCGGAGAGAGTCGGGCACGGGCCAACAGCGACCTCAGAGAGCGAGAGGTTCGATGAGGTGGGCGCTCTTCCGGCGCGGGTTGTTGACCTCCCGGCTGACCGGATGGAAGGTGAACAACTTCGACGGGGCCGGCACCAGCAGGTCCCCGAGCGCCGACGCGTCACCGAAGTCGGGGTCGAGCCATTGCTCCCAAGCGCTCGGCGGCAGCACGATCGGCATCCGATCGTGCACCTCGGCGATCCGGTCATTGGCGGGGCCGGTGATGAGCGTCGTCGAGCGCACGGGATCGCCCTCGTGGCGACTCCAGCGTTCCCAGAGACCCGCGAATGCGAGCGGCTCGCCGTCGACCCGGTGGATGTACATGGGTTGGCGGTGCCGCTCACCCGGGATCGGCACCCACTCGTAGAAGCCGTCGGCGGGGACGATGCAGCGCCGCGATCGGAAGGGGCGGCGGTAGGCCGCCGATTCCGCCACGGTCTCGGAGCGAGCGTTGATCATGCGATTGCCGATCTTGACGTCGTTGGCCCACGGCGGGATCAGACCCCAGCGCAGGGTGGCGAGCGTCCGGAGCTCCTCAGCTACGAGAACCGCGTACACGTCGTTGGTCGGCGCCACGTTGTAGCTGGGCTCCAAGCCGGCGCCGGCGCCGAGTTCCGCCCCGAAATAGGCGGCAACATCGGTAGCCGGACTCGCCGAAACGAAGCGACCGCACACGCCGCAACGCTACCTGTCCCGCGCCATGGCGCAGGGACGAGCGGGATCGGTGAGCCGGCAGGACCTCCCCCGGCGGCGCTGTTGCAAAACGAGTTCGTGCCCCGGAGCAACCCGGGGCACGAACCCAGCGATGTCGAGGAGTTGTCTCCGCTACGCCAGCATGGCGTCGAGCGCCTCGGTCGACGGGGCGAAGTAGAACGAACCCGAGGCGGGGTTCGAGAAGTCCGTCAACCGGTCGCGCACGCCGGCGCCGTCGAGGCCGTACATGGCCCGCAGGCGCTCACGGAAGGGTGCCTGCTCCCGGCAGAAGGCCATGAAGTACAGGCCCACGACGGATACGGCGCCGTGGAAGGCGTACGGAGTGGAGCGGCGGGCGATCTCGTTGCGCTTCGGCTTCGAGTCGTCCGCGGTGGCGCCCTCGCGGAGTTCCACGTGGCTGAGGTGCGAGAAGTCCTCCTGCGGGTCGAGCCGCTCACTGTCGGGCTTGGTGCGCCCGAACACCTTCTCCTGCTCCTCGACGCTCATCTCGTTCCAGCCTTCGAGGTCGTGGACCCAGCGCTGGGCGAGGATGAAGCTGCCGCCGGCACCCGCCGACCCGTCCGACACGATGGCCACCTCGCGCTCACGCTCGGGCTCGGGGTTGCCGGTGCCGTCGATGAACCCGGTCATGTCCAGCGAGTCGCCGAGGATGAAGGTGTTCGTGTCGCGCGGCACGACCATGTGGCCGTCCAGTGCGGTGCGGGCGTCGTACTGCGTCTTCCAGACCTGGTCCTTGTCGGGGCTGTTCAGCCAGAACAGCAACTCCTCCTGGGTGCCCTTGGCTTCGCGCCCGCTGCCGTCGGTGGACTCGATGGTGACGAAGTCCTGGAAGTCATCGGGCATGTCGTCGCTCAGGTCGGCCAGCAGGCTCGGCCCGAGGCCCACCACGAGGTTGACGCCGGCGGCGTCGGCTGCGGCGCGGGTGTCGGCGATCACGCTCTTGATGTGATCCAGGTCGGCGCCATCGACCCGCCTCAGGTGGACGTACCACTGGTGCTGTCCCATTTCGGCGAAAATTGCGGGTTGCGGCGTGGGCATGTCCGGCCTCCGTGACTAGCTGGAATCGGGGTGATTTCGCAGCACTCTAGCAAGACTTCCCAAAGCCCGGCCCCGCCGCGGATCGGCGACACAGCGGCGCCCGGCAGTCCGCAATCGACAACCGGGGGAGGGGCCGGGGGCCGAGCTGCGACGACTCTCCGCCCGGGGCCGGAACCTGCTGGATTCCGGCTTTCGCCGGAATGACAGAGACGGAGGCGACGACGCCGGGGGCCGGGAGGCCGAGCTGCGACGACTCTCCGCCCGTGCACCGAGGAGCAGAGCGGCACCCCGGGTCCCGCCCGGACAGGAGACTTGAGTCGGGCTGCCGGGATTTGAACCCGGGACCTTTGGTCCCCCAGACCAACGCGCTAACCAAGCTGCGCCACAGCCCGTTCCGGAGGGCTAACTGTACCGGCGCGGCGCCCTCAGAACGCCCCTTCCAGAACCTCCAGCCGGCCTTTCAGCACGCAGGCCACGTCGAAGCGCAGGTTCGCCGCCGGCTCGTGGTGCTGGCGCAACCACTGGACCGCCAGGGAGCGGATGCGCTGCTGCTTGCGGCGATCCACGGCCTCGGCCGGGTGCCCGTAGGCCGTACTGGAGCGTGTCTTGACCTCGCAGAACACCACGGTGCCGGCGCGGCCAACCACCAGATCCAGTTCGCCGCCGGTGCCTCGCCAGTTGCGGTCCAGCACTTCCCAGCCGCGCTCGCGGTACCAGGCGGCGGCCTTGTTCTCTCCCCATTGGCCGAGCCGCTGCCGACCGGCGGTCATCGACCGCGCTGCGGGTCGCGGGTTCAGCCGACGCGCCGCTCGGGAACCTTCGCCGCCTTGCCGACCCGGTCGCGCAGGTAGTACAGCTTGGCTCGGCGCACGCGACCGCGGCTGACCACCTCGAGCTCCTTGATGCTGGGGGTGTGGGTGGGAAACGTTCGCTCGACGCCCACGCCGAAGCTCACCTTGCGGACAGTGAAGGACTCGCGCACACCGGAGCCTCGCCGGGCGATCACCACACCCTGGAAGACCTGGACGCGCTCGCGAGTGCCCTCGGTGACGCGGACGTGCACCTTGACGGTGTCTCCGGGCCGGAAGTCCGGGACGTCGGTTCGCAGGCTCTGCACGTCGACCAGGTCGGTGGGCTGCATGGCCGTTCTCCAATCACGAACACATCAGGAGGGGCGGGGGGAGCCGAATAGTGCAGGATACGGCGCCGGCGCCCCGGCGCCACCGGAGTCCCGAGCCCGGCTGCGGGCCGCCGGTGCCGAGCCCGGCTCTCGCCTGCGTAATCGATCCGGACTTCGACCCCGACGTCCCCCACCCTCCCGGCTGGATCGAAGGGCCGGGACGGTCAGAGTTCGGGTAAGAGGCCGAACTCCTCGAGGAGGTCCCGTTCGGCGTCGCTGAGACCGCCGCGGGCCTCGATGAGGTCGGGACGCTGCTGGTGTGTGCGCGCCAGGGCCTGCGCCATGCGCCAGCGCTCGACGCGCCCGTGGTCGCCCGAGCGCAGCACCTCCGGCACCGCCATGCCGCGGTAGTCCGCCGGGCGGGTGTACTGGGGATGGCCCAAGAGCCCGCTGCTGTGGGAGTCGTCGGCGCCGGAGGCGGCGTTGCCCATGACTCCCGGCAACAGGCGCACCACCGCCTCCAGGATCACCATGGCCGCCACCTCGCCCCCGGCGAGTACATAGTCCCCGACGGAGATCTCGTCGTCGGCCAGCGCCAGGCGCACCCGTTCGTCGACACCCTCGTAGCGACCGCACAGCAACGAGAATCCCCCGCCGGAGGCAAGGCTCTCGACGGTCTGTTGATCCAGCCGGCGCCCCGAGGCCGACAGCAGGATCAGTGGTCGCGTCACCTCGGCCGCCTCAGCGGTCTCGAAGATCGGCTCGGGGGCCAGCACCATGCCGGGTCCGCCGCCGAAAGGCGCGTCGTCCACCGATCGGTGCGGGTCTGTGGCCACCGAGCGGAGATCCAGCACCCGCAATGCGAAGGCCCCGTCCCGGCGCGCCCTGCCGAGCAGGCTGTGGGAGGCGAACTGCTCGATCATGTCGGGGAAGATCGAGATCACGTCGATCCTCATGGCGCCCCCAGCGGCCTAGGGCAGGTCGAAGAGACCCGCCGGGGCGTCGACGGTGATGCGTGTCGGCTCCCCGTCGCCACCGTCCACCGCCACCACGAAGGTCAGCGGCACCAGCGCGCCACCGTCGAGGACCAGCAGGTCGCTGGCCGGATTGGCTTGCACCGCGGCGACAGTGCCCCGAGCCACCCCGCCGGTGCAGACCACTTCGGCACCGATGAGCCGGTGCACCCAGAACTCGTCGGGATCCTCCAGCGGCACGGCCAGCAGGACGGCACCGCGCAGGACCTCGGCGGCGTGGCGGTCCCCGTATCCCTCGAACGCCACAACCCAGCGCCGCTCGAAGGGGCGCGCCCGCCGCACCACCAGGGTGGTATCGGACGTCTGCAGCTCGGAGCCGGGATTCAGTCGCTCGGTCCGGTTCGTCACCAGGGAGACGACGACCTCACCCTTGATGCCGTGGGGCCGGTCGACGCGCCCGACCTCGAGGAGATCCGTGGCCGGGCGCACCGGAGGCGCCACGGCGGATCAGGGCTCGACGAAGTCGACGGTGACGCTGCGGCCGTCGTTGACCGCGGCCGCCCGCACCACGGTGCGGATGGCGGTCGCCACGCGGCCTCGCCGGCCGATGACCCTGCCGATGTCGGCCCGGTCCACGTGCACGTCGAGGCGGACCTCGTCGCCGTCGGCGCTGGCCACCACGCGGGCGGAATCGGGCACCTCGACGACGGATCGGACGATGTGTTCGAGCACGGCGTGGGCGCGGGGGGCGGCGTCGGTGTCACTCATGAGGAAGAACCCTTCGTTGCGGGATCCAGCTCCTCGAGCCGGGAGCCGGTCCCCTTGAACTCGTCCCAGGCGCCGGAGATCTTGAGAAGCTTCTCGACCCGCTCGCTCGGCTGGGCACCGTTGCGGAGCCACTTCAGCGCCTTCTCGTTGTCGATACTCACGACCGAGGGCTCCTGGCGCGGGTCGTAGTGGCCGATCGATTCGATGAAGCGCCCATCACGCGCCGTCCGCCGGTCGGTCGCCACCACCCGGTAGGTGGGCTGCTTTTTCTTGCCCCTGCGCATCAAGCGAAGCCGCACTGCCACGATTCGTGTTCCTCTCGCCGCCGAAGTGGAGACCACAGTCTGCCCGCGAATCGGCCCGGTTCCATCACCGGCGCGCCACGAGCGACCGACCGGGAGCCGCAGACAACCGGGGGAGGGGGCCGGGAGGCCGATTTGCGACGCCTTGCGCGTGCGCCGGAGGCCGACGACGTCGACGGGCTCATCATCGACGGGATCGGGGCCGATTTGCGACGCCTTGCGCCTGCGCCGGAGGAGCGAACGGCACCCCGGCCCCCGACCGGTCCGCCACCCGCCACAAGGCGTCGGGGGTGCGGACCGAGAGGCTCAGCGGTCGGGGAAGGCCAGAGGGTCGCGGCCCGCGGTGCCGCCGCCGGGCTTGTTCATCCCCTCCAGCTGCTCGAGAAGCTGGGCGGCGGAACGGTTGCGGGCCCCGCCGGCGGGTGTGACCCGTGAGGCGCCCCTGCCCTTGCGACCCTTGGATCCCTTGGCCTTGCGGCGGCCCCCTGCGGGGCGGGCGCTGCGCATCATCTTGCGCGCCGCACTGAAGTTGCGGAGCAACTCCCCCACCTCCGCCGTGGTGGTGCCGCTGCCGGCGGCGATCCTGCGCCGGCGAGACCCGTCGATGATGGCCGGCTGGGCGCGTTCGGGGAGTGTCATCGAGCAGATGATGGCCTCCATCCGCCCGAGGCGCCTCTCGTCCACGCCGGCCTCGGCCGCCTGCGACGCCTGCGCGCTCGGCAGGTGGGCGAGCACGTCACCCAGCCCGCCCAGCTTGCGCATCTGGCGCATCTGCGCCAGGAAGTCGTCCAGCGTGAAGTCGCCCGCCAGGACACGTTCGGCCGCATCGGCGGCATCGGCGGCCTGGCGGCCCTCGTAGGCCGCCTCGGCCTTCTCCGCCAGCGAGAGCATGTCGCCCATCCCCAGGATCCGCCCCGCCAGGCGGTCGGGGTGGAAGCGCTCGAAGTCGCCGACGCGCTCGCCGACCGACGCGAACGCCACGGGACATCCCACCACCGCGCGCACCGACAGTGCGGCCCCGCCGCGGGCGTCGCCGTCGAGCTTGGTGAGGATCACCGCGTCGAGGCCGACGGCGCTGTGGAAGCTGCGGCCGACACGGGCGGCCTCCTGGCCCACCATGGCGTCGAGCACCAGGAACGTGTAGTGGGGTTGGATCGCCTCGCCGATGGCGCGCACCTCGGCCATGAGGGCGTCGTCGACCACCTGGCGCCCGGCGGTGTCGCAGATCACCACGTCCCGGCCGAGCCGGCGGGCCTCCGCGAGCCCCGAGACCGCCACCGCCACCGGATCGGTCGTCTCGCTGAAGACCGGAACGCCGATCTCGCCGGCCAGGACGCGCAGCTGCTCGACTGCCGCGGGACGGGTCAGGTCGGCACCCACGAGCAACGGGCTGCGCCCCTGGCTGCGGAACCAGCGGGCCAGCTTGGCGGCCGCGGTCGTCTTGCCCGAACCCTGCAGGCCGGCCAGGAGCACCACCGTGGGTGGCCGGGAGGCGAAGCTGATCGACATCGGCTCGCCGCCGAGGGTGCGCACCAGCTCGGCGTGCACGATCCGCACCACCTGCTGGGCAGGGTTGATGGCCCGGTTCAGGTCGGCGGCGAGTGCCTCGCTGCGCACGCGGTCCCGGAATTCCCCCACCACGTCGACGGCCACGTCGGCGGCCAGCAACGCCCGGCGAATCTCGCCCAGCGCCTCGGTGATGTCCTCCGGACGCAACCGGCCCTTGCGTCGGAGCCGGTCGAAGACCGCCCCGAGGTTGCCGCTAAGCGCCTCGAACATGGGCGTCGGTCCCTTCGGTATCCACGAGAGCGGCCGCGAAGGCCGCGGCGTCGAACGGGACCACGTCGCCCAGTCCTTCGCCGAGGCCCACCAGTTTGACCGCCACATTCAACTCGGCGCGCACCGACAGCACCGAGCCGCCCCGGCCCGACCCGTCCAGCTTGGTGAGCACCGCACCGGTCACCCCCGCGGCCTCCCCGAACATCCGGGCCTGGACGAGACCGTTCTGGCCGGTGGTGGCGTCGAGGATGACGAGCGTCTCGCACAACTCGCCCGGCGCCCGCTCCGCCACCCGTCGGATCTTCGCCAGCTCGCCCATGAGATTGTGGTTGGTGTGCAACCGCCCGGCGGTGTCGATCATCACGAGGTCTGCGCCCACCGCCGCCGCGTGGGAGATGGCGTCGAATGCCACCGCTGCGGGGTCGCCTCCGGGTTCGCCACCCACGAGGTGCGCGCCCGCCCGCTCGGCCCAGGCGGCGAGCTGCTCGGTGGCCGCCGCGCGGAAGGTGTCCGCAGCGGCGAGGACCACGCGCCGGCCCGCCGCCACCTCGGCGTGCGCCAGCTTCCCGATCGTCGTCGTCTTGCCCGAACCGTTGACCCCCACGAACAGCCACACCGCAGGGGAACCCGAACGGTCCAGCGCGGCATCGGGGGCATCCATGAGGTCGGCCACGGCAGTGGCCAACAGGGAGCGCAACTCGGCCGGATCATCGATGCGCTGATCGGACGCCTCCGCGCGCAGGCGCTCCAGCAACTGCTCGGTCACCTGCCAGCTCACGTCGGCACCCAGCAGGGCCTCCTCCAGCGCCTCCCAGGTGCCGGCGTCGAGGTCGGGGCGGCCCAGCGCGGTGCCTAGTCGCTCGCCGAGATTGGACCGCGCCCTTGCAAGGCGCGAACGCCACCGGGGAGTCCGTGGCGGTTCGGTGACAACGTCACCCGGGACGTCGCGCGCCTTGGCCATCGGGTCTGCGCCGCCGTCTAGGGCTCGGTCTCGGGCTCGGGCTGCTCCACGAGGTCGAGCGCCGCGCCCCGGTCACCGAGCGGGATGAACAGGCGGATGATCTGGTCGCCGCGGACCACTTCGACGGGCACCTCTGTCCCCGGCGCCCGCAACCGGACGGCCACGGTCAACTCGTCCATCGAGCCCACGGGCTGGCCGTCGAAGGAGATGATGCGGTCGTTCACCTCCATCCCGGCGGCCTCGGCGGGCCCGTCCGGCGTGACCGAGGCAACGATCGCCCCCGGTTCCCCCAGCGGCGGGGTGTAGCCGGTGATGCCCAGGAAGCCGAAGCGCACCTCGCGCCCGGCGCGCAACTCCTCGGCGATCCAGATGGCCACCTCGATCGGAGTCGCGAAGCCCACGCCGATGTTGCCGCCGCCGAGCGAGGACTGGATGAGTATGTTCATGCCGATCACCCTGCCCTCGATGTCGGCGAGGGCACCGCCGCTGTTGCCGCTGTTGATGGGGGCGTCGGTCTGGATCATGCCAAGCGGCGGCACGTTCTCGCCCCCCAGCACCTGGTTGAGGGCGCTCACCACGCCGACGGTCACGACATTCTCCATGCCGAACGGGCTGCCCACCGCCACCGCGGTCTGGCCCACCTGCACCGTTGACAGGGAACCGATGTCCGCCACAGTCAGGTCGAGCGCGGGGTCGATCCGCACGACGGCCACGTCGAGTTCACGGTTCGATCCCACGACCTTGCCGCCGGTTCGCAGACCGCTGGCGAGATGCACGATGACATCGGGCACCTCACCGCCCAGAACATCGGGAATGTCCAGAGCGTCGAACCCGTCGGAGGGATCGATCTCGAGATCCTCGGTTCGACCGGTCCCACCCGCCGCTTCATCGCCGAACAGGTTGTCGAGGGGTTCGGCATCCTCGACGACGTGCGCGGCGGTCAGGATGAGCCCGTCGCCGTAGATGATGCCCGAGCCCTGGCCCTGGGACGTCTGGATCAGCACCACCGAGGGCTCCACCCTGCCGGCGGCGAAGACGACCGGCTCCTGTGCCGGCGCCGCCGGCGGCGCGGGTCCAGGCGCAGGTGATGGCGCCGGAGCCGGAGCCGGCTGCGCGGCCTCTCCGGGACCCGCCGGCGCCGGAGCGGGCTGAGGTGGCGCCGGGGGCGCCTCCGGTGAGGCAGCGGGCGCGGCGACCGGCGATGGCGCCTGGGCGGCGGCGCCCGGCGGCGGGGCCGGTCCGACGATCTCCGGCGGGCGGACCTGGATGTAGCGGATCGTCTCGACCGGTGCGCCCACCGACAGCACGACCGCCACCACCCCGAGTCCGAGTGCAGCCAGGCTGACGAACACCGCGAAGGCCTGCGCGCTCAATCGCCTGCGGCGCCGCGGCCTCCGTGGGGGCTGTGCGGGGCCCGGAGGGTGTGATTGGTCGCCCCACCCGAGAGTCCAGGCCAGGTCGTAGTCCCGGGGCCACGAGCCGTCCGGGGGCCCCGGTTCGGGCCCGCGGGCCGACGGCCCGGGCCCCGAGGAGGCTCGGGGATCGGCGGGCCGGTCCTCGAAGGGATCCTCCAAGGGGTCCTCGCCGGGGTCCCCCGGCGGGGTGGGCTGATCAGGTGCCATGTGAACTCCGTCTCCGGGGCCACGGTCGTCCGCTGGGCACCATCCACGCTATTGGAGTCGCGGGCCGGAGCGACGAATCCGGCTCCGTCAACTCATAGAGAAATCGGCACGCCCTCGGTGGCGCGCCGGCTGCGCCTGATCCGGGCGCCCGGACTGCCGGCTCCCGTCGCCGGCAGCAGGATCGTAAAGGTGGACCCGACGCCGACAGCGGAGACCAGACGCGCCTCACCCCGATGAGACTCGGCGATCTGGCGCACGATCGCCAGGCCGAGACCGCGCCCCTCGCCGGAAGCCTGCCTGCCCCGCTGGAATCGCTGGAACACGCGTTCCTGCTCGGCGGTGGGGATGCCGGCGCCCTCATCGGTGACCGCCAGCCAGACCCAGGCGCCCTCGCCGCCGGCGGTGACGCGCACCTCCGATTGCGGGGGCGCCACCCGTAGGGCGTTGGAGAGCAGGTTGGCCAGCGCCTGGCGCAGGCTGCCGGCGTCGCCGAGGGCCAGCAGGCCGCCGGGTGCCGTACAGGTCAGCTGCACGTCGTGGTTGGCGGCGTAGCCACCGAACTCCGCGATGCCTTGTCGCGCCAGGTCGCCGATGTCCACCAGCGCCAGATGCTGCGGGCGGGTCTCGTGGCGGGCGAACGTGACCAGATCGTCCACGACACGCGACATCCGTTCCACCGACCGGCTCACCTGCTCGGCCACGAAGCGGTAGTCCCCGGTGGTGGTATCGGGGTCGGCCAGAGTCGTGTCCAGGTTGCTGCGGATAACCGCCAGCGGGTTGCGCAACTCGTGGGAGGCGTCCTCCACGAAACCCCGCTGCGCGTCGAAGGAACGGTCCAGACGGTCCAGCATGTCGTCGAAGGTGTCGGCGAGGCGTCGCAACTCGTCGGGCGGACCGTCCAGGGCGATGCGCTGAGAGAGGTCGGTGGCGCTGATGCGCCGGGCCACCGCCGTGATGCGGCCCACAGGTTTCAGCACGTGACCGGCCAGGGACCAACCGACGATCATGCCGGCGCCGAACAGGATCGCCAGAGCGAAGAGCGAGTAGTCCCGCAGCGTCTGCATGGCCCGCTCGTTGGCGTCGATCTCGGTGGCCAACAGCAGCTCCCTGACGGCCTGCTCCTCGGCGGACGAGACATCGCCGCCGGCGTGCAACCCATCCAGGCTGAGCGACTGCGAGAGCGGCGACTCGTCGAGGTTCCTGGCCAGTCCCCAGTAAATGCCCCCCACGACGATGGCGCCCAGGCAGAACAGGAGCAGGCTGTACACCAGCGCCAGGCGGAAGCGGATGGACCCCACCGAGCGGTAGAGGGGCCGGAGGAATCGTTCGCGGGAACCGGCACCGATCATGGGCTCAGCCTCCCACAGGTTCGCCGAAGTGGCCCGGGATCAGGGATAGGGGGCCGACGTCGGAGAGGTGGACGGGGAGGTGTTGCCGAACACGTACACCGGATCCTCCGGTCCCGTCGGCCCGTCGGGGCTCTGCGTGCCCGCCGGGGCGTTCAGCCGGTAGCCCGTCCCCACGATCGTCTCGATCGGCGCCGGACTGCCGGGCAGGCCGAGCTTGCGCCGCAACGTCCCGACGGTCACCCGCACCGTGTTCGTGAACGGGTCGGTGTGCTCGTCCCAGACGTGGTCCAGCAACTCCTCCTGCGAGATGACCTCACCGGGCCGGCTGCAGAAGTACCGCAGCAGGGTGAACTCCTTGGGCGTCAGGGAGATCTCGTGGCCCTGGCGCCTGACGGCATGCCGGCTGAGATCCATCTCGATGTCGCCGGCGGCGAGGCGAGACCCGCGGCGCCCGGCGTCGCGGCGCAGCAGCGCCCGGATCCGCGCCGTCAACTCGCCGAAGGCGAACGGCTTCACGAGGTAGTCGTCGGCGCCGTCGTCGAGGCCCCCGACACGGTCCTCGAGGCTGTCGCGCGCCGTGAGCATCAAGATGCGCGGGCGGTGGCTGCTCCAGGACGGATCGCGCAGGCGCCGGCACACCTCCCTGCCGTCGACGACGGGCATGGTCAGATCCAGGCAGATGACGTCGTAGGCCACCGTCGAGGCCTTGGCCAGCGCCTCGGCCCCGTCGAAGGCTTCGTCAACGGCGTAGCCGTCCCTGCGCAGGCCGCGTGCGATCGCTCGTACCAGGTCTTCTTCGTCGTCGACCACGAGCACGCGCATCACCACAGACGGTAGCGAACCGGCGACCCGTGCGTCATTTCCGCCGGCCGCGGTGACTGCTCAGTCGCCGGGTGCGACCCCCGTGCCCGCAGCCTGCAGGGAACGGCCCGAACGGCGGCGCTCCGCGATCACACGGCTGGTTCCACCGGGCCGCATCGTCACGCCGTACAGGCTGTCGGCGATCTCCATGGTGGGTTTCTGGTGCGTGATCAAGATGAGTTGCGAAGTCGTGCCCAGGTCCTCGAGCAGCCGCAGGAAGCGATGGAGGTTGACGTCGTCGAGGGCGGCGTCCACCTCGTCCAGCACGTAGAACGGGCAGTCCTGTGACCGGAACACCGCGAACAGGAACGCCAGCGCCGCCAGCGAGCGCTCACCGCCGGACAGCAGGGCGAGGCGCCGCAGGCTCTTCCCCGCCGGCTGCGCCTCGATCTCCACGCCCGAGCCGAGCGGATCGTGTGGCTCGGTCAGGGTCAGCCTGCCCGCACCCCCGTCGAAGAGCACGCCGAAGACCGTCTCGAAATTCTCCGCCACGTCCTGGTAGCAACGGGAGAACGCCTCCAGGATCTCGCCGTCGACGCTGCGCACGAGCTTGGTGAGGTCGCGGCGGGCGCTGCGGACATCGTCGATCTGTGCGGCAAGGTGGTCGTGGCGCTCCCGCAGGATGTCGTACTCGCGCACGGCCAGGGGGTTCACCGGACCGATGCCGCGCAACAGGCGCTCCAGCTCGCGGATGCGTTGGGGGGCGGTCACGCCCTCGGGGAGCTCCGGCTGAGCGGTCCGGGTGGCCCGGATCTCGTCACAGTCGTGCCGGCTTGACAACGTCTCGGCGACCGACTCGATCCGCACCCGGAGCTCGTCCTCGGCACGCTGGGCGGCGAGCAGCTGCTCGCCGACTTCGGCGCTGGAGTTGGCCAGTTCCGCCCGCTTCCGGCGATCCCCGTCGAGCTGCGCGGCCGTGAGCCGGCCGGACTCGGCCAGCCGGCGTTGCCGTGCCCGCAGCCGCTCCAGGCCGCTCCGGCACTCGTCCGCGATCTGGGCGAGTCGTGCCGCCACCGACGCCATGACCGCGCCGCGCCGGGCGTCGGCGTCCGCGGAGGCGACCGCGGCCTCGTGACCCTCCAGGCGGGTTCGAATCTCGGCCCGGCGGTCGGACATGACCGCGCGGCGCACCCTGATCTCCGAGGACCGCACATCCAGAGACCGCCGCTGGAGGTCCAGGTCGGTGCGGCGCCGCTGCAGGTCGGCCACCTGCCCCCGGGCAACCGCCTCGGTCGCTTCGATCGACTGCTGCAACTCCTCCAACTGCTCGGCCGCCTCGTCGGCCAGGCGGCGGTTCGCCCGGGACCGCTCGGTCAACTCCGCCAAGCGCTCGACGGTTGCCGCGTCGTCGGCGGCTGCGACGCCGGCGTTGCGGCCGGCCTCGGTGGCCCGCCGGTCGGACTCGGCCAGGCGCCGTCCGGCTTCCCGGCACGCCTCGCCGGCGCCGGCGTGTGCCGACTCGGCCCCCGCGACCGCCGCGACCGCTTCAGCGAGCGCCCGGTCGGCTTCGGCCAGTGACGACTCGGCGCGCCCGAGGCGCTCCCGGGACTCCGCCAGCGCCTCTCCGGTGGCTCCGGAACGGTGGACCCCCACCCGCCAGCCGGTCGGTGAGAAGCAGTCCCCGGCAGGGGTGACGACCGTGGCGCCGGGGTGCTCGGCGACGGCGTCGCAGGCCTCCTGCCAGTTCGGCACCATGACGACCGCGCCGATGAGGCCGTCGAGGACCTCGTCGGTGCCCCTTTGGCGGCCTCGCACGTGGGGACGCAGCGGCTGCCCCACCGGAGGCGGCTCGGCGCCGGCGGCATGCGTCGGCAGCACTGCTCCGGCGGTCTCCGCCGCCACCAGCGCCTCGAGCGCCGGTCGGGCTGCGGCTGGGCCGTCCAGAACGGCGGCCGCTATGGCGTCTCCGGCTGCCGCCTCGAACGCGGCCTCCCAGCCCTCCTCCACCACCACCAGATCGCCGAGCGCGCCCAGCACTCCGGAACGGGTCGCGAGGACCTCCATGCCCGAGCGTGCCCGCACGTCGCCCATCGCGAGGGCCAGCGCGTCGACGCGAGCTCGCCACCGGTTGTGCTCGCCGGCCGCGCCGGCCTGCGCCTCCCGGGCAGCCGTCTCCGCCGCGGCGGCCTCTGCACGGCGCGCCTCGGCGGCCTCCAGCGCACCGGCTGCGGCCTCCCCGGTTTCACGGCGCGCCGCCAGCTCCGCCTCGGCGCGGCGGGAGGACTCCTCGGCGGTCACCCGGCGCTCGGCCAGCCGGCGGGCGCGCGCGGTGAGTTCGCCCAGCTCGGCCTCGGCCCGGTCGGCGACGTCGCCGAGAGCCGTCAGGCGTCCCCGCAGCTGGGCGGCCGAGGCGTGGTCGCCGGAGGCCACCGCACGGGCCGCCTGCGTGTCGGCTGCGAGCACTTCTTCGGCGGCCTCGACACGGCACCGGTCGGCAGCGAGTTCTGCCTCGGCGCCCTCGAGTTCGTCCAGTGCAACCTCGATGCGGGCGGACTCCTCGGACAGGGAGGCCAGCAGATCGCCGGCCATCCAGCCCCCGCGGCGCCGCTCGTAGTCCGCCCGGCGGCCGGCGATCGCCCGCTGCGCCTGCTGGAGGAGCTCCTCCAGAGCGGCGAGGCGTTCGCTGGAGCGGGCCAGGGCCACGTGACCCGGGGCCGACAGGCGCGTCTCGGCTTGGGCGATGCGCTCGTCGAGGGCTGCCACCTGCCGGGAGTCCGCGGCGCGGCGGTCGGCGAGGTCCCGACGCTGGGTCGCCGCCGCCCGCCGGCGCGCCCGCAGGTCGGTGAGTTCGGCTCCGAGCCGGTGGATCTGCAGCGCGGCCAGCTCCGCAGCCAGCGCACCGTGACGCCGCGCCACCGACGCCTGCTGCTCGAGGGGCCGCAGCGTCCGGCGGACCTCGGCCAGCTGGTCGCCCAGGCGCGCCAGGTTCGCCTCGGTGTCGGTCAATCGACGCAGCGCCTTCTCCTTGCGCAGCCGGTAGGCGGACACACCGGCGGCCTCCTCGAGGATGGCGCGCCGCTCGGCCGGCTTGGCCCGGAGCACGGCGTCGATGTGCCCCTGGCTGACGATGACATGGCGGTGGCGCCCGACACCGGCGGCGGAGAGCAACTCGGAGATGTCGATGAGTCGGGCCCCGGTGGCGTTCACGGCATAGCCGCTGTCACCGCTGCGGAACAGCGTGCGGCTGATGGCGACCTCGTCGAGGTCGAGCGGCAGGCGGCGGTCGGCGTTGTCGAAAGTGAGGGTGACCTCCGCCCGCCCCAGCGCCGGCTGACCGGGATTGCCCGCGAAGATCACGTCGTCCATCTGCTGGGAGCGCAGCGCGGTGGGCGACTGCGAGCCGAGAACCCAGCTGATGGCGTCCACGATGTTGGACTTGCCGCTGCCGTTCGGCCCCACGATCACCGACAGACCGGGCGCGAAGCCGATCGTGGTGGTCTCGGCGAAGGACTTGAAGCCCTTCAGCGTGAGGGCCTGTAGGAACACCGCTAGACCTGTGACTGCTCGCAGTAGTAGGTCCAGCGCCCCCGGTACTTGATCCGCACGATGGGCCGGCGCGAGCGCGGGCTCAGCCGGCCCTGGCGGCGGTAGACGTTGTGATGGTTCTGGTACGCGCCGGGCTCGCCGGACGGCGAGACGAAGTGATTGTCCTCCAGCGTGGAGCCCCGGTACTTCACAGCGTCGTGCAGGACTTCGACGATGGCGCGCCACAGCCTGCGGATCTCCTGGCGGCCCAGCGAGTCAGTCAACCGGTCGTGGCGCAACCCGGCGTTGAAGAGGATCTCGTCCGCGTACATGTCGCCGACGCCGACGATCATGCCGGCGTTGGTCAGGAAGGCCTTCAGGTACATCGGGCGGGGCGGCGCCGCCAGCAGGCTGGAGAAGTCGGTCCACGAGAGCGACGTCACGAGCGGGTCGATACCGGTCGGTTGCTGCTCGGAGATCTGCTCGGGATCCAGAAGCCGCATCCGGGCACCTTCCTTGAAGTCCAGCAGGCGCAGCCCCCCGAACTGCGTGAACGTGATGACGAGGCGCGTGGCGGGATCGACACGATCCCGGTTGGGTTGGCGGCGAAGATGGCCCCCGGCGCCGAGGGTGATCCCCATCACCTCCTCGTTGTCGAAGGACAGGAGCAGCTGCAGGCCCTGGCGCGTGATCTCCCCGATGATCTTCGCCCGCCCCAGGCGCTGGTTCAGTTCCTCGGCGCTGTGCGGGGTGACACCCTCCGACAGCACCTCCACGGACTTCACCCGCCTGTCCAGGACCTCGCGCTCCAACTCGCGTCGCACGACCTCGATTTCGGGTGACTCGATCATGGTGTCCTTGCGGCGTCGTCCTCGGCCCGGGCAGCCTCACCGGACATCTTCGCGCCCGCGCCGGTTGCGTCCGGGGATGGCCGGTCCGACGATACCGCGCTCGCCAGGACGGCCAGCGCGGCACGGGCGGCCGCCTGTTCGGCCTGCTTCTTGCTGCGCCCCTCGCCGGTGCCGTGCTCGGTGCCGGCGATCAGCACGACGGCCCGCCAGTTGCGCTCGTGGTCGGGGCCGGTGTGGGTGAGCCGGTAGCACGGCGCGTCGCCCCCGGCGTGCGCCACCCGTTCCTGCAGGACGGTCTTGTAGTCGTCCCGTCCCGGGTCCCGCGCCACCACCTCGATGCGTTCGGCGAGCAGCGAGAGCACCATCCGGCGCGCCGGCTCCCAGCCGCCGTCCAGATACACGGCGCCGATGAGGGCCTCGGCCGCATCGGCCAGGATGGAGCGCTTGTGGCGGCCACCGGCCGCCGCCTCCCCCCGCCCCATCAGCAGTTCGTCGCCGAGTTGCAGCTCACCGGCCAGCTCCGCGAGGCAGTCCGCCGAGACAAGCGAGGCCCGCGCCTTGGCGAGCTGGCCCACTTCCAGGTTGGGGTAGGCGGCGTAGAGGTGTTCGGAGACGATCACGTCGAGCACGGCGTCGCCCAACAACTCGAGGCGCTCGTTGGATGCGGGCTTCTTGCCGGCGGTCGGGCGCTGCTCGGCCACCCACGAGCGGTGTCGCAGCGCCAGATCCTCCAGCGTCTCGTCAACGAACCGGTAGCCGATGCGCTCCGCCAGTTCGTCGGGGTCGTCGGTGGCCACTCAGCCCAGTCGCGCCTCGACGTAGTCGACGGCGTCGCGGACCGTGCGCAGGTCCTGCAGGTCCTCGTCGTCGATGCGGAACCCCACCGTGCGCTCGCCGAACTCCTCCTCGAGCGCCTCGACCAGCTCGATCAACGCCAGCGAGTCGGCGTCGAGGTCGTCGAGGAAGGAATCACCTTCGGCGATGTCGGACGGCTCGATCTCGAGAATGTCGGCCAGCCGGCCCTTGATCAGCTCCAGGATCTCCGACCTCGGCATCGGGCTCTGCGAAACGTGGGTCTCCGCCGGCACGGCTGCGGCCTCCTCTCGACGCCCGGCGCGCCCGGTGGCACGCCGCAAGGGGAACGGATTCTACCCGGTGACCGCGCGTGCGATCTGCGAGACGATGCCCGCCGCCGCCAGTTGCTGCGCCACGCCGATGGCGCTGGCGATCGCCTTGGGGCTCGAGGAGCCGTGCGAGATGGTGCACACGCCCCGGACACCCAGCAGGACCGCGCCGCCGGTGTTGTCGGGGTCGAACGTCTCGTACAGACCCATGAGGGCGGGGAAGAACAATTCGGCGCCCGCCCGCGCCTCGGGGGAGCTGTCGGCCAGAGCGATGATCTCCTTGGCGATGACGCTCGCCACGCCCTCGGCGGTCTTCAGCATCACATTGCCGGTGAAGCCGTCGGTCACGATGACATCCGCGCAGTCCAGCAGCAGGTCGCGGCCCTCCACGTTGCCCACGAAGCGGGCACCGGCGCGCTCCTGCCATCCCTCGGTGTCGAGGAGAGCGAACACCTCCTTGACCAACGCCGAACCCTTGCCGGCCTCCTCGCCGATGGACAGGAGCCCCACCCGCGGCTCTTCCACGCCGAAACCGGCACGGCTGTACACCGCTCCCATGCGGGCGAACTGCACCAGCCAGGCGGCGACGCAGTCGGAGTTCGCTCCGCAGTCCAGAACCACGGTGGGCGTCGACCGCCCGGGCACCGGGAACGGGATGGCCACCGCCGGGCGCACAACGCCCTTGATCCGCCCGAAACGCAGGAGTGCGCTCGCCATGGCGGCGCCGGTGTTCCCGGCGGAGACCATGGCGCAGGCCCGCCCGTCGCGCACGGCCTCCGCTGCCCGCACCACCGAGGAGTCCTTGAGCCGGCGGACGCTGGTGCCGGGGTCGGCGTCCATGCCCACGACCTCCCGAGCCGGAATCACCTCGAGGCCGCTGCGGGCGAGTTGTTCGGGAGGACCCGCCAGCATCACGCCGAGCCCCCCGTCGGCCGCGATGCGGGCGCCCTCGACGATCGCCTCGGGTGCGTTGTCGCCCCCCATGGCGTCGACGGCGACGGGCAGCGAACTCACAGCGACCTACCCAGCCGAGCGTTGCGCGACCCGTCGCCGGCCGGTCGACTCACGGTCCGGCGAGAGGGGTCAGTCGAGTTCGACCGCCTGCCGGTCGCGGTACCAGCCGCACTGCCCGCAGACACGATGGGGCAGCTTGGCAGCCCCGCAACGGGAGCAGGACGAACGGGACGGCGATCGCAAGCGCCATGAGGCGGCGCGGCGGCTGCGGGAGCGGGACTTGGAGGTCTTCTTCTTGGGAACGGCCACACAGTGACGGTAGCGGCCTGCCCTGCCGGTTCCTCAGGGTTGGAAGTCGTCCAGTGCAGCCCAGCGAGGATCGCGCCGGGCGCCGGGATCGGACGGATCCTCGGTGGGTGGCGCCGTGTAGTACGAGCCCTCGGTGGGCCCCCCGCAGGACTCGCCGCACAGCGGCGCGAGCGGCAGGGTCAACAGCACGACCTCGCGCAGCATCGGCGCCAGGTCCACGACCTCGCCGTCGAGGGGGAACGTGTCGCCCTCGACAGGAGTCGACTCGAAGACCTCGGTGACGGCGGGCGCCACCGGGAGGCGCACAGGACCCAGGCAACGGCGGCACTCGAGCTCCCAGCAGGCGCGCACCTCACCGGCGCAGATGATGCGCCCGGCCTGCGCCTCCAGGGTGAGCCGCACGTCGACGGCATCATCGGCGATGGCGCCGCCGCCGATCGCCAAGTCCTCCAGGATCCGCCGACCCTCCAGCTCCCGCCGCCGGCCCGGGGCGGCCAGCAGGTCGGAAACGGGGACCAGCACCGGGCGCGGCTCGCTCACCCCAGGTCTTGGTTGAAGAAGAGCGGGTCGGACTCGTCGGCGTCCCCGGCCGCCTCGGCGGGCGGTTGGTCGGCGGGCGGGATCGCCCCCTGCAGCCGCCGGCGCCCCTCCCGCACGTTGTCGAGCGCCCGCGCCATGGTCTCCTCGAAGCGGCCAAGGTGCTCGTCGCAGTAGTCCTCGAGCTCGAGGCGGCGGTGGCGCGCCTGCTCCTCGGCCGCCTCGATGATCCGGCGGGCCCGCACCTCTGCCTGCTTGACGACCTCGGTGCGCTGCACCATGCGCGCCGCCTCGCCCTTCACCTCGTCGATGATCTCCTCGGCGTCCCGGCGAGCGCGGGCCAGGTAGTCGTTGCGTTCCTTGATGAGCCACCGGGCGCTGCGCAGCGCCACCGGCAACCGGGCACGGGCGACGCGGATCAACTCCAGGACATGGTCGCGGTCGAGGCGGATCTGCGAGGAGAGGCTCGAGGCGCGCGCCCCGCTGACGTATCGCTCCAGATCGACGAGCGCCGCCTCGACGTCCTCGACAACCTCGGGACCGCCACCGGAGAGGGCGTCGAAAGGATTGGACCCGCCGGGGGACTCCCCCGGTGACGGCTCGGACGGCTCCTCGCCGCCGGGCGCCGGCGGATCGTCGTAGCGGTTCACGAGGCCGACCGCCGTTCCTCGAGACGGCGCGCCACCGGCGGCGGCACCATCGACTCCACGTTGCCGCCGAAGCGGGCGATCTCCCGGATGTACTTCGACGCAATGAACGAGCTGGCCGACGTGGACGGCAGGAACACGGTCTGCACCCCGGCCACCTTCCGGTTGGTCTGGGCCATCTGCAACTCGCTCTCGAAGTCCGACACCGCGCGCAGGCCCTTCACGATGAAGTCCGCTCCCTCCCGGCGGGCGAGGGTCACGACCAATTCGCCGAACATGGTGGTGCGCACGTTCGACAGGTGCTCGAACGTCTCGTTCAGCATCGCTTCGCGCTGGCCCATGGGGAAGAGGGTCTCTCCCTTCTGCGGGTTGCGCATGGCCGCCACGATCACCTCGTCGAAGAGATCCGCCGCCATCTCGACGATCTCCACGTGACCGTTGTGCACGGGATCGAACGAACCCGGGTACAGCACGCGGACCACGTCAGTCACATCCCGGTGGTCCCGCCGCGGTCCGGGGGTCCCCGGCGGTTCGACGTCTGGCCATTCGCACAACGGTACTCCCCCGGCGACGCTCGGAGATGACTATCCAGTCGGGGTGCGCCGGCGGTGGCCGGTCGGATTCGGCGACGAGGATCCCGGCGTTCAGCCGCCCCAGCAGCCGGTCCCAGCCGTGATCGGGAAAGTCGTAGGGCGGGTCGCAGAACGCCACGTCGAAGGACTCGCCGGCCGTGGCGAGCCAGCCCAACACGTCCCCGCTCACGACGCGGCAGCGGTCACCGAAGTCCAGTGCCGCAACGTTGGCGCGCAGGATGGCCGCCGTCGACCGGTGCCGCTCCACGAACGTGGCATGGGCCGCACCCCTCGAGACGGCCTCGAGGCCCAGGGCGCCGCTGCCGGCGAAGGCGTCGAGCACCGTGATCCCGCCCAGATCGGTGAGGCTGCCGAGCGCGGCGAACATGGACTCGCGCACCCGATCGGTGGTGGGCCGCACCCTGTCGCCGCGGGGGACCTTCAGCCGGCGCCCTCCGGCCTCACCGGCGATGATGCGGGTCATCGGACTGGGCGGGTCATCGGACTGTGCCGATCATCGGGCTGGGCCGATCATCGGGCTGGGCCGATCATCGGGCTGGGCTGATCATCGGACTGGGCTGATCATCGGACTGGGGCGGGCGGGCGCCACATGAGCGTCAGCGTCACCCGCCCCTCGACGGTGCGGACCTCACCGGTGGTGGCGAAACCCAGGCGTTCGTAGAAGCCGAGGTTGCGGGAGTTGGAGGACTCCAGGTAGGCCGGCAGTCCCAGCCGGTCGCAGCGGGCCAGCATCGGGGCCAGCAGGCGGGCCCCGAGACCCTCCCCCCGGCGGTCGGGGACCACGCCGACCGCCGCCAGGTGCCAGTGCGGCCCCGCCGGCGCCAGGCGAGCGATCCGGGCGAGGCCGGCGAGCACCACCGGTGCGCGTTCGCCCGCCAGATCGCGAACCATGGCCCGGAACCGCTCCACGGACTCCGCCGGCAGTTGCCCGGCGCCGGGCGGGTGCCAGCAGGCGGCGCCGGATCCGTCGCCGGTGACGTGCACCTCGGTGCCCGGCGGCGCGTGGGTGACCATGAAGCTCCACCAGGCGATCCGCCGGGCCGCACGCTCGCCGGCCGCCACGTCCGCCAGCAGCCAGGCCTGAAGCGGGTCCCCGGCGAAGGCCTCGGCCAGAATGCCGGCCACCTCGGCGGTCCGCTCGCTGCCGACCCGGCGAACCTCCTCGAGCCGGGCCAGTTCGCTGGGTCGCCGCTCGCTACTCATCACCCCATCCTGCCTAGGACTTGTCGAAATAGTCGATGTCGGCGTCGCTCAGCAGCAGGGCGATCTCGTCGGCGAGCACCTCGCCGGGTCCGCCGGCGTCGCAGATCGCCTCGGCCGCTTGGCGGGCCTTCGGGACCCAGTCGCGGTCCCGGCGCAGCGACGCCAGCGTCAGATCGCTGCGGCCGGTCTGGCGTGAGTCCATGAGGGTGCCCTCGCCGCGCAGGTCCAGGTCTGTCTCGGACAGCTCGAACCCGTCGGTGCTGTCGACGAGCGCCTGCAGGCGCAACTGCGCCGCCGGCGGCGGGTCCTCACTCACCAGGAAGCACCATCCCGGCTGCGAGCCGCGCCCCACCCTGCCGCGCAGCTGGTGGAGTTGGGCGATGCCGAAGCGGTCGGCGCCGAGGATGACCATGACGGTGGCGTTGGCCACGTCCACACCCACCTCGATGACCGTCGTGGCGACCAGCACGTCGAGTTCGCCGCGCCGGAACGCGGCCATGACGGGTTCCCGGGCGCTCGCCGGCAGGCGCCCGTGCAGCAGCCCGACCCGCAGGCCGGCCAGATCGCCGGTGCGCAGATCCTCGTAGGTCGCCTCCGCGGCGGCCGCCTCCACCTTGTCGGACTCCTCGATCAGCGGGCACACCACGTACGCCTGGCGCCCGGCCTCGACCTCGGAGCGCAGGCGCTCCCACACGGCGCCCTTCTCGAGCGGCTCGATGACGGCCTCGGTGCGCACACCGGCCCGGCCGGCGGGCAACTCGTCGAGGCGCGACACGTCCAGATCGCCGTAGACGGTCATGGCGGCCGTGCGGGGGATCGGCGTGGCCGTCATCACCAGGACGTCCGGCAGGTGGCCGCCGGCGCCGCGGGCCGCCAGGGCGGCGCGCTGCTCCACGCCGAAACGGTGCTGCTCGTCCACCACGGCCAGACCCAGGGACTCGAAGGCCACACCCTCGCTGATGAGGGCGTGCGTGCCCACCACCATGTCCACGTCACCGTTCGCCAGGCCGGCCAGGATGCGATCGCGGCCCGAGGCACGGGTGCGACCCGTCAGCAACTCCAGAGAGACCGCCGGCAGGCCGCCCAGCGCCAGCCGCCCGCCGGCGCTCCCGAAGCCGCCGGCGCCGTCCAGCGACCCCAGCAGCTCGCTGAGGCCCAAGTGGTGCTGCTCGGCCAGCACCTCGGTGGGGGCCATCAACGCCGCCTGGCGCCCGCCGCAGACCACCGCCAGCATCGCCATGAGCGCCACCACCGTCTTGCCCGATCCCACCTCGCCCTGCAGCAGCCGGTGCATCGGCCACGGCCGCCGCAGGTCGGCCAGAATCTCATCCACGGTGCGGCTCTGGGCGGCGGTCAGGGCGAAGGGCAGACGCTGCCCGAAGCGCTCCAGCAGCGCCCGGTCCGCCTCGTGGGCGATGCCCTCGCCGGCGAGTTGGCGCAGGCGCTTGCGGTCGACCAGCACCACCTGCATCCGCAGCAACTCGTCGAACACCAGCCGGTTCCTCCCCCGGGTCACCTCCGCGAAGGACTCCGGGTTGTGGATCAGGCGCAGCGCCTCGTGGCGCCCGCACAGTCTGTGGTCCGCCAGCACCTCGGGGGGCACCGGATCGGCGATGCCGCGCCGCTCGCAGCGTCGCAGTGCCTCGGCGACCATGTCGGCGATCTCCCAGGTGCCGATGGCCGCCTTGGCCGAGAGCGGATAGACGGCGAAGATGGCCCCGGTCCGGTCACCGACCAGGTCCACCACCGGGTTCGTCATCTGCAGCGCGTCCCGGAACACCTCCAGGCGCCCGTACAGCACCGCCCCCATGCCCTCGCGGAGTTGCTTGGCGCGCCACGGCTGGTTGAAGAAGACACAGCTCAGCCGGGCGCCCTCGCGGTCGCTCACCAGCACCTCGACGCGCGCCCGCCGATTGCGTCCCGGGATGGCCCTCACCCTCTCGACGGTGGCCAGGACCATGGCGTCCTCGCCGACCTGGAGCTCACCCACGGTGGCCTGGCGGCTGCGGTCCAGGTAGCGCCGCGGGTAGTAGGTGAGCAGGTCCCCGAGATGCTTCACACCGAGATCGACCAGGGCCTGCACCCGGCGCCGGCTGGCACTTTTGAGGCGCTCCGGCCCGATCCTGGCCAGGTCCCGCCAAGTCAGCGGGGCGGGCGCCTCAACCACAGGTCGTCAGCACCGCCCGGCTCCGGCGCCTATTCGACGCCGAAGTAGTAGTGGTACAGGGGCTGCCCGCCGGCGTGCACTTCCAGTTCGACGTGCGGCCGGTGCTCCGCCAGCCAGTCCGCCACCACCGCGGTGTCCGCCTCGGTCGCCTCGGCACCGCAGATCAGCGTCACGATCTCGTGGTCGTCGGTGACGATCCGCTCGAGCAGATCACAGGTGACGGTGGTCAGCGCCCCGCCCACGCACTGCACGTCGCCGGCGCTGAGTCCCATGAAGTCACCCTCGGCCACCGGCCCTGCCGGGGTGGCGGCGTCGCGCACGGCACGAGTCACCTCGCCGGCGGCGACCTCGCCGGCCAGGGCCGCCATCACCTCGCCGTTGCGAGCCGCCTCGGCTTCGGGATCGAACTCCACCATGGCGCTGAGGCCGGCGGGGATGCTGACCGTCGGCACCACCACGACGGCCTTGTCGGTGAGTTCGTGCAGCTGCTGGGCGGCCAGGACGATGTTCTTGTTGTTGGGCAGCACCACCACCCCCTCGGCGGGGGCGCGCTCCACCGCCGCGAGGAGCGTGGCCACCGAGGGGTTCATGGTCTGGCCACCGGTCACCACCTCTGTCGCTCCCAGTGACTCGAAGATCCGGCGGACGCCGTCGCCGGTGGCCACCGTCACGACCGCCGTCGTGGTGCGCACCGGCGCCGCTACGTGTTCGGTGTGCGCCGCCTGCTCGTGGAGGTCGGTGACCTCGATGCGGTACGGGCGGCCGGCCTCGATGCCCGCCTCGATGGATCCCCCGATGTCGTCGGTGTGGATGTGGCAGTTCCACAGCCCGTCGCCGCCGACGACCACGATGGAGTCCCCGATCTCGCTCCAGCGGTCCCGGAATGCGGCGATCCGGTCGTCGGCGCCCTCCAGCAGGAACATCACCTCGTAGCGCAGATCGGCCACGTCACCGGCACCGCCGATGTGGTGGGGGTCGTCGCCGAGCAGCGGGGCGGCGACCTCGGGGGGCTCGGGCAGGGGGCGCCCGTCCACCACGTGCGCCAGGGCGTCCAGCAACAGCAGCAGGCCCTTGCCGCCGGCGTCCACGACGCCTGCGGTGCGCAGCACCTCCAGCAACTCCGGCGTGCGTTCGAGGCTCTCCCGGCCGGCTTCGATGGCCTCCTCGATCACCTCACCCAGCGCAGCGCCCCGCCGGGCCGCGGCGACCGCGGCCGAGGCCACGTCGCGGCCGACGGTCAGGATGGTGCCCTCCACCGGGCGCGCCACGGCGCCGTAGGCGGCCACCGAGGCCGCTTCCAGGCTCCCGGCCAGGCCGGCGGCGTCGATCGTCACCGCCTCACGCCAGGCGCCGGCCATGGCCCGCAGGAACTGCGACACGATGATTCCCGAGTTGCCGCGACCGGCCGCCAGGGCGCTGTCGTAGATGGCCTGGCACACCGAGGCCAGGTCGCAGTCGGCGGGAAGGGCGTCGACCACCGCCCGCAACGTCAACGACATGTTCGTGCCCGTGTCACCGTCGGGCACCGGGTAGACGTTGAGGGAGTCGATCACGGTCCGGTGCGAGGCCAACGCCTCGCTGTAGCGCCGCATCAGCAGGTCGACGTGATCGGCGGTCAACTGATGAAGGGGAGCCACGGCGCTAAACAATAGCGATACCCGCTTGGTGCGCCGGCCCCGAACCGCGGAGTTCCCCCGCCGCGCCGGCGCGAAGGCGACTACCCTGCGGTCACGCTCGGCGGGAACCCCGCCGGGCGCTGTCACATATCGGGGAGAAACGCGCATGCAGGGAGTGATCAAGTCCTACGACCCCGTCAGCGGTGACGGCGTCGTCGTACGCGACACCGACTTCATCGAGTGCGACCTCGCCACCGGCGCCCTGGAGGGATCGGTGTTCCGCTTCCTCCGCCAGGGCCAGAGGGTGGTCTTCGACCTCGACGACGACGGCCGGGCAACGGCGCTGCGCCTCGGCAGCGAAGTCGACATGGGCACCCCGCCGCACCTCGTCTGAGACGACCGGCGCGAAGCAGCGAGCAGCCTCATGACCAGCACCGATGTCGGATGTGTCACGACCCACCGGCAGCTCCTCGACTGGGTGGAGGAGTGCCGGCAGGTCCTCGGGCCCGACGACGTCTACTGGTGTGACGGCAGCGAGGACGAGTGGGAGCGGCTCTGCGCGGCCCTGGAGGCCTCGGGCACGTTCCAGCGGCTCAACGCCGACCTGCGCCCCAACAGCTTCCTGGCGCGGTCCGACCCGGCGGACGTGGCCCGGGTGGAGGATCGCACGTTCATCGCCTCGGCGGACTCCGAAGACGCCGGACCGACGAACAGCTGGCGCGCCCCCACCGAACTGAAGGCCGAACTCCTCGAGCACTTCGGCGGCGCCATGGCCGGCCGGACGATGTATGTGATCCCGTTCAGCATGGGACCGCTGGGGTCGCACATCTCCCAGATCGGCGTGCAGCTCACCGACTCGGCGTACGTGGTCGTGAACATGCGGATCATGGCCCGCATCGGCGACGAGGTGCTGGCCGAACTCGGCGACGACGGCAACTTCGTGCCGTGCCTGCACTCGGTGGGCCACCCTCTGAGCCCCGGGCAGCCCGACGACCCGTGGCCCTGCGACGCCGACCAGAAGTACATCGCCCACTTCCCCGAGACCCGGGAGATCTGGTCCTACGGCTCGGGCTACGGCGGCAACGCCCTGCTGGGCAAGAAGTGCTTCGCCCTGCGCATCGCCTCGGTCATGGCGCGCGACGAGGGCTGGCTGGCCGAGCACATGCTGATCATGAGCGTCACGCCGCCCGGGGGGCAGAAGTACTACGTGGCCGGGGCCTTCCCATCGGCCTGCGGCAAGACCAACATGGCCATGATGGTGCCAACCCTGCCGGGCTGGAAGGTCGAGACCCTGGGTGACGACATCGCCTGGATGCACTTCGGCGACGACGGGCGCCTGTATGCCATCAACCCCGAGAACGGCATCTTCGGGGTGGCGCCGAACACCTCGCGCGCAACCAACCCCAACGCCCTGGACACGATGTGGGGCAACTCCATCTTCACCAACGTGGCCGCCACCGCCGAGGGCGACGTGTGGTGGGAGAACCTCACGCCCACGGCCCCGGAGGGC
>Ga0209021_1000872_pt1 | contig 33773 bp, 20 predicted proteins | sample PinacodermFT_FD_187299 | JGI IMG/M metagenome (GOLD analysis project Ga0209021, IMG submission 187299) | Host-associated microbial community of the marine sponge Aplysina aerophoba from Gulf of Piran - sponge pinacoderm, lysed by freeze-thaw... | ecosystem: Host-associated > Porifera > Sponge >... | reverse complement strand
GCGCGCGCTGTGGCGGGCGAGGCCAACGTGCCGTTCTTCTCGATTTCCGGCTCCGACTTCGTCGAGATGTTCGTGGGCGTGGGTGCCAGCCGCGTCCGGGACTTGTTTGAGCAGGGTAAGAAGAGTGCCCCTTGCATCGTTTTTATCGACGAGATCGATGCAGTCGGGCGGCATCGCGGCGCGGGTTTGGGCGGTGGCCACGACGAACGAGAGCAGACGCTGAACCAGCTCCTAGTCGAGATGGACGGCTTCGACTCGAACGAGGGCGTCATCCTGATGGCGGCCACCAATCGGCCCGATGTTCTCGATCCCGCCCTGCTGCGTCCTGGCCGCTTTGACCGGCGGGTGGTCGTAGCGCGTCCCGACGTGCGCGGGCGCCAGGGGATCTTGCAGGTGCATACCGCCAAGGTGCCCTTGTCCAATGACGTGGATCTGATGGTGCTGGCGCGCGGCACGCCCGGCTTTTCCGGGGCTGACTTGGCCAATCTGGGTAACGAGGCGGCGTTGTTCGCGGCGCGGCAGAACCGCAAGGTCGTCACGATGGCGGACTTCGAGATCGCCAAGGACAAGGTCATGATGGGGGCCGAACGGCGCTCGATGATCCTGCGTGACGAGGAGAAGAAGAACACCGCCTACCACGAGGCCGGACATGCCGTGGTGGCCTCGCTGCTGGAGCAGGCGGACCCGTTGCACAAGGTCACGATCATCCCGCGCGGCCAGGCTCTCGGGATCACGATGCAGTTGCCCATCGACGACAAGCACACCCACACGCGCGCCTACCTGTGCGGCCAATTGGCAATCTTGATGGGCGGACGCATCGCCGAGGAACTGTTCATGGACCACATGACGACCGGTGCCGGCAACGACATCGAGCGCGCCACCGCGCTGGCCCGTCAGATGGTTTGCGAGTGGGGCATGAGCGACATGGGGCCCCTGACGTTCGGCAAGCCTGACGAGGAGGTCTTCCTAGGCCGCGAAATTGCGCAGCAGCGCAACTATTCCGAGGCCACCGCGCAGCAGATCGACGCCCAGGTGAGCGCGATTGTGACTCGGAGTTACGACCGGGCTCGCAAGCTCATCGAGGACAATTCCGACGGGCTTACCCGCATCGCCGAAGCCTTGCTCGAGCGCGAGGTGCTGGACGGAGGCGAGGTCACTGCCCTGCTCGAAGGGCGGGAATTGCCGCCGCTTGCCATTCCGGAACCGCCGGCTGACAGCACGGGCGGACCGACGCAACCAGAGCCCCAGCCCGCCGAGAGCGGCCCGACGGCCCTGCCCGGCCTGGACGAGGGCCAGCCATCTCCGGCCTAGCCGCTGGGCTAGAACGGGATGTCGTCGTCATCGGGTGGCGGCTCGGGTGAGCCGGCAGGCTCGCTTGTCGGCGCGGGCTGGTTCTGGGCTCCTCCCGAGGCACCGCTGGAGGCGCTGTCGCCCTGGCCGTAGTTCCTTGAGCCGCTTGGGCGATAGCTGCCCCCACCTTCGCCCACTGGGCCATCACGGCCACCGAGCAGCATTAAGCCGAAGGAATCGCACACCACCTCGGTGCGGTAGCGCTTCTCGCCACTTTGGGTCTCCCAAGAGCGGGTCTGCAAGCGGCCCTCGACAAACACCTTCTTGCCCTTTGTGAGGTACTGGGCGACCCGGTCGCCCCGCCAGAGCACGACTTCGTGCCAATCGGTCTTTTCCTTCCAATCGCCGGTGGCTGCGTCCTTGATGCGGGCCGTCGTGGCAAGGGTGAAATTGGTCACCGCCGTGCCGCTGGGCGTGTGCCGGGTCTCGGCGTCCTTGCCGAGGTTGCCGATGAGCATAACTTTGTTCAAACTTGAGGCCATGGTCTTCAAGGTACAATCAATGGCTCGCAGATTACAACCTTCCTGCTCCGATAGGTGCCAATGAGATCCAGTGCGCTAGCCATCCTGCCCGTCCTCTGCGTGGCTGCTTTCGCGGCGGCCCAGTCCGCTGACCTGCTTGTCGTCGAGAAGAAGAATAACTCGGTCGGCTTCTACGCTTCGACGGGCCAGCGCGTGGGGGGCGTGCAAGTTGGCGAGACCCCGCATGAGGTGGCGCTATCCCGCGATGGGCGCTACGCCTATGTCTCCGACAACGGCGTGCTTTGGATGGACTATGACGGCCCCGGCGGCAACACAATTTCCATCGTCGATCTCCAACTGCGCAGGCGTGTCGGCATACTGCCGCTGGGCAAGTTTCACCGTCCGCACGGTATTGGGCCGGACCCGCGCTCAAGCCGTGCATTCGTCACTTCGGAAAACCCCGACCGGCTCGTGCTGGTCGACCTCGATGCTCGTGCCGTCATCAGGGATTTCGACAACGGCGGAGTAGACCCACACATGGTCACCTTCGGCCCGGACGGCTGGGGGTACGTCTCCAATACAGCCAGCGGGACGGTGGGGGCTGTGCATGCCACGACCGGGGAGTTGCACCTGATCGAGGTGGGCAAGGGGCCCCAAGGCAGCCTGTTATCCCGCGATGGCACCAAGTTGTGGGTGACCTGCCGGGACGAAGGGCGCATTGACGTCATCGACACAGCCTCTAAGTCAGTGATTGGCTCGATCCCCACAGGTGCGGGCGTGAATCGGATCGTAGCCACAGACGACGAGGACTTGTTGGTGTACTCGCTGCAGACCGGCGAGGCGGTCGGCATCGCCGATCCGCATGCGATGAAGGAACTGGCGCAGATTCCTTTGGGCGGCGCTCCATTGTCCATCTCGCTGTCCAAGGACGACCGACACGCATTTGCCGGGGTGCAAGACGAAGATCAGGTCTGGATCGTGTCCGTGCGTGACCGCAAGGTCGTTCAGGTGATCGACACGCCGCCGGGAATGGGGCCCGATCCAGTCGTAGAAATCGGCACCTACCGGCCGTCAAGGGCAAGGCCATGAACGACCAACGACTGCGGTCCCTGCTGGAAGAGGTGCGCCAAGGGCACCGCGATGTCGACAGCGCTGTCGGCGAATTGCGCCACATGCCCTACGAGGACCTCGGCTTTGCCAAGGTCGACCACCATCGCGAGTTGCGGCATGGGATGCCCGAGGTGATCTTGGGACAGGGCAAGACTGCCGACGAGGTCCGCGCGATTTCCGAGAAACTGCTCGAGCGCTCCCCCAACTTGCTCGTCACGAGGGCCTCAGAGGCCATGTTCGAGGCGGTGCGAGAACTCAGCGATCAAGCCGAATACTTCCCGCGCTCCGGTGCGGTGCGGGTGTGGTCGGAGCGGACCAATCTAGGGAAGGCCAAGATTGCCGTGGTCTGCGCCGGCACCAGCGACATTCCGGTGGCGGAGGAAGCCACCGTGACGGCCGAGGTGATGGGCAACGAGGTCGACACGATCTACGACGTCGGCGTCGCCGGCATCCACCGGCTGCTGTCGAAGATTGACCGCATCCAGGCCTCTCGCGTGGTGATCTGCTGCGCTGGCATGGAGGGCGCATTGCCCAGCGCGCTGGGTGGCCTGGTCTCAGTGCCTGTCATCGCCGTGCCGACCAGCGTGGGCTACGGAGCCAGCTTCAACGGGCTCTCGGCGCTGCTGGGCATGCTGAATTCGTGCTCCAGCAATGTCTCCGTCGTCAATATCGATAACGGCTTCGGCGCTGCCTATGTCTCCACGTTGATCAACCGGCTCTGACTCCGCTTGTGCGAAACTAGCGGTCATGCAACTCCAGAGACTGATCACAGCGACAGCGCTCGCCGCGCTGCTGCTATTGGCCGTCGTGCCTGCTGCCGCCCAGGACGCCGACGAGAAGAAGCACCTACTGGTGCTCGGTGGTTCCGATTTCTTCGCCCACGACGCGGTGTCGCACGCGATGTTCACTATGGCCAAGATCGGCGAGCGAACCGGCCTGTTCGACGTGCGCTTCCGAACCGACATGGAGCTGATGACCAAGCAGAAGCTGCGCGGCAACCGGAAGAACCTCGACTGGTTCGACGCGGTGATGTTCTACACCCAGGGCGACTTGAAAGTCAGCGAGGAGCAGAAGGCTGACTTGATGCGCTTCGTCAAGGAGGACGGCAAGGCGATCTTAGTGGCGCACAGCGGCACCGATTCTTTCCGAGAGACTTGGCCGGAGTACATCGATATGGTGGGCGGGGCGTTCATCAACCACCCTTGGCACCAGAAGATCCGCGTCCGGGTGGAGGATCGCACGCATCCGATCAGCCGTCACTTCCCGGCCGCGTTCGAGATCACCGATGAGATCTACCAAGTCGACCGCTATGATCGGTCGAAAGTTCGCGTGTTGATGAGCATGGACACTGCAAGCGTCGACATGACCAAGAAGGGCGTGCAGCGTCCTGATGGCGATTTCGCCCTGGCTTGGATACGCGAATTCGGCGAGGGCCGGGTCTTCACCTGCCTGCTGGGCCACCGCCCAGAGGTCTGGGACGACCCCGCCATCCAGAAGATGTGGCTAGAAGGCTTCCGCTGGGCGGTCGGAATCACGAGCGGCGAAAGCGCTTCGCTGCCGCTCCCGTCAGACGACGACTGAGGCGGGGCCCGGGCTCGGCCACGAAGCGGTAGCCCACACCGCGCACCGTGACTAGGTGGCGCGGCCTGGCTGGATCCGGCTCAATGGATCGGCGCAGGCGCACGATGAAGTTGTCGATGGCGCGCGTGTCGGTGTCCTCCCTGACTCCCCAGACGTCTTCGAGAAGGTTCTTGCGCGAGACGCTGCGACCCTCGTGGGCGATCAGGTAGTGCAGCAGCTTCGCCTCCGTCAGCGTCAGGCTGCGCGTCTCGCCCTCCACTTCGAGTCGTTGATTGGCGAAGTCCACAGACCTTCCGTTGAACTCGTACGTGTCCGGCACAGCCTGGATCTGTTCCCCGGCGCTCCAGCGGTGCCGGCGCAGCAGCCCCCGAATGCGGGCCAGCAGCACCGCCAGCTCGAACGGTTTGGGCAGGTAATCGTCGGCTCCGGCTGCGAGCCCTTCGACAATGTCCTGCGGCCGTCGGCGTGCCGTGAGCATCATCACCGGCACGAAGCAGCCATGCGATCTCAGCTCGCGGACCATGTCGAAGCCGTCGATGCCGGGCAGCATCACGTCCACAATCAGCACGTCGAAGGCAGTGCCTTCCTTGATCTCGGCGAGACCGGCTTCACCCGTGGCTGCGATGCGTGTGGCGAAGCCTTCGGCCTCGAGGTTGAACTGTAGCCCCTTGGCGAGATTGGTTTCGTCTTCGACAATCAGAATTCGTCTCATGCCTCAGCCATCAGTGGTAGTTCGATCGTGAACGTGCTGCCGCGGCCCTTGCCCGGGCTCTCCCCGAAGGCGCGACCGCCATGCCGCTTGGCCACGGATCGCACGATGTACAGGCCCAGCCCGGTGCCCTTGGCCCGGAACGTGCCTTGGGCGCGATAGAAGCGTCGGAAGACGCGCCGGAGTTCGTCGCTATCGATGCCGATGCCGTTGTCGCGAATGCGGACGGCGACTCGCGAGCCGAGCTTGGACAGCTCGATCTCCACGCTGGCCTTCTCGTCGGAGTACTTGATCGAGTTGTCAATCAAATTGGATATCGCCGCGACCAACTCGTCCCGGTTGCCCAGCACGATGGGAGTGTCGCCCTCGTCAAACTCGCTGCGGAAGCGCAAGGCCCCAGCGTGGAGGCTGTAGCTGTGCTGGAGCCGGTCGATGCAGTCTTGGACCACGGCCGAAAGGTCGACCGCTGTCCGGTGGCGCTTGCGCTTGCTGCGAGTCGAGCCGGCCAACAGAACCTGCTCGATCGTGCCCTGCAGCCGGTCCATGTCCGAGAGCATCGTCTGGTAGAACTCTTGCTGCTGTGCCACGTTGAGTTCTCTGGACTGTAGCGTCTGCAGGTAAAGCCGGAGCGAGGCGACGGGAGTCTTCAGCTCGTGTGTGACGGCGTTGATGAAAGCGTCGTGCTTCTCGTTTCGCCGGATCTCGCGAACCAGGAACACGGTGTTGAGGACGAGTCCGGCGACCAAGATCAGCCCGGCCAAAACGCCTAGGACCACCAGTACGCCGCTACGCCAGTTGGCGACCAACCAGCCGATATTGAGTGCCACGGCCAAGGCAATCAGGCACGTGCCTAGGGCGATCGAAAAGATGACCGAGAGCCTGCGATGGCCGGGCAGTTCCACTCTACCTTCATGATACGTATGCGTGTGCGAATCTCCGTGTCGTGGCTCGAGAGTTGGTCGACATCCAGCCCAGGCCGCATCTGATCTTCCGCCTCGACGTTCTTATACCGTTCCAAGCGGAGCAACTCACCGTGCAGCCCGCCTGCGACGCGTCCGATCTGTGGATCTCCGAAGCTGTCTGCCTGCCACTGGAAGAGATTGACGGCGCACGGTGGTTTGCTGCGAGCAGGGCATGGTCCGCGAGAACCGCTGCCGGTTGCTGTGCCAAGCCTAGGGGCCCTAGGTGACGATGGGGGCCCGCCCGGGCCCGCGGAGGGCTGTTTTCGGGGTGGCAAGCTTGGTAAGTGTCTTCGCTTTGGCGGCGTCCGGCCTACCTGCCGCAAGCAGTGCGGCCGTCCCCTTGAAAAATTCCTGCTTGCCACATGCGTATTGGACGAGTCTGGGGCTTGCGCAATCGACTTCTCGGATTCGGCCACAGCGCGGGCTGACATTTACGAGGTTTTTTCATTTTCTTGGTGTGGCAATTGACGCCAATTTTCTCCTGTGCTAGGGTCAGCGCAAGCCCGGCAATTCCAAGTGTCGAGATCGAGGAGGATTCTGATGACGAAAGCGCCCATAGCCGCCGCATTCCTACTGTCGACGGCCATCTTCACACCAATCAACTGGGCGCAGACCACGCAAGGCCAGATCAACGGTCGCGTCACAGACACATCCGGTGCCATGATTCCGGGCGCCGAAGTCGAGGTGGTGAATCCCTCCACCGGGGTCTCGCAGCAAATCAGCGCCAACGAGGTGGGGCAATACGTCATTTACGTGCCCTTCGGCACCTACGACGTGCGGGTATCGTCTCTTGGCTTTGGCACCAAGCTCACCACGGGAGTCCTCGTGACGACCGCGTCGGAAACCACCGTCGACGTCGAGCTCGACGTCGAGACGGTGGCGGAGCAAGTCAGCGTCTCGGCGGCCGTGGCCCAGCTTGAGACTAGCGACACGACCATCGGCGCGGCGATCGAAGAGAATCTGATGCGCCACGCCCCAATTCCCGTGCAGGGGCAGAAGCGTCGACCGTACCAGTACATTTCGCTATCCCCGGGGGTGAACAACACAAACGGCCGCGGCAACGTTGCTGGATCACGAACGCTCAATACGGTCATCATGCTCGACGGCCTGTCGACAGAAACCACGAACAACGGAGTTGGTGAGCAGGCAGTCGGTACCGAGCCCAGCGTGGAAGCGATCGGAGAATACAAGCTGCTGCTGAGCAACATGTCCGCCGAGTACGGGCGAAGCAGCGGCGGGTTGATCACTTACGCGACTAAGTCCGGCACCAACGACCTTCACGGGTCCGTCTGGAACTTCCACAACAACTCTTTCCTCAATGCCCGGCCCTGGCAGGCGGCTGAGCGAGCGAACAGCCGCAACAACGAATTCGGTATCGCCGGAGGTGGCCCTGTCGTCATCCCGAAGGTCTATGACGGGCGCAACAAGACCTTCTTCTGGTCGACTCTGGCCTACTACAGGCAGAGCGCTACTGGCAGTCCGACTAACTTCTTGACACTACCGACGGCAGCGATGCGTAGCGGCGACTTTTCCCATCCGGACTTGAACGCGCTCTACGACAGGAAGGACCAGTACACGGACGCGGACAACCAAGTTCGGTTCCGACCGTTCGCCAACAATCAGATCCCTATGAGCAGGCAGAGCCGTGTAAGTGCGAACGTCATGCAGCTTCTGCCCATCCCCACTGCGCGCGACACTCCCGAGCTGAACCATGTCGGCGCAGTCGCGAGCACGTTCAATCCATGGGATTTGACGACCAAGATCGACCATCAGTTCAACACGAACCACCGACTGTCGGCATTCTACATGTATGGCACGGCACCTCGGGTTGAGACCGACCCGGGGGGAATCTTGGACGATAGCTTTGGGAGAACTACCTTTAACTCGTTCCAACGCGTACGGGCCGACTATTCGTGGGTGCAGAGTCCGAGGGTCGTTCACCAGATATTGTTCGGATTCAACTACCAGCAAAACGGGAGAGAACAGAACAACTTCGGACAAGGGCTGTCAGGCCAGCTCGGCCTTACCGGGATGCCCAGCAACGAGTGTCCTTGGATTCAACTGGCACGGGCGTCGAGCTTCGGGGTTTCGATCTGCGCGAATCCACCCTCGAACAAAGAGTCGAAAATAGTTCCGAACTGGGCCTACAGCACTCTCTGGAACAAGGGCCGGCACACGATCAAGTTCGGCTACCAAGGGCAGTTCTGGCGCATCAATCGGCATGATCAAGGAGGCTTCGCGGGGGGCCTGACTGTCGGATCGTCCGGAACCTACCTGTTCGGAGTGTCGGAAGGGAATCTCGGGAGTGAGACCAAGAACACAGACGGCTCGGGCGGATTTCATCTGGCCGACTTCTACCTTGGCCTGCCAAACTTCGTTGGAACGGCTGCGGGCCTTGCCCTGGAAGAGCGGGAGGCCTATCACGCCATATACCTGCAAGACGATTGGAAGATTCTGCCTAAGCTGACCTTGAACCTCGGCATTCGCTGGGACGTGCAGATGCCCTTCAAGGAGAACAGGGGCCAGTTCTCCGGCTTCGATCCCACCCTTGCGAATCCGGGCATCAGCGGCAACTATCGCGGGGCGCTCGAATTCTACGGAATGTCCGAGGGTGCCAACGGCAGGCTGCGAGTTGGCCCGGCCACCTACGGCAACTTCGGACCGCGGCTCGGCTTGGCGTATCAGATCACCGACAAGCTCGTATTTCGAGCCGGCGCCGGGATACAGTACATGGCCATTCAGAACACGAACGTACGTTCCGTGAACCGGACTGGCCACGAGGCGCGCGGAAACCCTCCGCAGAGAACGAGCCCGTTCGCCCCATACTTCGAGTGGGACAATGGCTTCCCTTCGTCGCAACTGGGAACGCCTCCGTTCATCGATCCAACGTTCCTGAACAACCAGTCAGTCACGAACTGGATGAACCCGCAAACCATCGGGACGCCTCCGTCGCTCTACATGATTACAGGTGGATTCCAGCGCCAATTCGGCAATTGGGTGCTGGAAACCACGTTCTATTCGAACATGGGGCGCAACAACGCCGACCACGAGCGCATCAACGACCTGCACCCGGACTATTGGCACCTAGGCCCGCTGCTCAACCTAGAGATTAGCGATCCTGCGGTGGCCGCCGCCGGATTCGGCAAGCCGTATCCTGAGTTTCCCGACAACCTCCCGTTGCACCGTGCCCTGCGACGGTTCCCCCAGTACGGCAACGTCTCGAACGATGCCGGAATAAATACCGGGATGAACTACAACGCGTTCATGCTGAAGGCGACCAAGCGCTATTCGAACGGACTCTCGTTCCTTGGGCACTGGACGGTCGCCAAGCAGTTGGGGGACGTCGACTGGGCGCCTGGCGCATTCGGAAGCAACACCCGGAACTCGTACAACCGAAAGCTGGACAAGCGGATCAATCGCTATGACACGACTCACCGCGCGGTCTTCAACTATTCGTACGACCTCCCGTTCGGTCCGGGGCAGAGGTGGGGAGGCACCAGCGCCTTCAGCCACTACGTGCTAAGTGGGTGGACGATATCGGGCGTTCAGGAATATGTCAACGGCTTTCCAATCTCAACCAGCGGGGGATTGTCGGTGGGTATCCCGGGCGGGGTCCGGAATTTGGCGGACCGCGCGCCGGGCGTGCCATGGAGAAGTTCCATTGCCTGCGGCGACATGGTATTCGGAGATCCCGAGCGGAACTTCATCCTAAACGCCGGCAATCCTACCCAGGTCACTCCCAGCAGGCCGCAGGCGTGGCTCCCGCCCGGAGACTTCGTCCAGGGGAACGCGCCAGAGGTTGACCAAGAGACCCGGCAGTGTCCAAACTTCAACGAGGATCTTTCTGTGGTCAAGCGGATTCCACTCGCAACCGAAAAAGTGAAGCTCCAAATCGGGGCTGATTGTTTCAACTGCCTAAACCGGCATCGTTGGATCGCAGGCCGCTTCGGCAACAACATCAACAGTTCGACGTTCGGAAGAGTCGTCCCGCAACAGCCCAAGGGCCCGAGGACGATTCAGCTGCGCATGCGGGTCGAGTGGTGACCGAACGGTCTATCCAGAACTAGAACGCAGCGGGCCTCGCTTCCCCGCGGTCGCGAGGCCCGATCATTCTTTCTTGTTCGACGAAAGCCAGCCCCTTGGCGCGGCTCATCCGGCGCTCTTGCCGAAGCTCTCGGTCCGAACGATCCCCTCGCCCTCCTTGACATAGATCAGCTGATCGGCCCCGACGTTCGGAAATGTCTCTGACTCGGTGTTCGGCCATTCCACTTGGATCGAGTCCACGCGGGTCGCCGGACCTAGGCCGAAATGCAGCCGAAAATCATTCACGGACAGATAGCTGTCCTGGCTATGAACCTCCTGTACCTGCACTAACTGTCCGGAACGAACGTACACGCGCGCGCCGATCGCTGTGCGATTCGACGTCGTGCCAACGAGCTTTACCTTCAGCCAGTGATTGGGCGATCTGACGTCGCACCGGATTAACGAAGGCGGCTCGTTCATGTTCATCACTAAGACGTCCATGTCGCCATCGTTGTCGAAGTCGCCGAAGGCGCAGCCGCGGCTCGAATGCGGCACCGTGAGCCCGGGCCCGCACTGCTCCGTCACATTAACGAACAGCCCGTTCCCGAGGTTTCGAAATAGAAACCGCGGACCGCGGTACGGGTAGTCGGGATTGACCGCTTCAACCTCTGGATAGACGCTGCCGGCAACATAGAACAGGTCAGCCCGGCCGTCGTTGTCAAAGTCGACAAGCCCCGTTCCCCACTCCAAGTGCCTGATGCTGGCTTGCAGTCCTGCCATAGACGACTCGTCTGAGAAATACCCTTCTCCGTCGTTCCGGTAGAGGCCCGGGATGTCATCTGCGAAGTGGGTCTTGACAATGTCGAGCTTGCCATCGGACGTATAGTCCCCGATCGCCAGTCCCATGCCTGCCTGAGCCACGCCATCGGGGCTGTAGGCGAGTCCGCGTTCAGTCGCAATGTCGCTGAACGTGCCGTCGCGGTTGTTCCGCAGCAGGATGCTCGGGCTAGAGTCACAGGCGAGGTAAATGTCTTGCCAGCCATCTTCGTTGTAGTCCGTGTTCATCGCTGTTAGTCCGTAGCCCAGAATGTCCCCCATCTGCGCATCTTCCGAAACGTCTGTGAACGTACCGTCTCCGTTATTGCGGTATAGGATCTGCGACCCCTTGACCAAGCCTTGGGGACCGTAGAAGATCGGGACGCCCTTCCATGTGGTCCGACCCTTGGGAGGCAGATTCTCTAGACTCTCGGCCCCGACGTAATTTGCGACGAAGAGATCCAAGTGCCCATCCCTGTCGTAGTCCATGAACGTGCAGCCGGTGCTCCAATTCCGCTGCCCTCCGCCAACGCCAGCTTCGTCGGTCACGTCTGTGAATGTCCCGTCCCCGTTGTTGCGGTACAGGACATTTTTCCCTCGGTAGGTAATGAACAAGTCGTCAAATCCGTCGTTGTCGTAGTCTCCGATGCAGACGCCGTTGGCCCAGCCGGTTCTCGTCAAGCCTGCTTCGCGAGTGACATCCGTGAATGTCCCGTCTCGGTTGTTGCGGTACAGGCGATTCGTGGCGATGTCTTCATCTGGAATGCCGCTGCTGCGGGAACCGTTCAACAGCAGGATGTCGAGCCAGCCGTCATTGTCATAGTCGTAGAATGCAACTCCGCAGCCATTTGCTTCCGAGATGTAGTCCGACGTGTCGACCTCGCCGTAGTAGATCGTGCGAGTGAGTCCGGCCTCCTGCGCCACGTCGACAAAGCGAGCCGGGTACCCACTCGCGCTGCCGCCAGCTGTGAACTCGCGCTCGGTCGTGACTTCGACCTCTCTGCGCTGGCCCAGTGCGGAGGGGAGCGCTACAACACCCCAGGGCCACATCTTCAGGAGGCGTCGCCTTGTCACGGTTGGTAGAAGGCCGCGGGAGGGCCTTGCAATTGGACATGCCCCCGGGCGAGAATCTTGGCTTATCTTAGCGGAGGGTCACACGAGCAGTCGTATCTCAAGGGCCGGTCTGGGCATGATGGCCGCCATTTTGGCGCTAGGGCATCTTACACTGTCATTTTCGCAACGGCGCCTCGTGGACATTGCCCTCTTGAGGGCTTCCGAATCCGCAGACACTGCGAACATCCGCCAGTTGCTGGAGCAGGGCGCCGCGGTTGACGCCCGCAACGATCACGGAACGACGCCTCTGATGGTTGCCACGCTGGAGGGCCATCGGGAAGTCGCGAGGATTCTTCTATCCGCGGGCGCGGACGTTCGGAGCAGGGACGACCGCGGTATGACGGCCTTGATGGCCGCTGCCTCGGAGGGCCACGCAGAGATTGTCCGGGATCTGCTGAATGCAGGTTCGAATGCAGATACGCAGGATGACCAAGGCCGAACAGCGCTAATGCTGGCTGTCGCAGAGATTCGGCTCGGCGTAGTCCGGACTCTTTTGGAATCCGCAGACATTGAGATCCGGAACGACGCAGGGCAGACCGCCCTTCTGATCGCGGCGGCCACCGGCCACCAGCTAGTGACCGAGACGCTGATCGAGGCCGGTGCGGAGCTGAACCATTCTGACGACTCCGGGCAAACGCCTCTGATGTCGGCCGCATTCCGGGGACATTCTGCTGTAGTCGAAGCGCTCATAGGGGCGGGCGCGAACCTCGATGCCCGAGGCGCAGAAGGGGCGAGTATCGCCGCCAGCGGCATCGAGGTCCCCGTGGGGCGCGTGACCGCCCTGATGCTCGCGGCGGCTAGGGGTGCGACTCCAGTCGTAACTGCGTTGCTGAGGGCAGGGGCGGCGACGGCAGCGACATCGATCGATGGCCGTACCGCCCTCATGTTCGCCGCATCGAATGGGAACACGGATATCGTGCGGTCACTGCTAGAGCACGGTTCTGAAATTGACGCCGTCGACGCTCTCAAAGAGTCGGCTCTTGTCCAAGCAGCTCTGCTGGGGCACATCGATGTCGTGGAAGAACTCAAGAACCAGGGAGCGGCTTCCACGCCGAGCGAAGACCTTCTCTTCGCGGCGCGAATTGGGAGGGCCGAGGAGGCCGAGACCTCATTGTCAAGAGGCGCTGACCCTGATGCCAGCGATAGCCGAGGGGTGACAGCTCTGATGAGCGCATCCCTGCACGGTCACCTGGAGGTGGCTCGCCTACTGCTCGCAAGAGGCGCCGACGTCAACCGCCAGAGCAGGAAAGGAGTGCCCATCGCGGTCCAGAGCGGAACAGTGGAGGGAGGCGGGGTGTCCGCCCTGATGCTCGCTTCCACAGAAGGCCATCTGAAGATCGTAGAAGCGCTGCTTCGCGCGGGTGCCGATACTGCCTTGGCCAGCCCCGCCGGATGGACACCTCTGCTGATGGCCGCGTGGGAAGGCCAGACAGCCGTGGTGGAGACGCTTCTGGCAGCAGGCGCGGATCCGAACGCCCGCGCCGACGGCGGTAGGACGCCGTTGATTCTGGCTGTCTCTAAGGGGTTGCCGACGATGGTCCGGATTCTGCTCGAAGCGAGCACAGACATCGACGCCCAGGCTGACGACGGCAGCACGGCGACGATGGTCGCTGTTTCGTCAGGGGATCGCTCGATGCTCCGGACCCTGCTGGCCGGCAACGCTGACTTGGACCTACAGTCGATCGACGGACGTACCGCACTGCTGCTCGCAGCCAGCAGGGGCGATGTCGCTGTCCTCGAAATGCTCACGACGGCGGGTGCCGAGGTCGGTGCCACGATGCGCGATGGCAGGACGGCGCTCATGCTCGCCGCCGCCAGCGGACAGATTGATGCGATTCGATTCCTTCTGGAACAAGGCGCGGAAGCTGGCGAGTCCGACGAGCGTGGCCGAACCGCCTTAGCGCATGCCGCCTTGGCTGGCCATGACCAAGCTGCATTGCTGCTCGAGAGCGCCGGGGCGGTCGAGGATCTAGATGAATTGCTTCGGATCGTGGCTGCCACCGGCCGTCCTGGCAGAGTCGCGGGGTTAGTGAACGCCGGAGCCCAAGTGAATGGTCGTGACGCCGAGCGGAACACTCCGCTGATGTTGGCCGCGGCTGCCGGCCACGCATCTGTAGTGGCCGAACTCTTGGCTCGGGGAGCGGACGTGAACGCCGAGACGCCCGATCGAGGAACGGTCCTTATGCTGGCGGCGGGTCAGAACCGGCGGGAAGCGGTAGAGGCCCTCTTGGAGAGCGGGGCCCGACCGGATGCCCGCACGCCGGAGGGTCGAACCGCATTGATGATGGCGTGCTTCGAAGGGTTCTCGACAACGGCTGAGACCCTGTTGGAACATGGTGCGAGCCCCGACCTCGTGGACACGACAGGGGGGGCGGCGCTTATGTTTGCCGCGGCCGAGGGTCACTCGGAAACGATAGAGGTGCTGCTAGCGGGCGGGGCTGATCCGAATCTTCGGCGACCCGACGGCGTCGCTCCCCTCATGTTGGCCTCATCTTCAGGCACGCTTGCGGGCGTCCGGCATCTCGCCGAGGCGGGTGCCGATCTTGGTGCCGCGGATTCGCGGGGTTTCACCCCGTTGCTCATTGCTGCCGCCCGCGGGCAGACGCTTGTCGTCGAGTATCTTCTCGAACGAGGTGCCGACCCGAATGCGCGGACAGCCGCCGGGCAGACCGCCATCTCACTTGCGGAGTCGAGAGGCTATCGCAGGATCGTAAGCCTCCTGTCCGGCGCGCCCTGACCGGCTGGCTGACGGCGGGGACTGGAATTCGGAGCCCGACCGCTCACAGCGTTTCCGAACGAACGATTCCGCGGCCCTCCTCGATGTGGAGAAGGCGATCCGCAGGCAGACCTCGGAATTGCTCGCGCATCCCATTTGGCCATCGAACAGTCAGCTCGTCGACTTTGGAATTTGAGCCAAGGCCGAAATGCAGACGCAGGTCATTGACCGAGTAGTAGCTGGATTGGCTCTGCACCTCCTGTACCTGCCGCCGTCCTCCCGCCTGCAGGTCAATCCGGGCGCCGATCGCCGTCCGGTTCGACTCGACGCCGAACAGCTTGACCTTGAGCCAGTGATTGCCTGTGGAGACATCCGCGCGTATCAGGGATGGCGGTTCGTTCATGTTCATGACCACGACGTCCATGTCTCCGTCGTTATCGAAGTCCCCGAAGGCGCAGCCTCTACTCGAGTGCGGCGTCGTGAGGCCAGTGCCGCACTCGTCGGTAACGTTAACGAAAGAGCCGTCTCGCATGTTGCGGAAAAGAAACCTTGGCCCGCGGTAGGGATAGCGGGGATTGAACTGTTCCACTCTGGGGAAGAGGTTTCCAACGGCATAGAACAGGTCCGGCCAGCTGTCGTTGTCAAAGTCCACCAGTCCGGTGCCCCACTGGATGTGCTGTGTCACGACGTGCAGGCCCGCTGCGACAGACATATCGGCGAAGGTCCCGTTGCCGAAATTCCTGTACAGCGCGGGCATCTCGTCCGCGAAAAGGGTCTTGACAATGTCGAGCTTGCCGTCCCCGTCATAGTCACCGGTTGCGAGACCCATTCCGGCCTGTTCCCGTCCATCCTCGCTATAAGCAACGCCACACTCGACCGCGATGTCGGTGAATGTCCCGTCTCGGTTGTTCCGATAGAGGATGCTCGGAGTGGAATCGCAGGCCACGTAGATATCCGGCCAGCCGTCCTCGTTGACATCCGTCACGAGCGCGGTCATGCCGTAGTAGCCGTGCGGGTTGTGCATCCCGGCCTGCTCGCTCACATCGGAGAAGGTGCCGTCGCCATTGTTGCGGTACAGGTAGTTCTTCGTGCCCGGCATCCCGCGCGGGCCGCAAAAGACCGGAACACCCTTCCATTCGCAGTTGTTGCCCTGGCCTGGCAAGGGAACCCGCTCGAGGTCGATTTCGACGTAGTTCGAAACGAACAGGTCCAGGTGCCCGTCTCGGTCGAAATCGATAAACGTCGCGCCCGCGTTCCAGCGATCCGGGAAGCCGCCTAGGCCGGCTTCTTCGGTGACATCGGAGAAGGTGCCGTCGCCGTTGTTGCGGTACAGGACGTTCTGACCCCAGTACGTGACGAAAAGATCGTCGTTGCCGTCGTTGTCAAAGTCCCCGATACAGACGCTGTTAGCCCAGCCGGATCGGACCAGTCCGGCTTCTTCGGTGACGTCGGAGAAGGTGCCGTCGCGGTTGTTCTTGTAGAGACGGTTCGTTGGCGTCGCTCCAGCCGGAAGGCCATCAAGTCGGGTTCCGTTCAAGACGAAGATGTCTGGCCATCCGTCGCCGTCATAGTCGTAGAACGCTACGCCACAGCCGTTTGCCTCGACGATGTACCGCACCTGCTCGCTACTGCCGTAGTAGACCGTGTCCGTTAGGCCGGCGTCCTTGGCAACGTCTGTGAACTGCACGCCATACGGCTTGCCCAAAGTGGATTCCGGAGTTGCTCCGAGCAGGCCGCCGCTGGCGATGGAGGCCCACCCTGCCGCGCCTGTGGCGGTGCCGAGTTGCAGGAGTCGCCGTCGGGACAGGATCACAATCACTCCGTCGGCATGCTTGGCGAGCGCGATGTGATGCCCTCGCCTTCGGTGATTTCCAAGAATTGGTCGACCGACAGATCTGTGAGCGTGTCGCGGGATGAGGGTGATGGCCAGTCTATGACGACCTTCTGAACTTTGGCGCTGTCTCCCAGCCCGAAATGCAGCCTCAGGTCGTTGCTCGATATGAAACTGGAACCCGACCGGACTTCTTGGACCAAGACCCTTGCACCTGCCTGCACGGTAACGCGAGCACCGATCGCGCTGCGGTTGGACTTCGTTCCGACCAGTTGCAGCGAAAGGAACCCACCGGCGGGAGTGGAGTCGTTGCGGAGGAGACTCGGGCGTTCGTTCATGTTGTTCACGAACACATCCGCGTCGCCGTCGTTGTCATAGTCCCCGACGGCGACCCCGCGGCTTGAATGCTTGGCCAGCAAGGCGGACCCGGCCGGTGGCTGGACGGGTTCGAGGCGTCGTCCGCCGACATTCCTGTACAGCAGCCGATTCTGGCGATAGGGATTGTTTGGAACGAGCCCCTCGATTTCCGGGTATGTGTGTCCGTTCGCAACGAAGATGTCAGGCCAAGAATCGCGATCGAAATCAAGACCTGCGACCCCCCAGCCCATGTAGCCGGCGCTGATTCCTGCGCCCATGGAATGCACCCTGTCCTCGAATGCCGCCGCCGAATTGAGGTAGATGTTGGACGTCTCCTCGATGAAATTGGTCTTGATGATGTCGAGAAGGCCGTCTCCATCGATATCCACCGCTGCCGAGCCCATGCCGGCCTGAACGTGCCCGTGCTCGTCGAGCGCCACTCCGGCGAATATCCCCACATCCAAGAACGTGCCGTCGCCATTGTTCTCAAACAACATGCTGGGCTGGGAATCTACCGCAACAAACACGTCCGGCCAGCCGTCGAGATTGTAGTCGAGTGGCGTCACCGACAGCGAGTAGCGTTTCGCGCCAGCGGCAACTCCGGATTCTTGCGAGACCTCTTCAAACCGGCCGCTGCCGAGGTTGCGGAACAACTGATTCGTCTCTCCAGGCAGGCCCCGAGGACCGCACAGCACAGCCTGCCCCTTCCATTGGCAGGTAGGCGCGCTGCCCTTCGATGGGATGCGGTCCTTGTCAAATGCCAAGTAGTTTGCGACGAACAGGTCGAGAAGGCCGTCGAGATCGTAGTCGAGGAACGCGCACCCGGTTGACCACCGCTTTTCCCCGCCAAGTCCTGATGCCGGCGTGACGTCAGCAAACTCCCCTTGACGACTGTTGCGGAACAGGCGGTTCTCTCCGAAGTACGTGACGAACAGGTCATTGAAGCCGTCGTTGTCAACGTCGCCGACGCACACACCCTGCCCCCATCCGGCGCTTTGCAGTCCGGTCCGATCTGTGACGTCGGCAAATGTGCCGTCACCGTTATTGCGATATAGCCGGTTGCTGGGAGCTTCGCCGGGAGGGAAGCCCTCGAACGTTGTGGCTGAGACAAAGAACGCGTCAAGGAATCCGTCGCGGTCGTAGTCTAGGAGGGCCAATCCGGACCCGATGGCCTCTAATATGAAGTCCTTGCGGTCGTCCCTTCCACTGTGGAAGACATCTGTCAGGCCGACCTCCGCTGCGACATCCACGAATGCAGCCTGCCCAGCTTGAGAGGGCGCAGCCCACGCTGCGGCCACTAGCACGAGAACGAAGGGCACACTCGGCGTAGGCACGGGGCTCTTAGCGATCGCTAGGAGCAGGTCCGGGTGCCTCCTTCTTCCGAAGACGCTGGATCCTAGCGGTACGCGTTTGCCTTGCCTCGTCTTCGTTCCGCTTGAACAGCTGGAACTGCCGCTGCGCCAAGTCGTTCTGGCCGAGCTGACGGTAGAGCCGCGCCAGCACGTAGTGAACTCGGTTCAACGTCGGATCCAAGTCCAGAGCTAGCAGATACGTCTTCACGGCGTCGTCCCATTGCTGAAGGAGTTCGTAAGCCCTGCCCAGGTCCGTTCGCACGTCTGCGTCCTCGGGGTCCGCCTCGGCCGCGGCGATCAGGTAAGGCAAGGCCCTTTCGCCCTCGCGCAATTGGACGTGGATTCTCCCGAGCCGCTTCTTGGCAGCTCCCGAATGCGGGTGAATCTGCAACTCGTCCAAGCACGCTTGCCGCGCCTCGTCGTACTGGGAGTTCCAGAGGTAATAGTCCGCGAGTTCGATGCGGATCTGGGTGTCGAGCGGGCAGGCCTCGATTGCCGCGAGGAACTCGCCTTCAGCCTCTGCCTTTTCCTGTGCCGCGAAGTTCATCGCCCTGACAAGCCGCGCCCTGCACGAACTGGGGTGCTCGCGCACCAGCGAGTCGAAGTACTCCAGCGAGACTTGTCGGAACACCTCTGCCCTAAAGGTCTGAACGGCCTGCAAGGAACTAGCCGAGAGAGACGGATCGTCAGCCACGAGTGCCGCCGACTTGTAGTCGTCGAGCCAGACATGAACGGTCATCTTTAGGTATTCGCGCAGCCATTCATCCCCCGTGTCCCGGATTCGCTCAAGCACGGCGAGGGCATCCTCGAACCTCCCCTCGATGACCGCTTGAGTCGCTTGTTCCCAGTCGGCCGACGCGGAGCCAGCGAGACGCCTGAGCAGCGTTTGGTTGATCTCAAGACCCACCATTGGCATTGGAGGCAGGCGTTCGGGATCGACTGCCGGCAACGACCGCAGGATGCCTTCGAACTCCACCTTAGTTCCGATCTCGGCGACTTGTTCCTTTGGCAGCATGCTCTTGTCGATCGGCATTTTCGGCACGGCAGGGAGCAGGCTCCAATAGCGTTTCAACGCGAGACTCGAAGGAACTTCCAGTCCCAAGATCGCGAGCATGCGGGCAAGAGGGAAGAAAATGGACGCGTTGAACGGGTCCAGTTCCGCTGCTTCGAGATATTTGATTGCTGCTACTTGGTACACCTGCTGGCTCTCAAAGACGCGGGCGGCTGCGAGGTGTGTCTCCTTCGATTCCGGGTGCGAGACGGCCTGCTCGTTTGCAATCCTCTCGGCGAGATCGAGGTAGGCCTGCCCGATGGAATACAGCACATTGGGAACTTCGCCCCCTGCCATCGGCAGCGCCTGCCTGTAAAGGTGGATGGCTTCCCCGTAGCGAAGATTGGCAGCGTACGCCTGCCCCAAATGCAGCGCGGTCTCGAAGGTTTGCTGCATTGCGTGCGCGGTCTCGAGATGTGGCAGCGCCCTTTCCGGGCGCTCGACATTGAGGTACGAGACGCCCAAGAACAGTCGGCTGCCGAACATCGCCCTGTCGAGTTCAATACCCGACTCGAAGGCCTCGATTGCATTCGGGTAGTCGCGCTGGTGGTAGTGAACCAAACCGAGATTGTGATAGACCCGGGGCACTGCTGTCGGGTATTGCTGCAGGATCGTGCGGTACTCGGATGCAGCGCCGGCAAGTTCTCCCTTCTGTTCGAGATTCTTGGCTGCACGAAAATGTGCTCCGATGAACTCGTAGTCAGCTGGCGCGAGACGAGCCTGCTGCGCACCTGCCACCACCGCTGCAGCTAGCAACGCAATCGCGAGTCTCCGGGATCCTCGTGATGACCTTGCCACCTGCATGGGATTCAGCCGGATGTCGAGTGCGCGGGCCATAGTGACTGCTACCTCACGACTCGGATCCAGTGGTCACTAAACAGGGAGTGCCGCATCACGCGTTCTGTCGGCATATGGCAACTCGCGCAATTCGCCGATGCCACAGGGCAGACGGCGCCATTCTCGCGGGCGCCTGTGTCGTGACATGAGAGGCACGACTCGTCGAACGAGTCCGCCTCGTCCGCAACGTCGTGATGCGGGTCGTGGCAGGTCGTGCATGCGAGTTCTCCGAAGGTTTCGTTGAAACACCGGCTCAACACTATGCGCTGGCTGGGGAACCGGACGCTGTGCGGAGTCCGTTCCAGCAGGTCCAAAGCGTCGAAATCATTGTCCTGCGGCGGGTTGCCGTGGCAGGCTCCGCACATTTGCGCCTGCTGGAATCCTGGAAGTGCGATGGGGTTGAAGATCGTCCCGTCGACGGAATTGCCGTTCGTCGCGGCTTCGACGTGGGTTTGGCCTGGGCCATGGCAGCGCTCGCAGCGAATCCCCATTTCATCCGCAGAGGGAGCCGAGGAATGTTCGTCGTATCCGGTTGTGTGGCAGCCGAAGCATTCAGCCACCTCCGCGGTGGTCAGCCCCCGTCCGAGGCCCTCGACAGCGTTCTGCGGATCGTACTTCGAAGCCCCGGTTGTGAAGTCCATCGCACCGAGGCTCTTGTACCAAGTCAACCGGCTCTCCACCCAGCCGCCGGTGTCTGTGCGGCCGATGGGCGTGATCCCTTTCGTTCCGCTGCCGAAGGCCCAGTCGAGCATGGCCTCGCTCGATTCCGCGTCATCGGCTGCTTTGAGCCGGATACGCCCCCGCGCGCTATCGGAGAGGGTCAGCGTAAAGCCCGAAACGCGGTCGAAGAGACTGAACGGCAGGGAGCCCACGAGTTCCGGAACGAAGCCGGCCCGGCGGAGGGAGCGAGCGTGGTTGCTGGGGCTCTGACGGGAATAGATGTTCGGGTGGCAAGCCTTACAGGCCTGCGAACCGCCGTACTCCGACTCGTGCAGCCAGAATCGTACGGGATCGCTCAGCTGCATTGTCTGTCCGATTCCGGCGGATCCGGACGCTGCGATAAGCCCGGACAACAACGCGCCTCGGAAGGCCAGCCGCGAGCATCGGAACCGGACCGCTGCCCGCGCCATTTGCGCGTGCGCACCCAACCCCTTCCGCTCACGTTCGAACGACTTGCCATGTGGAGCCACGCAGCGGTTCATGCCACCGGGTCGGCCCCCTACGCACCGTTCGCGAGGATAAAGGGCAAGTAGGGAGATTCGTTCCTCCCGGCGCCTTTGGGATCCACTCCAGCCAGCTTGAGTGCCGTGGAGTAGATATGGCCGTGATTCGGCATGATGAATCCGTCCGACGGCTCGCTGTAGCCGTCTTGGAGATGCCCGTCGCGGTCGTAGCGCGGATCCAAGTCCCCGGTCACTGGGTGGATGGGGATCGGCTGGAACGTCTTCTGACCGACCCATCCGAATTGGGTGCCAACGCGGACGCGCGGGCCTAGGAACGCGCAAGAATTGACCGGATTGTGGGCACTGATGTCCTGCGAGAGAATCTGGTCTCTTTTCTCAGCCTCGTCCAAGTCTGAATTCGCGAGGATACTCTTGATGCTGCCTCCCACAGTCCGTCCGAACTCGCTGCCCAGCACGATAGTCGTGAAGTCGTAGTAGGAGTTCCCCGTGTTTCCGTACTCGGTCTCCTTGAGTTTTCGTACGAACGTCTTGAGCGGAGTCCAGAGCTCGTTCCGAATCATTTCCCGTTGGTCGAACGGGTAGCCAGACAGGATCCTCTTGCGGGACCAGTGGTGGTCGAATCCCCTGACCAAACGGTTCTCGAGCCACCCCGCACAGCTCAGCCCCTGAGTCATCATTTCGAACATCATCATGGCCTGCACGTTGATGTTGGGCGTGTATTTGCTCCGGGGCAGGGTCTGATTGATGAGTTCGAAGTGGATTTCCTCGTCGCTAGGATCGACCCGGAATTCCTCTCTCAATCCCGGGTCGAGGAACATTGTCCCGGTGTCGATGCTGTCGCCGCCACTCTCGGTGAGCCGCTTGTAGATGTCCAAGGCCGACGCAAAGCTCTGGAGTTCCGGGCTGTTTTGATCGGCCAGCAGGCCCCGACGAGACTGCTCTAGGAATCTCTGCACTGAGTGGTTGCGCTCGTCGGTGCGCATCGAGAGCGTTTGTTGGATCATGCCCCGAGTGAATTTCGGAGTCTGCGGGTAGATCATGTGCGCCCAAGGGGGCCCTAGCGCATGGTAAATGCCCGTGCCCTCCGGATAGGCGGCGATGTCGAGTTCACCATCGGACAGCCACCGGTGCCAGTTCAGGTTGGGCAGCAGGTACGGTCGGCCCGCCTGTTCGCAGAAGGCCTGCAGGACGGTTCGCTCGTCCGGTTCCCGCCTGGCCTTCATATCCACTGTGTACTGGCCGTAGTGAGCCTTGAAACGGTCCCGCGTGTGCCCGCTTCCCGTGAGGGCACTCGAAAGGACCGCCATCTCCCCGAACAGCTCGCGACCGTCTTCCGCCAGTGGGCCGTGGAAGATCTCGCCGTGACGGCGGAACTGCTCGGCCGAAAGATCCTTGGTGCGGTAAATGTGCTCGGAAAGCACGCCCCAATCATCGGGATCCCGAGGAAGGTCTGAGAAGTTGGCATCGTTGCGGGCAGGAACGACTGGGCCGAACATGTCATAGCTCATCCAAGCCCCTTCCATGAACCAGTAGACGAGGAAGCGAGGCTGAGACGCCTCCTTAGCATGGTCCTTAACGGCACCGGCCAATCTGGGGCTGACAGAGTCCAAGCCCCCGCTCAGCCAGTAGCTGAGGAAGTCCGTGGCCGCGAGCGCACCGGCCGCGCGTGCTCCGCTGGACAGAAATTTCCGGCGCTTCATCGCTTGTTCCAACCTCAACGCCGCCGCGCGTCGATTCGATTATAGGCTGGGTGCCCCGCTCGCTCAAGCACATCCGGGTGGTTTGACTGTTTGAACGGGGAGTTAACAGTTGCCTGACCCTGTCTTCCCGATTCCGGCTTGGATGCGGCGACGATGGCGGGACAGGACACGACGGTCGCCTGCGACGGAGTTCACTGGCCGTGCGGCTGACCTCCGAACCTCATCACTACCATCTTCTTGACGAGCGGCCGGATTCGCAAATCGTTGGCGACGGCGAAATCGTAGAGATCCTTGTACTCATCTCTTTGGTCTTGGTATAGCCTTAGCGGACGATGGAACAGCATGTCGTGATGATGGTTGATGAATGCGCGCACGAACCGCTCTTTGCGAACCACTTGGGAGGCGAACGCGCTTAGGCCATCTCCTTTGAACGGGTAGTCCGGAACGATGCCCCTGTCGCTGTCGTCAATTGGCTGGTGGTCATCATCCACGGTGCGGTAGTGCCCGTGGACATCCCAACGCTCCCGCTGGTAGGCCAGCGGCGTTAACAATTTGTGGCACGAGTAGCAGATGCTGCTAGGGTCCGTCGTGCTGACGACCTTGTCGCGGGCATCCTCGACCGCGTCGGACACCTCGAATTGCACTCCCAGGGCGAACGTGAGCACCTGAGCGGGATAGGTGAATTTCGGAAGGCCGGGCTTGCCCTCCATATACCCTTTCATGGTCAGGAAGCCGGTGGGGCCGTAGACGGGCCGGCGCTCGATCCTTTGCCAGTCCGAACCAACCGTGTAGTCGGCCGTAAACAGCTCTCGATAGGACAGATCGTTCGTCGCGATGTAGGTCCAGAGCCGGGCCGGTTCGTCGCTTACGGGAGTGCCGCGCGACCGGAAGATTCCGCGAGCACGATGGAAGAAGAACTCCCGAAAGTCGTTGGAAGACAAATAGGCGTCGATCAGGGGCTCGATCTGCCCAACCCTCAAGAAGCGCTGCAACTCATCGGTCGTCGGGACTCTCCCCACTAGGTCGAGCGCAACCCGGACGAGTTTTCTGGCTGCCGCTGCGTTCTGGCTGTCGGTCGGCATCACGAACTCGGGACGCTGAAGTAGCGCTTCGACCAGCCCGGCCCAGCCGGGGCGAGGAGAATTCAGCGAGGGCACCTCGAAGCTGGGTGTCGACATCTCAGCGCCCGCGACACGGAGTCCTAGGTCACTCGCGTCATGGGTCCAGCGGAACGACAGCTGTTCGCCCCCGGGATGGTAGGTTCCGGTGGCATTGAGAAACGCCGTCTCGCCAACATTGAAAGCCGGCGGCGCCTCCACAAATGCCACGGGAGCGAAAGAACTCCCATGAACGTCGAACGGAACCCAATCAGCATGGGTGTGCCCTCCGGGCGTCCACACATGCACGCTGTACCACCCAGGGCGGTACGCGCCGCCTTGCACGGGCCGATAGCGGGCCCAGATTCTCTTGGACGGATCGACTTTCTGATCCTTGATCGGTTCCCCGCTCTCGGCGGGAGGGTAGTGCAAGACGTTCTCGCCGTACATCTCACCTCGGCCCGGCAGGTTCCGCACTAGCTTGTCGGTAGCCCAGCCATCGGATGCCTCGAAGCCATCCGCCGAAGAGTTGTCCACAACGATTTCCTGCCCTCCGCCGAGCGGAACGAATTTCACTGCGTCGGCGACGATGACCCTTGACGCGGAATCCACCCCCCGGTTGCTGACTTCAACGAAGTCGTCCGGCCCTTCCAGCAGCACCTCTCGAAGGATCATTTCCCACTGCGTCTCACTGTTATCGTCAAGCGTGCTCTCGGACTGGTCCAGAAACGTCGTCGCAAAGCCCGGAGTCAGCCGCCTGTCGTCTATGCTCGAGACGGCAGCCACGCTCGCTGAATGAACTTCCAACAGCGCCGAGGTTGCTGCCTGGGGGATCCTCGGCCAGCTCAGGTAGACGTTGTACTCACCATCTTCCGGGATTCGGAGGGCGACAGTGGCGGATCCCAAGCGGTTGTCCACATCGCGCCGCTCCAGATGGTTGCTTCCGACCACATCGAGGTCGATTTCGTACTTCTTCTTTGGTTCTCCCGCACGGCTGCGCTCCCCATCCTTCGCGACCGGCTCCCACTCGCCAGAGAAAGTGCACTCGGGGTCGAGATTATCTAGGACGACCGACTGGCTCGATTCGATGCCGTCCCGCACGCGGACGAATTTCACCGCATCGAAGACCGTTACGTGGTTTCCTGGCCGGGCCACCAGACGAACGAGGTGATCAGGATTGGCAGCCTCGAACCTGAACGGGCGGTCACCGATACGAACCCATGGACTGCTGTCCGACTCCGAAGTCTGGTCAATCAAGTATCGCGACACGGAAGCCTTGGCCGCATCGAGAGTAACGTCGACCTGGCGGCGATCCCGGCGCCCATCCGGATCCTCGACGTTGAGGGTGAAGCGCACGATTCTGCGTTCCTCGGCCCGCGCCTGCAGCTCTCGCACCAAGTGCAAAGCCCGGCCGAGTTCAGCCTCGGATGGCTGGGCGAAGAGAATCCGCTGGTAGAGCGTCCGAACGTTGCGGACAGCTGCCCCTCTTGAACGGTCAACGAAGATGTCCGGATCGAATCCCTTGAAGAGGGTCTCGCTCGGTGCAGAAACAAATCGCCGGGCCAGCTCTCGTGCGATTTCTTGTAGGGCAGCTACGTAGCTCGCGGTCATCGTGCGGGTCTGGTCGAAACTGCTGCGGAAGTCCGCTCCGCCCAGAGCTTGAGCCTTGTTGCTGAACAGATCATCCCCGGACGCGGCGAGCCATTCGGAGCCGAAGACGGTCTCAATGGACCGCCTGAGCTGAAAATAGCTCAGGCGCCGGTGGGCCCGGTCGGACTGTTCCTCGCCGTCGAACGGGAGCAGAAGACTGTCAGGGAACCGCTCGTCACGTTGATCCCCCGCACCGTGCCCCTCGCTCCCAAGCCTTGCAGCTAGGTCCGTGGCGAACCGTGCGATGTTGGTGATCTCGGAGTCGTCCAAAACGCCGGACTTCGGCATGCGTAAGTCAGAATCCTGACTCCGTACTCGGCTAGGGATCGCCATCGGATCCGAGGGGTCGAGCAATCCCTGTTCCAGCAGTAGGCTGAAGGTGGCGCTGGGCGACTCGAGAACCTGAAATGTCTGCGAAGCCTGAGCGCTATGACATAGCTTGCAGCCATCGTCGCTCCGTGCGAGCAAGGGATAGATCTCCGCTCGAAAGCGCTCAGAAAGTTGCGCAAGCGAGCTAGTGCGGTCTACGGGTGCGCTCCGGGCGGCCTGGACTGTGCCGAGGAGCGCCAACGCCCAAGCTGCGCCGATGGCGAGCACACGCGTCCGAACCTGCATCTGGTCATAGCTGGCAGGAGCCAGTCCCGACTAGCGTACCCGCTTCCCACGCTAAGTGTCACCGCTGTTATTGAGTGGATGGGCGCAATTGCCGAAAAGTCGCTAGGAAATTCCGCCCGCGCCCCAGATTTCGATTACGCTGGAACAGAATGCATAGACAGACTCGCGACATTTTGTCGAGGCGTGAAGCACTCTGCTCGCTATCCCTGTTGCCATCGGTTGCACTTGCTAGCACCTCCCGAGACCAAGCGCCGAGGCTCAAGACCGCCATCTGCGCCTATTCCTTCCGCAAGGCGCTTGGTGACGGATCGCTGAGCTACTTGGACTTGGTAGACCTAGCAGTTGAGCACGGCATCGACGGCATCGATTCGACAGTTTATTGGTTTCCTCGCGAGAACCTGAGCGGGTTTCTCGCTGCGTTTCGACGCAAAGCCTACCTTGCCGCGGTTGAACTGCCGAGCATCGCGATCCGCAGCGATCTCTGCCGGTCCGATGCGCGCGCCCAAGACATGGAGGTGGCGTGGCTGCAGCACTGGGTGGATGTCTCGCACGAACTCGGCTCGAGCCACATCCGCGTGTTCGGCGGCAACGTGCCGCAGGGAAGCTCGGAGGATGAAGCCGCCAAGTGGGTGGCGGAAATCCTCAAACGAGCAGGCGACTACGCAGCCGGCAAGGGTGTCGTACTCGGATTGGAAAATCACGGGGGGATCACTTCCCGGGCCGAGCGCATCATCCAGATCGTTGAAGCCGCCGACCATCCAAATGTCGGCATCAATCTCGACACCGGAAACTTCCGCAGCAATCCGTACCAGCAGATCGAAATGTGCCTGCCCTATGCCGTGAATTCGCAATTCAAGGTAGACATCCGGGACGAACAGGGCAACCACACCCCGTCGGACTGGGATCGCATCGTCCGCATGTTCGCCGACGCGGGCTACCGCGGCTACATGGCCTTGGAATACGAGGCGGCCGAGGATCCCTTCGAGGCTGTGCCGCGCCATCTCGGCCGGCTGCGGGATCTAGCCGCAAAGTACGGAAAGGCTTGAACCTCCGCGCTAGTCGGGAAAGGGCTTCGACTGCACGGCTTCGAGAAAGGTGGGATTCTCGCGGCGCAGCCGCAGCGAGAGCTCTTTTGCCTCCCTCGCTTTGGCGCGGTCGCGCAGCCGGAAGTGGACTTGTGACAGCAGCAGGTGCGGCTGCGGATGGCGTGGCTCCAGCTTCACCGCGGCGTTGAGGGCGCCGAGCGCTGCGCTCCAGTCCTTCAATCCGATGTGTGCGCGGGCTAGGGCGATGCGGGCAGGCATGTAGTCGGCTCGCAGGCTGATGGCCCTTCGCAGCGGTTCCAAGGCGTCTGCATAGCGGGCCTGCTTGACCAGCCAGTCGCCGTAGAAGAAGAGCGGTTCTTCGTAGCGGGGATCGAGTTCGATCGCCCTGTGCAGCAGTGGCAGCGCTTCGTCGAAGCGACCGTCCTTTTGCAGATGCCAGGCGAGTTCGAAATTGGCGCGCGCCGAGGCCGGGAATCGCTTCGCAGTCCGAGATGCGAGTTCGAGGCCGCCGCTGAGGTTACCGGCTTCCCGGCATGCGTGGATCGCCATGTAGTGCAAATCTTCGATTTCGGGCCGCAGCCGCAACGCCCGCATTGCGATGTCTGCCGCCTCGCGGTGGTAGCGTCCCTTGCCGTATTCCACTGCCATGATTTGCATGAGCTTGAAGTGGTCCGGCCTCAAGTCGAGGGCGTTCCGCCAGGCACGCAGTGCCTCATCGACGCTCCCAAGGTTTTGTGCGGTGACGCCGTGCAGGTAATGGGCATTGAAGTCGTTCGGGCTGGCGGCGGTCGCGCGCTCTAGCAATGGTGCGGCCTGTTCAAATTGGCCTGCCGAAAAGTGCATGTAGCCGAGATTGAACAGTGCGGGGAAGTAGTTCGGAGACACCTCAAGAGCTTGCCGCCAGAGTTTGGCTGCCTCTTGTGGCTGGCCGCCCTGAGCGAGAGCGAGGCCGCGGTCGGTGAGTGCGGCTGCGTCGATTGGTTGCGCTTGGATCGTGACTGGAACTGCGACTGCGAGGATCCCCGCCAGGGCCGAGGCCAAGCAGCTGGAGGCTATTCCGAGCCGGACGGCTGTCATGGCTGAGCCTTGGCGGCACCGGAGCCTTCGACCAAGAGCCAGTCGGCATCGGCCTTGATCCCGGGAAACGTCTCTTCTGCGCCGCTGGGCCAGCGGACGACAATCGAGTCGACCGCCGTCGCTTCCCCTAGCCCGAAATGGGTGCGCAGGTCGTTGTGCGAAACATAGCTCGACTGGCTCATCACCGCACGGGTCTGGCTGCTCGCCCCAGCCTTGATGGTGATGAGCGCACCAATCGCCGAACGGTTGGAGCGAGTCCCTTGCAGCGCGAACCGCACCCAGTGGCGCTCGGCGCTCAGGTCGTTGCGTAGCAACGAAACCGGCGCGGACATGTTCATGACGAGCGCGTCCAGATCGCCGTCATTGTCGAAATCGCCGAAGGCGGCACCCCGGCTGGACCGGATCTGGGCAAGGCCGGACCCGGACAGTGCCGTCACATCTTCGAAGCGTTCCCCCGCAAGGTTGCGGTAGACCAGGTTTGACTGCACGAACGTTTCGGAGATCTTGCTCTGACGGTCGAGTTCCGGGTAGACATGGCCGTTTACTTGGAAGATGTCCTGCCAGCCGTCGTTGTCCAGGTCAACGAATTCCACGCCCCACCCCACGTACTGCGGATTGGAGGCAAGTCCGGCGCGGACGCAAATGTCCTCGAAGTAGAGGCCCTCGTTGTTGCGGTAAAGATTGGGGTAATCGTCGGCAAAGTTCGTCTTCACCAGATCGAGCCAGCCATCCCCGTCGAAGTCACCGACACCGACCCCCATTCCGCCCTGCTCGAATCCGTGCTCGTTGAAAGCCACGCCCGCCTCGGTGGCGTAGTCGGTGAAGGTACCGTCGCCATTGTTGAGAAACAGGATGCTGGGCGTGGAATCGCAGGCGATGTAGATGTCCTGCCAGCCGTCCCCGTCAAAGTCCGCAGCTGCCGCAGTAAAGGCGTAGTAGTCTCGCACATCGCGGACCCCGGCGGACTCGCTGACGTTCTCAAAGCGGCCATCGCCAAGGTTGTGGTAGAGAGTGACGTTGCCGAACGGCAGGCCGCGCGGCCCGCAGTAGACAGGCATGCCCTTCCATTCGCAGTTCGAAGTCTTGCCGGGCGGGGGAGCGGTCTCGAGGTCGAACTGCTGGTATTGCGTGACCAGCAAGTCGAGCAGGCCATCGCGGTCGTAGTCCACGAAGGTGCAGCCCGAACTCCACTGCTGCTGAGGTCCCGCCACGCCGGCTGCGCTTGCGATTTCCGAGAACGTGCCGTCGCCATTGTTGCGGTATAGCGCGTCGGAACCCCAGTAGGCCACGAACAGATCGGTACTCCCGCTGTTGTCAAAATCGCCGGCACACACCGCGCTGCCCCAGCCCGAGCGCCCCAGCCCGCTAGACGCTGTTGTGTCCTGAAAGCCGTCCTCGCCGCCATTGCGATAGAGCCGGTTCGAGGGTGCCTCGCCATCGGCGAATCCCTCCAATCGGGAACCGTTGACCAAGAACGCGTCCAACCTCGAGTCGCCGTCGTAGTCGAAGAACGCCACACCCGAGCCATTGGACTCGATGATGTAGCGCTTCGCGTCGGTGCCGCCGTAGGTGAACTCTAGGTCTAGGCCCATTTCCTTTGCCACGTCGCTGAAACTGGCGTGCCAAGGCAGGCCGGAAGCTTGGCGCGCCTTTACAGGTTGGGCATTGGGACTGGCGACGCCTTGGGCTTGAAGGGTACCGGGCAGCAGGGCCGCCAAGCACAGCGGCAGCAACGACAGGCCTCGCATAGCGCAAGCAGGAAGGGCTCGAATCCTGAGTATGGCACAGGATCGAGCCCTCGACGTCTGCCGCTAGAGTCCGACGTTTGTGCGGTTCGAACCGCTAGCTCCGGACTCCGCCGCTGTCGGTCGCAGCCCCTGTAGCGCTGTCGCAGCGCGATCAAGCGTTCGCGGCTCGCGATTCGATGAGCGGGCCGACGTCGGCAAGGAACTCGGCGGGCGTGCGAGTGCCGGTGTTGCCCTTACGGCGGTGCCGCACTGCCACTTGGCCGCTGTCGGCCTCGCGCTGGCCAACGACCAACATGTAGGGGATCTTCTGCAGCTGGGCCTCGCGGATCTTGAAGCCGATCTTTTCGCTACGGCGATCCACTTCGACGCGCAGCCCTGCTGCGCGCAGCTCATCGGCCACTGCTTCGGCATACTCGATCTGGTTGTCCGTGATCGGCAGGACGGCGGCTTGCACCGGTGCGAGCCAAAGAGGGAAGGCGCCGGCGTAGTGTTCGATGAGCACGCCGAAGAACCGCTCGACCGAGCCCCACAATGCTCGATGCACCATCACGGGCTGGTGGGTTTGCCCGTCTGGGCCGACGTACTCCAACTCGAACCTCCGCGGCAGGTTGAAGTCGAACTGGATGGTGGAAAGCTGCCACGAGCGCCCGATCGCATCCACCATCTTGATATCGATCTTCGGACCGTAGAAGGCCGCCTCGTCAGGCATCACTTTGGCCTCGATGTCCCGCTTGCGCAGCGCTTCGAAGAGGCTGTCCTCTGCCAGCTTCCATTCGTCGGGCGTACCCGCGTACTTCGTGCTAGCCCCGCCGTCCCAAGTCGACAGCTCGACGGTGAAGTCGGCGAACCCGAACACCCGCAGCACTTCCATGGCAAGGTCGACACAGCCGATCACCTCGGATTCGACCTGATCCGGAGTGCAGAAGATGTGCGCGTCGTCTTGGGTGAACCCGCGCACGCGCAGCAGGCCGTGCACGACGCCTGAGCGCTCGTAGCGGTAGACGGTCCCTAGTTCCGCCAGCCTCACCGGCAGGTCCCGATAGCTGCGCAGCTGATTCTTGTAGATCAGGATGTGGAACGGACAGTTCATCGGCTTGAGCTGGTAGAGCGAGTCGTCCAACTCCATGGGCTTGAACATGTCGTCTTGATAGAACTCGGCATGTCCCGAGGTCTCCCACAGGCCGTGCCGCGCCACGTGTGGCGTCGTTACGAGTCCGTATCCGCGCGCGACCAATTGCTCGCGCAGCCAGTCTTCCATCACCCGCCGGATCGTACCCCCCTTGGGATGCCAGAAGATCAGGCCTGGCCCGGCCAGCTCTTGGATGCTGAACAGATCCAGCTCCTTGCCGAGTTTCCGGTGGTCACGCCTCTTGGCCTCTTCCAACCGGTTCAGGTGGGCTGCGAGCGCTTTCTTGGAGAAGAAAGCCGTGCCGTAGACGCGTTGCAGCTGCTCGCGTTTTTCGTCGCCTTTCCAATACGCCCCGGCCACCGATAGCAGCTTGAAGGCCTTGATCCTGCCCATCGACGGGATGTGCGGGCCGCGGCAGAAGTCCGAGAACAGGTCGCCGGTCCGGTAGACGGACACGCGGGGCTCGTCTGTCTTTTCCTCGATCAGCTCGCATTTCATGAACTCGCCTTGCTTTTCGTATTCGGCGAGCGCTTCGTCGCGTGGGATCCAGACACGCTCGTTCTTGGGATCTCGCTTGACGATTTCACCCATGCGGGCCTCGATCTTCTCGAGGTCATCGGGGGTGAACGGCGTGTCCCGGTACATGTCGTAGAAGAAGCCTTGGTCGGTGGGCGGACCGACGCCCAGCTTGGTCTCCGGATAGAGTTCCAAGGTTGCCGCCGCCAGCAGGTGCGCCGCCGAATGGCGGTACACTTCCAGCGCTTCCTCGTCGCGATCGGTCAGGAAGCGCACCTCGGAATCTCGCTCGAGGGTTGCGCCCAAGTCCGCCAGTTCGCCATCAATCTCAGCGACCAGTGCGGCGCGCGCCAGCCCCGGGCTGATCTGCTCGGCTACGGCTAGCGCAGTTGTGCCCGACTCGACCTGCATCTGATTGCCGTCGGGAAGAGTGACTGCGATGTTCGACATGGTTTCGTAAGTGCCGCCGGTGACCGGGCTAGGACTGCAAATTACTCATCGTACAACGGCTTGACTCGCTCGCTTTGATCTGATCCTAGTGGCAGCCAGCCTCCACGCTCCACACGCTGCGGGCCTCCCCGCGGAGTTTGTGGCGGCACTGCCGCAACGATGCCGCCACACGCCGAGACTGATTCGATGATCAGCGCTCTCTGTCGAGCGCTACTGGTTCCCGAACTGAGCTAGCCTGCCCACCGACATGCTGGTTGATCATGGCTCGCGGGCCGACCCTGCGCACACCCGCTCACCAGATTCCCGCCGCATGCATCAACGACCACTGGGCTCGTTCGGGAGCCCGCAGCGGAGGTCTGTGCCGAGCGTGCCGCAGTAGCACCTGAGGCGTCCGGAACCGTCCCCAGGTGCGCCTCTCGCAATTGCCGATGCGGTACCCGCAAGGGAACTAATCACTTAACTACTATAGGCAAGGGGTTGATAGAATACAGTCATGTCTGAATCAGAACAGAACACCATCATCGGACAGACCGTGATAGAGCTCAAGGCGGCCGAGCACAACCTCGCTTGCTTCAAAAAGAAGGCACGAGACCTAGCAACTGACATGGAAGATGCAAGGATGATGCTGTACGGACAGCAAGCGGCCAAGAGCGCCTTGCTCAAATATCCTGCCAAGGAAGATATCGAAGAAGTCCTTTGCGGAATCATCAAGGAGACAGAGAAGATCGAGAGTCTGCAGCAGACCCTCAAAGAGTTGGGATATGGTCTAGAATTTATCTAAGTCATTGACATACAATGACTTATGAACTACAATAAGAACATATGGCGAATACGCTAGGCATAGCAGAGTTCATGGCTCTCGTGCCAGACGAAGAGGCGGCCGTCAAGTACTTCGAGTCCAAGCGCTGGACTGACGGCCCCCAATGCCCGCGTTGCGAATCCAAGGATGTTCGGCGCTGCCAGGGCATCAAGCCTATGCCGCTGTACTGCCGAGGCTGCGGCAAGCATTTCAGCGTCAGGATCGGGACTCCGATGGAAGGCAGCAAGCTTCCGGTCAGGACTTGGCTGCTGGCCACCTACTTGATCACCTCTTCCCGCAAGGGCGTCTCCAGTATCCAGCTCGGCCGGCAGCTCGGCGTCACCCAGCGCACGGCTTGGTTCCTCAACCACCGTATCCGGGAAGCTTTCGAGGAACGCGAAGGCATGCTTTCCGGAACGGTCGAGATCGACGAGACCTATATCGGCGGCAAGGAGCGCAACAAGCACTTCGACAAAAAGCTCAAGGCCGGCCG
>Ga0209021_1000871_pt1 | contig 33814 bp, 33 predicted proteins | sample PinacodermFT_FD_187299 | JGI IMG/M metagenome (GOLD analysis project Ga0209021, IMG submission 187299) | Host-associated microbial community of the marine sponge Aplysina aerophoba from Gulf of Piran - sponge pinacoderm, lysed by freeze-thaw... | ecosystem: Host-associated > Porifera > Sponge >... | reverse complement strand
CGCCCCCCGCCCCTACGAGCAGGAGCCAGTCATGGAGTTCGACCGCACCCCCAGCGGCATCCGCGAGGGCATCACCGCCCAGCCCTTCGACCAGCAGGACGGCTTCCTCGCAGTCCCGACCGGCCCCGGCCTCGGCGTCGAAATCGACGAGTCCGCCGTCCGCCGCCTCGCGGCAAGCTAGCCGCCCGTCCCCCCGATGAAAAGACAATCGTCGCAGCAGACCGCCCCCGAGGACGCAGACGCCACAGACCTCGCCATCGAAGTTCACGGACTCAGCAAGTCCTACGGTCGCACCCAGGTCCTTCGCGACCTTGACCTACAGGTCCCCTGGGGTCAGACCCTCACCGTGCTCGGCCCCAACGGTTCCGGCAAGACTACCCTCATCAAGGCGCTCGCCACCCTCGCCAAGCCCGACGCCGGCGAAATCCACATCGCCGGCATGTCCACCCGCCGCCGCGGTGTCGGCGTCCGCCGCGCCATCGGCGTCGTAACCCATGAGCCGCTGCTCTACGACGGCCTCACCGGCGCCGAGAACCTGCGATTCTTCGCCAGGATGTTCGCCCTGGACCGCGTCGAAGATCGCATCCAATTCGTTGCAGTGCAGATGGGCGTCACCGACCGCCTTGACGCCAGGGTCGGCACGCTCTCCCACGGCATGCGCCGCCGCTTCAGCATCGCCCGCGCGCTCCTCCACTCACCCCGCGTTCTCATCATGGACGAACCCGAAAGCGGCCTTGACCAGCGTGCGCTCGCTCTCCTGGAAGAGCTGATATCGGATGGACGACAGCTTGGTCGCACGATCCTGATGACCACCCACAACTTCGAGCGCGGTGTGGAGCTCGCCGACCGCATTGCGATACTGTCGCGCGGTCGCATCGCCCATGACGGCGTGGCGGATACCTATGCCACCAGAGACGCCTATGAGCGACTTGCCTCAGACATTGTTCAGGAGAGGCAGGTCCCATGAGGACATCATTGCTGGCAGTCATGACGATCCTCTGGAAAGACGTCATCCTCGAATTGCGAACGAAGGACATCGTTGTAAGCGCGTTGGTCTTCGCGCTGCTGGTCATCGTCGTATTCAACTTTGCAATAACGCCGACGCCCCAGACTGTGGCTTTCGTCGCGCCCGGAATCCTCTGGATTGCATTCACCTTCGGCGGAGTGTTAGGGTTGAACCGCTCGATGGCGCTGGAGCGCGAGAGCGGCGGTCTTCAAGCGCTGATGCTGGTTCCGGTAAGCCGCGACCTCATTTTCTTCGGAAAGATGCTCGGCACCTTCCTGTTCATGCTGCTGGTCGAATTAGCTGTATTCCCTGTCTTTGCCGTTCTATACAACTTTTCGCTTCTGCTTCCAGGGCTGATCCCTATTGCGATACTTGCTACGCTCGCCATCGCCACTGTTGGAACTCTATTCTCGGCGATAGCGTCTAACACCCGCTCCCGTGAGGTGATGCTGCCACTGTTGTTCTTCCCAGTGCTGGTGCCTGCGGTCGTTGCTGCCGTAGAGGCATCGACAGGTGTCATTCAAGGAAGCAGCCCATTTGATCGCTGGATACCGTTCCTGATCGCATTCGATGCCATATTTCTAGTCGTCTGTCCCTTTGCATTTCAGCTCGTCGTCGAGGAATAGCGGGGCGATCAGAAAAGGGATGCAGTGCAATCAACGCGCCGGTATTCCTGTCATGTGTCTTAGACTAATGCTAAGATAATCTCAAACCTGCGCAGGGAGTGAATCTACCGAAAGAACGCCCTTTGTGCGGTTAGTGCAGCCCTTCACGTAATTGACATTGAAAAGTATCTGCTGATATATTTATAGTCCACTGCGTGAAATATAGAGCGCAAGTTCAGGTTGGACTTGGCACCGTTTCTCAATGCTCACATGAGCCTATAAATGCGAGCAGAACAGCTACATCAGGCGGCGCAAGCTTCCCATTTTGAAATGCGCCCAAATCATACAGGCTTTTTGCCGAATGACTTGGGGCATTCCTTCTTTTTACATTTGTTTTAACGAATACGCGTCTGCCTGTTTTCGGGGGTGACCCCAGGAGGATAAACTTGCAAAAGACCGATTTTGTAGTGCGATTTGCCGGAGAAGGCGGACAAGGCATGGTTACCTCGTCCGAAGGGCTTGCGGAAGCCGCAAGCAATGTGGGCTACTATGTGCAGACATTCGTCACATTCCCATCCCAGATTATGGGAGGGCCCGTTATGTCGCAGGCGCGTCTCGCGACTACGCCCGTCCTCAGTTCGGGCGATAATATCGATGTGCTGGTTTGCTTCAATGAGGAGGCGTACCAGAACCACAGAGACGAAGTAAGCGACAGCGGCGTCATTATTTACAACTCGGGCGATTTCGAGCCTGATGACCTAGCAAATAGTTTCGGCATGCCATTCGCCGATCTTGCTAAGTCAACCGGAAACGCACGAGCCGAAAACATGATTGTGCTCGGCGCACTTGCCCACCTGGTGAGCATGTCGCAGAGCATTCTGGAGGATTTCGTAAGGGCGCGATTCACCAGGGGCCGACCGAACGACGAGCAGATAATTTCCTCCAACATCGTTGCACTGACACTTGGCAGGCAGGAGGCCGAGAAGAGTGGCTTCAGTCTTGGAGAGCTAGCACCGCCGATAATGCCGGAGGGAGAGCAGATTCTGGTAAACGGCAACGAGGCAATCTCGCTCGGAGCATGCGCTGCCGGTATCGGATTTTACATTGGATACCCAATATCCCCCGCAACTTCAATACTTCTCTGGATGGAGCGCAACCTCACGGGCGAGGGCAAGTTCGTGTATCAGGCGAGCTCCGAGATTGAGGCCATTAACGCCCTTGTGGGCGCAGGCTACGGCGGACAGAAGGCTATGACGGCCACTGCCGGTCCGGGGCTGTCCCTTATGGGCGAAGGACTTGGGCTGGCGTGGATGGCGGAAGTTCCGCTGGTGGTCGTTGATGTGCAGCGCGGCGGACCTTCGACCGGACTTCCCACAAAGACGGAACAGTCAGATCTGCTTATGGCTCTGACTCCGGGACATGGTGATGTCAGTATGCCAATCATCGCTCCAGGTACAGTTGAAGAGTGCTTCTACGCAGGGGCCATGGCTTTCAACTGGGCGGAACGTTACCAGGGACCTGTCATCATGCTCAGCGAGCACATGCTCTCCGAGCGGAAGCAGAACATACCTAAGCCTGACCTGAGCAATCTTGAGATAGAAGAGCGCGAGACTTACACTGGCAGCAACGGCTACCAGCGATACGACAGTTGGGAGCTGTCGCCGATGCCTCTACCGGGTGGCCCCGGCAGCTATGTCGCAAACGGCAGCGAGCATGACGGCATGGGTGACACGACCCATCTTCCGGAGCGCCACATCCAGATGACAGAGCGACGTTTCAGCAAGTTGAAGCTGTTGGAGAACGAAGACTACGAGAGCCGCAATACGGACGCCAGCATTGCGCTTATGCCCTGGGGCGGTTCGAAGGGCCCGGCGCAGGGTGCCTATGAATCCGTCCTGGACAGCGGCATGGACATTGGCTGGTACTACACGATGTTCCTCAATCCCTTGCCGGTGGATCTTCTCGAAGAACTGCGTGAAAAGGACTTGGTGCTCGTGCCCGAGCTCAACTACTTGGGCCAGTTCTCAAGCGTCCTGCGTTCGCAGGGTGTGAATGCAGAGTCAATCACGCAGTACACCGGGCTCCCCTTCAAGGTTGGTGAGCTTGCAGGCCGAATTGTTGAGCGCCTAGAACAAGAGCAGAAAGTGAGCATAACAGTATGAGCGACAAGAATCCGGAATATGACTTCAAGTGGTGCCCAGGCTGCGGTGACTTCGGAGTAAGACGTGCCCTGGAAGCCGCCATTGACAAGCGCAGGGTCGAGACCGAACTGCCCGTCGAGAACAATGTTATTGTTGCGGGCATTGGCTGCTCCGGCAACATGGTGCATCTGCTTGAAGGACCACAGCCATACGGACTCCACGGCATTCACGGAAGATCGCTTCCAATTGCGCTGGGCGTCAAGATGGGCCGTCCGGACCTCAATGTGATCGTCGTAGCGGGCGACGGCGACTTCCTGAGCATCGGGAATGAGCATATTGCGCCACAGGCCGCGCGAAATCTCGATGTGACTGTAGTAATAATGGATAACGCCGTTTACGGACTTACAAAGGGACAGAGTTCACCCACGACCAAGTTCGAAGAGGTCACCAGTTCCACGCCGTACGGCAAGCCTGAAGCTCAATTGGACCCGCTCGCACTCTACCTGACACTCGGTGTCTCGTACATAGCCTCGCATGTATCCACTAAAGTGAGGGACTTGGGCGCCGTCATTGCGGACGCGATGGACCACGAAGGCTTCTCAATCGTGCATGTGCAGTCTCCTTGCACGACCTACAACAACACATTCATGGAGTTGAAGGGCAATGTGCGGCAGGGAATCCCGCCGCTCGCGTGGGACATACCGGAGCATCACGACCCCAGCGACTATGAGGCCGCCCACGAGCTTGTCAACCAAGGTGGCGTTCCGGTTGGCGTCATATACAAGGACAGCAACAGGCCCTCCTTCCAGGACCGCATCGATATCATCAATGAAAAGTCCTTCTCCCGGAAGGTGGAGAACATGATCGAGTCCTACGCCATCTAACCAGGCAACGACCAGAAGGTCAACAGATCAACGACAACAGTGAAAAGAGGCGGCGCGCAAGCCGCCTCTTTTGCTTGTCCCATAACGCGATGTTAAAGTCCCGTTAAAATCGACGACCTAGAATAATTTCATCCAGCAGGTCGGCGTGATCGCCGCTGCCGGCGCACTACACAAAGAACTGAGATGAACTGTATGCAACTTGGACGCGCTCTAACGGCCGAGGCGATAGGCACATTCATACTGGTGCTGTTCGGCGCAGGAGCGGTGGCTACTGATGTGGTCACGGGCGGGGCACTCGGCTTGTGGCCTGTCGGATTCATAGGCGGATTTGGCGTTACCATTGGAATCTACGCTACCGTCGCCATATCTGGTGCTCATCTCAATCCCGCAATCAGCCTCGCATTCGCCATCTTTCGGCGGCGAGAGTTTCCGCTCGGTAGAATGTTCGCTTATTGGGGCGCACAGCTTCTTGGTGCTGTGCTGGCCGGACTGACGCTTCTTGTCATATTTGCGCCTTTAATTGAACGCCTGGAAAGGGTGAATGGCCTCACGCGCGGCGCGGCTGGCAGCGAATACTCGGGGATGATATTCAGCAAGCACTTTCCGGATCCGGGCTTGTTCGGCATAGACGAGGCTGCGCGCTCCTTGCTGTCTGCGCCAGCCGCCGCAGCTATCGAAGGCTTCGGGACGGCAATTCTCGCATTCGTTATCTTTTCCGTCTTCGACAGGCGAAACGCCGCGCTGCCTAACCAGGCTCTTGCGCCTCTCATTGTTGGCCTGACGGTTGCTATATTGATAGGCGTATTTGGGCCGCTGACGCATGCGGGCTGGAATCCGGTGCGGGACTTCGGGCCTCGCATTGTGGGATATTTCGCAGGCTGGGGAAGCATCGTTTTACCGGGAGTGACGGGCGGATTCTGGGCGTACATCGTGGGGCCGCTGGTCGGTGCGCCAATCGGAGCGGGGGTGCATGAGTTTCTGCTGAGGCCCGGGCTACCCTCAGAGCATCAAGACAGTCTGCCGCGGAACGGCTCCGCTGAGGCCCTTGCGGACTACGAACCTGCATCAAGTGCGCAGGACGGCATGGAATGAGCGACATACTCTTCGTGTGCGTCCACAATGCCGGGCGCAGCCAGATGGCGAAGGCTTTCTTCAACAGATTGGCGGAAGAGTCGGGTATCTCGTTAAGGGCTGAGTCTGCCGGAACGGAGCCTGCGAAGCGCGTTCACCACATAGTCGCAGAGGCAATGCGGGAAGTGGGCATAGACATCCGCAGAGCCAAGCCGCGCCTTATGACAAATGAGGCTGTGGGGCAGGCACAACGAGTCATCACCATGGGCTGCGCGGTGGACGCGCAGGCGTGCCCCGCACTGCTGCTGCAAAACGTGGAGGACTGGGGACTGCCGGATCCTGCCGGCAAGGATATATCCGAGGTGCGGGTTATCCGCGGTGAGGTGGAGAGGCGGGTGGCAGAACTCGTGGCGAGGCTGAGGATGCCCGTTTAATCAGGAACGCCCTCACTTAGCGGGGTTGCTTTGTTGAGGTAGTAGTTGGGGTCGGCGCGAGGGTTGCTGGCGTCGGCGGCGTCGAGCATTCTGTCGTACTTCGAGTCCAGCTCCGACATCTGGGTCTTTACGGTCTTGCGCAGAGCGACAGATGATATTATGCGGTGCGTTTCATCGGTGCCGCAACTCTTGCACTCGATTGCATCAGGCGGCGAGAAATTGCGCCAAAGCAAGTCTGACTTCTGATTGCAGCCGTCGCATCTGTATTCGTAAATGGGCATATTGTGTCCGTCTGCTATGGGCGCGGTTATCAGGCGTACGTCGTTTCCACACTTGCCGAGGCGTCGAAGAATGCCTGCAGGGAGAGGTGGTACTGGAAGAAGGCGGCGCGGCGCAGTTCGTTGTCGGACTTTACGCAGCCGGTTGGCATTGTCAGATCGAGCGTGTTGAGGGTGTGGGCGGAGTCTGAGCCGCCGTTCGCGGAGATGTTGTCGAGCAGTTCGCGCCACTCGGTAGGGGACAGGTCGATGTAGAAATCGAGGTCGCGCAGTGCGCCTTCAGGGATTGCCTCGACTGAGGCGCATTCGAAGCCCTCGAAAATCAAGGCGAATGCGGAATCGCCGACCTTAGCGCCCATGACGCAGTTCACGGTACCCTGGGATGTGAACTGGGAGTCGGCGTTGGCGCTGTCGCGCACAGCTTCAAACCACTCGATGGATGGGAATTCGGGCATGCTTACTATCCTGCGTCTTGGGTGAATTCGGTGTCGATGCGGGCTGAGGCGTCGAAGAAGTACTGGAAGGTCTGGTTGAAGCGGTAGAAGAAGTCCTGCCGGTACTGGTCGCCGTTCATTGTGAGCGCGAGGCCCTCGAATCTGTCCATGTCGAGCGTGTTTAGCGTGTGGTCCAGGTCTGCGCTGCCGTTGTCCTTGATGTTGCGGATCATGTCCTGCCACTCTTCGGAGGCCATTTCGAGGTAGAAGTCGGCCTCGGCGAGGTCGGGTTCGGGGACTTCGCGGACTTCGGAGCATTCGTCGCCCTCGAAGACGACGATGTAAGCGTTCTCGGCGACCTTGATGCCCATGGTGGCGTCGCACATGCCGCCGCCCGCTTCCTGATAGGACTCATCGCCGTTGAAGATTTCGCGTACCTGCTCGAACCACTCTACGGATGGAAACTGTGGCACTGACTAAGCCTCCATGAACTTTGCCAGGGTAGGCGAAAAGCTTGCTTCGCGGGGCACGCCGATGTGCTCCATGTTGGCGAGGTACTGGCGGGCGAAGTCGCCCATCATGCGCTCGTACTGGCGCATGCCGCTGCGTGCGCCCTCGATGCCGCCGCCGAAGATGATGGCGAGCGCCTCCTTAAGCACGGGGTCGTTGAGCTCGCGCTCGAAGACGCGCTCTGCGATGCCCATAAGGCGTCCGAAGACGATCGCCTTGTCGGGGTTGTGCGAGGTGGCGTAGCGCAGGTGAGCGAGGCCGTAGGCGAGGTGGCGTGCCTTGTCCTGCATGCAGCGGGCGAATAGCACCTTCTCGGCGGGGTTGTGGGCGAAGAGTTCACCGTAGCGGTAGAGGGTGAAGGTGAACGTGCCGCGCAGCATGTGGAGCATGACTACGGTTTCGGGCCAGCCGCCAGTGCTTTCGAGGAGCATGCGGTTGACTTCGCCCTTGCTTTCAAGGCCGAGCCCGCCGCCGTTGGAGAGGGCGCGCTTGCGGAATGCCTCGAAGTGGCGGGCGTTGTCGAACATCTGGGTGGCGAGGAAGAGCTTGACCTCGTGGAAGCCGTAGGAGAGCTTTTGCTGCCAGCCGCCTATGACTTCGATCTCGACGCTGGCGATTTGGGAAAGCTCGGTGCAGAGCTGGCACATCGCGGCCTCGACATCGTCGGGGAGGGGCTGGATTGTGTCCCAGGGGATGTCGGTGGCGGGCGCCCAGCGACGCTGGATTGCCTCTTCGTAGAGATCGGCGGCGTTGTCAGCCCAGAGTTCGCGCTTTTCGCGGACTTCGAAGCCGAGCGGCGCGATGCCGGGAACGGGGAATGCGCCTCTCGGCTTGCGGGTCTGGTCGTCCCAGAAGTCGGGGACATCGCCGTAAACGCCGATGTTGAGGGCGTCAATGGTCAGGCCGTTCTTGGTTGGCTTCGCGCGTGTGCCCCACTGGAGGGTGTTCTTCATCCATGCCAGATTGGGCGGAGCGATTTCGACTTCTTCGGTATCATCGTCGCTGGCTTCGCGCTCGGTTACGCGGGCGGCGGATGCCTGCAACGTCTGGTCTTGGTCTTGGGTTTTGTCTGCCATCGTGTCCTATTTCTACTCAGATTTGCTTGTCATTTCTTTTTCTGCCGATTCGTCTGCCATTTTCTTGGCTCTGGATGATGCTCCAAACCATGAGTCGGTGCGAAGTAGGGAGCATATCCTATCTTTCTGCCAAAAGATTACACCGGCGACTATAAAAAAAGACAAGAACTCTAGCAATTCCTCTATATAAGCCACCACTATCGATGGCGCTGACAATAAGGCAAACAACACATATAGAAATGCAATTACAATTCCTATCCCAAAATAGACCAAAAACAAATACAGTACAATCGCCGTAAGAATTAATGCTATTGTTCTATTTGCGCCGACTGTCACTTAGTTTACACCTACCGCTATGAATCCACCGAGGGTAAGGAATTGTTAACGGGGTTAGGTCCACATGATTTCCATGAGGCGGGGGTCGGCGCGGCCGTTGTCGAAGCGTTCGCCGAAGCCTGCGGAGCGGATGCGTTGGACGTACTCGCGGACCTGCCGCCGGCGGATAGCCATTAGCTTGCGCGCGCCTTCGTCGTAACCCTTGGTGCCTCCGCCTAGCAGGATTGCCATTGCCTCGCTGCTGGGGGTGTCGATGGCTGCCGGGTTCTGGTTGCCGGCGAGGAGTCCGCGCTCACCCTCGTCGAGGTAGCAGTGGATTTCTTCGCGGCGCTCCGGCTCGGACTCGGAGAGGTAGCGCATGTGCATCACGCCGAATGCTACGTGGCGGGACTCGTCCTGCGCTGCGAGGCGGTAGATGCGCTTTTCGGCTTCGTTGTATGACATCAGCTCGCCCATGCGGAAGAGCGTCAAGACCGCGCCTTCGCCTGAGATGTGCAGGCGAGAGGACATTTCCGTGAACTCGCGGGAGAGGTCTATGCTGCCGACCACGCCGCTGGTGGTGATGTCGGGGCGCTGCATGAGGCCGCCGCCGTTGGCGAGGGCGCGCTTGCGGAAGACGTCGAGGTGGCGCGATTCGTCCATGATCTGGGAGAGGAGGAACATGCGCGGCTCGAAGTAGTCGGGACTAGTGGTTGCGACCCAGCGAGCCGGGATGTCTGCCGCGACGAATTCGACTTCGGTTAGGAATGTGTCGAGCTGGCACTGGGCGCGCTCGATGTCGTCGGGGAGGGGAGTAATGGTGTGCCAAGGGATGTCAGTCGCTGAACTCCACTGGCGCTGCAGTGACTCTTCGTAGAGTGCCGCTGCGTTGTCGAGCCAGATTTCGGACTTGGTGCGGACGCCGTAGCCTCCGATGCGGTAGGAGTCGGGACGTTTGGCTGCGCCGCGGGGCCTGCCGGTCATATTGTCGGTGGTGTCAGGGGCCTCGCCATAGGAGCCGACTTCGATGCTGGAGAGGGTCATGCCGCGCTTGGCGTCGGGTTCAGCCTTAATACCCCACTCGCCTCGCGTGTCCAACCACGAAAGGTCAAGATCGTAGTCGTCGGCGTAGTCCTTGATGCCTTGCAGGGATTCGTTCTGAAGTGTGGTCATCGTCGCCTCCCGCGCTGTTCTTTCAAATACAACATCAGGCACAACCTTAGGCACAACCTTTGTGCATGCCTGTAATTTGAGCGAAATGTGTCAGGCGGCAATGAGGTGCAGCCTATTTGCTCAATATAATACAGGCGTGGTCGTAGCGCAAGCGTGTGGTGGGCGTCAGGGGATGGGGGTCTGCCGCCGGTTGGCAGACTTGGAAAGGGCGCGATTCTTCCTCAGTGTATGGGAAATTGGGGCTTTTCCCCTCACCCAACCCTCTCCCGCGGGGAGAGGGGGTTTATGGTGTCTGGTTTTCTGCCTGAGCAGGAATGACGGAATGAGTTGTGGGGAGAAGGACTTTCTGTTCCGTTGTCTCGCTCCGTCGGGTTATCCGATGGGCTAGATGCGGAGACTTTCACCCCCATCCTAGCCTTCCCCCGTCAAGGGGGAAGGGACTTTGAGGTCAGGGGCTGCGGTTGTGGAGCGGGATGGTGAGTTTGGGAGGGTGAATGTTGGCGGCGGCGGGGCGACGCCGGTTTTTCGGATTGCGCCTGGGCTCTCGCCTGGGGCGGGGGCTGTCGGGCGTCGGATCGGGGTCGGAGGGTCCGTACTCGGCGTATTCTTCCGGCTCATCGTCGGGATCGCCAGCGGAGCGGCAGTATGCTTCGAACTTCTCCTCTGCCGCGCGCATGGCGTCTTCGTCGCCGTTCTGCTCGGCCTGCTCGTACTCTTCTATGATGGCGGCAAGGTCGGTCTGACGGCGAGTGCGCTCTATGTTGGAAGGTTCGTTGTATTCTTCGCTGGCGCGCAAGAACGCTTCGATGTCCTGCCAGGTGACGGCGTCAAAGTTCAGGTCGTAGGCGCGGTGCAGCAGCTCCCTATCGGCGGCAAGCCGGTGGCCTGATAGCCATTCGCCGTCGTCGTTTTCGACTACTCGGATAAGCAGTTCGGCGGCGTCAATGCCGTTGTTGGTGCGATCTCGTATGAGCCTGGCGATGTCGGCATTTGCTGGGTCGGCAGGATCGAGTTCTTCGTCACGATCGAAGGGGACGGAGGCGCGACGCGGTGGCGAAGATTCGCCGAATGCGCGGCGCATAAGCTCCTTGGCTGCCGCGATCCTCTCGTGCCGCTTTACTGTCGGTTTGATCTCTCCCGTGAACGGGTCAAGGTTGTATTCGCCGCCATCCATTATGTCGCGAAGGGAGCTTATAAGGGTTTCGCCGTCGTTGGTGCGGGCGCGGATGTAGCGCGCGGCGGGGTAGCCGACGACGTCCCTGAGAGTCGGCGCGGACTTATGCTGACCTTTGTCGTCCCTAGAATCCGCATTTAACACGACGAGTTTTCCCGCTACATCTGCATGTGATCCATACCTGCTCAGCAACCGGGCGGCCTCCAGCCGATGGGAGGCTTTGACGGTAGGGTCCGCGCCGTGCAGGATGTCGGCGAGGAACATGGCGATGTCGTCACCGTTGTTGGTCAGTTCGGATATCTTGGATTGTAAGGCGTCCTGGATGCACATTGGTGTGAGTTACCTGTTATGAGTTATGAGTCATAGGTCCTATAGCCACAAAGGGCACAGAAGGCACATAGTGGAAGGTTTGTCTAATGTCGCCGTCCGGTTTTCATGGATTTTGGATTCCTCTCTCCGCTGAGCTCCGCTCGGAATGACAGTAGGTGGAAGCGCTGCGCTCGGAATGACAGATGATGGAGGCGCTCTGTTCGGAATGACAAAGAATAGGCTTTGGAATGACAACAACTAGATCGGCTAATCGAATATATGTTTCAAGTCTTGGCATCTATGATACGCACGAATGTTTGGAATTGTCAAGAGGTTACTCCGGGGGCGAACGCAGGTTGCGGGAAAGGGGTGTGGTAGAATTGCGGGGCTGTGGCGAGACTGTTTCCGGCTGCGGCAGGAGGGGATTTCTTGGCGTTCGGCGTGGGTGCGTTCAACCCGGCAGAGGCTCGTTCGCGGATGCGCGGCGTGTTCTATGGCTGGTGGCTGGTGCCGATCAGCGGCGTCGTTCATATGACGACGAGCGTGCCGCTGTTCCACGCGATGGGGCTGTGGTTCGTGGCGCTGGAGTCGGCGTTTGGGTGGAATCGGACGCAGCTTTCACTGGCGTTCTCGTTTACGCGCATCGAGGGCGGCATCCTGGGGCCAATCGAGGGTTACCTGGTGGACAGGCTGGGCGTGCGGCGGATGGTGCTCATCGGGTTGAGCATCCTGGGTGTGGGGTTCCTATTGATGAGCCAGGTGCGGGACTCGAAGGACATTCCGATTGTCCGGGACCTGCCGTTCGAGATACTTCCGGACTTCGTTCGGATTGTCGAGCCAGCGCTGATGTTTTATCTCGTGTTCATGGTAATGGCGCTTGGCCAGGGGCTGAGCGGCTGGCTGACGATGAACACGATGCTGAATAACTGGTTTACCCGCCACAAGGCGAAGGCGATGGGCTATTCCAGCGCGATCGGGCGACTGGGTGCGCTGGTGCTGATTCCGGCTATCGCGTGGGCTGTCGATCCGGAGCAGGACAACTTCGGATGGTCGATGACCGCGATGCTGCTTGGTATCGTGACGCTGATCATGGTGATTCCGGTCAGCAGGCTCATTCGCAACAAGCCTGAAGACTACGGGCTGCTGCCGGATGGCGATGAGCCGCGGGATACTACTGGAACTGCCGGAACGGGTGGCACAGCCGGAACTGGCAGACCTGCTGCGCGCCGGGTGCCGCCGTCTGACGGGGATTTCACACTGAGGGACGCGCTGCGGACGCCGACATTCTGGCTGATTTCGTTCGGGCAGGGGTTCACATCGATGGTGCTGATTGCGATGATGGCGCACCTTGCGCCGATGCTGTGGGACCAAGGGGTGTCGGTGCCGATGGCGGGATGGGTGGTGTCCACCTATACGGCGATGTCGATGATATTCCAGATTGTGGGCGGATATGTGGGCGACATGATCTCGAAGCGGTTCGCGTACTTCGTGTTCACTTCGATACAGGCGGGCGCGGTGGTGGTGTTGGTGTTCGTGCCGGAGATTTCGGTGCTGCTGGGACTGCCAAGTCTGGTGGTGGTGTTTGGGTTTGCGATAATGTTCGGGATCGGGTTCGGGGGGCGCAATCCGATCAGCACGTCGATACGCGGGGAGTATTTCGGGCGAAGCTCTTTCGGCAAGATCATGGGGATGTCGCAGGTGCCGATGAACATCATGCTGCTGGGTGCGCCGATATATCCGGCGATCCTGCACGACATGCAGGGGAGCTACGACTTCGCGTTCCTGTCGCTGGCATTCCTGAACTTCATTGGCGGGGCGATGTTCCTGCTGGCGAAGAAGCCGAGCAAGCCGGTCAGCCGTCAGCGGGCGGCGGCCAGCGGTTAAGGGACGTGGACTAACAGGATGGACAGGATGAGGAGGATGGGGTAGGGTTTTGGGCGCGAAATGGCGGGATGAGGGGGATGGTCTGTTCTCCTTCTCCCCTCACCCTAACCCTCTCCCGCGGGGAGAGGGAACACTATAAAAGAGGAGATGCGAATATGGCGATACAGCCTTTCACGATTGATATTTCGGATGAGATTCTTGATGACATGCGGCAGCGCATTGCGAATACGCGCTGGCCGGATGAGATTCCTAACAGCGACTGGGACTATGGCTCGAACATGGCGTATGTTCGGGAGCTTGCGGACTACTGGCTGAACGAGTTCGACTGGCGGAAGCAGGAGGCGATGCTGAACGGGTTCTCGCAGTTCAAGGCGGATGTGGAGGGGATGAGCATCCACTACATCCACGAGCGCGGCAAGGGGCCGAATCCGATACCGCTGGTGATAACGCACGGGTGGCCTAGCACGTTCTTCGAGATGCACAAGATCATACCGCTGCTGGCTGATCCAGCGGCGCATGGTGGGGATGCGGCGGATGCGTTCGATGTGATTGCGCCATCGATGCCGAGCTACGGATTCTCTGACAGGACGACGGAGCGTGGGTGGAGCGTGTCGCGGGTTGGGGATTTCTGGGTGAGCCTGATGGATGTGCTGGGGTATGACAAGTTCGGGGCGCACGGTGGGGACTGGGGCGCGGGCGTTACGGCGCGGCTGGGGCACTCGCATGCGGACAGGATGATAGGGATACATGTGACAGCGGTGTCGGCTACTCCGCACCTGGATGAGGACACGCCGCCGCTGACCGAGGCGGAGGAGGAGTTCTTGCGGGCGCGGGCGCAGTGGCGCGAGGACGAGGGGGCGTACGGGCACATTCAGGGGACGAAGCCGCAGACGCTATCGTATGGGCTGATGGACTCGCCGGTGGGGCTGGCTGCGTGGATTGTGGAGAAGTTCCGGGCGTGGTCGGACTGCAATGGGGATGTGGAGAGCGTCTATACGAAGGATGAGCTGCTGACGAATATCACGATCTACTGGGTTACGCAGACGATAAGCTCGTCGGTGCGGATTTACTACGAGTCGCAGCGGGCGCCGCTGATGCTGGAGAAGGGCGAGAAGATCACGCCGCCGTCGGCTGTGGCGCGGTTCCCGAAGGACATTGGGTATCCGCCGCGTGAGTATGCGGAGCGGGTGTTCAACCTGCAGCAGTGGACGGAGATGCCTGACGGCGGGCACTTCGCGGCGCTGGAGAAGCCGGAGGCGCTGGTGGAGGATTTGCGGTCGTTCTTCAGGCCTTTGCGAGGTTAACTGACATCGATGGAGAGGATGGGTAGGTTTTGCCTTCGTCCCTTCGTCTCGTGCTATTATGATTGCATAGACGGGGGCTGCACGTCGGGTTGTATTGTCGTTCCAAGGTTGACATGCTGGGAGTGCCGGTCTATTGCGCTGTTAGATATGTGGACACAGGATGGAAGGGAAGTCAGATGAGTGTATGGCATAGGAAGCGCCTTTCCAAGGATGAGCTAGACGCGGCGTTCAAGAAGTTCGAGTCGCCGGCGGTGCAAGCTAAGATAAAAGAGGGGTTCGATCAGATAGAGCGCGGGGAGTATGTCGTAATCACGATGGAAGAGATCAAAAGAAATATAGGTCTTGCATCGAGGGCAGGTTCCTCAATTAGTGACGTAGGTTGAAAGGAGCTGCACATGGCTGAATGGAAGCCGAGGCGTCTTTCCAGAGAGGAACGGGATGCGGTATTTAAGAAAATGGAGAGTCCTGCGGTGCAGGCGAAGATAAAAGAGGGGTTCGAGCAGATAGAGCGTGGTGAGTGTGTCAGGATTCCGATTGATGAGATCAAGCGTAGGCTAAGAGCGTTGAATATTGACTAGCGGCCGCCATGTTCCGGAACTGGTTTTATCCAATAATGCCGAGAATGCGCTACTAGAGTATGGCATACTTACTTGGGCGACATTATTTTCAATTCTATTCGATCCTGAAGTTGACGGGGTGTACAAGCGCCGCCATGCGTCTGACATGATTCTGTTCGAGGACGAAGGGTTGTGTGTTGCGTATCGTCATATGGCGAATGGAGACTTGCAAATCGGCTTCGTGGAGACGGAAGCTGATATAGACCGTCTATAACAGGCAATAGGGAGGCTCCGCTATATGTTGCGGAGTCTTTCTGTTTGTGCGGGGAAATGTGGGATATTGCCCAGATTCTTAGATTACGAGAGGTGAAGGGATGCTGTCACGTTTTCGGCGGCCTGCGGCTGACTTTCGGGTGGAATTGAGTGAGACGGCGTTTCGGCCCGGCGATGATTTGCAAGTTCGTGTGTCGTTGGTTCCGAGGGATGGGTTTCAGGTTCGGCGCGGGAGAGTGGAGATACTGTGCGTTGAGAGCTATGTTGACCGGGTGGACAATGTGCGCACGTCATCATACGGAAGCGGTACCCGGAAGCTCGGCTTGACGCACATCCGCAACCGGTACGAGAAGGTCATTATGGACGATGTTAGGTTGCGGCGCGGGCTGCCTCGCTCTTTTGATGTTGACTGGACGGTGCCGTCGGATGCGGTGCCGACGGCCGCCGGTGCGAGTTCGGATATGAACGATGTCGGCATCACCTGGATGGTCAGAACTTCTCTGGATGTGGCCGGCGCTCGTGATTTCAATGACAGGCAGGAGATCACCGTCTTATGCCCGGCGACCGATGCAGACGAATCGCCTTCCCCTGTCGTCGCCGAGGATGCAGACGAAGAGTGCGCTCTTACGCTGACTCTGAATGAGGGAATTGCTCGTCCATCCGACGCGGTTGAAGGCAGCCTGCGGGCCGAGTTGCTGACGGACATGAGCTTATCTGAGGTGAGGGCTGAACTCTTCAGGGTGGAGGTATTTGGCTACGTAGGTGAGGACTATCACGAGGACTCAGTGATCCTGGAGTCGGATTTAGAGCTGCGGCGCGGCGAGACCCGGGAGTGGCGCTTTCAGCTGAAGATAGGGCAGGTGCATTCGCCGAGCCTGAGAACAGAGCTTTCTTCAGTTACCTGGCTGGTAAGAGGGGTACTGGCGAAGCGGATGCGTCTGGATACGCGGATCGAGCAGGAGATCAGGGTTGTGGTGTGAGCAATCTGTCTGGGAGTTGGCTGGCGGTGCGTTGTTCGGCGCGGGGCGATTCAGAACGGGATGGCGGGTGCCTGATTCTGCCTAGCGGCGGAGTGGTGGGATTTGTAGCATGTACTGACATTTTGGGGTGGTTGTGCATTGTGTTGTGGGGGATCGCAAAATGGAGGAAATGCGATGACAACGAAGAGGTCTTATGGGACGCCCGCGACGGATGTGCATGGGAATCCGGTGCTGCTGCTATCGGGTGGGAATCCGCAGATAGCGAAGGCGGATGGCGATGCTCCCGTGCAAGCATACATCGCGGCGATGCCGGAGTGGAAGTATGAACTGGGGCGACGGCTTGACGAGATTGTCGAGCAGAATGTGCCCGGTGTGCAGAAGGCTGTCAGGTGGAACTCGCCCTGGTACGGTGTTGAGGGCTTGGGGTGGTTCCTGAATGTCCACTGTTTCGCGAAGTATGTGAAGATTACTTTCTTGAATGGCAGTTCGCTCAGTCCTTTGCCGCCAGAAGGGGGAAAAGACCCGGACGCTCGCTGGGTAAATGTCAGAGAGGGGAAGCTGGACGAGGAACAGATGGTGGAGTGGATCAGGCAATCGGCCGCGCTGCCCGGTTGGGACGGGTTTTAATTTCTCTGCCTACGATATGGGCAGCTTGTAATAGAGTATGAAAAGACCTCGCCGTAAGTGGCGGGGTCTTTCGCTGTGGGCGTGTTGTTTGACACTCATTCTTGCGCCCCTATAAAATGCAGAGTGATTTCGTACCGATTTACTCGGAAATTGGCGACTGCACGGTTCTTGTGAGGCAGCTCAATCGGCTAGGAATATGAGAACCGTGGCGTCTATTCAGGAGGAGCGAGAATTGTCAACAAAGGCGTATATTTTAATTGAGACCTCAGTGGGTAAATCGCGTGATGTGGCGAATACGCTGCGGTCACTCGACGGCATCGAGACGGTCGATGCGGTTACCGGTCCATACGACATAATCGCGGTCGTGGTCGCGCCGGACCTAAATTCGGTCGGGGATATGGTCACGAGCCGCATTCATACGATTAACGGCATTGTTCGCACCGTGACCTGCCTGTCTGTTGGCAGCGTGTAGTCTGTCAGTGGGTCAGCCACAAGTGTGGTGCCTATGCAAGCGGTGCCGATCGACGCCAAGTGATGAACCTAGAATATCAACGGAGGCAGTCTAATGGAGTTCAAATTCACGGCTGAGGAAGAGAATTTTCGCGCCGAGTTGCGCGAGTTTCTGAGCAAAGAACTTCCCGACGGATGGACGGGCGGTGGGGACGAGGAAGGCGAAGACTGGGATTTCGAACTGGAGATGCGGAAGAAGCTAGCGGACAAGGGCTGGCTTACGATGGCATGGCCTGAGGAGTACGGCGGAAGCGGCGCATCGCACATGATGCAGCTTATCTTTGCCGAGGAGATGGCTTACCAGCGCGCTCCCGGACGGGACCAGTTTGGCACGAAGATGCTTGCGCCGACGCTAATGATCCATGGCACGGAGGAGCAGAAGCGCGAGTACCTGCCGCCGATTGCGCGCGGTGAGGTGCAGTGGTGCCAGGGGTACTCGGAGCCTGAATCCGGCTCGGACCTCGCTTCGCTTCAGACACGAGCGGTCGAGGACGGTGACGATTTTGTCGTCAACGGCACGAAGATATGGACTTCCAACGCGCACCACGCGGACCATGTGATGGTGCTGACGCGAACCGACCCGGATGCACCCAAGCATCGCGGCATCAGCTTCTTGCTTGCGGACATGAAGCAGCCGGGCGTGGAAGTTCGCCCGATCATAAACATGGCGGACAACCATAGTTTCAACATGGTCGTCTTCGACGATGTGCGCGTTCCGAAGAGGAACCTTGTCGGCGAACTCAATCGCGGCTGGTATGTGGGCGCGACTCTGCTGGACTTTGAACGCTCCGGAGTGGAGTATTCGGCCGGCACGAAGCGGACACTTGAAGAGCTGGTTCAGTTCTGCAAGGATACCACTCGGAACGGTATGCGCCTGATTGATGATCCGAAGATCAGCCGAAAGCTCGCGGACCTTACGGTCAAGACCGAGATAAGCCGCCTGATTTCATACCAGATTGCATGGATGCAGAGCGCGGGGCTTGTGCCGAACAAGGAGTCCTCGATGGGCAAGAGCTTCGGCACGGAGTTGCAGCAAGCGGTTGCGCGCGCGGGCATGGAAATTCTGGGGCTGTACGGTCAACTGGAGCCGGAATCGAAGTACGCGCCGATGCAGGGCCGAATCGAGCAGAGTTACATGACTTCGGTTTCCGCGACGATCGCGGCGGGCACATCGGAGATTCAGCGCAACATTATCGCGACGCGCGGACTTGGATTGCCCAGATAGCCAATCCACATAGTCGGTGCCCGTCCAAGGGGCAATACCAAAGAGTACGCTACGGTGAGGTGAATACATGGACTTCCGTTTCAGCTCGGATGACGATGCCTTTCGCGAGGAAGTAGGCGATTTTGTCGAAAGCGAGTTGCCGTGGGACTGGCGAGAGCGCGCTGTTGACGCGGAAGAGCCGGAGGATGCCGGCCTGGTTCGCGAGTTCAAGAAGAAGCTTGCGGGCAACGGCTGGCTGACAATGGCCTGGCCCGAAGAATACGGCGGGCAGGCAGCGCCTCACATCCGACAGATGATCTTCAACGAGGAGATGGCGTACAGGGGAGTGCCGGCAGGCGACTCCGGCGTGCGCATGGTCGGCCCCATTCTGATGCTGTATGGCACGGAGGAGCAGAAGCAGTTCTTCCTGCCGCGCATAGCGCAGGCGGACATAGACTGGTCGCAGGGATACTCGGAACCTGACAGCGGTTCGGACCTGGCATCACTTCAGACGCGAGCGGTCGAGGATGGTGACGACTTCGTAATCAACGGGTCGAAGATATGGAACGGCGCGCATTCAGGCTCGGACTGGATGTTCATGCTGGCGCGCACCGAACCGGACGCGCCCAAGCACAGAGGCATCAGCTTCCTGCTGACGGAAATGCAGCAACCCGGCGTCACGGTGGAGAAGATACCGATGATGTGGGACGCTCACCGCGCACTCGTAACATTCGAGGATGTGCGTGTGCCGAAAAAGAACCTGGTGGGCGAACTGAACCGTGGCTGGTATGTGGGCGCTGCGCTGCTGGACTTCGAACGGTCCGGAGTTGACCGTCCGGCAAGGGCGAAGCGGCTGCTAGAGGACATCGTGAACTTCTGCAAGGAGAACGAGCGGAACGGCAAGCCGCTGTCTGAAGATGTCTCAGTGCGCCAGCGAATTGCGGATATGGCCGTGCAGATCGAATCTTGCCGGCTGATGTGCTACAACGTGGCGTGGATGCAGAGCCAGGACATGATTCCGAATATGGAGGCGTCTATCACCAAGGCATACGGCACGGAAATGATGATCCGGCTGTATAGCCTGGGCATGCAGGTGATGGGACTGTACGGTCAGCTTGACCCTGAGTCGAGTTGGACGCCGCTGCGGGGGCGGATAGAGAACGGCTGGATGCGGTCGCATGGCGGCACGGTCGCGGCGGGCACGTCGGAGATCAATCGCAATGTGATAGCGACCAGGGGACTGGAGTTGCCGCGGTAAGTTCAGCAGTTTCCCTGGCAATTGCAGCATGTCTTCTAATGCACAGAAGCCAACACACAGAATTAAGTACATAGAGAACGAACAACACCTGCGGCCTAGAAGTGCCGTCTCAACATACGGAGGAACGCGATAAATGGACCTTGGACTGAACGAAACGCAGCAGATGCTCAGGAACAGCGCGCGCGAGTTCCTGCAGGCAGAGTGCCCGGATACTTATGTGCGCGAGATGGAAGAGGACGAGCGCGGCTACACGCCTGAGATGTGGCAGAAGGTCGCGGAGCAGGGCTGGCTGGGACTGATCATTCCTGAAGAGTATGGCGGGGTGGGACTAAGCTACCTCGACCTGTCCGTGCTGCTGGAAGAGACGGGTCGCGCGCTGCTGCCGGGGCCATTCTTTTCGACGGTTGTGATGGGTGGCATGGCGATAATGGATGCAGGTTCCGAGGAGCAGAAGCAGGGACTTCTACCGCAGATCAGCGAGGGCCAGCTTATCGTTACGCTTGCGCTGACTGAGCCTAGCGCGCGATGGGATGCCGAGGGCGTGGAGATGACCGCAACACAGAGCGGCGACGGCTGGGTGCTGAACGGCGTCAAGCTATTTGTGCCGAACGCGCATGTTTCGGACACCTATGTTGTGGCGGCGCGCACGGGTGAGGGCGAGCGGGATGTTACGCTGTTCCTGGTACCGCGGGGAACTGACGGCGTCAATCACACGCTGCTGAAGACGATCGCGTCCGACAGGCAGTCTGAACTGGCCTTCGAGAATGCCAGCGTACCTGCCTCAGCGGTGCTTGGCGAAGTCAACGGCGGCTGGGACACGATCGAGAAGGTGCTTGCATGGGGCGCAATCGGCAAGTGCGCCGAAATGGTGGGCGGCGCCGAGCAGGTGCTCGACATGACGGTGGAGTACGCGAAGCAGAGGACGCAGTTCGGCAGGCCTATCGGTTCGTTCCAGGCGATCCAGCACCATTGCGCGAACATGGCGACTGATGTGGAAGGCTCGCGCTACATCACTTACCAAGCGGCGTGGAGATTGTCAGAGGGCGAAGATGCGACGCAGGAAGTCGCGATGGCGAAGGCTTGGGTGAGCGACGCGTACAGACGCATCTGCGCGCTTGGGCACCAGTGCCACGGTGCGATCGGCTTCACCAAGGAGCACAACATGCAGCTGTACTCGCGGCGAGCGAAGGCTGCGGAGCTTGCGTTCGGGGACACGGACTTCCATCTGGAGACGGTGGCGGAGGGGATTGGGCTGTAAGGAATTATAAAGGCTAGATGCTGCCTGTGAACATCCGCTTGAGTTCATTCAACGCTGTGTGAATGAGCGTAAGGTGCGGTGGACGTATCACTCAGACGTGCGGATGCTAGATAGAACTATCGACAGGCAAACCATAATTGATTCCGTGGACGCGTTTGAGATAATAGAAGAATACCCTGACGACAAGTACCTCCCCAGCTACCTTGTTTACTCGCGTTCCAGGAGTCTGGTGATTCATGTGTTGTTCGCGGCAGATGTCGCAGGTGATAATGTTCGCGTGGTTACAGCCTATTCTCCAAACCTTGTAGAATTGGAAAGCGATATGAGGACAAGGAGGGGAACCGTATGATGTGTCAGGTATGTGGCAGCAAGACGGCTTCCGTTGTTACGGACATGCCTTTCAAGGTGTCCAGCACCTCTATAGTAATCGTAAGGCAGATGCCAGTTGACCAATGCAGCAATTGTGGTCAATACCTGATAGACGATCCGGTGATTGAGCGTGTGGAGAGCATAATAAAGGAAGTGGATTCAGGTACGGAACTGGAGATTGTTCAGTATGCCACCTAAGATATACGCTCCAAACCAATGAACTTCAAGACCGTTCGGGTGTCTCAACTGAAGGGTATGGATATGGACTGCACGATACAGGGATGTGAGGGCGAATACGAAGAGCAGTTTATCGTGCATACGGCGCGGCACAATGAGCGGATAGTGGTTGTCGATAATGTGCCGGCGGAGGTATGCGGTACCTGCGGAGATACTCTGCTGAGTTCCATCGCCATGATGCGCATTGATGAGATACTCAGCGACGGCACTAAGGCTACCGGTGTGGTGCCGCTGTACGATTTTCTGGCGCAGTGAGTCATGGCAGAGTGAACAGGGAGACCGCTGCTGCGCGGGCGAGCCATCATATCGACCCGGAGTCGGGGGCGATACTTGCGCCGATTCAACCCTCCACTACCTTCGAGCGTGCGCCTGACGGAGAGTATCCGGGCGGATTCATCTATTCGCGGACGGGGAATCCGAACAGGCAGCAGCTCGAAGAAATCCTAAGGACACTTGAGGGCGGTGCTGCGTGCGCTGCTTTTTCGTCGGGATCGGCGGCGACTGCGGCTGTGTTTCAGGCGCTTTCCAGGGGTGATCATGTGGTGGCCCCCAATGATTGCTATCACGGTACTCGTGCGCTGCTGCGAGATGTGTTCGCGCGCTGGGGATTGCAGGTTACCTTCACGGATGTCACCGATGCCGAGCAGGTGCGACAGGCGATGCGCCCTGATACCCGTTTCGTCTGGGTGGAGACGCCGTCGAACCCGATGCTGAAGGTTACGGACATACGACGCACGGCAGAGATCGCGCACGAATCGGGGGCGCTGTGCGTTTGCGACAACACATGGGCGACGCCGATGCTGCAGCTGCCGATCGAACTGGGGGTGGATATGGTTGTCCACTCGACCACGAAGTACCTGTCAGGGCATAGCGATGTGATGGGCGGTGCTGTCATAACTGCGAGTGAAGATGCGTTCTTCGGCAAGGTGCGTCAGGTGCAGGCGACATACGGGGCTGTGCCATCGGCATTCGACTGCTGGCTGACGCTGCGGGGCATCCGGACGCTGCACCTGAGAATGCGCGCTCACTGTGAAAATGCGGGTGCGGTTGCATCATTCCTCAGCGAGCATCCCCGCGTGGAAGCGGTCCACTATCCGGGGCTGGCTGCGCCGGCGGAACGCGCTGTGGCTGAGAGGCAGATGTCGGATTTCGGCGGGATGCTGTCGCTTCAGGTGGAGGGTGGCAGGCAGGATGCGATGGAGATTGCGGCGAAGCTGCGGCTGTTCACGCGCGCGACGAGCCTGGGCGGAACTGAGAGCCTGATAGAGCACCGCGCATCGGTCGAGGGGCCCGATACGCAGACGCCGGACAACCTGCTGCGAGTGTCGGTGGGCATCGAGAATGTCGATGACCTGCTGGCGGACCTCGGTCAGGCATTGGAGTAGGATTCAGGCTTGTCCAGAATCTGGGCAGCATGCTGAAATGGCGTCTTCGGGCGCGTCTCACTTCATGCGCCGTAATGTGCTACTATGGCGTTGCGGGTGTCTGCCATTGAAGAACACTGTCTCCTCAAGGTGTCGATTGCTGGCATTGCCGCCCATGGGACTGGCCCTTTCACAGGCGACGGCCCTACATTCGAAATGGTGGTTTACCAGCAATACGGTCAATGCGTTCTTTTTCGACTTTCGGCTTCATCCTTAAGCGTCTCAACTCCGATTGGAAGCTCCTGCTAAGTATCTTCGCAGGCATAATAATAGCGTCCACTCTGGTTGCGGGCGCCCCAGTGTATTTGAACTCGCTGGCGCGCCTCACGCTCAACACATCCATCGACCGTTCCTCCATTCTATTCCTGAACATCTTCGCCTTCGCTCCTAATGTGCCGCTGAACGAGGAGAGCCTCAACGCTACCGATAGCGAAATTAACAGGCTGATCGAAGATAACATCTCTGACTTCTATGTTAGCCGCGAACGCTTTCTTAAGGGGACTACGCTTCTCATAGGAACGCCGAGGCGACCGCTTGCCAACGCTGATATTGACCTCGTGTCGCGAGGATACCTGCAGTACCTGTCCAATGTGGAACATCATGTCGAGTTCACTTCCGGGCGCGCGTTTACGGACACGGTTACTGACACGGAAGACGGGCTGCATGTGGAGGTGCTCTTAGGTGACACGCCTGCGAGCGTTTTCGGCCTGAATGTTGGCGACAAGCTGGAAATGAGGCCGTCGCTTGGGAGCGATCAGGCTATCATCGCGGAGATTGTGGGCATCATTGAGCCCAGTGACGAGAACGAGGACTACTGGCATCAGAACGCCAATGTGTTCATGGAACCCGCACCGCTCGAAGAGATCCCGGATGTGGGCATCGAAGTGGACCCTGAAGAGCCTCCCATCGCGCTCTTCGTTACGAGGCAGGCTCTGCTGGACAGCATGGGCAAGGCCTATCCGGGCAGCCTGGTTTCGTCATCATGGTACATCTTCGTTGATAAGGAGCCGCTGAAAAAGATATGGCCGGTTGAGTTGAGGGCGCGCCTAGATAACCTTGAAGGCGGCATGGCGGTCCAGATGCAGGGCAGCGCCGTGTTCACGGGTATCACTTCTCTGCTAGACCGCTTTGAGCGACGCAGCTTCTTTACGAGCATACCGCTTTTGCTACTGCTGACCATCACGGTCATCACAGTGCTCTACTACATGTCGATGATGGTCTCGTACCTGGTGCAGAGCAGGGAGGACGATGTCGCGCTGCTGCGCAGTCGAGGCGTGAGCATGGCGCAGCTTGTGCGCCTGTATGCCATCGAGGGGTTGGTCATTACTGCAGTGGCGGTCGTTATAGCGCCGCTGCTTGCCATGGGCATAATTGCGGTTTCGGGCAAGCTGCCTTACTTCACGGAGATAACTAACGGCTCCCTGCTGCCGGTGAATTGGCGCTGGACGCCGTTCCTGGTCGCTGCTGCGGTGGGCGCGCTGAGCCTCGCCATATATGTCGTGCCAAGTGTAATAGGCGCGCGCACGGGGCTCATCATTCACAAGCTGCGCTCATCCCGCCCACCCGAAGTGCCGTTCTTCCAGCGCTACTATCTCGATGTCTTGGTGCTTATCATCGGTGGGTTGGTCTTCTGGGAGTTGAATGCCAGAGGGCAGATAGTGTCAGGAGGGCTATTCAGTGGCGTGGAAATAAACGAGGCGCTGCTATTTGCTCCCGTGCTGCTGCTTACGCTTGTTGCGCTGGTATTCATGCGCTTTTTCCCTTTGTTTGTGCGCTTCATCAGCGGAGAGTCGCCTGCCCTCGTGCATCTCTATGTCTGGGTCATAACTGCTACGCTTGCGCTCACCCTGGCGTCTGATGGCGTGAGGCAGGGCGACTATGTGGGGGTGCTTCCGCCGACCGCGATAGCGCTAATGGTGGCTGCAGCGTATTGGGCGACGCAGCGATCTTCGAGAGTTCGTTCAAGGCTTTATGGCACGGCGGCGCAAATTGCGCTTACAGCCGCGCTGATTTACCTATACCCACCAACTGACGGGACCCTGGCAAATATCCCGACCCTGGCCTTTGGTGCGATAGTGCCGCTGCAACTGGTATTCTACGGCTTGGTGTTGCTTTCGGACAGGTCGCCAGTGTGGGTGTCGCTCAGTCTGTGGCACATGGCGCGCAACCCACTGCAGTATAGCTGGCTGGTGCTGCTTCTCGTGATGGTGACGGGGCTTGCGGTGCTGGCGACGACAGTTGGAGGCACGCTCAACAGGAGCTACCAGGAGCGCATTCTCTACGATGTGGCGGCGGACATGCGTGTGTCCAATATTCCCGGTTTCATTGCGCGCAGCGTTGACGGGCTTCGGGACCGCTACCTGACCATTCCCGGTGTAACTGCCGTCTCGCTGGCGTTCAGGGACCGGGGCACACTGGGCGCGAACTATTCCGGCAACACGTTCCGAATGCTCGCAGTCGAGTCCGACGACTTCCACTATCATTCCTGGTATCGAGATGATTTTTCGCGCAGCACATTGCCGGAGGTCATGCGGGCTCTCAGGCCGCTCACAGTCAGTGAGCCTATAACTTTGCCGGATGACGCGGTCGGCGTGGGACTCTGGATGAAGCCCGCAGAAGTATATCCGAATATGTTCATGTGGCTGGTATTGCAGGATGCGGACGGCGTCCTGGATACCGTTTCCCTGGGCAACATGGGGCCTACCGAGTGGCATGCGCGCGCGCTGCAAGTGCCGCAGAGGATGAAACGGCCTGTTCAGTTGGCGTCCATACAGATATACGAGCCGGTCTTCGGCCCGGCTGGCACAGCGGGTTCCATTCTTCTTGATAACCTGCACGCGATAAAGAGAGACGGCACGACGCAGGTGTTGGAGGACTTCGAGGACCCCCGTTCAACCTGGCTGCCACTCGCAACTTCCACGATTTCGTCAGATTCGCTCGTCCTTACGAATGAAGATGTGAATCAGGGCGCAAACGCCGGCCTGTTCAGCTTCGGGAAGGACACCGACAACGGGTTGCGTGGAATATACAGGAGCCCAAGCGGAGGTCACGTGCCCGTGGTTGCGAGCAGTTCGTTCCTGCGAACATCCGGCGCGCGAGTCGGCGATGCGCTAATCGTGGAGCTGAAGGGTCGCTTCATCCCGGTGCATCTGCGCGACAGCGTTGACTTCTTCCCTACGCTCAGTCCGACCGGCGCCGGTTTCCTGGTAGCCGACCTCGAGACTCTTATCCGGCACATCAATATCCTAAGCCCTTCGCTGGTGGCGACGCCTAACGAGATGTTCATCGAAAAGGCTTCAGGGGCAGGAACTTCGGTGCGGGATGTCGTAACGCGACTTGTCGGTCGCGACCTTGTGCATGACCGCGAGACGCAGCTTGAGCAGATAAGACTCGATCCGCTGATAACCGCAGGCTGGCAGGCGATGGTGCTGCTTGCGATGGCAATTATCGTGTTTACTGCCGGGCTTGGGTATGTGACCTATATGCTTGCCTTCGCAAATCGGAGCCGGAACGAGATGGGATTCCTGCAGTCCGTGGGGCTCTCCTCGCGGCAGATGGCGGGCTTGCTGATACTCGAGCACTTTATAATAGTGGCAGTGGGCATCGGATTGGGAACCGGCGCGGGCCTGCTGATGAGCGACCTTATGGTATCATCGGTTGCGGTTACCGAGAATGGAAGGCAGGTCGTGCCGCCATTTATCATGGAGACAGACTTGCGTTCTCTCGTGCCGCTTTATGTCATTCTGATCGGCATTTTCGCACTCTCGGTTTATCGCCTCACACAGAGTATGCGCAACCTGGACTTCCACGCGATATCGAGACTTGAGTGATGCGTTTCTCTACAAGCAATAATAGTACGAAACAATAGTACGACACAATCCGGCACAACCCGACCGTCCCTTATCAAAAGGTACTGACTCAGGGGACTGACTCACATCAAATATGGACAGGCTGAAACACAGATAGATCTGATATGCGCCAAGTAGTATCCGCAATAGTCGCAGCGTGGCCGATGGTAGCCAAGCGTAGCCTGTCGCACTGGCGGCTACTCTCTACCGTCGTCATTGGCGTGTTGCTGTCGTCCACAGTAATGGCGGGAACGGTCATCTACTTCGATGCGCTGCGCGAGCTTGCGCTGAAGAACTCGCTGGACAAGGTTGAGCCTCTGGACCTGGACATACTGCTGAAGGCGGAGCGGGGGCCTGCCACCGTCGAGGAGTTTGAGAAGGTCTCGAACGCGATGACCCACCAGTTCGAAGGCCGTCTCGACTGGCTGTTTCAGGATGTGCAGCGCAGCGCCAAGTCCGCAACCTTCTACCTGACAATGCCGGGGAACGAGGAAAACGCGGGCAAGGATGACGCGCGCGCCTTCTTCACATTCAACCCGCGACTGCCTGACAACATAACTCTGCAGCCCGGGGGAAGGTTCCCCAGTGAACAGCCTCTTCAAACTTCGACGGAGCCTCTGCTATTCGAGGCGATCGTTCCTGTCGCAGCCGCAGAGTTGTTTGGCGTTGGCGTTGGCGACAGGATTTCCGCAGTCCCATACTGGCGTGACCGCCTGCCATATACCAGCATCGTCATCACCGGACTGTTCGAGCGCAACGACCCTGACTCGGAATTCTGGCACCAGGACGACACGCTGTTCAAGTCTGTCACATCAGGATCGTTCCGGACTCTGCCGCTGTACATCTCTGAGCAGATGTTTTTCAATATACTGGGCGCTTCATTCACGGACATGGACGCCTCATACGCATGGCATCTCGATACGGACCGCGAGCGTCTGAATGCGGGCAACACGACCATCACGCACCTGCATGTGCGGTCGATGCGGACTCAGCTTGCCACGAATCTGTTCGGCTTTCGACAGCTAACCGCGCTCGACTCTACGCTCGTGGAGTACGACAGGCGGCTGTTCTTCAGCAAGATTCCAATGTTCGTGGTGATGGTGCTGATAGCGGTCGTCATCCTGTATTACGTGGTTACACTTTCTTCTCTGCTCGTGGAGCAGCAGCGCGGGGAGCTTGCGCTGCTGAGGAGTCGTGGCGCAAGTTCGGGTCAGATACTTGTGGTGTTCATACTTGAGGGCGCGACAATATCCATAATCGCTATTGCGGTCGCCCCGATACTCGCAGCCACGATAATCAGCCTGATGGGATATACGCCCGCGTTCTCAGAACTGAGCGGAGGCGGCCGTCTGAATGTCTTCATTACCAGCGGCGCGTACCTGATGAGCGGCCTGGGTGGGCTGTTCAGCTTCGGAGCGCTGCTCATTCCCGCGGTGCGCGCTTCTCGCATCGGCGTGACGCGGCATAGGCAGCAGTCGGCGCGTCCTACCGGGCCGCCCTTCTATCAGCGGTACTATCTGGATGTGATGCTCCTTGTGGTGAGCATTTTCCTGTTCCGCCAGCTTCACGATCAAGGTTCTGTTGTGGCAACGGGACTGTTCGGGAGCGTAGCGGTGAACCAGGCCCTGCTAGCGGTGCCTGCGCTGATACTGGTGGCGTTCGCCGTGGCGCTGCTGCGCCTGTTCCCGCTTTCAATTCGGTACATCAGCGGCGAATCGCCGAACCTCATGCATCTCATTGTTGGCGTGGTTGCGGCAGTGCAAGCCGCGACGATACTGTTCGGCGACGGTGAGGCCGCTGACTGGGCGGCGCGCGGGATTTCCCTGGGGATAATCGCTGTCATGGTGGCCTTGTATGGGGTGACGGAGCGGCTTTCGGACGGCAGGCTGCGCGCCGTAGGGCTGGTGGCGCAGGTGGCGGTGGTTGTCGCGCTGATGCTTGGTCCTGTCGCTGTGCCCGTGTTGGAGTTCCTTGCCTATAGCAACGCCGGCACGGCTATAACGCCCGGGATTGTTGGCGGTGTGCTGGTCGTCAGCGTGTCGGCTGGGGCGAGTTTCTTCCTGCCGCTGCCGCTCGGAGTGATATTCCTGGCATTCAGCGCATTTGCGCAAAGGGCGCCGGTTGGTTTCTCGATGGGTATGTGGCAGATGGCGCGCAACCCCACGCACTATGCTCGGATGTCGTTGCTGCTCATACTCATGGCGGGACTTGGTATTTTTGCGGCGAGCTTTGGCGGGACATTGGAACGCAGCTTCGAAGAGCAGGCGCAGTACGCTACCGGTGCGGATGTCCGTGTGGAGGGGCTGACCGTGAATAACCGGGGGACGAGCCTGTCTCTCGTCGAGACTTACGAGGCGATTCCATTGGTCGAGGAGGTGTCGCCGGTTGTCAAGGCGTTCGGCTCGGACCTGTCCAAGCTGCTGGGCGAAAGCTATACGATGGTTGCCGTGGACGGCGAGACTATGGGGCGCATTGGCTGGTTCAGGGGCGACTTTGCGGATCGTCCGATAGGTGAAATGCTTACCCAGCTGGAGCAACAGAACCAGCCGATTGGCATTGACCTGCCCGACAATTCGCGCGGCATCGGGATTCGTGTCAAGCCGGACAGACCGCGAGAGAGCCTTGCATTGTCCCTGCGCATTAAGGACGCCAACGACAGGTATTTCACTTATGTGATGGGACGGCTTGGCGGCAACGGGGACTGGCTGACTCTTGAGCGCGGACTGGAGCGAGGGACTACATTCAGGCGGTTCGTGCCGCTTCAGCCGGTGCATCCTCTGACGATGGTTTCGCTGGCTATCCATGACACCAACTCGCGCGGCAGGCTGCGAGCGGGCAATGTCATCATCGAAAGTATCTGGGTCAGGGACGGCACGAACAAGGTCACAGTTCTGGAGGACTTCGATACGGTGTCCGAATGGACCATCCTGCGGGGCGCTCGCGAGTCCATCACTGACATCCTGCAGCCTGTAAGCACAAGTACGGACAATCCTGCATTAATGGACGCGGCGCAGTTCATCTGGTCGGAGGGGCCGCCGCTTACCGGACGCGGCATTTACCACGGGCCGCCCGCGAGTCCGCTGCCTGTACTGGCGAGCAAGTCGTTCCTCGCGGACACGGGACACAAGGTGGGAGAGGAGTTTACGGTCTCAATATCGGGGCACCGCACGCCGATACACATCATAGACTCGTTCGAATACTTCCCAACGCTCAATACGGTGAGCAAGCGATACCTCATTGCGGATGTGGCGTCGGTTGTGCGGTATACGAACCTCGAACCGACATCCGCTGAGGTGAAGCCCAACGAGATGTGGATTAAGACAACGTCCAACGGCAACGAGAGGGCTGCGCTCGTATCGGAAATGCGTGACGAAGGGGAGCCGTTCCAGAGCAGGGCGGTGCATGACCGAGTGGAGGCGCTGGAGGATGCGGCGGTTGATCCGCTGGTGCATGCAGGCTGGCGCGCATTGCTCTTCATGGCATTCGGAGCGGTGCTTATCCTGAGTTGCCTGGGGTTCCTTGTGCATTCCTATGTGTCGTTCCGTGAACGCGAAATGCAGTTCGGGCTAATGCGCACCGTTGGCTTCTCCATGCGGCAACTGATTACGCTGGTATGGCTGGAGCAGGCAATCGTCATCGGGGCGGGGATGGCGCTGGGCGCCGAGATGGGCCGGCGACTCGGCGCAATCATTATGCCGTTCCTCAGCCACAATGACCGTGGGACGCAGGTGTTGCCGCCGTTCGTGCTGGAGATAGATTGGGGCACGCTGGCAATCACCTACGGCTTCATGATTCTGGTGTTCACGGCAATAATTCTGGGCATGATCTGGTTCATACGCCGGATTTCGCTGCAGAGAATACTGAGGCTTGGCGAGCTTTAGGCTGACGCCGAAGTCAAACATTAGTGTGAAGGGGATAAAGATATGACATACGCGAACAGGGAGGCGTACATCGTCTGCGAAGACCTGTTCAAGATATACAAGATTGCCGACCTGGAGGTGGTTGCGCTGCGTGGCCTTGACCTGACAGTGCAGCGCAACGAGGTGGTGGCAATCGTAGGAGCGAGCGGGAGCGGGAAGAGTACGCTGCTCAACATCCTTGCGGGCTACGACTCACCCTCGGCGGGTCGCGTCAGTGTGGGCGACAAGGACCTGCTGCGCATGACGCCTAACGAGACGGAGTTGTACAGGCGGGACGAAGTAGGATTCATCTGGCAGCAGACGAGCCGGAACATGTTCCCGTACCTGACGGCGGTGGAGAATGTTGCACTGCCGATGATGCTGACCTTTACATCGCCGCGAGAGCGCAGAAGGCGCGCCGAGGAGCTGCTGGAGCTTGTCGGTCTTGGGCATCGGATGGGTCATACGCCTGAGAAGTTGAGTGGGGGCGAGCAGCAGCGCGTAGCGATCGCGGTTGCGCTTGCCAATCATCCGCCGCTGCTGCTGGCAGACGAGCCAACGGGTGAGCTCGATGACAATACTGCTGCGGAAATCCTTGATCTGTTCGGAGAAATCAACCGCGAGCTCGATACTACGATTCTTATCGTCACGCACGACCCGGACATCGCGTACAAAGTGGGACGTGTCGTCATGATAAGGGACGGCAAGATGGCGACCGAGGTGCGTCGCAGGGTTACTTTCCAGAGGCTGTCTGGCGCGGTCGCAACCGACCAACCGCTGGAGGAGTTCATCCTGGTTGATGGCAGTGGCAGAGTGCAGATACCGCGAGACATCATCGACAAGCTGAAGATCGGGGAGCGCGCGCGCATCGACACGGTGGATGGGATGGTTACTCTGACGCCTGACGATGTTCAGTAGGGAACTCACAGGATGTACAGGATAGATAGGATTTGAGGGGAATTGGCAGTTGAGCAGAGTTCAAAGGTTATTAGCGGCGGTTGATGTAGAGCGCAGGTATGACCTGGACTCGGAAGAGGTGCATGCTCTGCGGGGCGTCAACCTCAACGTGTTTCCGGGACAGTTCATCGCGGTTGTGGGCAGATCGGGTTCGGGCAAGACCTCGTTGCTGAATATCATGGCGGGGCTGGACAGGCCGAGCGATGGCAAGGTGCTTTTCGAGGAGCGAGACCTCGCGGAAATGGACGAGCAGGAACTTACGGAGTTGCGGCGACATCGCATTGGCTTCATATTCCAGTCGTTCGGATTGCTGCCGCTCCTGTCGGCGTTCGAGAATGTGGAGCTTCCGCTGCGGATCAGAGGGATGAGCGCCGGTGAGCGAGCAGAGCGCACGAGAGAGGCGCTGGACATCGTTGGGCTGTGGACCCGTTCGCGGCACCGCCCCTACGAGCTTTCGGGCGGGGAACAGCAGCGGGTCGCCATTGCGCGCGCCATCGTGATACGCCCATCCCTGATACTGGCGGACGAGCCGACCGGTGAGCTTGACTCGAACAACGCACACGCGATATTCGGCCTCTTCAAGGACATGGTCATTAAGCAGGGCATCAGCGTGGTCTCCGCTACGCACGACTCGACATTGCTGTCTATGGCGGACGAGGTGAAGGAGATACGCGACGGGCAGTTGCTGGAGCAGGCTGAGCTAGGTTTGCGCTATCGGGACTGACCGGGGCTAACATCGATGGATAGTATGGGGAAGATTTTCGCGCTCGGGTGTCGTGGGTTCAGCTCAAAGAACCGATATGCTTCGCGCGCTTGAATTTGCTATTTCACATCCACCCCTTCGACAGGCTCAGGGGCAGACTCTAGCCCTCTCCTTGTGAAGCCTTGATGAGGGAAGGGACTTTATTGTTTGCTCTGTATTTCGTAGATTGTGATGCCGTGGGTGTCTATGTGCCGTCTGAATGGAGCATATCGTATGCTTTCGTATGCCTGTAGGTCGCATTTCTGTGGAATGGGTAGGTCGTCGAGGTCGAGCGCGAGCCTGCCGAGGCGATGGTCATTGACTATCCCCACCGTAGCAAGGTCAATGTCCGAGCGCGGAGTTGCCTTGCCGGTTGCGCGTGAGCCGTAGAGCAAAACTTGCGTCAACTCAGGGTATGTCGCAAACACCCGAGTGAGGGACTCCAGCGTAAAGGGTGTCAAATCAGGTTGGCTCACTGCTACAGAATCTCCGGAATCAGTCGTTGGTAAAGGGCGTCCAAGATTGCAAGATACCGTGAGTGGATGTTCTTAACAACCGCCTGAAACCTTTCTGAGTCGTAAGTGTGAGACATCAGATTGCGGTCGGTGAGCATGTCTATCCAAGTGTCGCAATCATCTATCAGTTTTGCCTGAAAAGCCTCCCTGATAACCTGTCGAGGCGTGACGGGCGCTATAGTAACTCCGTCGTATTCCAGACGGTCCTTCAGGACATTCCAAGATAGCTCGAAAGTGTACTCGAACCTTTGGATGACACCCTCAAGCTCCAGGTCGTTCAATGGTTCTACACCGTCATCAAGCGCTTGGCGCAATAGCGTATATGCGCGGGAGAAGTTATCGAAACGGTAGCGCCATCTTAATTCTTGGGTCAAGTATGCGCTCCTATTCTTGGCGGGGGCTAACGGCAATGGACAAGATTTGTAGGATGTCTTTGCCCCTCTTCCAAACCCTTTCCCAAAAGCAACTGTGTTCAAAGTCAAGAGGTATTGTGGGTTTTCTTCAGAGTCACGTCATACCAGGGCGAGCGATGCTTGAGGATGGAGTTGAGGGTCACGA
>Ga0209021_1000869_pt1:15000-33912 | contig 33912 bp, 18 predicted proteins | sample PinacodermFT_FD_187299 | JGI IMG/M metagenome (GOLD analysis project Ga0209021, IMG submission 187299) | Host-associated microbial community of the marine sponge Aplysina aerophoba from Gulf of Piran - sponge pinacoderm, lysed by freeze-thaw... | ecosystem: Host-associated > Porifera... | reverse complement strand
CGGAGCGCCGGCTTCCAGCCGGCATCGACCGCCGAGAGGCGGTCGAAACCGCGCCCTCCCACCATCCGCACAGGAAAGCCGGTGGGCAACGTCCCTCTCCGTTGATGAGGAATTGCCGGGAACGCCGCCCTCCAGTCCGGCACCCGCGCTGCGAGTTCGGAGCGCCGGCTTCCAGCCGGCATCGACCGCCGAGAGGCGTTCGAAACCGCACCCTCCCACCATCCGAACAGGAAAGCCGGCGGGCAACGTCCCCCTCCGTTGATGAGGAATTGCCGGGAACGCCGCCCTTCAGTCCGGCACCCGCGCTGCGAGTTCGGAGCGCCGGCTTCCAGCCGGCATCGACCGCCGAGAGGCGTTCGAAACCGGACCCTCCCACCATCCGAACAGGAAAGCCGGCGGGCAACGTCCCCCTCCGTTGATGAGGAATTGCCGGGAACGCTCTTCAGGCCGGCACCCGCGGTGCGGAGCACCGCGAACCGCAGCCCACCCCCTCCGTAGCCAATCCTCAGTCCCACTCCCACCGCTCACCCTGCCGGATGGTGTCCCGGCGCGCCAGGAAGTAGGCAAGTCCCAGGCAGATGCCGAAGAACAGCCCGATCCCGTGAGCGCGGTAGCTCACTTCGGGGCGGATCGAGGTCGGGACGAGGACGACCAGAAAGAAGCCCACCACGCGGACGATCCGTTTCGCCACCGAAAGCCGGCGCTCCACCAGCACGTAGAGCGTGAGCCAGGCGCCGGCAAGCAGGTAGAGCATTCCGGACGCCCCCACCACCCGGATGTTCGGCGGATATCCCTCGAGCGTCACCGCGAGCGCAATCGCCGAGAGCGGCACCGCGCTCCACGGATAAAGGCTCGATCCGAAGGCGCCGTACGAGAGGTAGATCAGCCAGGTGAGGAAAACCGCATTCGAGAGAAGGTGAATCGGGTCGGCGTGGGCGGCCATGGCCGTGACGAGGCGCCAGGTCTCGCCCTTCTCGAACACGGTTTCGCCGCTTGCCGGGAGCGCCGCCGCGAACCCCGGCGGTCCCCACCAGTAGAGCAGGCTCGTGACCAGCAGGATCCCGAGCGTCCACCCGACGGCAAGCGCCGCGTCCTTCCCCGGTTTCTTCGAGAGGATGGTGGAAACGACGTGCGGCTGGGAGGCCGCGGTCTCCGGCGCTCCGCTCCCGAACCTGCCGAAGAAGACACCCCGGAAGGCGCCGGGCCGGTCCTCTTCCAGGTCCGGCTCGTCCTCCGGCGCATCCGAGGCCTCGAGCTGGGTGAACTCGTCGCTCTCCCACAGCTCTTCGGCGCCCGTTTCGACCTCGGGATCGGCTGATCCCTCCTCCGGCAGCGCATCGGGTTCGGGGACCTCGCGGAACCGCTCCTCCCCATAGGGGCCGGAGCGGACCTCCCCGGGGGGCCACCTCGGTTTCCTGCGCCGCCAGAAGGTCACGAGACAGTATTCTCCGCGCCCCGGCCTGCTGCCCGGCCTGCGCGCTGCTCCGTATTCAAGCGGCCCGCGGCCGTTTCTCCCATCCGGACCGCCGGATTTCGATTCGTATCGTCATGCCAAAACGTATTGCTCTCGCCTATTCCGGCGGACTTGACACCTCCTGCGCCATCCCCTGGCTCAAGGAAAACTACGACGCCGAGGTTCTCGCGGTCATGGCCGACGTGGGTCAGAACGAGGACCTTCAGGCAGCTTCGGACAAGGCCATCGCTTCCGGGGCATCCGCGGTGTTCGTCGAAGACCTGCGCGACGAGTTCGTCGGCAGCTACGTCTTCCCGGCGGTGCGGGCGGGCGCCGTCTACGAGGGCCGCTACCTGCTCGGCACCTCGCTCGCCCGTCCGACGATCGCGAAGTACCAGGTGGACATCGCCCGGCAGGAAGGCGCCGACGCCGTGGCCCACGGTTGCACCGGCAAGGGCAACGACCAGGTGCGTTTCGAGCTCGCGTTTCATGCCCTCGCTCCCGATCTCGAGGTCATCGCCCCCTGGCGTCTTTGGGACATCCGCTCCCGGGAGGACGCCCTCGCCTACGCCGCGCGCCACGGGGTGCCGGTCGAGCAGAAGACCGGCGACCTCTACAGCCGCGACCAGAACCTGTTGCACCTGAGCCACGAGGGAGAGGATCTCGAGGATCCCTGGAACGCTCCTCCCTCCAGTCTCTACCGCATCACCCGGAACCCCGACCAGACCGCGGCCGAGCCCGAGACCGTCGACGTCGGTTTCGAGCGCGGCGTCCCGGTCTCCGTCGGCGGCGAGCGGCTCGGGCCGGCCGCCCTGCTCACCCGGCTGAACGAAGCGGGGGCCCGGCACGGCGTCGGCCGGGTGGACATCGTCGAGAACCGGCTCGTCGGGATGAAATCCCGCGGCGTGTACGAGACCCCGGGCGGCACGATCCTCCACGAGGCGAAGGCGGCGCTCCAGAGCCTCACCCTGGACCGGGCGACCGACCATTTCGCCGCCTCCGTGGCGCTCCGCTACGCGGAACTCGTCTACGACGGCAAGTGGTTCTCCGCGCTTCGCGAGGCCCTCGACGCCTTCTTCCGCGAGGCGCACCGGAACACGACCGGGACGGTGCGGGTCCGCCTCCACCGGGGCGTCGCCCAGGCCGTGGGACGCCAGAGTCCCAAGACCCTCTATCGGGAGGATTTCGCGACCTTCGGCGCCGACGAGGTGTACCGGCAGTCGGATGCGGAGGGGTTCATCCGCCTCTTCGGTCTTCCCGAGCGCATCCGGCATCTCTCCGGTGTGGACGCGCCCGGCGAGGAGTCATGAAGCTCTGGGGCGGGCGGTTCGCCGCGCCGCCGGCGGACGCGCTCGACCGGCTGGGGGGATCCATCCACTTCGACCGGCGGCTGCATGCGGAGGAGATCCGCGTCAACCAGGCCTATGCGCGCGCGCTGGCCGGGGCGGGGGTTCTGCAAGCGGGCGAGCTTCAGCGGATGCTCGAGGGACTCGACCGGGTGGCCAACGTGCTCGCCGCCGACCCGCCGCCGCCCCTCGACGACGAGGACATCCACACCGCGGTCGAGCGGCTGCTCTTCGACGAGATCGGCGAGCTGGCCCGGAAGCTGCCCACCGGGAGGAGCCGTAACGATCTCTCGCAGACCGAGTTCCGCCTCTACCTGGGAAGCGCGATCTCCTCGCTGGTCGATGGGCTCGACCGGCTTCGGGCCGCCGTGCTCGCGCGCTCCGAAGCGTCCGCCGACACGCTCGTCCCGGGGTACACACACCTCCAGCGCGCCCAGCCGGTGGTGTTCGGCCACCTCCTGCTTTCCCACTTCTGGGCGCTGACGCGCGACCACGAGCGTCTCGAGGCCGCCGGCCGGCGCGCTTCCGCATCGCCCATGGGGGCGGGCGCACTCGCCGGGAATCCCTATCCGGTGGATCGCCAGGCCATCGCCGACGAACTCGGACTGGCGGAAGTCCTCGAAAACAGTGTGGACGCGGTGGGAACCCGCGACTACGCCATGGAGTTCCTCGCCGCGGGCGCGATCCTCGGGGTGCATCTCTCCCGGCTCGCGGAGGATCTCGTGCTCTGGTCGTCCGCCGAGTTCGGTTTCGTGCGACTCGGCGACGCCTGGTCCACGGGCTCGAGCCTGATGCCCCAAAAGCGCAACCCGGACGGCTGCGAACTGATCCGCGGGAAGGCCGGCCGGCTGATCGGGAACCTGGTGGCCCTCCTCACCGTGGGCAAGGGACTCGCCTCCGGCTACCAGCGCGATCTCCAGGAGGACAAGGAGCCCTGCTTCGACACCCTGGACACCCTGCGCCTCGCGCTATCCGTCGCTGAGGGCACCATCGGCACGATGCGGATTTCCGAGGAGCGGATGCGCGCCGCACTCTCCTGGGATCTCCTCGCAACGGACCTCGCGGAGTACCTGGTGGCGCGGGGCGTGGCGTTCCGGGACGCCCACCGGGTCTCCGGAGAGGTGTTCGCCCACTGCGAGCGGGAGTCCGTCGAGCCGCCCGATCTAAACCTGGCCACCCTGCGCGGGTTCTCCCCGGCCTTCGAGGAGGACGTGAAGGCCGTCTGGGACTACCGGGCGTCGGTGGCCCGCCGCAGCGTCCGCGGCGGCCCCGGAGACATCAAGGCCCAGCTCGCAGCCGCGAGGAAGACGCTGTAGGGATCGCCGGCCTTGAGGCCGGTGGCGCTTGGGTTCGGAGCGCCGGCTTCAGCCGGCACAGCCCGCTCCAGGCGGGTGGAGTCGCGTATGGCTGTTCCCCGCGCACGGCGCCTGGGCTTGGAACCTCAACCCCCGCGGGCGGTTCTGGACGACCTCAAAGAGCCCCGAACGGCAGCGCCGTCACCCCTGGCCCGAGTGGCAGCCTGACATCCCCGGGATGGACCACGTATCCCGGTCCCGCCACGCTTCCCAGATCCTGCCGGAAGGTCCTGATCGCGGACGCCATCCGTGTTCTCGGTGTCCCGGAGAGCTTGACCTCGATGGGGATGAGCCTTCCGGCGCTCTCCACGACGAAGTCCACTTCGGTCCCCGCGGTAGTGCGCCAGAAGAACACCCGCGGCTCCTCCCCCCGATGGGTGATGGTCCGGACGATCTCCGACACCACCGCGGTTTCGAGGATCGCGTCGCCCATTGGTCCCGCAGCCGCGTGCTCCGGGTCCTTGAGCCCCGCGAGATGGCACAGGGTTCCGACGTCGGCGAAGTACACCTTCGGCGTTTTCACGAGCCGCTTCCCGACGTTCGCGAAGTAGGGACGCACCACGGTCACCTGGTAGGTCGCTTCCAGAACCGACAGCCAGGCCCTGATGGTATTGACCGCGACGCCAAGGTCCCGAGCGACGTCGGTCAGGTTGAGGAGTTGCGCGCTACGGGCCGCCAGCATCCGCAGCAGGTTCCGGTACTGCGTCAGGTCTCCGACCTGACGCAGCGTGCGTACGTCCCGTTCGAGGTACGTCTGGAGATAGCTGGAATGCCACAGGTAGGGGTCACGTTCCGGCTGCGCAACGAGCTCCGGGTATCCACCGCGGAGGAACCCTTCCCACAGGCCGCCGAACGAACGCTCCGCGGCCGAACTCGGGACCGCCGGTGCTTCCCACCCGAGCGGGCGCTCCGGGCTTCCTTCGGCCTCGCGCCGGGAGAGCGGGAGCAGGCGGAGGAAAGCCGCGCGGCCCGCCAGCGATTCTGTCACCCGCTGCGAAAGGAGCAGGTTCTGAGAGCCGGTCAGCAGGTACCGGCCGGCTGCGGTTCGGTCCGCGTCGATCTTCTCCTTGATGTAGGGGAGCAGTTGCGGAGCGCTCTGAATCTCGTCAAACACTACCGGGGGGGGATAGGACTCCAGAAAGCCGCGCGGGTCCTCAGCGGCGGATGCCTGGACGTCCGGCGGCTCGAGCGAGACGTATCGGCAGCTTTCACCGAAGAGACGTTGCAGCAGGGTCGTTTTGCCCGATTGCCGCGGGCCCGTCAGGACTACGGCGGGAAACTCTGCGCTGGCCCGGCGGAGGACCGTTTCGAGCGAACGGCGAATGTAGGGGAACGGTCTTGGGCTCATTACGAGTCTAAATTATGCATTATGAATGCACGAAATCCACTTGGATTGAGACTAACAGCCTGTGGTGAAACCCGCGCGAGCGCCGAGGCCCCCACCGGGAGAACCGGGCCGCGTGGGTGTTGCCACCGGCTGTTGACCCCTACCGCACCCCGATCGCCCGTAGCCCTGCCTCGAACCGCCGCTCCGCCTCCTCATCCCCCGCGAAGCGCTCGAGTCCCCGCCGGAGAACCCGTTCTGCATCCGCGCGGCTTCCCCCCTCCCGGAACACCCGGGCGAGCAACAGGTGCCGCTCCGAATCCTCGGGGAGCTCCACCAGGAACCGCTGCGCGCCCCTGAGAGCGAGGCCGAAATCGCCGTTCGCGAGGGCGTGGGTCACGAACGCCTCGACCCGGCCGTAGTCCTCCGGATGCAACTCGGCTTCTCCGAGCAACCTTCCGGATTCGTCCGTAGTCGCCTTCAGGCGTTCGAACTCGGCAAACAGCGGAGCCGCGGCCTTGGGGTCCCCCGCGCGGGTGAGCAGTTGAGCGAGCCCGAAAAGCGCTTCGTTGAGCGCCGGATCCTCCCGAAGCGCCCGTTCAAAGGCGGCCACCGCCTCGTCGCGGCGATCCTGTCCCTGGCGCGCGCGAGCCAGCGCGAGCCAGGCCTCGGCGTTGCGCGGGTTCGCCTCGATCACCGCCTCGAGAACCGGACCCGCTTCGGCGAACAGGCGCTGCTGCACCAGAATGCGCGCCAGCCGAAATGCGGCGGGACCGTCCGGGGCGGTGCTCGCGACCAGCCGGCGAAGCGGGTCGAGGGCCTCGCTGCCGCGCCCGATGCTGTCCAGCAACTCGGCATGAAGCAGGACCGCCCCGGGACCTCCGGGACCCGCTCGAAGAAGAGTCTCTGCGAGACCCAGCGCCTCCTCGGTCCGCCGCGCCCGCGCCAGGACCACGGCCCGGCCGTGGATGGCTGCCGGGTCCCCGGGGTGCCTATCGAAGCGCTCGAGGGCGAGGTCGTGAGAGTGGAGTTCGGCAAGCAGCCGTCCCGCCTCGATGTCGGCGGACGCATCTTCCGGAGGTCTCTCGATCGCCGCGCGATCAAAGGCCTCGAGGGCGTCCAGCGGACGGAGCCCCCGCCGCAGGAGCACCCCCGCGGCGAGCCAGCCGTCGGCGCCGAGCCGATCGGCGGCGGACTCCACGGCGTCCATGACTTCCGGGTGGGGAGCTGCCCCCCGCGCCACTTCCCAGAGGGCCCTGTTTCCCTCGACCGAGTGCGGATCGGCCGTGAATTCCCGGACCAGCAGCGGAACGGCCAACGCCGCCTGGCCCCCGGCCAGCAGTCGCCGGACCTCGGTGAGGGGCTGCGCCGCTGCCGGCTCCGGACCCGGGACCGTTGCGGTCAGGAGAACAAGGACCAAGCTCAGGAAACTACGGGTCATTGGACTTTCCGTCCCAAAAAATCGGAATTCCGGACCAGCCCTCCCTGGAGGTGCTAGCGGCTCTTGTCATAACTCGTTGAAACGATTGATCTTATCTTTCTTGCATTCCGACCCTGAGGCGTGTACTAGGAGGGAATAGACCTTGCGTGATACTTTCTCTCAAATTGACTTTCCATTCTTCTCGGCCGATTGCGCGCGGGACGCGCCCTCACGGGGCGGCAGCGTTCTGCCACCGCGCATTCTCTCCGGTGCTGTCTTGGCAGCCCGGATTCGGCCCTTCGAACCACGCCTCGTGAGGAGGTTCTCCATGCGTAAGACCGCAATTCTGGTCGCGCTCGCGCTTCTTGCGGTCGTCCCGGCGTTTGCTCAGCAGACGGGGACGGTCACCGGGACCGCGACCGATGAACAGGGAGCCGTGCTCCCCGGCGTGACCGTTACGGTCGAGAGCGCCGCGCTGATCGCGCCCCGCAGCACCACCACCGGAGCCGGCGGTTCCTACAACCATCCGGCCCTCCCGCCGGGCGACTACACCGTCAGCTTCGCCCTCTCGGGATTCCAGACCGTGGTGCAGGAAGGCGTCCGGGTCAGTGTGGCCCGCACCCTTCAGGTCAACGCCTCCCTCGGGATTTCCGGCGTTGAAGAGACCGTCACGGTTACCGGCGACGCCCCTGTGGTGGATGTCCGGAGCGCCACCGTGCAGACGAACATCGAGCGCGAACTGCTCGAAGCCGTCCCCACCGGACGGAACCCGTGGGTCATGGCGGGACTCGTACCCGGCATGGTCACCACCCGGATCGACGTCGGCGGCAGCAACGGGATGCAGCAGTACGGCATGGAGATCTTCGGCTCCTCCGCCAGTATGCAGAGCTTCCAGGTGGACGGGCTCAAGGTGAACTGGCCCGGGGGCACCGGTGGCTGGACCATGCAGTACTACGGCTTCTCGATGTACGAGGAGTTCAACTTCCAGACCTCGCAGCACAGCGCGGAGTCGGACACCGGCGGCGTCCTGATGAACATGGTCGTGAAGTCGGGTGGTAACGAATTCAGCGGCGATGTCATCGGGCTCTACAACGTGGTGGATCTCCAGGGAGAACCCGCCGAAGCAGGCGGCGCCCCCATCACCAAGTCCCTCGATATCAACGGCACCCTCGGTGGGCCCATCGTCCGCGACAAGGCCTGGTTCTTCACCGCCTATCGCGACTGGATCCACGAGCAGGAGGTCAGCACGCCCTCGGACTACGTCGGGCCGCAGCCGATCGACGACAACCGGATTCGCAACCTCAGCGGCAAGTTCACCCTGCAGGCCAGCGACAACGACCGGCTCTCGGTGACGCTCCAGCGCAACTGGAAAGACCGTTATCACCGGCGCGACTCACCCTATACAGCAGTCGCGGACGAACTCGCCCGTTTCCAGGATCAGTGGGCCGACAACTACATCGCTTCCTACAACCGGGTCCTGAGCGACTCGGCGCTTCTCGATCTCCGTTTCGGCCGGATGACGGGCGTGACCCCCTACATCCTGTATTCGGAGTACTGCGGGATTCCGGTGGACGAGTATCCGGACGCCGGCCCCTGCACCGAGAACGACATTGCGGTTCGCGATCCGGTTCGAAGGGAACTCTTCAATGCGGACCCACGCGGCGAATCCTGGGGTCCGAACCACCGGAACCAGTTCAACGGTTCGCTGACCTACTACATGGACACCGGGAGCGGTTCGCACAACTTCAAGGTTGGCGGGCAGGCCTCCCGCGAGTACATCGAGAGCCGCCAGTTCAAGAGCGGCGACGCTTTCGGCGAACTGAACGACGGAGTGCCCGATCGCATCAACATCTCCCGCACTCCCAAGACGTCGCACGAGCGTCTGAACACCTGGGCGGCCTACGCTCAGGATGCCTGGACGATCGGCAACCGACTGACGCTGAACATCGGTGTTCGCCTCGACGGGATCTACGGCTACGTGCCGGTGCAGAGCAGCCCGGCCGGAACCTGGACGGCCCTTTCGCAACAGCTTTCCGACGCCGTCTTCGAGGTGACCTCGGAAATCACTGGTCTGCCGGACTGGCCCATGAACATCGGCCCGCGGCTGAGCTTCGCCTACGACCTCTTTGGAGATGGCCGCGCCGCCGTGAAGGGCGGCTGGGGCCGCTACTACACCCAGATGGGCAATGGGCTCTCGTCCCGCGCCAATCCGAACGCGGGCGCCAGCGCCTGGGTAGGCTGGAACGACATCGACGGCGACCGGCTGGTGGACATTGGCCCGTCAGGCACGCTGGTGGACAGCCCGGAAATCGACCTCAGCCGGTTCGAGGGCTTTACCGGTGGCGCAACCACGGTCTATGACCAGGACGCGAGCCGGCCCTACAGCGACGACATCTCGCTCGGCGTGGACATGACGCTCGGGTCCGAGGTTTCGTTCAGCGCCACCTACCACCGGCGCCAACACCGGAATTCGCTTGGGACGCTCAACCGGGCTCGGCCTTCTTCGGCCTACACCCTCACCAGTTTCGCGTGCTCGACCTGCCCGCAGGCAACGTACGAGGTGTATGAGCTCCAGGAGCAGTACCGTGGTCTCCAGGACACCGTCATTACCAGCATCGACAAGCTGCAGACGAACTACAACGGGGTTGCCCTGCAGCTCCAGAAGCGGTTCTCGAACCGCTGGCAGTTGCTCGGCGGCGCCACCTTCTCGAGCCACCGCGGGATTCCTCACAGCCTCCCTTGGGACGGTAGCGACTGGAACAACCCCAACCGGGAGATCAACCGCCTCGACGGCGCGATCCTGACCGACGTGCCGTGGGTGTTCAACGTGGCGGGCAGCTACATCGCTCCGCTCGACATCCAGATCGCCTGGAACTACCGGGCGCGGGCCGGCAACCCGCTGGTTTCGACCGCGCGGGCGACGGGCCTCGTACAGGGGTCGGAGTCCATCTACGCCTACGAGCGCGGCGACGAGCGCACCGAGACGATCACGAACCTGCTCGACATCAACTTCCGCAAGGGGTTCGACATCGACCAGGCCCGGATCGAGTTCGGCGCAGACTTCGCCAACATCTTCAACTCGCAGAAGGCGGACGCGCTGATCACAGGCTTCGGCTCGCGCTACCTGCAGCCGTCGCGGGTGCTGCCGCCGCGGATCATCCGCGTCACCGCGAAGCTGCTGTTCTAAGCACCTTTCCCGGCTCGGCGGGCGCTTGAGAGCGCCCGCCGGACGGGACAATCAGGCGGGGGAGCCTCTCCGGAGGCTCCCCCGTTTTGCGTTCGGGGAACGCCGCTCCCCAGACCGGCACCCGCGGCGGCAGGCCGCGAAACCGGGTAGCTCCACGCGCCCGGACCTCGGAAACGGCTGGGGCCCCCACCGGGAGGACTGGCCGCCGGCCTTCAAGCCGGCAGCCGCGGCCCGAGAGCGCTGCGGAACGGGATCGTCTCACCGCCGCAGGCAGTGCACCGGACCGGGCGATGCCAGGTGATGCGCCCCGGTTCAGTCCGTGAACAGGAAGCCGAAGACCGCGATCAGGACCGTGACCAGAACTCCGAGCGCACCCCAGATCAGACGTATTTCGGTCTTGAGCGCGTCCAGCTTCACGTCAACGGTCTCCTTGAGGCCTTGAACGTCCGCGCCCAGGGAATCGAGCCTCCGCCCCTGTTCCGCGAGCACCCGGCTGTGTTCCGCGAGGACTTGACCCTGCTCCCGGAAGAACTGCCGCATCTCCACCAGGATGGGCTGGACCTGCGCGGCAACGCTCTCTGAAACCATGAACTTCGTCTCTTCCGTCCCAGTATAGGCGAGCACCGCATCCGCTCCGGCGTCGACGAGCGCCCGAAAGAGGGCGCCCTGGTCGCCGGGTTGCGGAGGAGCATGTTCGGACGACGAGATGCGGGCGGGCGGCCCCGGTTTCTTCTTTGGCGCTGGTTGGGTACTGATCTTGGCTTCGCTCGGCGCGGTCTGCGGCATCGGGACTCCTCCTGCGGTCGGCGGTTGAGGGAAGACGTGATGTCCTCCCACTTCCATAGACGAAATCCCGGCGGGTTTCTTCTCACCCGGCCGGGTGATGTGGAAAAGTCGAAGCGAAGATTCGCCCCCGCCCCGGTTGGCGCCGTCCGCCGATCCGCCGCGGTGGCATACTCGCCACCGGAGCCGGGTAAGTCCATGATGCCGAGAAACCGCCTGATCCCGTTTGCCTGCCTTTGCGTCATCGGGCTCATGGGCTGCACGCCTGTCGAAGATCCCTCTGCCGACCCCGAGGCCGCGATCCGCGCGGAGGTCGAGGCCATGGCCGACGACTTCGTGAATCTCCGCATGCTGACCGGCTTCGTTCACGAGATGCCGCTGGACGAGGCGTATCGCTGGCAGGACGCAATCGTGGAGATCCTGCCGATGGGAGAGGTGGTCGGCTACAAGACCGGCGGCCACGACCCCAACCCGCCCAATCCGAGTTTTCCCCCGGGGGGCATCCGGGCGCACCTGCTGTCCGGGATGTTCCGGGACAGCCCCTCGATCCGGGTTGACGAGACCGCCGCGGGCTTCCTTGAGGCCGACTTCGCCTTCCGGGTCGGCGACGCCTCGATCAACACCGCCGAAACCGATCTCGAGATCCTGGCGGGTCTCGATGCCGTGATCCCTTTCGCCGAGATTCCGGACCCGTACTACGACCCGGAGACCGCCTCGGTAAACCGGATGATCGTCTCCAACATGATCTCCCGCTGGGCCTTCGCGGGCGAGCCGGTCCCGATCGAGGCGACCGAGGAGTGGCTCACCCGCCTCCGTTCGTTCGACTATGCCGTCCTCGACGAAAACGACACCGTCATCCAGGAGGGCGCCATGGCCGAGTGGTACGACCCGATCGCCGCGGTCCGTTGGCTCCGCGACCAGCTCCGCGACTCGGGGAAGGAACTGGCCCCTGGCCACCTCCTCTCCCTCGGGAATGTCGGCATCATGCGCCAGATCCACGAGGGATCACCGCGAGGCCCCGCCTACGCGAGCGATCAGTTCCGGCTGGAGTACTACGGGCTCAGGGACGACGGGCCGGCGACGGTCGCGATCAACATCGAGCGCTGAGACCCTCCGAATGGTCGAAACCGACAGCTCCCATCTGCTGCAGCGGACGAAGGTCTCTGGAGAGGCGGCCAGTCTCGAAGAACGCCGTCTTCGGGCGGGCGCCAACCTTGAACCACGGCGGAGGGCTCCCGGCGCCGGACGCGGCCTGGGGAACGCGCCAAACTGTCGAATCGAGAGTGAGCCCGTCCCGCTACGTGGAGAGCTACTCGACTCTGGTCCAGAACGACCCCACATATCTGTATTGCTCGCATAGCGTCAGCACGTAGGAATCGTGGTCCGGGTGTCCCCGGAAGTCGGTAATTCCGGCTGCCAAACCGGCGCACTCCGTGAGGTGCCGCGCGGCGGCCTTGTAGCGCTGGTGCTGGTGCTTCGCGAGGGTGGCGTCGATCATGGAGCGCAGGACCAGGGTAGCGGCCAGTGGGAAGCGGGCGGCCAGCGCCTCGGCGACCGGGAGGAGCGTGTAGTGCCGATCGCCGTCCAGCGCGTTCGCATGTCCGAGGACGAAGGCGGACGCGCGGGCCAGGTCGGGCCACTCCACCAGAAACTCAACGACCTCGGTTTCGGGGTGATAGCGCTCCGCATGATCGAAGGCCCGCTCTTCCGCCTCCATGCCCTCGAAGCCCGGAAACCTCTTCAGCCAACCGCGTAGGTGCCGCGCGGACAACCCCAGATCGAAGCACGACCAGCGCACCTCCTGCGCTTCGTCGTGTCGGCCGAGAGCCTCCAGAGACTCGATCCGGGCATCGGCCCAGCCGAAGTCCGGCCGACCCATGACGCTGCGGGCGTCGGTTCCGCCTTTGGCGGCGTCAAGGGTCCGGAGCGCCTCCGCGGCGCGCCCGGCGGCGAGCAGACGACGGGCGATATCGGCGGCGTAGTGCGGCTGCGTTCGTTCGTCCGGCGGGTGGAGACGAATGAACTCGTCCACGTCGCCCTCCGCGTCCGCGATCCAGAGGAGCTTCTGACGTCCGCTTCTGCTGCGGCTGTCGTGCTCCCGCAGACGCCGTTTCAGGTGAGCCAGACCCTTCTCCCCCAGCGCCGGGGCGAGCGCCGGGACGATCGGTTCTCCGCCGATGCCCTCGATGAGGAGAACCCGTAGCGCGTCTTCGGCGAGCGCCTCGGGGTCCGGCTTCGCCGCGCTCGCGGCTTCGCCAAGCGGCTTCGCCGCTGCCTGCTGGATCTGATACACCCCGGGGTCGTAGGCGGCCCGGTCCCGGATCGAAATGGCAGCCGCGATCAGCAGCCACAACAGTTCCAGAGCGAGGGTCGGATCCTCCTTGCCCACCGTTCGCATGATGGCCTCGAAGTGCGCCTTCAGGTCGGCGTACACCTCGGGCATCCGCTTCCAGGAGATGCGCGTTTCCGCTCTCGCCAGGGATTTGAGCCGGCTGCGGGCCAGCTTCGCCACCGCGTCGGGGCTTACCGTCGCCGCGAGTTCAAGCCGCAGACGGCGTTTGGCGTTGGCGTCACCTGCGGTGAAATCCATGAGCAACCGAGCCAGCCGCGGCGCGCCGAGCGTCTTCAGGTTCTCGGCATTCAGCGTCCGTTTCGAGGTGCGTTTCTTCGAAGCTGCCTTCGCCACCATCAGCCACGCGCTCCTTTCCATGCGGTCGGCTTTCCTTCCGAGGTGCGCTGAAAGCCGGCCCAATCGGTGAACGGCCTCAGGGTACCGTTCTGCAATAGCGAGTTGGCCGTCTTGCGCACCGGCGTGAGAACTGGGCGGTCTGCCGGACCGCCAGTGGGATGTTCGCTGGGTGTTCGGAACAATCCAGGGCGGCGCCCGATCGGCAGGGCTGCGCTTGTTCGCCGGGTGCTCACCATTCTCGACGCCGAGCACCGGCAGGAGCACGCCGTAGTGCCGGCGCCGGCGATCTGTCCTCCACGCTGTTTTTCGAACCGGGCGCTCCTCCTGAGGAAGCGGTAGCCGGCCGTCCGGCGGTGCTGCCGGTGCGCGGCAGCAGGAGGACCGCAGCGAAGATTCCGCCCGCCGCGACCGCCATCACGACAAAGAGTGCGCTGAACCCCCAACCCGCGTGGATACCCGCGATGACCGGCAGGCTTGACGCCATCACCGAGAAGGACACGACGTAGCGAACGGAATAGATGCGGCTGCGCCACTCGCTCCTGGCAATGCGGCTCACGAGCACGTCGTTGATGGGGATCTGCCCGAAGACTACGAAGGTGAAGGCGGTGGCGACGGCCACTGCGGCCACGCCGGTGAGTTCGTACATGAGTGCGAAGAACACCGCCTGGAGTCCCGCAACGAACGCGAACACCGTGCGCAGCGAGTAACGGTCGACGAGATGGCCGACCACGAGTTGCGCCAGGGCCGCGATCGCGAACACACCGAACGCGTACCCGCCGATCGCGGTGGCCGACCCGGCGATGTCGGTGAGCCGCTCGTCGAAGACCTTCGGGAGCGCGAACGTCGTGCTCTGGTAGACGAGGCCGCCGAGCGCGGCGGTGAACACGATGATCGACAGCACGCGCACGAAGACCGCCCGGTCGACCGAGGGGTCTCGCTCCGCGGGCTCCGGCCCGACCTCGGCGCCCGGAAGGAGTCGACTGCTCCCGGGTCGCCAGAAGAAGGCCGCATAGGCGGCTCCCAGGCCGATGGAAACCGCGCCGGGCAGGATGAATGCGGTGCGCCAGCCCCCGGTGTCGATGAGATAGCCGGTGAGCAAGGCGGCGGCGGCGACCCCCAGGTTGCCGAACACGCCGTTGATCGCGAGTGGAATTCCGGTCCTGGTTCGCCCGTGAACGACCATCGCGAGTCCCACCGGGTGGTAGATCGAGGCGAAGGCGCCGATGGCGAGGAGCCCGAAGGCGATTCCGGTTGGCGAGTCGGCCAGCGAGGTCAGGATCGAACTCGCTCCGATGCCGATGAAGAAGATGACCAGCATCCCTTCCCGACTCCACTTGTCGGCGATCCAGCCGGCCGGCAACGAACCGAGTCCGAACGCGACGAAGCCCGGCGTGGCGTAGGGAATGAGGGCGGCGTAGGTCATCCCCCATTCGTCCGCGAGCCGGAGCGCGGCGACCGTCGCGAAGACCAGCATGACGAGGTGGTCGAGAAAGTGCCCGGCGTTCAGGAACAGGAAGTTCAGGCGTTCGCGCGACATGTCAGCCCCCGGTCCTGGGCGGGGTCCGTCCGCAGGCCCGCAGGTCGGCGCCGGTTCTTTCGGTTGGGGCCAGGCCGCCGCCGCGCTTCCCCGGTCAGCGGCCGGAAGGCGGAGACGGCGTGCCCGGATCGGGCGGCGTGAGCTGGAGCACGCCCTCCGCGCGCATGAAGGCTTCGATCTCATCCACCGTTCGCGGCATGAAGTCGGTGAAGTTCTCCACGCCGTTCTCGGTAATCCCGACCACATCCTCCATCCGCACGTAGAGCCGCTCCTCGTGGACCCAGAGCATGGGGTCCACCGAGAAGACAAGGCCGCTCTCGAAGGGACGCCCCCGGTATCGCCCCACGTCGTGGACCGCGAGCCCCACCGGGTGGGAGAGGTGTCCCCGGAAGTCGAGCGCCTCCCGGGCCGCCTGCTCGTGGAGCGGGTTCGTGAAACCGAGCTCATCGATAACGGGCGCCATCTCCTCGGCTGCCGCATCGAGCACCTGGTCCGGGGTGACTCCGGGACGGAGCCGGGACATGAGCGCCTCGTTGTAGCGGACGATGAACGCGTAGAGCTTGCGCTGATCATCCGTGAACGTGCCGCTGACCGGCCACATGCGCGCAACGTCGCTCGTGTAGTAGCGGTAGTCGGGGGCGTGGTCCATGAGGATCAGTTCCCCGTCCTTCAACTCGGCGTCGTTTCGGTAGTAGTGGCCGAAGTACGCGTTCGTTCCGGTCGCGGTGATGGAGCGGTAACCCTCGCCCTGCGAGCCGTTGATCCGGTAGATGTAGTAGGCCGCGGCGTCGAGCTGGTACTCGTAGAGGCCGGGCTTCGTGGAGCGCATCGCCTCCATGATCCCCATGCCGGCCAACTCGCTCGCCCGCCGGACCAGCTCCATCTCGCGGGGCGACTTGTGGAGCCGCATGGTGTCCACGATGGGCGTGAGGTCGGTGACGGGGAACTGCGGGAACCGCTCGCGAAGCTTGGTGACGAAGGCGCCCTCCCGGGAAGCCCGGCCGTCCCAGGGGTCGGAGACGTGCTGGGCGTGACCGATCAGGTTTTCGTCCCGGCTCTGTGCGCGCCCCTCGGCGGGACTCATGAACGTATAGATGGTCGGAGAAGGGGGACGGAGGGCAAAGCCGTAGAGCTGGCGGGCGAGTTGATCGATGGCGAAGACGTCATCCACTCCGCTCGCCTGCTTGGCCTCGTCCACGTCCTCGGCGGAGAGCATCCGCCCCTCGCCGCGTTCCTTCCGCGGATCGCGGCGGGGAAGGAACAGCAGCGACCGCCGGTTCCGGCCGTCAATCACCAGGTAGGAGTGCGGGACTTCGATTCCGGTCAGGTAGTAGAACTCGTTCGACTGACGGAAGACGATGAAGCCGGGAGCGGCCGGGGCGCCCTGCACGATGGCGATGGCGTCGTCGCCGATCGCTTCCATTACCCGGGCCCGGCGTTCGACGAACTCCTCGGCCGGAAAGTCCTTCTGGATCTTGGCGTGATCCTGAGCGCCGGCGCTGGCGGCGGCCAGACCGATCAGAAAAGCGAGTGAGAGCCTGCGCATGGTGGAGCCTCCTGAAGGCGTGAATCGGGGAGATTATTCGCGACGTCGCCCGGCGCTGCCCGCCTCGACCGACCCACGAAGGCGATAATCCCCCCGCTGTGAGCGGAGACAACCCGGAACCTTCGGCCGAACGGCTCGACTACCGCTCAGCGGGGGTAGACATCGCGGAGGCGGACCGGACGCTCGACCGCATTCGTCCGCTGGTCGCGAGTACCCGCCGTCCCGAAGTGTTGAGCGATGTGGGCAGCTTCGGGGGCCTCTTCCGGCTGAACACCGCGGGCTTCGAGCGCCCGGTGCTGGTGGCTTCCACCGACGGGGTGGGGACGAAGCTACGGGTGGCGCGGGACGCCGGACGCCATGAGGCGCCGGGATACGACCTGGTTTCCCACTGCATCAACGACATCCTGGTCCAGGGCGCCGAACCGCTCTTCTTCCTCGACTATCTGGCGATGGGCCAGCTCGACGCCGATGTCGCGGAGGGGGTGATTCGCGGGATCGTGAACGCCTGCCGGGAGTTCGGCGTCGCGCTCCTCGGTGGCGAGACCGCGGAAATGCCCGGCTTCTATCCGGGTGGCGACTACGACCTGGCAGGGACCATCGTCGGGGTCGTCGAAGAGGAATTCATCCTGGACGGCAGTTCGGCGGTCCCCGGCGACGTGCTGATCGCCCTGCCTTCGTCGGGGCTCCACACGAACGGCTACTCGCTGGCGCGCGCCATCGTCTTCGACCGGCTCGGTCTCGGGGTGGACGATGTTCTTCCCGGACTGGACGTCACGGTGGCGGACGCCCTGCTGGCGCCGCATCGCTGTTACCTGCCAGCGGCGCGCCCGCTCCTTCGCAACCGGAGCCTGCGCGCGCTCGCCCACATCACGGGTGGCGGCATCAGCGACAATCTTCCCCGGGTCCTCCCAGCGGGTACCTCTGCCGAGGTGAACCTTGATTCGTTCCGCCTTCCACCCCTCTTCCGGTTCCTGGCTGACGCCGGCCGGATTGCCGAGGGGGAGATGCTCCGGACGTTCAACTGCGGTGTGGGTCTCATCGCGGTGGTGGCGGCTGGCGACGAGCGAACCATCCTCGAAACCCTCTCCGGCGCCTTTCGCCTCGGCGAAGTGACGACTGCCGCCAATCCGCCCCGGGTGCGGTACCGGGGCCGCCTCCAATGACCACGGAACCCATCCGAACTCTCCCAACCCCCGGCCGGCGCCTTGGGGTGCTCATTTCCGGCCGCGGATCCAATCTGAAGGCAATCCTGGACAACATCGCCTCGGGATCGCTGGACGCCGAGGTCGCGATCGTCTTCAGCAACCGCGGCAAGGCCAAGGGGCTCGAGATCGCGAAGAAAGCCGGGGTGCCGACGGCAGTGCTGTCCCACCGTGCATTCCCGGACCGCGAGTCCTATGACGCCGCAATCGTCGAACGCCTGAGGGAGCACAAGGCGGACGTGGTCTGCCTGGCGGGTTTCATGCGGATCGTTTCCCCGGTGCTGCTGAACGCCTTTCCGGACCGGGTGCTGAACATCCACCCCTCGCTCCTGCCGGCGTTCAAGGGCCTCGACGCGCCCTGCCAGGCTCTTGACTACGGGGTCCGGATCGCCGGCTGCACGGTGCACTTCGCCGACGAGACCCTCGATACCGGCCCTGTCCTGCTCCAGGCGGCGATTCCGGTTCGTGACGAGGACACCCACGAGAGCCTGACCACCCGGATCCTCACCCTTGAGCACCGGATCTATTCAAAGGCCATCGGCCTCCTGCTCGACGGCGGCATCCGCCGCCAGGGCCGCCGCGTCTTGCTTTCGGAGGCGGCGGAACGGGCCGCTGCCGAGATCCACACGGAAGGCGAGCGAAAGCCGACTTATGCCCAGTAAGGCCCTGGCTGCCGAGCAGATCGAGCTTCTCGAAAAGGGCGCGGACCGCATCGAGCCGCGCCCGGAATTGCTCACCAAGGTGGAGCGGTCGGTGGCGTCAGGCGAGCCGCTCCGGATCAAGGTGGGGTTCGATCCCTCCGCGCCGGACCTCCATCTCGGCCACACCGTGGTGATGCGGAAGATGAAGCACTTCCAGGACTTCGGCCACGAAGTCTGGTTCGTGATCGGGGATTTCACCGGGATGATCGGGGACCCGAGCGGCCGCTCGAAGACCCGCCCGCAACTGACGGACGAACAGATCCGGCAAAACGCAGAGACCTACAAGGAACAGGTTTTCAAGATCCTCGACCCGGAAAAGACGGTCGTCGCCTTCAACAGCGAGTGGCTTTCCGCGCTGGGGGCGGAGGG
>Ga0209021_1000869_pt1:0-10000 | contig 33912 bp, 18 predicted proteins | sample PinacodermFT_FD_187299 | JGI IMG/M metagenome (GOLD analysis project Ga0209021, IMG submission 187299) | Host-associated microbial community of the marine sponge Aplysina aerophoba from Gulf of Piran - sponge pinacoderm, lysed by freeze-thaw... | ecosystem: Host-associated > Porifera >... | reverse complement strand
CTCTAGCGAGTTTCCGGGTGCCCGTACCGTAAACCGACACAGGTGGATAAGGAGAGAATCCTAAGGCGCAAGTGAGAACCCTCGTTTAGGAACTCGGCAAAATAGCTCCGTAACTTCGGGAGAAGGAGTGCCTCGGTAGGGTGTAAAAGCCCGAGGAGGCCGCAGTGAAGTGGCCTGGGCGACTGTTTACCAAAAACACAGGACTCTGCCAAGTCGCAAGACGATGTATAGGGTCTGACGCCTGCCCGGTGCCGGGAGGTTAAGAGGAGGGGTTAGCTTTCGGGCGAAGCTCTGAATCGAAGCCCCGGTAAACGGCGGCCGTAACTATGACGGTCCTAAGGTAGCGAAATTCCTTGTCGGGTAAGTTCCGACCTGCACGAATGGCGCAACGATCTGGGCGCTGTCTCAACGGGGGACACTGTGAAATTGTAATGCCGGTGAAGATGCCGGCTACCCGCGACAAGACGGAAAGACCCCGTGAACCTTTACTATAACCTGGCAGTGAATTCTGGTGCGTTGTGCGCAGAATAGGTGGGAGGCTTTGAACTCAGAGCTCAGGCTTTGAGGGAGCCAATCGTGAGATACCACTCTCATCGTTCTGGAGTTCTAACCTAGGCCCGTGAATCCGGGTCAGGGACACTGTCAGGCGGGTAGTTTGACTGGGGCGGTCGCCTCCCAAAATGTAACGGAGGCTCCCTAAGGTGTGCTCAGGCTGATTGGAAACCAGCCGCAGAGTGTAAAGGCACAAGCGCGCTTGACTGCGAGACCTACAAGTCGAGCAGATGGGAAACCAGGGCTTAGTGATCCGGCGGTTCCGAATGGAAGGGCCGTCGCTCAAAGGATAAAAGGTACTCCGGGGATAACAGGCTTATCTAGCCCAAGAGTTCATATCGACGGCTAGGTTTGGCACCTCGATGTCGGCTCATCGCATCCTGGAGCTGAAACAGGTTCCAAGGGTTGGGCTGTTCGCCCATTAAAGCGGTACGCGAGCTGGGTTCAGAACGTCGTGAGACAGTTCGGTCCTCATCTGTCGTGGGCGCAGGAGATTTGAGGGGAGCTGGCCCTAGTACGAGAGGACCGGGCTGGACGAACCTCTGATGTACGAGTTGTCCCGCCTCGGGGCATTGCTCGGTAGTCACGTTCGGACGGGATAAGCGCTGAAAGCATCTAAGCGCGAAGCCCCACCCGAGATTAGATCTCCCGGATCATTAGATCCCTGAAGGCCCCTGGAAGACCACCAGGTTGATAGGCCCGGAGTGTAAGGCGAGTAATCGTCTCAGCTGACGGGTACTAATCGGCCGTGAGGCTTGACCACATCGTGCGTATCACGAGTTGACGGTGACAGAAATTGTCTGATACCGGGAATGACTGATTCGCCGACGCTACTGCACGCAAGAGCATCTTGATGTTTCGATTCCGGAACATCCCGCTAGACGCTTCCACATTTTGAACGGATCTTTTTTTGTCCCGGTGACCCGAGCGGAGGGGCCACACCCGTTCCCATTCCGAACACGGCAGTAAAGTCCTCCAGCGCCGATGGTACTGCAGCGGCAGCGTTGTGGGAGAGTAGGTCGTCGCCGGGACTCTCGATCCCGTAGTGAACACCGGCGTTCAGGCCGGTACCCGCTCCAATCGTCCCGGTCGGGGTGTGTTCGGAGCGCCGGCCTCTGGCCGGCATCGACCGCCCAGAGGCGGTCGAAACCGCATCACGCCATCCATCTGCATCGCAGACGCAGCTCGAGACGCTACCTCCGCGTCACTGCAGCAACGGCTTGGAACGCCGGCCTCCTGCCAGCACGACGGGGTAACGGCTTGGAACGCCGGCTTCAGCCGGCACCCGCGGCGCGAGAGCGCAGCGGAACCGGGTCACTCCATCGGTCTGCACGGCGGAAGTGGTTTGCAACGCCGGCCTCGAGGCCGGCACCGGCGACCGCATGGCCGCGGAACTCCATCCGTTCGCACGGCGCGATTGGCGTGGAACGCTGACCTCCAGGCCGGTTTCCTCCCGGGGAGGTTGGCGCCGCGGTAGTGCACCCGGTGGGCCGCCGCCGTTCGCCGAGGACGGAGGGAATACCCGATACCCTTCACCAAAATGAAGCGGCCGCTCCTGTTCATGGCGCGCACCGGGCCATGGGCGGTCCCGTCATGGCCGGGACGGCAGCGCGAACCCGATCCTCGACGCCGTTTCCGGTGGGTGGTTGCCCGGCCGGGCGCGGCTTGCGCCATCGCGATCTTCTGTTTCGCGGGGCTGGTCGTGGCGCAAGAGCCGGCAGTGAATGCGGATCAGCATCCCGCCTCCTTCGAACTCGAGATCCCGCGCGTGGTGCTCACCGGCGTCCCCTTCGAGGTCATCGCGACCCCGCAGGGTGAGTCGGGGGATCCGCTCGCCGGTTACGCGGGAACGCCGCGCCTGACCGGAGTTGACCAGGTCGGATCCGGTGCGCACCGGGATGACGGCTCCGTTGTCTTTTCGAGTGTCCAGGTCGAAAGTAGCGGAGAGTTCCAAATCGCGGCGGAGGACGGCGCCGCCCGCGGCAGCGCGGGAACACGGGCCATTCCGGGCATCTGGTCGCTTGCCCCGCCGGTCCTCGCGATCCTGCTGGCGATCCTGTTCCGGCAGGTTGTGCTGGCGCTCGTGGCGGGAGTCTGGATCGGGAGCACCCTGCTCCTGAACTTCAACCCTCTGGCCGGCTTCTTCGAGGTGGGAAGCCGCTATGTCATCGGGGCGATTACCGACAGCGACCGCGCCCACATCATCGTCTTCAGCATGATGTTCGGCGGGCTCGCCGGGATCCTCTCGAGGAGCGGCGGAGCGCGGGGATTCGCCCAGCTCATCACCAGCTTCGCGCGCACCCCCCGCCGCGGTCAGGTGAGCACCATGGTGACGGCGCTCGTCGTCTTCTTCGACGACTACGCCAACGTCATCATCCGGGGCAACCTGATGCGGCCGATCACCGACGGTCTCCGGATCTCCCGCGAAAAACTGGCCTTTCTCACCGACACCGGCGCGGCCTCGGTGGCCAGCACCGTGATCGTCTCTACCTGGGTCGGCTACGAAGTGGGGCTCATCGATCAGGGCCTGGATCTGATCGACTATCCGGAAGACGGGTACTCGGTGTTTCTGCGCACCATCCCGTACCGGTTCTACCCCATCTTTTCCTTTGCCCTGGCGCTGGCGGTGGGGTTCTGGGGCCGCGACTTCGGCCCGATGCGCGCCGCCGAAGAGCGGGCGCTGCGCCTCAACCAGCCGCTTCGCCCGGGGTCCGAGCCGGCTACGGAAGCTCTTGACGAGGGTCCGGGGGTGGAGCGAATCACCAAGGGACTCTGGATGGCCGGGGTATTTCCCGTCCTGGCGGTCCTGGTCACCGCTGGAGTCGCCATCTGGTTGACCGGCGCCAACGCTCTCGCCGCCGAAGGGGTCACGTCCTACGGTGTCCGGGAGATCGTCACCAACTCGGATTCCTACGTTTCGCTGCTCTGGGCCTCGGTGGCGGGTTGCGTCACCGGCATCGTGTTGGCGGTCGCCCGCCGGATCCTGACCCTCGGCAACGCAATCAGCGCCTGGATTGCCGGACTCAAGTCCATGGTGCTCGCGATCGTGATCCTGGTGCTCGCCTGGTGCATCGGCGACGTCACCGCGGAACTCCACGCTGCGCAGTACCTCGTGCAGGTGCTCCAAAACGTCCTGAATCCGAGTCTCCTGCCCACGCTCACCTTCGTGGTTGCCGGGGTGATGGCGTTCGCCACCGGAACGAGCTGGGCAACCATGGCGGTGCTCATGCCGCTCGTGATCCCGCTTTCCCACGCGCTCGCGCAAAACGCCGGACTGGCTACCGCCGTGTCCGACCCGATCCTTATGGGTGTCGTGGGAGCGGTCCTGGCGGGCGCGGTCTTCGGTGATCACTGCTCACCGATCTCCGACACTACCGTGCTCAGCTCCATGGCATCGGCTTGTGACCACCTGGATCACGTCAAGACGCAGCTTCCCTACGCGCTCAGCGCGGCGGGAATCGCGATCGTCCTCGGAATCCTCCCGACCAGTTTCGGGGTGTCCCCGGGAATCGCGCTGATTGTCGGCATTGCCGCGGCGATCCTGTTGGTGCGGCTCGTGGGCGCCCGCATCGAGGAAGGGAGCGCTTCGTGAAGACCGTACGACTGGGGACCACCGGCCTCGAAGTCAGCCGGCTCACGCTCGGCTGCATGACCTACGGCGACCCGGGGTGGCGTTCCTGGATCCTCGACGAGGGGGCGGCCCGCGACCATTTTCGGCGCGCCCTCGATCTCGGCATCAACTTCTTCGATACCGCGAACATGTACTCACGGGGGGTCAGCGAGGAGATCACCGGGAAGATGCTCCGGGAATTGGCGCATCGCGAGGACTACGTGCTCGCCAGCAAGGTGTACTTCCCGGTCGCCAAGGGACCGAACCGCGGCGGCCTTTCACGAAAACACATCCTGGCCGCCTGCGACGCGTCACTGAAGCGGCTCGGGCTCGACTACGTCGACCTCTACCAGATCCACCGGTTCGACCACGAAACTCCGATCGAGGAGACCATCGAGGCACTGGATTCGCTGGTGAAGGCCGGCAAGGTGCGCTACCTCGGTGCGAGCAGCATGGCGGCCTGGGAGTTCGCCACCATGCTCTTCACCGCGGACGCCATGGACGCGTCGCGGTTCGTCTCGATGCAGAACCACATGAATCTCGCGTATCGCGAAGAGGAGCGGGAGATGGTTCCGCTCTGCCTCGACCAGGGGATCGGGTTGATCCCCTGGAGCCCGCTGGCGCGGGGCTTCCTGGCCGGCAATCGCACCCGTTCGAGCCGGGACGCGACGCCCCGAGCCAGGGACGATTCCTACGCCGACCGCCTCTACTATGAGGAGGCCGATTTCAAGGTGCTCGACACCCTGATCGAAGTTGCCGCCCGGCTCGGCGAGAGGCCCGCGAAGGTGGCGCTCGCCTGGCTGCTCTCCGTTCCCGGCGTCGATTCGGCAATCGTGGGGACAACCCGTATCGAACAGTTGGAGGAACTCGCCGCCGCCGTGGACCTGACGCTCGATGAGGAAACGATTGCGGCGCTGGAAGCGCCCTACATCCCGCACCCGGTACTGGGCCACGATCAACCGGCGCCGCGGGACTGAGCGACCCGCGATCCGGCAGGCCCGGAACGCCATCGGGATCTCTCTGGTCGGCCTGGCCCTGCCGGTCGTTTCGCCGGCGCTGGTCCAGGAATACACCGACATCGCCGCGGACGCCGGCCTGACAGTGGTCACCGGTACGGGGGGGCCGGAGAAGAACCACATCGCCGAGTCCACCGGGACTGGAGTGGCGGTCCTCGACTACGACCAGGATGGGCTTTCCGATCTCTATTTCGCGAACGCTCCCTCCTGGGATGATCCGGACGGCGCCTGGCGAGCGCGTTCCGGAGTTCTCTACCGGAACGAGGGCGGCCGGCGTTTTTCGGACGTCACCGAGGCCGCCGGGCTCGCAACCGGCGTCTACGGTCAGGGAGCCGTGAGCGCGGATTTCGACGGTGACGGTTTTCCCGATCTCTACGTGACCGCCCTGGGTCCGAACCTGCTTTTTCGCAACAACGGGGACGGGACGTTCTCGGAGGTCGGGGTGGAAGCCGGTGTTGCGGACCCCCGGTGGAGCATCGGGGCCGTCTTTGTTGACGCCGATCGCGACCAAACGCTCGACCTCTTTGTCGCCAACTACATCGCCACGAGCGAGGCCGAGATCCGCGCGGGAGAGCGCACCCGGCGCTGGCGGGGGCAGGTGAACGTGCTCGACGGCCCGCGCGGCCTGATGCCGCAGACCAACCGCTTCTATGGGGGCCGCGGAGACGGCACCTTCGAGGATCTCACCGCCGCCTCCGGGGTCGGGGACGTGCCGGCGCGCTACTCCATGGGGGTCGTCGCGCTCGACTTCGACGACGACGGCGACCAGGACATCTTCGTGGCGAACGACAGCGGGCCGAACGAAATGCTCGAGAACCGCGGCGGGACCTTTCGCGACGCCGGGCTGCTGACCGGAGTGGCGCTGAGCGCCGACGGCGCGACGCAGGGCAGCATGGGGGTGGCGGCCGCGGACGCGGACGGGAACGGGTTTCCCGACCTGGTGGTCACGAACTTCGCCCACGACCACTATGCCTTCTATCAGGGTGTTGCCGCGTCGCTCTTTCTCGAGGACGCGGTGGGAGCCGGTATCGCTACCCCCACCTTCCGGCCGCTCGGCTGGGGAGTCTTGTTCTTCGACGCCGAAAACGACGGCGACCTGGACGTCGTCTTCGCGAACGGCCATCTCTATCCCCAGGTCGAGGCCGACCCGGCGCTCGGCGAGACCTACGGGCAGCCGGACCAGCTCTTTCTCCGGACAGGCCGGGCGTATGAACTGAAGACTCTGGGACCGCCGCTCCGCTCCTCCCGGGGCATGGCGCTCATCGACATCGAGTCGGACGGCCAGTGGGAGATCGCGGTTGCCAACCAGGATGCCTCCCCGGCGCTCTGGGCTCGGAACGCACCCGTTGAAGGCTCCTGGATTCGGCTGCGGCTCGTGGACCCGGCGGGAGAACGAGACGCCTTGGGGGCCCGGGTCAGGATCGCCTCGTCCCGCCAGTCCCGCTCGGTGCGTGCGGGCGAAAGCTACGCGTCGGACAGCGAGCGGATCCTGCACTTCGGCCTCGGGTCCGCGGGCGCTTCGGAGGCGCAGACGGTGGATGTCGAAGTGCGCTGGCCGGACGGATTCGTCGAGGAACAGGATGCGCTCTCCGCCCGCGGAACCTGGCTCCTCCGCCGCGGCTCCGCGCCGGTCGCCCTCCCGCCGCGATGAACCGGAAGCGCCGTCTCGGAGCGCCGGCCTCTGGCCGGCATCGCTCGCCCGAGGCGAGGGAAACACGCGTTGCCGGGAACCGGGGCGCGACGCGCTACCCCATCGCAACACAAGCAAGGCAAACGACGCGTGCGCCCGTCCTCGTTGCTTTTTCGCTTGCTGTCGCCTTCGACGTTGCGGCCGTCAGTCGCGCCAGCCAGATCGAGTCTGCGGCTGATGTTCGCGCCCGCATGGAGCGCGCCATCGCTCTAATCGCCGCCGAAGACACGGAGCGCGCCATACCGATCCTCCTTTCGGTCGTGGATGACATTCCCTTCCACGGGCCGGCCCGGATGCAGCTCGGGGCGCTGGCGGTGGAGCGCGGTGAATGGGGAGTCGCGCTGGATCATCTGGAAGCCGCAACCCGTTCCTACGGATCCGAAGCTCCCGAGGGGGCGATTCCGGTGCAGCGTCCCGGGCTGGCTTGGGCGCTCTACTCGGATGCGCTGGGCCAGACCGGCCGCCTTGAGGACGCTGTGGAAGCCACGGGTCGCTCGCTCCGCATCGCGCCGACCTACCTCCCCGCCCTTCTGGCTCGGTCCAACTTTGCACGGCGACTCGCCGCTGCGGAAGGGGCCGGGCAGGTGACCGAATCCTGGGAAATGTTCCTCGACACGAGCCTCGATGCCGCAAGGACGGCTCAGGAACAGGCTCCGGACCGGCCGGCCCCCTGGACCGCGCTGGCCCTGGCGGCCGACGAGGCCGGGATCCCCCAACTCGCGCAGTGTGCGGCCCGGGTGGCCTCCGACCTCGCCCCGGACGACCCGCGCGCCCTGTTCCTCGTCGCCTGGACATCGGTCGAGTCCGCTCCGGAAGAAGCCTTGGCGGCAGCGGAGCGAGCGCTGGCCGCCGGACTCCGGGACGAGCCGGCCCTCTGGATGACGCTCGGCCGCCTGCGCGCCTTCCGGCTGGACATGGAGGGATCGCTCGATGCCTACCGGGGGGCCCTGCGTCTCGATCCGGCCACCGCCGGCGAGATGGCAAGCGTGGCGCTCGATGCGATTGTCGCCAGCGGGGACCGGGAACTGCTGGCGCTTCTCGAAAGGCGGGCGGCGCGCCGTCCGGAGGCCCTGAACACCCGGTTCGCGCTCGCGAAAGCCACGCTGCGGGAGGGGCAGGTGGAGCGCGCGTCCAGCGAACTCGTCCGCCTCGCGGAGGCGGCCCCGGATCACCCCGCAGTCCTCACCAGCCTGCACGCCGCGCTGCGGCGGGCCGGAGACGCGCCGGCAGCCCAGGCGGTGCTGGCCCGCCTGGAGGCGGTGAAAGCTGCCGAAGCAAACGCTTGGGAGCGCGCCAACCGGGCGGAACGAGACCGCGGGCGCGCGCGGGATGCCGCCGCGGACGGCGATCTCCGGGTGGCGTTGCGACTGTGGGAGCGGGTGTTGGAAGGCCGCCGGGACCCCGGCGCCGACTCGGCCGCGCTCGCTGCCGATCTGGCCGAGTATGGATTCGCGCTCGAAGGGTTGGGCCGCGATTCCGAGGCCCTGGCCGCGTTCCAACGGTCGCTGAGGCTCCGCCCCTTCGACTCGGCAACACTTTCCGCGGCGGCGAGAGTCGCCCGCACCGTCGGCGACGGCGAAACAGCCGACCGCTACGGCGAACGCGCCCTCCTCACCGCCCCCGACTGCCGCTGACAGCCGGCGCCCGCCGGGGCGCGATCGAGGCGTGGCACCCCGGTTGCTCTAAGTGGTGGTTTCCCAGCACCTACCGCTGCCTCAGGGGATCGAAATACTGGAAAAACCGGCTGTTTTGGACGACAATCCCCTCTTCTTCTATTCACAAATCCGAATCCTGTGAATCGAATTTCCGGAGACTCTCCCGGGAGAAGCTCATGATGCATCGCTTCCACTTTCCGCGGCCGGCAGGGCTGACGCTCGGGATCCTGATCCTGGCGCTGGCGTTACCGGCCACTTCCCTCGCGCAGGACGGCCTGATCCGGGGCACGGTGACCGACGACAGCGGCGCGGTGATCCCGGGTGCGACCGCCACGCTCCTGAGCGACGCCATCATCGGCGGCACGCGATCCACGGTCACCAACGAGTCCGGCGTTTTCCGCTTTCCGGCACTGCCAGCCGGCGAATACAGCGTGGAGGTTGCGCTTAGCGGCTTCGACACGGTGCGCTTCGAGGGCGTGCGGGTCGGCCAGAACACCACGGCGACGCTTGACGCGACGATGAACCTCTCCGGTGTCCAGGAGGTGGTCCAGGTAGTCGCGGAGGCCCCGCTCCTCGATGTCAGTTCGAACGCCTCGATCACCACCTTCAACGCCGAGTTGGTGGAAGAGTTGCCCACCGAGCGGAATTTCTACGACTACATCCACATTTCCCCGGGAATCAGCCAGATGAACAGCGGCGGCGGCGGCGATCGCGCCATCGCCTTCGGCTCCAATCAGCAGTCGAATTCCTGGAACATCGACGGGGTCGAGACGAGCGCCCCGGAAACCGGGTCCTCGTGGGGAGACCCGAACGTGGACATGATCGAGGAAGTCGAGATTATCGGGATCGGCGCTCCGGCCGAGTTCGGAAACGCCACCGGCGGCACCTTCAACATTGTCACCAAGAAGGGCGGCGACACGTTTAGCGGTAGCGGCAACTACTTCCACCAGAGCGACGGGCTCACCTTCCCCGAGATCTACGCCGATGCAGATACCGGCATCCCGGCATCGGCGGGAGCCGCCAACTCGTTCGCGTTCGAGCGCGATAACTTCGCCGATGCGACCTTGACCCTCGGTGGTCCGGTTATTCGGGAACGGATGTGGTTCATGGTGGGAGGGCAGTACTCCCGCGACAGTTCCTGGGAGGCGGGCAACGACCCGACCAAGGCCACCGCCGACAACAGTGAGAACGACAAGCTCACCGTGAAGCTCACCACGAAGCTCACGGATCGCCATGAGATCTTCATCAACAGTCACTTCGAGGATTGGGCCTTCATTGGCGGGAGTTCGCCAAACGTGACAGCGTCGGCGGCCTTCGTTGAGCGCGGCGCTACGGTCACGTTCGCAGGAGGCCTGACCAGCACGCTTTCCGACACCACGATCTTCGAAGCGCGCTACTCGCAGTGGACGGCGAGCGATATCCACGATTCCCCGACCGGCAGTTTCGACATGCCCTTCATCAACTATGACGCGGAGCC
>Ga0209021_1000864_pt1 | contig 33984 bp, 28 predicted proteins | sample PinacodermFT_FD_187299 | JGI IMG/M metagenome (GOLD analysis project Ga0209021, IMG submission 187299) | Host-associated microbial community of the marine sponge Aplysina aerophoba from Gulf of Piran - sponge pinacoderm, lysed by freeze-thaw... | ecosystem: Host-associated > Porifera > Sponge >... | reverse complement strand
TCTCCTCTGCCTCTACAACGAAGCTGGCATAGTAGCGGCCCGAGCAATCCTTGAAAATGGTGACACTCGTTGGGGGAGAGGGCAAGGGGCGTGACCATTTCAGCTTGAGTTCTCCAATCTTCGGGAAGTGGACTCCTTTATCCGTCGGATAAACCTCCTTACCGCAAACACGCATACTCTGCCGGCTTCTACGACTCTTGAAACGAGGAACACGGGCCTTGCCTTTGCCTTTCCACCAGTTCTTGAACGCCTAGCTCAGGTCTCTGATGGATTGTTGGAGCATGGTATGGGATGGCTCAGCAAGCCAGCTCCGCTCCTCGCTCCGCTTTGCCTGAGTAATGCAACGCTTCATCAGCTCCCCCGCATCAAATGGCTTGTTCTCTTCCTCATAGAGTTGCCTGTTCAGGGACAACGCATCGTTCCACACCACACGAGCACAACCAAAGGCCTTGGCCATAAGGGTCTTCTGTCCTGGCTCGGGGTAACAGCGGTAACGGTATCATATTAGCATGAAGCCATGCATAGCACTTTTCCTGTCATGTGCGAGTCCGTCCTGAGAAAGGGTCGTCACAGCGTGTCACGACTGGTTGTCCACCTGGTCTTCGCGACCAGGTACCGCAAGAGAATCCTGGAGAGCAACCACTTGGCACGGATGCACTCCGTCTGCATCCGTGTCGCCGAGAAGAGCGGCTTTCAGTTGCTGGAGTTCAATGGAGAGCCGGACCACGCCCACCTCCTGATTGAGTACTCGCCCGCAACGCCTGTGTCTCAGCTCGTTAGCCAAATCAAGGGTGTCACCAGTCGAGTGCTCAGGAAGGAATTCGGATTTCAAGGGGAGCACCTTTGGAGTCCCAGTTACTTTGCCTCCAGCGCAGGAGGGGCGAGTATTGAGACCGTAAGGGAGTACATTAAGAGCCAGGACGAACCTGATTAGAGGACGGGCTGCGCACGGCTATGTTGGTCCCTATCCCCCTCCCCTAAAGGACGGAGCACCTCCCTCCATTTAGGTGGTTTCACCGCTGCGAACCCTGCCCAACCTCTTCCCCACTGTTGTGGACGCCAGTCCGGATGCCGGCCCGAGGGTTGATCCCACCGATGACCACCCACAGGAAGCCTGTGGCGTCTACGGGGTGCTGGCGCCAGACCTGGATGTGGCCAATCTCACCTACTTCGGCCTCTACGCCCTGCAGCACCGGGGACAGGAATCGGCAGGGATTGCGGTGTTTCAAGGGGAGCAGGTGCGCCTCCATAAGGAGATGGGCCTGGTGAGTCAGGTGTTCGACCACGGCATCCTGGCCCGACTTCCAGGGAGTCTGGCCATTGGCCATACCCGCTACTCCACCACTGGAAGCAGTCAGGTTTGCAATGCCCAACCGGTGGTGCTGATGACGCGGTTGGGACCCATGGCCATGGCCCACAACGGCAATCTGGTGAACACCACGGCGCTGAGCCGGGCCATGGTCGAACGGGGCATGGAGTCTGTCTCCAGCACGGATTCCGAGCTCATTGCCTTGTTGATCCAGGAGGCCGTTAATAGTGGCGCAGACTGGTGTGAAGCCTTGATCAGGGCAGCCTCCTGCTGCCGTGGCGCCTACAGCCTCAGTATTGGAACCCCGGCGGGCCTGTTCGCCTTGCGGGATCCCCATGGCATCCGTCCGCTGGTGTTTGGCCGCCTTGCGGACATGGAGCAGGAGCAGGACGGTTGGATTGTCAGCAGTGAAACCTGTGGACTCGACATTGTTGGAGCCAGGTTTCACGACGCCGTGGCTCCGGGTGAACTGATCTGGTTTCGTCCTGGAGCCACGGAACCGGACCGCCGCCGCTGGTGTAAGGCCACACCTCGGCTCTGTGTCTTCGAGATGATCTACTTCGCACGGCCGGACAGCACCTTTTTCGACGAATCCCTCTACAGCTACCGGCGACGGCTGGGGAAGCTGCTGGCCGAGGAGTCACCAGTGGAAGCGGACCTGGTGATTGGTGTGCCGGATTCCGGTATTCCTGCGGCTATCGGCTTTTCCGATAGCAGTGGCGTGCCTTATGCCGAAGGTCTGGTGAAAAATCGCTATGTGGGCCGCACCTTTATCCAACCCGGTCAGGGTGTCCGGGAAGCGGGCATCCGCCTCAAGCTCAATCCCCTACCGGATGTGCTGGCCAATCGGCGCATTGTGGTGGTGGACGACTCCATTGTGCGGGGGAGCACCAGCCGCAAAATCGTGAAGGCGTTACGGGAAGCCGGGGCCTGCCAGGTGCATATGCGCATCAGCTCCCCACCCGTAACCCACCCCTGTTACTACGGCATTGACACCGACACCCAGGACCAGTTGGTGGCCGCCAGTCTTTCCCTGGAAGAAATCCGTCAGCACCTGGGGGTTGATTCCCTGGCCTACCTGAGTCGGGAGGGAATGTTGCGGGCCACCCGTCAACAGGAGCATCCGTTTTGCACCGCCTGTTTTGACGGCCAGTACCCCATCCCCCTGGATGAGGAGACGGGCGCCAGCAAGCTGATGCTGGAGTCCATGGAATCGGACTGAAGGCTCAAGGTGAAAGACCGGATTTAACCGGAGGAGTTGGAGGGTGTTGCCTCCAGGGGACCGTTGTCGGCATCGTCTGATGACGAATCATGGGACGATGGATCGGGCGAGGCAGTGTTGGCGGTGCTGACTCCTTTCTCCTTCTCTTCCCGCTGACGTTGGCGGCGCCGTTGCTCTGCCGCAACAGCCTCTTCCATTGCTTCCAGGCCCTGGGCCATCTTCTCCAGATTGGTGCGGTAAAGGTCCACGTCCTTGCCAAAGCGCTCCTGGGCCAAGCCCACGTCCGCCGCCAACTGCTTAGCCGCCCTGGCTGCGGCAGTGGCGTCGTCGGGATCAATGCCCACCGCCACCTCAACCAGGGTCATGAGGCCAACAGCTTGCAGGCGATTGTAATGAAAGCCGGGCTGCTGCACCCGTTCCAGAAACTGGCGAACCGCCACCGGGGTCTGCTGATTGCTGCTGGACCACTGACGCACCCCATGCCGCATCTGGCCGGCCACGGATTCCCGCGCCCGGGCCACTTCAGCGCGAATGGCTTCGGCGTCCAGCCCCAACGCGGAACAAATGGCCTGGAAGATCTCCTCCTTCCGGGTTTCCGGGCGATACCCCTGCATGAAGCTGTCGAACGTCTGGCACAAGCCTGTGGCAAAGACGGCGTCTTGATGAAAGCGTTTCTGGAAGAGCAGAAGATTGAGTTCCACCAGGAGTTCATCAACCACCTGGCGATAGGCGGGGGCGATCACCCTGTCACAGCAGGCGTGGAAAGATCGCTTGGTGTCCGAGATGGTGGGGCGCTCGCTCACCCTGGTTCAGCTTGTTAAGCACCGACCCTAGCGCCGCTGCGGGCTCTTTAGGGTTCCCGCGTTCCACTGTTCAAGACTCTGGCGCGAGCGCATTGCGTCCGGGCTCAACCCAACAGGTCACGCTTGCTGCGCTTGAGTTCTTTCCAGAGGTCATGGATGCAGCCGAAGGCTTGCTCCTGGTTGATCTTGCCGCTGCCCTGCAGGGCCACCAGCAGCAGCACCTTATCGGCAAAGGCTTCCAGGTTCTGATGAAAAACCAAACGCTTGGGCGTCCAGTCCAGACCCTGATAGGAACTGAAGGCCTCCAGCGGGTTGGTGGGACCGGAGTACCCCTGGCGATCAAGGGGTTGTCCTGATCCGCAGGAACGGTCTGCCATATCAAATACCCGGAACGACGCTCGATTGTCTATCCACTGTGGCGCAGAGCGACCCCTAGCTGGCCAACAGGGGGGTAAAACGCCCTTTCTCCGGCAAGGTGGCGTACTCGGCCACGATACTGGTGAACTCTTCACCGCTGAGGGTTTCCCGCTCGATCAGGACCTCCACCACCCTGTCCATGCACTCGCGATGCCGATCGAGCAGGGCAACCGTGTCGTCGTAAAGCTGGCGAACCAACTTGAACACCTGTTCATCCACGTTGCGGGCACTGGCGTTGGACATTTCACTGCGGATCATCAAGTCTCGGCCCAGGAACACCTCCCGATCCTGACCGGTCAAGGCAATGGGACCGATCTCACTCATGCCGAACCGGGTCACCATTTGCCGGGCAATGGAGGACACCTGTTGAAAATCACCCCCTGCTCCCGTGGTGATCTCTGCCTGACCAAAGACAATCTGCTCTGCGGCTCGTCCCCCCAAAGCGCCCATAATGCGGGCCTTGAGTTGGGCGCGGGAGACCAACTCCTGCTCCTCGTCAGGGGAAAACCAGGTAAGACCTTGTGCCTGACCACGAGGAATGAGGGTGACTTTCTGCACGGGGTCGTGGGCCGGGAGCAGGCTACCGACCAGTGCGTGACCCACTTCGTGATAGGCGATCAGCCTTTTGCTGCGACCGTCGGTGAGGGGCTGTCGTTCCATGCCGGCAACAACCCGATCCACGGCATCGTCCACCTCTGTCAACCTGATGACCGACTTGCGGCGCCGGGCGGTAAGGATGGCGGCTTCGTTGAGCAGATTGGCCAGATCCGCGCCGGTGAATCCCGGCGTCCGCCGAGCGATGGATGCAAGGGAGAGATCCTCCGCCAGCTTCTTGTTGCGGGCATGAATCTGCAGGATCGCCAACCGCCCCTTGATATCCGGAGCTTCCACCGTCACCTGGCGGTCAAAACGACCCGGACGCAGAAGAGCTGAATCCAGCACATCGGGGCGATTGGTGGCAGCCAGCACAATGATGCCGGAATTGCCCTCGAAACCGTCCATCTCCGTGAGGATCTGGTTGAGGGTTTGCTCCCGTTCGTCATTGCCGCCCCCCATGCCGGCGCCGCGTTGACGGCCAACAGCGTCAATCTCGTCAATGAAGATCAAGCAGGGGGAGTTGTCTTTGGCTTTCTTGAAGAGGTCCCGCACCCGGCTTGCTCCTACACCCACGAACATCTCCACGAACTCGGAGCCGGAGAGGGAAAAAAACGGCACCTCGGCTTCCCCGGCAATGGCCTTGGCCAACAGGGTTTTGCCGGTGCCCGGTGGACCCACCAGCAGGGCGCCTTTGGGAATACGGGCTCCCACTGCGGTGAAGCGCTCCGGTGTTTTCAGAAAGGTGACGATTTCCTTGAGGTCCTGCTTGGCCTCTTCCACACCGGCGACATCGTCGAAGGTGACGCCGGTTTCCGCCTCCATCATGAAGCGGGCCTTGGACTTGCTGAATTGCATGGCCTGCCCCGGTCCACCGGGGAGGCCGCTGGAGCGCCGGGCCAGGAAAATCAGGGAACCGATGAGCAACAGGGGCAACAGCAGATTCCCGAGCACTCCCCACACCGGCGAGGACGGCCGTTGTGGATGAACGTCAAAGCTGATGTGTTTCTCCTTCAGTTGATCCAGCAGATTCGGCGCGAGGCCCGGTAGCTCTACCCGGAGACGCTGTACGTGATCAAAATCGGGGTCCGTGGTTTCCACGATGGCCGTACGGCCACCGTTAAACACGTCCACCGCATTCACCCGGTCCTCTTGCAGGCTTTTCAGGAAGCGGCCGTAGGTCATGCGCCCATTGGCCACGTTGCGGGACTCCACAGGGGAATCCACGACTACGTCCATGGCGCCTTTGTTGCTGGCGGCCTGCCAGAGCAGCCCCAGACCGACCACCACGGGAATCAACCAAAGGGCGATGATCCGCCACCGCTTGTTCATGGCTGCATCAGAGAGTTTACACAACGTAAACGGCTGGTCACCGTGACTGCGGTGGCGCCCATGAATTGGCAACACTTCATTTTCTTCATGCTCGTCCATGGCAATCGCCATGGCGTCCGGTAGTTGTCCTATAGACGACGCAACGCCACAATGGGATCAAGCCGGGCAGCGCGGCGGGCCGGAACCACACCGAAGAAGACCCCGATTCCTCCGGAAAGGCCCACGGTCAACAAGACTGTTCCGGGTCCTACGAAGGCGGGCAAGGGGGTAAAGGCTGCCGCCAAGGCAACAGCGCTCAGGCCAAGACCGCTGCCGATGATTCCCCCCATGCTGGCCAACACGGCGGCTTCAATCAGGAACTGGAGCAGCACGTCCTGGCGACGGGCGCCCAGTGCCTTGCGTAAACCCACCTCCGCGGTCCGCTCGCTCACGGCCACCAGCATGATGTTCATGATGCCCACACCCCCCACCAGCAGGGAAATGCCACCAATGGATCCCAGCAGAACGGTGAGTCCCCCGGTGATCGTGGTGACGATAGCTGTAGCCTCCTTCTGGGTGCGCACAATGAAGTCGTCTTCCCCGGAATTGGGAATTTTGTGACGCTGACGCAGGAGATTGGCGATTTGGAAGCTGGCGGCGTTAATTGTGTCGTCATCCCTGGCTTCCACGCTGATGACGGTCAAGGAGATGCCATAGGTGGGGTCTCGACCCGTGATGCGATTCACCATGGTGGTCAGAGGGATATAAGCCACTTCGTCCTGGTTTTCCCCAAAGAACGACCCTTTTTCTTCCATCACGCCAATCACCGTAAATCTGTTGTTGCCAATGCGGATGCGTTGGCCCAGAAGGTTGATGTTGGGAGAAAGGTTGGTTGCCAGTGCAGATCCGAGCACAACAACCGACCGATTGCCCTCCAGATCAGCATGGGTCATGAAGTGTCCTTGCTCCACATCAAACTGGCGCACCGCTAGAAACTCGGGCGTGATGCCATAGACGGGGACGTTGACGCTACGCCCACCCGCCTGGATGATCCGGGTGGCGGAAATCTGGGGCGCCACGCGCCGCACGCTGGGCACCTGGCTGGCAATGGCTTCTGCGTCCTCCAGCACCAACGTGCGCGGCCTGGCGGTGCCTCCTCGCCGTTGACGGTCATTTCCCGGCACCACAAACAGCACGTTGGTTCCGAGACTTTCCAACTGCTCACTGGCCAGCTTCTGGGTTCCCTGGCCGATGCCCACCAGGGTAATCACGGAGGCATTGCCAATGACGATGCCCAGGACGGTCAGCAAGCTACGGAGGCGACTGGCCCGTAGAGCGCTCCAGGCCATGGACCAGGTTTCTTGCCAGGGAAGAGCCATGGCGCAATTTTAGGGCAGTCCCAGGGCAAACGGAAGATCAAGCCCATGATCGACGACGCCCCTCGTCTTTAGTTACGGCAACGTGTTCGGGCATGATCCACGTCTGGCTTTCCATGCCGAGGCTTTCAGGTTGTCAGGATTCATGCACGCGGGCCGTCGTGCCGGGTCAGGTGTGGGGCCACAGGAGGGATCAGCAGTTGTGGTAGGCCCGGTACCAGGTCACAAAGTGCTTCAGCCCGTCCTGAAGCCTGGTGCCAGGTTGAAAGCCAACGGCTTGTTGCAGAGCAGAGACATCGGCATGGGTCCGATGCACGTCCCCGGCTTGCATGGGCATGAACTCTACACAGGCCTTTCGTCCTGAGACCTCCTCCAGAAGCCGGATGAACTCCAGCAGGGGGACCGGTGTTCGATTACCGACGTTGAACACGCGCCATGGGGCGGCGCCGCTAGCCGCCGTGGGCTGCACGTCCATGGGCTGAGGCCGGGGTGGCTTGGGCAACAGGCGCATCAGGCTATCCACCACGTCGTCCACATAGGTGAAGTCCCTTCCCATCCGTCCGTGGTTAAACACTTGCAACGGCTCCCCCGCCAGGATTTTGCGGGTGAAGGTCCAGTAGGCCATGTCGGGGCGGCCCCATGGGCCGTAGACCGTGAAGAAGCGCAGGCCGGTGCAAGGCAGGCCAAAAAGGTGGCTGTAGGCGTGGGCCATGAGTTCGTTGGCCCTTTTCGTGGCGCCGTAGAGGCTCACAGGGTGGTCCACGGGATCCGCCTCGGCGAAGGGCAGCTTGCGGTTGGCGCCGTAGACCGAACTGCTGCTGGCATAGATCAGGTGGGGCGTCTGCTGATGACGACACCCCTCCAGCACGTGACCAAAGGCCACCAGGTTGCTGTTGACGTAGGCGGCGGGATTGTCCAGGGAGTAGCGCACTCCGGCTTGGGCCGCCAGATGGACCACGGCGCTGAAGCGAGTCTGCGCAAAGAGCGCTGCACAATCCCCGGCCCGGGCCAGATCCATCTCCACAAACCGGAACCGGGGCCAGGGCTGCAGTTGGGCCAGGCGGTCCCGTTTCAGTTGGGGGGAGTAGTAGTCGTTGCAGTTGTCCAGGCCCACCACGGGCATGTTGGCCTGCAACAAGGCGCGGCTCAGGTGAAAGCCGATGAAACCGGCCGCTCCCGTCACCAACACCGGGTCAGGATGACGTGTGTCGTCCATAGTGATCCTCGAAACGGACAATGTCGTCTTCCCCCAGGTAGGATCCGCTCTGCACTTCGATAAGCTCCAGGGGAATGCGACCGGGGTTGCTGAGCCGGTGACGACAGCCCAGGGGGATGTAGGCACTCTGATTTTCGCTGAGCAGCAGGGTATCCCCATCCCTCTCCACACAGGCTGTGCCCTCCACCACCACCCAGTGTTCGGCACGGTGGTGATGCATCTGTAACGACAGGGAGCAACCGGGCTTCACGTGGATTTTCTTCACTTGCCAGCGCTCTCCATCCACCCCCGTGTCGTAGTACCCCCATGGTCGATGGGTGCGCTGGTTGGCTTGGGTTTCCCGCGCTCCGGCAGCCTGAAGCCGCTCCACCACCTGCTTTACCGACCGGGTCTGATCCCGTCGGGCCACCAGAACCGCGTCGTTGGTTTCCACCACCACCAGATCCTCAAGGCCCAGGCCCACTACCAGGCGGTGTTCACTACGGAGGTAGCAGTTGCGCACGTCCTCATGGAGGACACGGCCACACACGGTGTTGCCCTGCTCATCGTGATCCCCTTGCTGCCAGAGGGTGCTCCAGTTGCCCACGTCACTCCAGCCTGCCGTCATGGGGGCCACGCTGCCCAAGCGGGTGTGTTCCATCACAGCCACGTCGATGGATATGGCAGGGCAGCGGCGGAATGCCTCCGGCTCCAGGCGGAGGAAGTCCAGATCCGTGTGGGCCTGCTGGAGGGACAGGCGGACGGCGTGCAGCACATCAGGTGCGCAGCGCTCCAGTTCCTTCGCCATCACACTGGCGCGAAACAGGAAAATGCCACTATTCCAACGAAAGCCCCCATGGGTCAGAAAGGCCTGGGCCTTCTCACGGCTGGGCTTTTCCACAAAGCGGCGAACGGGATGAAGGCCAAACCCATCCGACCGGGGATCAGCTTCGATGTAGCCATAGCCGGTTTCAGGGGCTGTGGGTGTCACGCCAAAGGTCACCAGGCGACCCCCAAGAGCAGCAGGAATAGCCTGGTTAATGGTGGCACGGAAGGCAGCGGCATCGGCAATGACGTGGTCAGCGGCCAACACCAGCAGCAGGGCATCGTCCTGACCCGCTGCCATGGCCTGGAGGCTGGCGACGGCCACCGCCGGTGCCGTGTTGCGGCCCACAGGCTCCAGCAGCACGGCGGCGGGCTCCACACTAACGGCCCGCATCTGCTCGGCGGCAATGAAGCGATGGGCATTGTTGCAGACCAGCAGAGGCGGCTGCAATCCCGCCAGCCCCGCCAACCGCAGAACGGTCTGCTGGAGCATGGTGCGGTTCCCCACAAGGGACAGAAACTGCTTGGGGTAGGCGGACCGGGACAGGGGCCAGAGGCGGGTGCCAACCCCCCCGCAGAGGACCACCGGAATCACCACTGTGGGTGACGCCATCAGGATTCGGGCTGATGAGGCGAGCCTATGGCATCCGCCGGTGTGGGCTGTGCCGTGATCGGCAGCAGGCCCGTGGGCGGGCACAGCAGGATCCAACCCTCCGCAACGTGAACCTGGGGAACAATTGCCTCCACAAAGGGAACCAGCACGGATTGCCCCCCATGGCGCAGACGAATCTCCAGTAGGTCGTTCCCCCCGTGGAGCAGGTCCACCACGGTGCCCAGGGCCGGACCCGCTGGATCCAGGCGCACCTCCAGGCCCTCCAGATCCAGGAGATGAAATTCCCCTGCCGCCAGGGCTGGACGGGTGCTGCCGTCCGCCAACAACCGGTACCGCACCAGCGCTTCAGCCTGGTTCCGTGTCGCAATGCCCTTGAGCCGAATCCCGTAGAGCCCCTTGCGGGACAGGCAACGACCCCGCAGCAACTCAACCGTCCGGGGCGGCTCATCCGCCGTCTGTAACCACCGGGGACCAGGCTTCAGAAAACGCTCGGCAAAATCACTGGAGGGCAGAACGCGCAGTTCCCCCCTGAGTCCTTGCGCAGCAACCACAAGACCGACCTCAATCAGAGGAGGAGTGACACCCATGGAATTGTCACTCACCAAGGCTTGCATGAGACCAGATCTACGCCGTACACTAGAAGAAAGGCCCTGTCCCAGGGAAAAGAATGGAAAGCGGATCAAGAAAGTTGCGCCTGCCTTTACTCTTCGGCCTCGCGAGTTTGGGGATTGTGGCCGCCTTGGCGACTGGGCCGAGGCTATTGCGTCCCACCCAGGCCAGTGCCTCCGGTCTTCTCGATGCCGTCAAGAACAACCCTGGCGAGGCTGAGGCGCTGTGCCAGGAATTCAACGCCATCAACGCTACTGGCGACAGCGTCTACTCCGCCACGGGACTGGAGCAGGTGTCCTCGGGTCAGGGGCTCACCACCAGCGACGCCGAGATTCTCATCACCTACGTGGTGGGACTGTATTGCCCTGACGTGACCTGAAGGATAGTAACCCCGGTGGGATGGCGATAATACTTGAAGCATCCCATGAATGCTGCTGGGGCGCTGCGTGACGTGATCCATGAGCAGCGCCGGATGGTGTTGCCGGATGGTGTTGCCCTGCAGGCCGGTTGCTGGAAACCCCGACGCGGCGGACCCTGGCCAGCGCTACTCATGCGCCAGCCCTATGGGCGGGCACTGGCCTCCACCATGGTTTATGCTCACCCCGCCTGGTATGCCGCCCAGGGCTACCTGGTGGTTGTGCAAGACGTGCGGGGCTGTGGTGATTCCGGCGGCAAATTCCGTCTGTTTGCCAGCGAGGCCAGCGATGGGAGTTGCACCATGGCCTGGCTGCGATCACAGCCGGATTGCAATGGCCGCATTGGCTGCTACGGCTTTTCCTACCAGGGCCTCACACAATTGCTCTGGAACGGTCCGGACGTGCCGGATTGCACAGCTCCGGCCATGGCGGGTCTCAGCCTGCAACGTCACTGGTGTCGAGACGGCCAGGCGGATTGGTGGATTCTGGGATTGGCCTGGGCACTGCAGTTGGCGGCAGCAACCTGCCAACGGCGAGGGGATGGTGTGACCTATGGCCGAATCCGCAAGGCCCTTCACAGTCGAGACTTTGTTGAGGAGGGCTGGTGCCTTCTCCAGCAGGTGGACCCCGAGAGTCACCTGTTGCGCTGGTGGTCGGGCGACTGGGAATCACCCGTGGCGGATGCAGGCCTGGACGCTGTCTTGCGGCGACCCATGCTCCTGATCGGGGGTTGGTACGACCCCTATCTGCGCGGCACCATGGCGCTCTATGACCAAAGCCTGAAGGCTGGTGGTTGCCCCCGGTTGCTGGTGGGTCCCTGGACCCATGGAAACTGGCACGGTGGTCAACTGGACCAGCGACACCTGGCCTTCTTTAACCACCACTTGAAGGATGGCCCTCCTGAACAGCCCCAGGACGCTGTTCAGTTGTTTGATATGGGGTGTGGCCGCTGGTGGCGCGGTTCCCGTTGGCCCCAGCAAGCACTGGGGCGGTTTTGGCTGAGGGGTACAGGCCTCAGTGGGGTGGATCCCCACGCCGGCGTGCTGCTGTTGGAATCGGAGAAGGCCATGGCGGGGGGCCGGGATCAACTGGTGCTGGATCCATGGCGGCCTACCCCGGCGCGCGGTGGGCACCTGGACGTGCAGGCCGGACCAACGGACCGCCATGACCTGGATTGCCGCAGCGATGTGCTCACGTTTACCACCACGCCTCTACCTCGTGCCCTCACCCTCGGCGGCACAATCCAACTGCGGCTGAAGGCCGCCAGCGAGGGGCAGGGTTTCGATCTCTGCTGTGCCCTGTCCCAGGTGGGGGAGACTGCCGGCCGGCCGCGGGTGGAGCAACTCTCCATGGGAGTGGAGCGCTGGCTGGGATCCCAGGCTCAAGATCTCGTCTGGCGGCAGGTTCACTTTCAACCCCTGCTGCGAACGGTGCCGGAGGGGATGCGGCTGCGACTGTCCATTGCCTTGGCGGGCTGGCCCCTGATCGGGATCAATCCGGGGAACGGACGCGCACCCCACGCCGTAGCGGCCCACAAACGGCAAGTTGTGGTGGTGCGGTTTTGCTGGGAGGAAGCCTGCCTGCGGTTGCCGTTGCGGCAACGGGATCAGGCCGCAGCGTAGGCTCTAGCCAGCACTCTGCATTCTCCCCTGTGGTTGAACACCAAGGGCTTGTTCAAGCAGCCGAGCAGTTGGCCAACTGCCGTCAGCACGACCCCTACGCTACTCTCGGCCCCCATGCGCTCACCAGCGGTGGCCATGTGGTGCGCGCCTGGCTTCCGGATGCGGAGCGTGTGGAGTTGGTGGTTCAAGACCAGGTGCTGCCCATGGAGGCGGTCCACCATCCCTGGTTGTTTGAGCGGGAGCTACCGACAGATCCCGGCAGTACCTACCAACTGCAGTTGCTGCGGGGTGGCATTAACAGCCGCCAATACGACCCCTACGGCTTTCGCCAGGAGTGGATGGGTGAGCTGGACCGCCACCTCTTTGCCGAGGGCAACCATCACCACATCTGGACCCGCATGGGCGCCCATCGGGTGGAACAGTCCGGGGTGAGCGGTGTGCAGTTCTGTCTCTGGGCGCCCAATGCGGTGAGTGTGTCCGTCATTGGCGCCTTCAACGGCTGGGATGGGCGGATGCACCCGGCGCAGAAGCGCACCGGTGGCATCTGGGAACTCTTTATCCCCGGCCTTGGGGAAGGGGAACTTTACAAATACGAGATCCACACCCGCCATGGTCATCCCTATGCCAAGGCCGATCCCTACGGGTTTCACCATGAGGTGCGTCCGGCCACGGCCTCCATCGTGGCGGAGAACCGCTTTGCCTGGGGCGACGAGGCCTGGGTGCGGCAGCGGGATCACCGGAATCCCCTGGAGCAGCCCATTGCCATCTATGAGATGCATCTGGGCAGTTGGCTCCATGCCAACGCGGCAGAGCCCTACGTGGAACCGGACGGCACGGTGCGCACACCCGTTCCCGCCAATGACATGAAGCCGGGAACACGGCTGCTCACCTACATGGAACTGGCGGACAAGGTAATCCCCTATGTCAAGGCACGGGGCTTCACCCATATTGAACTGATGCCCATCACGGAGCATCCCTTTGAGGGCTCCTGGGGGTATCAGGTGACAGGTTGGTATGCCCCCACAAGTCGTTATGGCAAGCCCGATGAGTTCCGGGCCTTTGTGGATCGCTGTCATCAAAACGGGATTGGCGTCATTCTGGACTGGGTGCCAGGGCATTTTCCAAAAGACAATCACGGCCTGGCATACTTTGATGGTGATTTCTTGTATGAACATGCCGATCCACGCATTGGTGAGCATAAAGAATGGGGCACGCTGATTTTTAACTACAGTCGCAATGAGGTGCGCAATTTCCTTGTATCCAGTGCCCTGTTCTGGATCAGTGAATTCCATATTGACGGAATTCGTGTAGATGCGGTTGCCTCCATGCTTTACCTGGATTATCTTCGCCCGGAAGGGGAATGGTTACCCAACAAAAATGGTGGTCGCGAGAATCTGGAGGCAGTGAATTTTCTCCAACAGCTCAATGGAACTCTCTTCCACTACTTCCCCGGTGTTCTTTCGATTGCGGAAGAGTCAACAGAGTGGCCAGGTGTTACCCAGCCATCCAGTGACCAGAATCGTGATGCCTTGGGCTTTAACTTAAAATGGAATATGGGTTGGATGCATGATATGTTGGATTATTTTGCCATGGATCCATGGTTCCGACAATTTCATCAAAATTTGATCACTTTTTCCATGATGTATTATTATAGTGAAAATTTTGTGTTGGCTCTTTCTCATGATGAGGTTGTGCATGAGAAAAGTCATCTACTGCATAAGATGCCAGGGGATGATTGGCGTAAGTTTGCCAATACCCGCGCCCTACTCTCCTACATGTGGACCCACCCTGGCAAGAAAACTATTTTTATGGGCATGGAATTTGGTCAACGTGGCGAATGGAATGTCTGGGATGATCTGGAATGGGATAAGCTACAATATCCCGAGCATCAGAAACTGATGAAGATGATTGACGACATCAATGTTCTCTATCAATCAGAGCCGGCCCTCTGGGGCGAAGATTTCAACACTAATGGTTTTCAATGGATTCACTGTGACGATAATCGTAACAGTGTCATCAGCTTCATGCGGAGAGATGAGAAAAGCCGAAGCTGGCTGGTTATTATCTGTAACTTTACCCCAAATCCCCACAAGAATTATCGAATTGGTGTGCCACTAGAAGGTTGGTATGGAGAAATCTTCAACAGCGATGCAGCAATCTATGGAGGCAGTAACCTTGGCAACCTGGGGGGTCGCTTTACCGATCCCTGGCCAATGCACAGCTATGCCCACTCCCTGGATCTATGCTTGCCCCCCTTAAGCACCGTGATCTTTCGCCACAACCACCATGGTCCTGACGGTGGAGAAGGAGAAGCGGTGGCGGCTGTGGAGACAACTCCAGGGATGGATCAGGAACGATAATGCATGCAAACAGCGTGGGCCTGATCTCCTGATCTTGGGATCTTGTCCTCACCGTTTGCCCTGAACTGCTGTCCCCGAAGTTCGTTCCAGCCATGTCCCTTGTCTGTCATGCTTGACCCGATGGCCGATTCCCTTCCCCTGCTCCTGCGTGCCGCTCACGGCGAACCCGTTGAGCGCACTCCCGTCTGGATGATGCGTCAGGCGGGTCGTTACATGAAGACCTATCGGGATCTGAGGGACCGTTATCCCGGCTTTCGGGAGCGCTCTGAAAACCCTGATCTCTCCTACGAGATCTCCATGCAGCCCTTCAAGGCCTTTCGCCCTGATGGGGTGATCCTGTTTTCAGACATCCTCACGCCCCTGCCGGGGATGGGCATCGAGTTTGACATTGTTGAGCGTCATGGTCCCCTGATTCATGAGCCCATCCGCAACCAGGATCAGATTGATTCCTTGCGTCCCCTCGAGCCGGCCGCGTCCATGTCCTTTGTCGGCTCCGTATTGACGCGGCTACGTCAGGCGGTGGGTACATCCGCGGCAGTGCTGGGATTTGTAGGCGCCCCGTGGACCTTGGCAGCCTATGCCGTGGAGGGAAAAAGCAGCAAGACCTACAGTGTAATCAAGGCCATGGCCTTCCGTGAGCCGGCTCTGTTGCATCAGCTCCTGGCACATCTGGCAGACGGGATCGCCGCCTATGTGCGCTATCAGATTGATTCGGGCGCCCAAGTAGTGCAGATCTTCGACTCCTGGGCCGGTCAACTGAGCCCCCAGGATTACGATGTCTTTGCGGGTCCCTATCAGCAGCGCCTCATCCGCCAAGTGAAGCAGACCCACCCGGACACACCTCTGATTCTCTACATCTCGGGCAGTGCAGGGGTGTTGGAGCGGATGGGAGCCAGCGGCGTGGACATTGTCAGCCTGGACTGGACCGTGGACATGGCGGACGGCCTGGCCCGACTCCCCGCACACCTGGGAGTCCAGGGCAATGTGGATCCCGGTCTTCTGTATGGCAGCCCTGAAATGATTTGTGCCCGTATTGAGGATACACTCCGCAAGGCCCAGGGACGACACCACATTCTCAACCTGGGCCATGGCATTTTGCCGGGCACTCCCGAGGAGAATGCCCGCCTGTTCTTTGATGCCGGCAAGCGCTTGGGAGCAAAACCGTCTGCTTGACGCCTCCCTGCGCGGACTTGATTCCTTGTCTCATCCCAGTCGAATTCTGATCACGGGCGCCAGCGGCTGCATTGGCCAGGCGGTGACGGCATGGCTGCTGGAGCATAGCAACGCCCGGTTGTTGCTTTGGCTGCGGCAGCCCCGGAAGCTCACGGCCATTGATCGGCGGCATCCCCGCCTGGAGTTGCTGGTGGGTGATCTGCGCCAACCCCAGCGTTTCCGCCAGCAGTTGGCCCACGTGGACCGGGTCGTCCATACTGCCACGGCCTGGGGAGATCCGGACCGTGCCTGGGCAGTCAACGTGCAAGCTGTGAAGGATCTGCTTGCCTGTCTTGACCACCGGCGTCTTCAGCAAGTGCTCTATTTCTCTACCGCCAGCATTCTGGATCGTGATCTGGAGTTGCTGCCGGAGGCGGAACAGTGGGGAACAGAGTATATCCGGACCAAAGTCACTTGTCTGCGCCAGTTGATGGCTCATTCCCTCCGGGAAAAGATCGTGGCTATTTTCCCCACCCTTGTTTTTTCCGGCAGAATCGATGACGGTGGTTCGTGTCCCACCAGCTACCTCACTGCAGGCCTGAGACCACTTCTGCACTGGCTTTGGCTAGCGCGCTTCTTGCGGTTGGACGCCAGCTACCACTTCATCCATGGGACAGACGTGGCCAGCGTCTGCGGTCATCTGCTCACAACACCCCATCAGCCTGGACCACAGCATTGGGGAGGCATCCACCGCCATGTGCTGGGCCAGTGTCCCCTTACCGTCAATCGCACCATGGCCCAACTCTGCCGCTACCGCCATATGGCCTATCCTCCCGGTGTAGGGCTTCACCACTGGCTTATGCAGGCTTTAGTGTTTTTGTTCCGCATCCAGTTGAGCCCGTGGGACCGCTTTACCCTCCAGCGACGTCACTTCGTTCATCATCCCGTCACCCGACCGGAAAGCTTCGGTTTGACATCGCGCTTCCCTGATCTGGAGACAGTGTTGTCCGCAGCTGGTGTCCCTCAGCGAGGCCGCCTACCGGCTGCGGACCATGGTTTACGGTCCTGTACGTAGGCTCGGTTTAAAGGGAAAACGTCGAAATTCCTGGTTTTTCCCAGCCGCAGGAGAGGTCCGGAATCGAATCCGAGCCGGTTCTCCTTACGGATAAGACCTGAACATAGGGTGGACCTGCTCACCGCAGTGAACAAGGCGGATCGGGAACGCATACGGTTTTGTCAACGGAGCCAATTCGTAACAATCCTCAGTCCCCATGACGCCGTTGGACCTGGTGAACATGTACAATCCCTAGCAGTGAGCGAAGCTACGCCATGTCTCGTTTTCTGGGAATCTGCCTTGCTGCCGTCCTGAGCCTTGCCGGCCTTTTGGGATGGGGATCCCCAGCCACCGCAGCCACCGTTGAGGTGAAAATGGGAACCGATAGCGGCCTTCTGGCCTTTGAGCCCAACACGGTTTCCATCAGTGCCGGCGACACGGTCAGGTTCGTGAACAACAAGCTGGGCCCCCACAATGCCGTGGTGGAGGGTCATGACGAACTGAGCCATGCCGACCTTGCCTTTGCTCCTGGAGAGAGTTGGGAGCAAACCTTTGCCGAACCTGGCACCTACAGCTACTACTGCGAGCCCCATCGCGGCGCGGGAATGGTGGGAACCATCACCGTTGAGTAATACGGACCGGGCCGTTTCCCGGAGAGCCTTCCGGTAGCGAAGCCTTGACCACTGGACTGTTCCGGAAAGCCCGATCACGGGAGCCAACTTCAAACCATGGTTCACGTTCCGGTTGACCGCAGTGGTTGGTACGGTCTCCCGGCTGGTGTGGATCCAAGGCGCTTTTTAGGTTGCCGGGTAGATGTTGATCCATGGAGACGCCATGCAGCCCAAACCTGAAACGTTTACCCTCAAGGCATGGGAGGCCGTTACCTGTGCCCACGCGTTGGCGCGGGCCCGCAAGTCCCTGACCCTGGAGAGCGAACATCTGCTCAAAGCCCTGCTGGACCAGAAAGATCTGGCCGTGCGGATTCTGGAAACAGCCGGCTTGGATGTGGCTGCTCTGGATAACAGCCTGGAGCAATTCCTTGCCAAACAGCCCAGGCTCAGCGCTCCTCCGGACACCGTTTCCCTGAGCTCCAACCTGGACCAATTGTTGGATCGTGCAGAGAAGGAGCGGCAAAACTGGAAAGATCACTTCATTGCCATCGAGCATCTACTGCTGGCCTTGTGTGAGGACAACCGCTGTGGCAGACCCCTACTGCAAGACCTTGGCGGGCGTCGTCAAACCGTCAAAGACGCCGTTCAGTCCATCCGCGGCAACCAGCAGGTCACCAGCCAAACCCCGGAGGCCACCTATGAGGCATTGGAGAACTATGGCTGTGACCTGACCGAAGCAGCCCGTCAGGGGAAGCTTGACCCCGTGATTGGCCGGGATGAAGAGATTCGCCGCACCATCCAGATCCTCTCGCGCCGCACAAAGAACAACCCCGTATTGATCGGTGAGCCCGGTGTCGGTAAGACCGCCATTGTTGAAGCACTGGCCCAGCGCATTGTCAACGGTGACGTGCCGACGGCGCTGCAGAACCGACGCCTCGTTGCCCTTGACATGGGTGCGCTGATCGCCGGCGCCAAGTACCGCGGTGAGTTCGAGGAACGCCTCAAGGCAGTGCTGAAGGAGGTCACGGCGGGGAAAGATCGGATTGTGTTGTTCATTGACGAGGTCCACACCGTGGTGGGGGCCGGAGCTGCCGGCGGGTCCATGGATGCCAGCAACCTGCTCAAGCCCATGCTGGCCCGCGGGGAGTTGCGCTGTATTGGCGCCACCACCCTCGACGAACACCGCCGCTACATTGAAAAAGATGCCGCCCTTGAGCGCCGATTCCAGCAGGTTTTGGTATCCCAGCCCACGGTGGAAGACAGCGTTTCCATTCTGCGCGGCCTCAAGGAGCGCTATGAGGTTCACCACGGCGTGCGTATTGCCGATAACGCCCTTGTGGCCGCAGCGGTGCTCAGCAGTCGCTATATCAACGACCGCTTCTTGCCGGATAAAGCCATTGACCTGGTGGACGAAGCTGCCGCCCGCTTGAAAACGGAAATCACCTCCAAGCCCGAGGAGATTGATGAAATCGACCGCAAGATCCTGCAGCTGGAAATGGAGAAACTTTCCCTCGCCAAGGAAAACGATCCGGCCAGTCAGGAGCGACTGGCGCGCATCAACCATGATCTGGCCAATCTCATGGAGCAGCAGCGCGCTTTCATGGCCCAATGGACACAGGAGAAGAGTGCGTTGGATGATCTTCAGGCCTTGAAGGAACAGATTGAACAGGTGCAGGTCAAGCTGGAGCAGGCCAAACGCAGCTACGACCTCAACAGGGCCGCGGAGTTGGAGTATGGCACGCTGGTCCAGTTGCAACACCGTCTGCAGGAGGGGGAGCAGCGGCTCCAGAAGAACGAGAAAAGACTTCTGCGCCAAACCATCAGTGAAGAGGATGTGGCGGAGGTGGTGAGCAAGTGGACCGGTATCCCTGTGAAACGCCTTGCCCAGTCGGAACTCCGCAAGCTACTGGACCTGGAGCAGCGGCTCCATGAGCGGGTGGTGGGTCAACAGGAAGCGGTCAGCAGCGTAGCCGATGCCATCCAGCGCTCCCGCGCGGGGCTGGCGGACCCACGGCGCCCCATTGCTTCGTTCTTGTTCCTGGGTCCCACCGGCGTGGGCAAGACGGAACTGTGCAAAGCCCTGGCAGAGCAACTCTTTGACGACGAGTCCGCCACGGTGCGTCTTGATATGTCGGAGTACATGGAGCGCCATGCCGTATCTCGACTCATTGGCGCGCCTCCCGGCTATGTGGGCCATGAGGAAGGGGGGCAACTCACGGAGGCCGTGCGCCGCAAGCCCTATGCGGTGATCCTGCTGGACGAGGTGGAAAAAGCCCATGCCGAGGTGTTCAACGTGCTGCTACAAGTGCTGGATGACGGCCGCATCACGGACAGTAAAGGTCGGACGGTGAACTTCACCAACAGCGTTGTGATCCTGACCAGCAACATTGCCAGCCAGGCTATTCTGGATCTGGCCGGTGACGACAGTCGCCATGGGGAGATGGAAGCCCGCGTCAAACAAGCCTTGCAGAATCACTTTCGTCCCGAGTTTCTGAATCGCATTGACGAGACCATCATCTTCCATGCCCTCCGGAAGCAGGAGCTTCGTCGGATCGTGGAACTTCAAGTGACCCATCTCCAGCAACGGCTCCGGGAGCGTGGCTTGCACTTGACGCTCACATCAGACGCCTATGACTGGTTGGCCACGCTGGGCCATGACCCCGTCTACGGGGCCAGACCGTTACGGCGCGCTATCCAGAAACATCTGGAGACCCCCATGGCCAAAGCCGTTCTGCGGGGTGATTTCCGGGAGGGGGACACCATCGTCGTCCAGCCGGAGGAGGGCCTTCCTGGCAGCCCCCAACTGCACCTGAGCAAAGGGGACAAAATCCATGATGTAGCCACAACGGCAAGCTGAGCTACGAGGGGGCCAAGCCCCCTCCGGTGTGGAATCACGAGCTGGGCGGTGTGCGGGTGATCGTTGCCGATATGGCCTGGGCATCACCCGTTGCCGGTTGCCCTGGCAGGTGAGCGGTGTCGTCCTCCGGAGATTTGGCGGTGCTGGCAGCGATGGGGCGCAGGGAATTGGCCATGACTGCTGAACCCTCGCTGAGCTTTTGGCGCACAAGGTTGTCGATGGTCTGCCGGAGTGTGTCGTCCTTCTCCAGGCAGCGGACGGTGTTGTCACGCCCCTGACCCAGGTTGTCCCCTGCGTAGCTGTACCAGCCTCCTTTGCGCGCCACCACACCTGTTTCCTCGGCCAGATCCAACAAGCAGCCCACAGCGTTGATGCCGCGACCAAATTCAATGTCGAATTCGGCAATGCGAAAGGGTGGAGCCACCTTGTTCTTGGCCACTTTCACCTTGGCGCGGATGCCGTATTCCTTGCCGGAGCGTTTCAGGGTTTGGATACGGCGAATGTCCAGGCGCACCGAGGCATAGAATTTGAGTGCGTTGCCCCCTGTTGTGGTCTCGGGGTTGCCGTAGACCACGCCGATCTTCAGGCGCAACTGGTTCAGGAAAACGACCGTGCAGCCCGACTTGCCAATGTTGCCGGTGATCTTGCGCATGGCCTGGCTCATGAGTCTTGCCTGACTGCCCACCGACACGTCCCCCATTTCTCCCTCGATTTCGGATCGGGGTGTGAGGGCCGCGACAGAATCCACCACGACCAAGGCAACGGCGCCGGAGCGCACCAGTTGGTCCACGATCTCCAGGGCCATTTCCCCTGTGTCCGGCTGGGAAATGAGCAGGTTTTCCACGTCCACCCCCAGGGCGGCTGCATAGCCGGGATCCAAAGCGTGCTCTGCATCCACAAAGGCTGCTACACCCCCAGCCTGCTGGACTTGGGCAATGGCGTGGAGAGTCAGAGTGGTTTTGCCGGAACTTTCCGGGCCGTAGATTTCCACCACACGGCCTTTGGGGTAGCCACCTCCCAAGGCCAGATCCAGTGGCAGGGCGCCGGTGGGGAAGGTCTCCACCTTCATCCGGGAGGCATCCCCCAGACGCATGATGGACCCCTTGCCAAAGCTGCGCTCGATCTGGCTTAACACCAGCCCGAGGGCCTTATCGCGGGACTGGGCATCAGCGGAGGGATTGGAGTGAACAGCCATGGTGGAAGAGATGGGTCTTGTCGGGATCATTCCCGCTTTTTCCAGGGTTGTCACACCCGGAGGAAGAAGTACGTTTGAACCATAACAGCACAGGTTCAGGTGGGCCAGGTATGGAACGGGGCACAAAAGGTGGCGTGATCCAGCCAACGGGCAGGTGGATGAAGCTGCTGCCGATCAGCATGACGCAAGTAGCCCCAGGCTGCTAAGTAACAACCAACGCCTCCGAGTTGGTGATCCGCCGTCACCTGTTCAAGGGTGGGGAGTCGGTCTTCCACAAACCAGACGGGTTGCCGCTGCTCCAGCAGGCGCCGCAATACACGGATCTTGGGGCCATCCTCCCGACCGTAGACAGCCGTGGGCTGGAGACCACCCTGCTCTAGCAAGGCGGTCGCGAATTCCTGCCCCTTGGTGGTGATCACAACCCAGTCCACCCCCCCATGACGACAGCGGCGCAGACGCTCTACCACGCCGGGATAGGGGCGGTGCCGGGCTAGCCATCCCCGGGGATCGCTCAAGAGACAATCACTGCGGTGGCGCTCCAAAGCATCCTGCAACACCGCCGAGGATTGCCCCAACTTCCTCTGCCACTGCCGTAACGCTGCATGATAATCCTGGAGAAACGTCTCCTCGGCGGCGCCGTGGGCCAAGGCCCAGGCCACCACCACCATCTCCCAGCCCGTGTGTACCCAGGGACGAATGCGCCGAAACGCCGGGGGAATCTCCCCGTTGGAGCTAATCCATGGGGCGCCGAAGCCCTGGGCCACATGGAGGCTGCTTGTCCAGTATTCCTCCATGCCGTCCACGAGGACCCCGTCCAGATCCAGGGCAAGAATGGCGGGACGGCGCATCGGGAGCCTCTACGGATCACAGTCTACCCTCAGGCCAGCACCTCCAGGCGGGAGAGAAAGAAGAGCACCCAGACGGCAAACAGAATCAGAGCCATGGAGAAAGGGGTAGGTATTTGTACACAATCTACGAAACTTCACATTGGTTTGGCAAGCCCTGGCCACTTTTTCCTTCACACACTTAAAAAGCGGTTGATCACGCTCTGGGAGAGCCCCGCTGTGGGACCACTGGCCACAATCCCGCCCTTTTGCATGGCGTAGTAGGTGTGGGCCTGGCGGACAAAGTGGAGGTGTTGCTCCACCAGCAGCACACTGACACCTGTTTGGGCCATGATGCGGCACACGGCCTTTTCAATATCGGCTACCACATTGGGCTGGATACCTTCGGTGGGCTCGTCGAGGAGCAGCAGTCGTGGTTTGCCCTGAAGTGCGCGGGCCATGGCCAGTTGCTGTTGCTGGCCACCGCTCAAGTCTCCACCGCGCCGCTCCAACATGGTGTTCAGCACCGGGAACAGGTCGAACACCTGGGGATCCAGACGATCATGGCGGGCCAAACCACCGGGGCGGGCCTCCAGGCCCAGGCGCAGGTTGTCTCGCACCGTCAGTTGGGGAATGATGTCCCGGCCCTGGGGCACGTAGCCGATCCCCGCCCTGGCCCGCTGGTGCGGGGGCAGGGCCAGCAGATCCCGTCCTGCCAGATGGATCCGGCCTCGCTGGGGACGGATCAACCCCATCACGGTTTTGAGCAAGGTGGTTTTGCCCACACCGTTGCGGCCGATGAGGCACACCATCTGCCCCCCATGCACTTGCAGGTCCACATCCCGCAAGATGCGGCTTTCCCCATAGCACGTGGTGAGACCAGAGATCCGCAGCAGGGGCTCCGGGGTGTTCCGGTTATGGAACTCCGTTGGGGAAGAGACGGTCATGACGTCAGCTTGGTGGCGGGGCGGCAGCACCTGACGGCTGCTCCAGCGCCTGAAGCAACAGCAACTCCAAACGCTTCAGCCGTTGCTCCATGCGCTCCAGTCGCATCTGTAGCCGCTGCTCCATGGCGGCCATGGCCCCGCCACTGCCAGGCTTGCCGCCATGGGACCCTGAAGGTTGCCCCGGCGGCCACTGTCCTGTTTCTACCGTTTGCTGCACCAGCTTCCAGGTGAACCGTCCGCTGCCTTTTGGAGGCGCTCCCAGCCGCGCCTCCAGGAAGGCTCGTGCCGGGGCCAAGGTATGGAAACGCTTTTTGAGTTGGTTCAGGTTGCATTCTTCCCTGGGTAGCAAACCGGCGGCAGCCAGGGCGGCGATGGACGGCCTTACCTTGCGGTCGATCAACGCTGCTGACGGTCTGTGATGCTGCACAGGGTCTGCAACGCGATGCAGCGCTGCGTTCTGCTCCCCTATGGTGCGGAAAAGTTGGGCATCGGTGCGGGCCATGCGCGCTATCAACTCTTCAAACCGCCTGCTTAAGTCGCTCATTGTCCTGGCCCGCCGCCACGAAGCAACTGCCGTATTTGTTTCAAAAGTCGGGTGACCTTGAGGATGCCCCGGACACCGCCCTCGCCGCTGGCGTCTTCCACCTGGCTCGGGAGTTGGTCAACCTCTTGTTGATCCCTTGCGAAGGCTTCCAGCGTCCGGACCGAATCCCGGGAAGCCTCGAACTCTTCGACCCTTTCTCTGCCAAGAGCAGATTGCCGATTCCGATAGCGGTACATCGTGTCCGGCAAGTCTTGACGTTTGTCTCCGAGTGCCCGTGAACGACGTTGCAGTTGTGCCCGTGAACGGACCGGGAATTCGTGGCTGCAACGCATCGCCTGGTAACGACCCTCAAGCTGCCGGCGGTTCAGGGGAGAGGGATCAGCAGGACAATTGCCGGTTGGATGCCTGTTGGTGGAGGGCAGGGCTTCGATCACGTTGCGTTCGGCATTTCTCGATGCTAACGCATCAAAAAGGGCTTCTATCCTAGAAAGTGCCCCAGCTATCCCCTTCAAACTGACAGGTTGTTGATCGGGGATGTTGCGGGCGATACGCTGGTTGCGCCTGTACGCACCCTATGAAATCACTGCTCTGCGGCGCCTGACCAGACAAGCGTCAAGACCGGTGAGGACCTTCTCGACAGGCTGTTTCATGAACGGCGTTTCGTGGATCTCTACGCAGTGGTGCGTGGGTGCCTTATCACCTCGGAGCGGGACGATTCCATCAAGTCCATGGAGATCTTCTACGGATTCAAGTGTGAGGGTGGGTTGTTGACGGCCTTGGACTGGCTTGCGGCGGTGGGATCCTGGCGTGATGGTCGGGTTGGCGGCATGACGGTATAGGTGCGGTGGAATTTTTCGGTGAGGTTAAGCCAGTAGGAGCGTCCGTCCTGTTCCCGGCGTCGCGTAATGAAACCCTGGGCCAGGAGTTCCTTGATGTGTTCATAGGCTCCCGAACCACGCACGTCTACCAGCACGGCTTGGCGGATGGGTTGCTTGAGGGCAATGGTGGCCAGGGTGCGCAGGGTGGCGGCACCCAGATTGAGGGGCACCAGCGTGTGGACCAACTCCGCCAGGTCTGCACGCAGTTGCAAGCTGTACCCGTCACCGTCCTGGCGGAGTTCCAGGGCGGTCTCCCGGTGGGCGTAGTCCGCCATCAAGATCATCAACGCTGTGGAGGCCTCCGCGGATGAGCAGCCTGCCAACTGGGCCAACTCCTTGAGCGTCACGGCGCGGCCCTTCAAATAGAGAACAGCCTCCAGCCGGGCGGGGAGGGACAGCCCTGCAGCAGTTGCCCCTGCACCGGAACCCTCGGCCTTAGCCGAGGAAGAGTTGATAGGCTTGGTTACCGGTTTCATCCCAATAGCGATACCCCAAGGTTTGCAGGAAAGCTTGCCATTCCTGCCGCTCTGTTTCAGGCACCTGCGCGGCCACCACAATACGTCCATGATCCGAGCCCTGGTTACGGTAGTGGAACATGCTCAGATTCCAGTTGGGTCGCATGTGGGAGACAAAGTGCATCAGGGCTCCAGGCCGCTCGGGAAATTCAAAGCGATAGAGCAACTCGCCGCTGGCTGCCGGGCAGCGGCCACCGACCATGTGGCGGATGTGAACTTTCGAGAGTTCGTCGTCGCTGAGGTTAACGGTGGCAAAGTCGCCCTCCTGCAACTTCTGCACCAGTGTATCGGTATCGTCGCGGCCGTTTACCTCCACACCAATGAAGATGTGGGCCTGCTGTGGGTCAGCCATGCGATAGCTGAACTCCGTCAGGTTATGGTTGCCCAGCACGGCGCAGAACCGCAGCAAGCTGCCGGGGCGCTCCGGAATGGTAACCGCCAGCAGGGCTTCCCGCTCGGCCCCCAACTCCGCCCGCTCCGCTACAAAACGCAACCGATCAAAGTTCATGTTGGCGCCACAGGCCACGGCCACCAACTGCTGATTCCGCCGGCCACGGTTGACCACGTCCTGCTTGAGCCCGGCAATGGCAAGGGCGCCGGAAGGCTCCAGCACGGAGCGGGTGTCTTCAAAGACGTCCTTGATTGCTGCACAGATGGCGTCCGTGTCCACCAGCACCATGTGGTCCACATACTGGCGGCAGAGACGGAAGGTTTCCTCCCCCACCTGCCGCACCGCCACGCCATCGGCAAAGATGCCCACCTGGTCAAGGCATACCCGCCGTCCAGCCGCCAGGGAACGGGTCATGCTGTCCGAATCAACCGGCTCCACGCCAATGATCTCCACATGGGGCCACAGGGCTTTGACGTAGGCGGCAATGCCGCTGATCAATCCCCCTCCCCCCACAGCCACATAGATGGCCGCTGGCGGCTCCGCCATCTGGCGCAGGATTTCCATGCCGATGGTGCCCTGGCCAGCAATCACCTCCGGATCATCAAAAGCATGAATAAAGCAAAGCCCCTGCTCCTCCACCAGCTTTTGCGCATGGCTGCACGCATCGTCAAAGGAGTTGCCATGGAGCACCACCTCAGCCCCCAGGCGGCTCACGCTGCGTACCTTGACAGCAGGGGTGATGCCAGGCATCACAATCACGGCGCGGCAACCACGGCGCTGGGCCGCCAAGGCCACACCTTGGGCATGATTCCCGGCGCTGGCCGTCACCACGCCCCGATCGAGTTCTTCTGCTGACAGCAGCCGGATGCGATTGTAGGCCCCCCGCAACTTGAAGGAAAACACCGACTGCAAGTCTTCCCGCTTGAGCCAGACCTGGTTGTCCAGGGCACGGCTCAGGTTTTTGGCCACCTCCAGGGGGCTTTCGATGGCCACGTCGTAAACCTGGGCCCGCAGGATACGTTCCAGGTAGCTGTTGTTCTGTGCTGGGGGGTCGGTGGAATCCATGTCGTCTCGAATCTATTGATTCCCTAGGTGACGCTCGGTAACTCACACTTCACCTCTACGGGGAAGGGCCGGGCTTTCCAGATGTGTTCACAATATTCCCGAACGGAGCGGTCCGAGGAAAAGAAACCGTTGCGCGCACAGTTGAGCAAGGACATACGATTCCAGCGGGGACGATCAAGCCAAGCTTGGCTCACGTCTTCTTGGGCGCGTAGGTAGTCTTCAAAGTCGGCAAAGACAAAGAAGGGATCGCAATGGGTCAAGTTGTGGATCAGTGGCTGGAACATTTCTCTGTCACCATTGCTGAAATGCCCCTGCGTCACCAGGTTCACCACCTGTTGCAGCAAGGGCTGGCGGGCCAGGACTTCCCCGGGGCGGTAACCGTCTTGGTGAAGCTTCCGGAGTTCTGTTGCTGTATAGCCAAAGAGGAAGAAATTCTCCTTGCCCACTCGATCACGAATCTCCAGATTGGCTCCATCAAGAGTACCAACGGTGAGGGAGCCGTTTAAGGCGAATTTCATATTACCAGTGCCAGAAGCCTCTTTTCCCGCTGTGGAAATTTGCTCAGAAAGATCTGACGCCGGATAGATACACTGCCCTGTGGTTACATTATAATCCGGTAAAAATAACACTCGCAGACGACCATCCATATCCGGATCGGAATTAATGGTGTCTGCAATGCCGTTAAGGAAGCGGATGATCAGCTTGGCCATGTAATAGCCTGGTGCTGCCTTGCCACCGAATAAGACGGTACGGGGTGGCATATGGTCTGCACAGCCCTCTTTAATCCGCACATATTGGGCCGCCACTTGCAGAGCGTTGAGGTGTTGCCGTTTATATTCATGAATCCGTTTGACTTGAACATCAAAAAGGGAAGTTGGATCCACCAGAATACCAGTACGGCGGTGAATAATGTTAGAGAGATTTCGCTTGGCGGCCAGGTGGGTTTGCTCCCAGCGCTCCAGGAAGTTCTTATCATCCTGAAATGCCTCCAGTTTGCTCAACTGGTCCAAGTCTTGAATCCACCCCTCACCAATCACCTCGTTGAGCAGTGCTCTCAGCTTGGGATTGGCCAAGGCAAGCCAGCGTCTGGGAGTAACACCATTGGTGACGTTGGTGAATTTTTCCGGCCAGAGGGCTGAAAATTCCGGCATCAGATTTGTTTTCACCAACTCGCTGTGCAATGCCGCTACACCGTTGACATGGTGGGAACCAATGGTGGCCAAGTGGGCCATGCGTACTGCCTTTTCTCCGTCTTCATCAATAATGGAGAGTGTTCTCAGAATCTGATTGTTCCCTGGATAGCGCAAACGCACCTGCTGGAGAAAGCGCCGGTTGATTTCATAGATAATTTCCAGATGCCGTGGCAAAAGAGAGGCAAATAGCGGCAGATTCCACTTCTCCAGCGCTTCAGGGAGCAGGGTGTGATTGGTGTAGGCCAGACAGCGACTGGTGATGCTCCAAGCGGCATCCCATGTGAGATATTTCTCATCAATCAGCAGCCGCATGAGCTCCGCCACGGCAATGGCGGGATGGGTGTCATTCATCTGAATGGCCCAGTGCTGAGGAAATTCCTCCAGGGGGATCTGCCGCTTTTCAAAGGATCGCAACATGTCCTGAAGTGAACAGCTCACAAAGAAGTGCTGCTGCTTGAGGCGCAGGCGACGACCCTCGTCGGTGCCATCGTTGGGATAGAGCACCTTGGAGAGGGTTTCGGATCCCACCTTTTCCTCTACGGCGCCATAGTAATCGCCGATGTTAAAGGCATAGAAATCAAAACTTTCGGTGGCATCGGCGCGCCAAAGACGAAGGCGGTTGCAGGTGTTCACCTGGTAACCCAGAACCGGCACATCGTGGGGGATGCCAATGGCGTGCTCTACCGGCACCCAGCGGGAATGATAGTGGCCCTTTGCGTCGGTATAGCTTTCGGTATGACCGCCAAAGCCCACCACACAGGCCTCGTCGGGCTGGGGCAGTTCCCAGGGCCATCCGGCCTTCAGCCACTTGTCCGTAATTTCCACCTGCCAGCCGTCACGGATCAACTGGTCAAAGATGCCGAACTCGTAGCGGATGCCGTAACCCACGGCCGGCACCTGCAAGCTGGCCAGGGACTCCATGTAACAGGCAGCCAGTCGCCCCAGACCACCGTTGCCCAGTCCCGGTTCTTCCTCCACCTCCAGAACCGTATCCAGGCTCCGGACGCCAAACTGCCGTAAGGCCAGAGTTGCAGCTTCTTCAATCCCCAGCATGACCAGGTTGTTGCCCAACTGAGGACCGATGAGGAACTCCGCCGAGAGGTAAGCCACGGTCTTGCGCGGTGTTTCTCGCAGAGCCTGCTTCCCCACCAGGTAGCGCATCATCAGCCGATCCCGCACCGCATAGCTCAGGGCCATGTAGAGGTCGTGCTTGGTGGCGCTTGGAGCCAGCTTCCCGAGCGTGAAAAACAGGTGCTCGGTCATGCCGTCGAACAACTCGCCGGCTTTGAGGCCACTGCGCTCCGGATCCGCGTAGCAACCAGGTGTCGGGAGACGAAACTCTGCAGGAGTGGGATTGGTCATCTCGGAGAGGACAGGGAACAGGCAGCAGCACCTGCCTCGGAAATTTGATGCTAGCGAGGACAACCCAAGTAGTTGTTAAGCTCTCTTGAAAGCTTTTGACGTGCTGCGGACGGATGCCGTTGTCACCCGCTGAGGATAGGTCTAGAGTTTAGTGTTATTAAGCCATATCAGCCGACCTTCTTCATCCGTGCCCACAATGATGCTCATATCCCAGCCCCTGTCCTGGGCACTGCCACTGCACCCGCTGGTGGTGAGCGCCCACGACAAGGAGTCGGCCGAAACTCTTCTGGGTGCCGCCGAATTTGTGGTGATTTTTCTGGCGGCCCGTCTTCTTGCAGAGGTTCTTGTCCGTCTCAGCCTGCCCACGTTGATTGGCGAACTGGTGGCGGGCGTCATCATTGGAGCCTCGGGTCTCCACCTGGTGCTTCCACCGGAAATCCAGACCAATATCAGCACCAACCTGCTGCATCTGGTGAGTGGTCTTTCTTCGGTCCCCAAGGAGATGGTGGACGAGATCTACGCGGAAACCTCTGTCAAGCTGGCCAGCTTTTCACAGGTTGGTCTTTATGCTCTCCTGTTTCTCACAGGCCTGGAAAGCGACTTGAAGCAACTGCTCAAGGTGGGGGTTCGGGCCTTGAGCGTCGCCACCGTCGGTGTGGTTCTGCCGTTTGCAGGAGGGACCCTGGGGCTGATCTATCTCTTTGGCGTTGACGTGATTCCAGCCATCTTTGCCGGTGCAGCCATGACTGCCACCAGCATCGGCATCACCGCCAAGGTGTTTGGCGAACTCAAGTACTTGAAAACCAGCGAAGGGCAGACGGTGATTGGCGCCGCAGTCCTGGACGACATTATGGGCATCGTGATCCTGGCGGTGGTGGCCAAGTTGGCGACGGGTGGTTCTCTGGCCGCCGCTCCCATCGTCAAACTGCTGGCGGCGGCGGTGGTGTTTGTGGTCGTCTCCCTTTTCCTGAGCCGCACTGCCGCCCCCTGGTTTGACCGACTGGTGGATGCCCTGGAGGCTCCGGGAGAAAAAATCGTCTGCGGCTTTATCGTGCTGGCTCTAGGCTGCTTTGTTGCCACAGCCATTGGTCTGGAAGCGGTGCTTGGCGCATTTGCAGCAGGCTTGGTGTTGAGCAATTCCAAACACGTCCATGAACTCACAGCACTGACCGAGCCCATCGTGGCCCTCTTTGCCACCCTTTTCTTCGTGATGATCGGCACCGGTTTCGATTTTTCAGTGATCAATCCCCTGAATCCCGACAACCGGGGTGGCCTCGTGATGGCCGGCTTCCTGCTCGTTGTGGCCATCCTGGGCAAGGTGGCCACAGGCTGGGCTTACTGGGACAAGGAGAAAACCAACCGCCTGGCCGTGGGTCTGGGCATGATGCCGCGGGGAGAAGTGGGTCTGGTGTTCCTGGCCCTGGGGGGCAGCACCCATGTTCTCAGTAACAATCTGGAAGCGGCAATTCTCCTGATGGTGATTGGCACCACCTTCCTGGCTCCCCTGCTTCTGCGCCTGGTGCTTCCCGGCACGGGCGGCGACGATCCTGAACTGGTGAGCGCTGCTTCGTCCTGAGATCCTGCTTCGTCCCCTTTCCCGCTGCACGCCATGACCGTCATTCGTTCAAAGCCTTCAGTGATCTTGCCGGAATCCCTGGCGGACGGTGGGGCAACAGCAGGGAACATCAGCGTCACCAGCGACCATTGCCGGTTTCGGGGGCATTCCATCCACTGCCTGCGGGCAATTCCTGAGGACCAGGGGGCAATGAGGGCCAGCCAGAGGCGACCGGCCCTTGTGCTCGTTCACGGCTTTGGCGCCAGCACTCGGCATTGGCGCCACAACGTTCCCTGCATCGCTCAACAGTACGAGGTCCATGCCTTTGATCTGCTGGGCTTCGGCCGTAGCGCCAAGCCCACGGACCTGGCGCTGGACACCGGCGTCTGGTGCGATCAACTCCTGGCCTACGTCGGAGAGCGGGTGGAACGACCTGCGGTGTTCGTGGGCAACTCCCTTGGGGGATACGTGGCCCTTCGGGCAGCGGCGACTCAACCCGACTCCAGTGCTGGCGTGGCTCTGCTCAATCCCATGGGACGGTTTCGCCGTGAGCAACAAGGGATGCAGGAGCCAGGGGTCTTCTCCTGGGCGACCAACGGCCTGATGGCCATGGGGGGCGCCCTTCTCAAAACACGAGTCTTTCAGAGACTGCTGTTCGAGAATCTGCGGCGACCCGGCAGCATCCGTCGCCAACTGCGGAAGGTGTATGTGGATCCAACCAACGTGGACGAGGCTCTGGTGGATTCCATTCGACGTCCTGCCCTCGATCCAGGTGCTTTTGCCGTGTTTTCCAACGTCCTCAACATGCCCGCCCATGCGCCGGTGGACGAGTGGTTTTCCCGATTGCGCGCCCCGCTGCTGTTCTGCTGGGGACGCCATGATCCCTGGATCAACCCCGTTCCGCGGCTGGCGCTGTTTCGGCAAGCAGCGCCGGACGCCAGGGAAGTGATTCTGGAGGCTGGCCACTGCCCCCACGACGAGCAACCGGAGCGCTTCAACTCGATCCTTTTGCAATGGTTGGACAGTCTTGAAGACACAGCCAAAGCCTGAAACGTCCTCACCAGTGTTCGTGCCGGGGAAGAGCCTCCTCTCCTATAGGCTGGTTTTCTGTGTGACCATGGCTTGATGGACTCCCGGATCCCCTTATCGCTGAAGCGCGTCCTGGCACTTTCCGGGTGCAGTGCTTTGCTGGTGCTGAGCAGTGCCCTTCTAGCTGGCCGCAGCGGAGCGGTTCTCATTACGGACAGCCCCAAGGAGGTGGTTGACGAGGCGTGGCAGATCATTTACCGCAACTACCTGGACTCCACAGGCGACTATGACAAGGGCAGTTGGCGCCAGTTACGCAAGGAACTTCTCTCGAAGAGCTATAGCACCAGGAACGAGGCCTACGAGGCCATTCGGGGCATGCTGCTCACGCTGGAAGATCCCTACACCCGCTTCATGGACCCTGACGAGTTCAAGGAGTTGCACATCGATACCTCCGGCGAGTTGACGGGGGTCGGAATCCAGCTCAGCTTTGACGAGGAGACCGAGCTGTTGACTGTAGTAGCGCCCATCGAGGATGGCCCCGCAGCCACGGTTGGCGTGCAGACCAACGACCGAATTGTGGGCATTGACGGCAAGGACGCCCGAGGGATGAGATCGGAAGAGGCAGTGAAACTGATCCGTGGACCCATCGGTTCTCGCGTCACCCTCACCCTTGATCGGGATGGCAAGACCTTCGACGTGGTGATCATCCGGGACCGTATCAGCATCAACCCGGTGGTGAGCCGGATCAATACAACTGCGGACGGCGCCCAGGTGGGCTACATCCGTCTCAAGCAGTTCAGCGCCAACGCGGCCACGGACATGTCCAAGGTGGTCAAGGACATGGAAGCCCAAGGTGTGGATGCCTACGTGCTGGATCTGCGTTTCAATCCCGGCGGACTTCTGGAAGCCAGCGTGGAGATTAGCGATCAGTGGCTGGACGTCGACGTTCCCATTGTGAGCATCCAGAGTGAACGCTCCAGGAGGATACGCTTCACGCGAGAGGAACCGCTCACGAGCGATCCCCTGGTGATTCTGGTCAACGAGGTCAGCGCCAGCGCCAGTGAAATTTTATCCGGCGCCATTCAGGACAACGACCGAGGACAGCTTGTGGGTGAGCAAACCTTCGGGAAGGGGCTGGTGCAATCCGTGCGTGCGCTTTCGGACGGTTCCGGCATAACAGTGACCATCTCCAAATATCTGACTCCCGACGGTCGGGACATTCACCGGGAAGGGATTGCGCCGGACGTGGAGTCCACGCTGAGCATGGAAGAACTTCGGGACCTGGGCGTGGATGGCCTGGGCACCAGCAAGGATCGCCAATACCGGGTTGCGGAAGGGGTTGTCCTGAAAGCGCTGGTTCAGGCTGGCGGGGGAGACGCTCAGGACATCTAAGGGACGGTCGGCAGACCTCGGATCGTGGCGCCGACAGGTTGCATCAGGCCGCCGCCGGAGGAGTCGTCATCATCGTCGTTGGGGAAGCCGTCGCTGACGAAAAGCAGCGCCAGGGCCATCGCACCAATCAGTAAGGAGAAGTTGGTGGCAGTGAGATCGTCCAAGAGGATCCAGGCAGTTGCCGTAGCGTAACAGGACTTTTCCCTCCGTGGAGAAAATTGGAGCTTACAAAGCTGTTTCCGCCGACTGCCGACTTGCGATGACGTCACCTGCAAACCGGACAAGAGGTGAAGAAGATTTTGCAGGGTCCAGCAGGCTTGTTCAGGGGGGGAAACGGTGATTGTTGTGGCGCCCGGACGTGTACCGGAGCCCCCCCGTTGCGGTAAGCTCCACCTCACAGGGGAACCCCCGAACAACACCAGGGCGCCCCGAAACTCGCGCTTTCCGCATGACCCGGCCTGTAGGAAGAGAGAGGAAAGCTTGACAGAGAAAGCAACTCCGGCTTAAGATGAGCAAGCCGTTCTGACTTTGCCCAGAAGCACTCATGAAACCCATGAACAAGCCGGATCCGAAGCTGGTGAAATTGGGAGAGGATCGCCCATGGTTGTTTGGCGTGGATGGAGCGAGGGGAGACACGACAGTTAATGAGAAGAAGTTTCAAAACGTAGCTTTCGTAACCAGAAAGGAGTATAATTGGTCCAGAGGTCCAGAGGTCCAGAGGTCCAGAGGTCCAGAGGTCCAGAGGTCC
>Ga0209021_1000862_pt1 | contig 34039 bp, 52 predicted proteins | sample PinacodermFT_FD_187299 | JGI IMG/M metagenome (GOLD analysis project Ga0209021, IMG submission 187299) | Host-associated microbial community of the marine sponge Aplysina aerophoba from Gulf of Piran - sponge pinacoderm, lysed by freeze-thaw... | ecosystem: Host-associated > Porifera > Sponge >... | reverse complement strand
TCTTGACGGAAACACGGATCGTTGGCCGCTTGCCAAGGTTCCTGCGATTGCGGACATCATGTCTGCAATCGATAGCGCAATTGGAAACAGTTGGCGCACAGGCGGTGGAGGCGGAGGCGGGTCCGCTGATGGAGTTGTTTCGAGTGGCCGTTACGATGTTGCGGGGCAGAATCTTGTTCTGACGATCTCGACTGGTGGCACGGTTACGATCTCGCTTGCTGGGTTGATATCCAGCATATCGAGTGGTGGTGGAGGAACTCCCGTTCGACCTGCGACGCTGTTCTTTGGAACAAGCGTTGATCGAGTTCCAGTTGCGAGCGAGTTGACCATTCCGGGAGTGTCCGGGGATGGCGAGATTCCCGCTTATGCGGGCGCGCGGCATGTTCTTGTTGCGAGGCTTGCCAGCGAGGCAGACATTGCGAGGGTTGTGCGGTCGGACGATGTTTCGAACACGAACCAAATTGGTGGATTCTCAAAAGCCGGTTCGACTGTCAATGTTGGAGGCAATGCCTTTGCGGTCTGGGTTTCAAATCAGGCCTTGACGCAATCTGCGGCAGTAACATGGAGCGCAAGCTAAATGTCAGTTACCTTGATCGACTTCCTGAACTTTCCGTTCAACGGCGGCAAAGGCATCCGGACAAATCAGTTGTCAGGCCCGTTCGTCAAGTCGATAGCGTCCGATGGCACGGCGACCCTGCAGGGTTCGGACGATACCGAGAGCACTGTTGATCTTGGTGACCTTGTTGAAGCAGGCCCTGCGAGGGAGCGCATTGTAAGGCCATGGGCGGGCGCGACTGCCACGACTGGCGTTCGCAACATGAACCTTCCGACTGACTATGCGGATTATGAGTGGGCCGAGTGGGGAGTTAGCGATCCCGACCAAAACGCAACGGACTTTGTTCGCAGGCGTTGCTCGTGGCTTGCCGCCAGGACGGATGCGGAGAATACACGCATTGCGGTTCTTGACGGCAACGAGTCAGGTTCGCGGCAGTTCCTTGCTTGGACTCCGTCAACGCGTGGCGTTGCCTGCGTAAGCCAGAGCGCGACGCCTGCCGAGAATGACTTGAGAATACAGTCATTCAGGCTTTACGACACGCAGGTCACTTCCGCCGAAACTTCGGGCGGATTGTCGCCGGATCAAGAAGCCAAGCTGGGGCGGTATCCGGACAATCCAGCGGCGACTCCGGCGGCGCATTTGGAGCCATACTCGCTTGTTGGAGACTATTCGACTGCGACTTATGTGCAGGTTGCCTTTGACTCGTTCAACATAGATCCTGGCAAGGTCATGATTGCTCCTGCTTCGCAGGGAGGCACTCGGCACGGAGTTGTCATTGGACTCCGTCCGGAAGACCTGGACAGTGTCGACTATGTCGAAGTCGGATTGAGTTTCATGATGCTCAGGGCTTCCGACAATGGCGTGATTGCGTCTGGGAATGCAGCTTCCGTAAGCAGCAACGCGGGCAACACTGTTTTGTTGGTCTCGATATCCGATCACACAGTGGTGTCCTTTGGAGCGGATGTCCCTGTTCGCATTGAGTTCGGCAACAAAATCGCGCTTCAGATCAACAACAATTCCCAGAACATCACGCAACTGGAAACCAACGATCAGGCATTGCGGGCCACATTGCTTGCTTTGCAGAATGCGTTTCCGGATCCGATCACGCCGAGTCACCAAGGCACGGCGAGGATACTCGGATTGGGACTTCCCGCCAATTCCGGGCGAACGACTTGGGAGGACATCACGGACTCCCTTGGTGGAGGCGGAAGTGGCGGCACTGACACAACCGCACGGGCCGCAGCGGGAGCGGCGCAGACTGCCGCGGACAACGCTCAAACATCCGCAACCGCAGCGGCGGGAGCGGCAGCGGGGGCGCAAACGACCGCCGACAATGCGCTTGAACGCACTGCGATATTCAGTCCACTCTCTGTTTGGGAGATGACTCAGGCAGCCAGGACACTGCAATTCGAATATCGTCCGCTCGAAGCGGTCCACACGAGCGTTAACGCCACTGTTGTCGTTGGCGGAAGCACGATCAACAATGTCAATCCGTCCGAGGGATTGTCTGCGCTGGACGATGTTGGAATCGTTCTGAATGTCCCAATCACGCAAACGCAGGCGCGCAACATATCGGGATCATCCGCTGCAAGAAGTGGGTATGTTCGGTGCCAGATCACGGCAGGTTCCGCGGACACAATAACGGGATGGATGCGCACAGAGGCGGTGTCTGGGATTACAGCTGCGGATGTGGCTCTTACTCGCAGACGCAATCCGACAACCACAATCACGCTCACGGATGCAGCGACTGTTGAATGGAACTCGAACCTCGGATTGATGGCGCGGGTTGTCCTTGGAGGCAATCGCACGCTCGGGAATCCCACGAATGTCATGACCGGCGATGTGCTGGTTGTTGAAGTGGTTCAGGACGCAACGGGCGGGCGAACATTGGGTTTTGGCAATAGTTTCATTGGCCCTGCAGTTGCACTCGAGGCAGGAGCGAACGAAGTCACGGTCTTGACTTTCCTTGCGCTCAGTCCCAATCGACTGCTTCGTGGTCCGGCAGTTCCAGGGCAATAGCAATGTCGAACTTGACTTGGTTCCATGCGATCAGCGGCTCGGAGGCAGCTGGGAGCGCGCCTGTTGACCAGCCAGGGACGCTTGTTCACGGAGCGACAAGGCGGCGCGGCGGCGGCGTTGACATTGCGGCTGTGGTTTCCGATCCGGACGGGATTGCGACAATCGATGTTGCGACAATCCGGTCCACGGACGGGCGCAATGCCGACATTGCGGGGGCATGGGTCAGGCGGGATGCAAACAGCTTAACGCATACTGACGATCGCCCGAACAATCGATGGCGCACGGCAACAATGTCCGTTACCTACACTGACGGCAATGGAGCGCAGATGGTTTTGACGGCGACTTGGGATGTCTAGCTAGATGGCTTTGGGAGACAGTGCGATCATCAATCTTGCGTATTGTGAAGGGAATCGTATGTTGTCCGGACACAAGCCTTGGGATCCGAAGGGAGGCACAATGAAGACAGGACGGGATGTCGGGATCGAAGCGGCAACGATTGCTTCTTTGGCAAACGCAACCGAGCGGGACATCAAGACAAAATCCAAGATTGCGCATGCCGCTCAGGAACTCATCAATCTCCGAAACGACATTCGGAGTTACTGTGACTCCCTTGGCAAGCAGATCGCGCTTGCTCGAGTGGATGCAGCGATACAACATCTTGCGGACGCAAGCTTCAACGCTACGGCGGCTGCCTACGCGGAAGAACAAGTTAGACGGAATACCTGAAGGGGCAAAACAATGGGACAAGAAATTGGATTGGAAGCGGCAACACTTGTTGCGCTCGAATACGCAACGGACGAGACAGAGGCGTTCAAAACAGCACTCGCTACGGCGGCGCAAGTTGTCATTGACTGGCGCGATTCAAAGACTCGCGGACGAGTGGAGAGCGAAAGACTCGCGGCAACGCTGCAAAACCTTGTCGATGCAAACGGCAACTTCATGGCGGCGTTGCACAATGAGAGATTGATTGAGCTGCGGACTAAAAAGTGAAGCTCCGAATAAAGAGCAATCGATGTGAAGGTTGGCACCAACCTGTGGTTGTTCTCGATGACGGAACATTCCGAAAGGGGGCGAAGTGGCCGACACGACAGGAAGCCTACGACGCGTTGCTGTTCTTTCACAGAGAGGGAATCTTCCCGTCCGAAGTGGAGGAATCCGACATTGAAGTGTGTTCGGAATGCGGACAACCTACCGGCTGAATCCCGATGGAGAGTACGCTCCCAGAAAGATGAAACAGGGGGAAGTCATCCCACTCCCCGACAACAGATACGCATTCCGATGTCCATGCGGAATCCGGATCGCAATTGCAACCAGAGCGCATAAACCATCGTTCGACTCCGAAGGAACAATGACTCTCAAACATTCCGTAGGAACCAAGGGTTGGATCCAAACAATCCAAGAACCCTTCATCCGAGAAGGACTTCCGTTGGAATGGTGTCACTTCATAATCTCAAACGGAATTGGAACTGTGTGCGACAACGCAAAATGTTACGGAAAGCGGTGATGTCCAACGCACCACGAAATTTGAGAATCCTTCACAAAGCACAATGGCCTCTTGGAATTGGTCCGCATTACAGAGGCACAGTCATTCAGTTCGGAGGGGATCCAAGATGCAACGACTATCGATTGTTCGCACGATCATTCCCTGTTCACGGACATCAACCGTTGATTGACGATCCAACTGGTTGGCCGAGACGCAGGACTTGGACGCAAATTGGAGGGTATGACGCGGGCTCCGGACAATCGAGAACGCAAGCCAACACTCCAATTTCCGTCACAGTCAGCGACTTGCCGGACCATGGCCCCTGGCAATTGATGATCGAGCTGCGTACGGATCACACTGGGAAGTCCCATTCGAACGCAGTGATCTGGGATCCGAACCACAATGACTGACACCCCGCTGGTCATGTGGACGGGAGCCGTTGTCGGAGCGATCTCGTTCGTTGGGACTTGCGGATTCTTGGTCTGGTTCATGCTGGATGTCAGAGAAGCGACATACGATGTGGTTGAAACAAGCCGAGACATTCGGCAGGAACAGGTTGCAATCCGAGAGGAACTGGCATTGCAGACTGCAAGCCTAACGGCTATCCGGCAAGAACAAGACCAGATCGAATCCCGACAACTTTGGATGGTCGGCGAAGTTACCAGCTCCGTGCAATCGTTGTCGATTGACATGGGGCGGATATTGGAGAGAACTGAATGACGGCGAAAGTCAAAAGCCTTGTCGAAGCACTTCACCCGCGCGCTTGCAATGTGGCGGAATTGCTAGCTTCCCGATTGGAAGACCCTGGACTGTGGAGAGGCTACCAAGCTTCGGAACGACTGCAGGGAGAGCTGCGATTCAGCGACTTGCTGGTCTACAAGCGGCAGAGCATCCCGATGGCGGTGTTGGTGTTCCGCAATCCGGAAATCGTTGACGCAACCGAGGTGGACTGGGGCAATGCGGAAGTTCGCAGCACGGATCGACAAGTCGAACGCGGCAGCACATTCAGCGCCAAGCCGGTGGAAGTCGTTGAAAAGGTGTCTCACACTTGGAGCAAGACCAAAAGTCTTCTCGAGCAAGTCAACGCTGGCTTGGAAGCTGGAATCAAAGCAGGCGCCGAAGTGGGCGCGCAGGGCGGGATACACGGGATCACCGCCAAAGTCTACGCCGAGATTTACGCCAAAATCTCGGCCGACTACGGACGCAAGTGGGGCGAGGAATCGACTGAATCTCGGACGAGCGAGCGAACAGTTACATATCAAGGTCCTGGCAAACTCGACTTCGAGTTCAGTCGCTCAATCAGCTCCCTTGTCCGGACAATCCGAACCAGCTGTGACTACACGCACTCTGTCGAACTGATTGACGAGCGGCAAGGAATCAAGCCAGACAACCGGCCTGCGATTCAAGAAATCTGCGACACTTGGAACGAGTTCAAGTCCGTGGTTCAAGGCTTCGCCCCACGCTCGAAGCATGTCACGGTGGACGACAAAACAGTTGTGGTGGACACTGGGTTCTATTCCGAGTTCATCACCAACCCAATCAGGGGCGATGCGTTTGAAGCGTTGACCAAGCCAGTCGACGCGGTGGTTGAACTTGTTGTTCCATACGAGCGAGCGACTTCATACGACTTCAAAATTCTCTAGAAAGGAAAAAACACAATGTCCAACAAAGACGAAGTGAACACCATGCCGCCGATTCCGGCGGTGAAAAGACAGTCCGCATTCCGGACTGTGTTCAGCAAGTCGCGAGTCAACATTCTGTACATTTACACCGCGGGCGGCATCGTGATCTATGCGCTCGCTCACATATTTCCGGAGCATAGCCAGGAAGTGTTTACGGCATCCATGGTCTGGCTCGCAGGCGGAATTGGCATCGCCAAGGACATGACCACGCCGGATCCCGAACCAACAGTGCCCGCGGACTTGTTGTCCCAGTCCATGGACTTGCACCAACAAACGCTTGAATTTGCGATTTCTCGCAAGAAGTAACAAGTCATTCGGATGTCGTTTCACAACGGCATCCGAGAACATCGTAGGAGGAGACGATGCTCGAAGCTTTCTTGGCAAGTCTCGAACTCATTGCGGGGCAATCCCCCCTTGGAGGATTGTTCCTCACAGTCATTGCAGGAATTGTTCTGCAAGCCACCATTCTTGTGTTTGTGTTCATCATCGCATGGAGATTGCGGGGCAAGATTGAAAAGGTTGAGTCTCGATTCAGATCCATCGAAGACAAGTTCGAAGAACACATCGAACGCGATTCCGCAGAACATGCGGATCTGGGAAACAGGTTGGACAGCCTTGCGGACAATGTTGACGGGAATGCAAAACATGTTGAGCAACGACTCGATCGGATCATCGAACTGTTTGCTTCCTCGAACCGATGACGCAAGCAGCTGAATTCCTTGGAGTTGTCATCCCGTTCATGATATTGGGCGTGTTGGCTGTGGGAGTTGCGAGTGTGGACGGCCTTGTGAAGGGGCGTTGGTTCCTGGGAGTTCTCGGAGTCATTTTCATCGCCATCGTCATTGCTGCATACGCTAAACAGGAGATTTGAGAATGCAGAAAGAGAAACGGACTTCGTACATTGCAGGGCTGAGCCTGTATCCGCTCGAGTTTGTCGGGCATCATGTGCAAGGCATTCTGGTTGCAGCAGGAATTCTGTTGGGGAACACCAGCGTCATTGTATGCGCGTCCTTGTGGGTGTTCATTTACTGCGCCTACCAAGGGTTCACTGTCATCCGGAAGAAGGACGCCGCGGGACTTGATGTTGCCGACCTTATGGTAGGCTTCGGAATTGGCATCGCCTTTGTTGGGACTGCGATTCTAGCCGGTGCGATTTAGGAGAATCAACATGCCTGATCCAAACATGGATCCCGCTGTCAGCAAGCAGATTGCAGACGCAGTCGCAGCTCACTTGTCTTCCGAGAACGACAAGGAGAAAAAACCGCGTCCGAAGTTATCCAGCATTGCCATCTATCTTGTTCCGGTCATTGTCCTCATCCTGGGTTTCTACCACGACCATGTCGGGATGATGTCCCACGCATGGGATGTCGTGACATCCTTGGCCGTGTTGTTCCTGGCAGTTGCGAGCGTTCTTGCGCTTGCGAGTTTCATTCAGATTTGGAGGGAGTCCAAGTTCTTCGACAAGCAGGGCGTTGCGAGCGAGATGCACACTGTCCAAGATCGAATTGGGACGGATGAGGAAGAACCTTCGGATGCATTGTCCATTGGAACAAAGCACGCTGGGATGTCCATAATGATTGGTCTTCTTGTGTTGTCGTATGTTCTGTTGCCATCGTGATATGTGCGATTCTTGCGTTTCTGTGCATGACGGAGATGCAAGCCACGCACACGTCTCCTTCATTCAGGGTTTCGTTCAATCGGACTTTTTTGTCTCGTCCCAGTCTGACCACTGCGAAGAAGGACACAGCTGAGTATTGGGACTCCGACTGCAAGGTCGTTCCTCCAAATCAGTTCAAGAATGTGTACAGACAATCGGCAATGCGTTATCCGTCAGGGTTGAACGCTTGCGAACTTGCCCATCAAGGGAAGGCGGAATCGGGATTCCGGACGGATGTCGTGAGTTCTGCGGGGGCGATTGGAATTGCCCAGTTTCTTCCAGGCACAGCGAACGACTTCGGCATTGATCCCAGGGATCCCGTGCAATCGATTTATGCGCAAGCGCGTTACATGTCTTGGCAGATTTCTCAATGGAGAGCCGACTATCCGGGCAGAACGAACGATGACCGGAAACGACTTGGAGCTGCGGGATACAACTGGGGAATTGGGAGTTTGTTGCGAAGTCAACGACAACATGCATGGACGATATGGTCCGAAGCGGAGGAACACATGCCTAGGGAGACGCAGGACTATGTTCGGAGGATCTTCGAATGAAGATATATGCGCTTCTCGGAATCTTGACGCTTCTCGCAGCGGGCGGGAAGTGGATTGAGCATGGCGCGGTTGCGAAGATTGAGGCGCACAGACTTGCGGAAGCTGCGAAGGTTTCCACTGCGAGCTTGCAGAATGCGATTGAGCAGGAGAGAGTTCTGAGCACTCGCCATGCATCCAGGGAGACGGAGTTGCAGGAGCTCATTGCCCAGTTGTCTCAGAAAGAGGAACCGACAGAACAATGTCCAAGGGACTGCAAAATTGTTTGGCCGCAATTGCGACAATAGGGTTGTTGTCTGCGTGTGGGAGTTCGTCTCGGGATCCGGTTGACATTGGTGTTCCCGTTGTGTGTCCTGCTCAATTGATTGAGTCCGAGATCACTCCTTTTCCGCAACGGCGTCCGGAAACATTGAGTGAGTTGCAGATTGCGTTCGAGACGAGTCGCAACTCCCATGCGGATTTGCAGGAGTTGTTGAAAGCTCGCGAGCAAGCATGGGAGTTCTGTCGGAAGACCGTGACTGGGTGACTTTCATGTCGTTGCGATGTAGATTCCGAACACGAGCCATCCTGCAAGCAGAACCCAAACGATGATGTCAATCATCGTTTGTCCTTCCCAAGTTCCTTGTTCTCAAGCAATGCGGCGCCGATTATGCACCACAGCAGGAATGGCCAGTCAAACACAAACAGGTTCGAGGACACTGCCTCTGCCACGTTCAATGCCACTTCCTCTGCGCTGCTCCCCAACCTCAACAGGCCAACCCTTGGCCAAAAGTTTGTGTGGTCCTCGAGCAGATAGATTATGGCCACGGCGGCGAGTGCGGCCACGGATGCAGACACCAACACTCGAACAACGGCCCCGAGATACCTAATGTCTTGGAGAATGTAGATTATGGCTAGGAGCATTCCCGTCTGCCATGCGCTCCCGCCGAGCATGTAGAACACTGATCCGGCGAACAGCAGTTCGGCAACGGACACGAAGCCAAGGTGGTAGTTCTCCACGAGCGGCTCGTTCGGCTTGTTGACCCACGCATGAAACTTCGGAAAGTGATGCTGCGTGATCTCGTCCAGCTTGGCCTCTTGCCTGCGGCTTTCACGCCTCCAATCGCCCCAAAAACCCATTGTCAGAACTCCTCTCTGTCTGGGCGACATGCGATTCCTTGATCTTTTGCCCAACCGGTTGGCTTGAATGAAGCGATCAACTTGTAGCATGCGTTCATGATACAGAGATTGAACTTCAATTCTTGATGTTTGGACGGATTCCCCGGCGGACTGTTGTTCAATTGTTCGGACAGTGCCGCCGCTTCCTCTCTAAGGAATATCGCGGGTCTGTAGATGTCGCATGAGTTGCAGTTGTCAATCCGCACATGTTCATGCAGACGCTTCCAAACATCCTTGAAGTACGGACGATCTCCTTTTGCCCAGAAGACGAACAGGTACTTGCGAGCGTAGTCCATCCGTTGGTCAAGGTCTTGGCGATTGGTTTCTTCATATGTCATGATGCTTCCTTGTTTGTGAATGCGGACTTGCGCAGAAAGTATGTGGTTTTGGCAGGTATTCGTTGCCGGTCGATGCAGGTTACCCCGACCATTTCCTGCAATGGCGTCTTCCAGTGTGTTGTGTGTCCCTGCTTGGTCCATGTTGAATGCACGATTTGCGGGTGAACGTCCATTGGGCCGATTGTGTCATGGAATTCCTCTTTGCTGACAAGCACCATTCTCATTGTCGCTTCCTTGGGTAGAACGGCACGGAGCGTCTGAAATAGATCCGATCAAGCGTTTCCTTGTCCGTGATCTTTCCGTTGCATCCGAACAGTCCCTGACACTTGGGGAGAAGAACGAGGCGGTCATCTCCGGTCGTGTACCAGCCGAAGTTCGATCTGCAATGCTCCAACATCTCCAATGCTCGTTGTTGCGTGACCCTCACTTCGAACTGCGTGAATTCCGCCCAGACAACGCAGTGTCTGCCAATCATGTCCTTGCGGAGTTGCTTCTTGAATTCGAGCATTGTCATGAAGTCCCTGGCTTTGTAGCTCTCGTTGTTTCGTGTTGGGGAAGCGGAGTCGTATTCTTTTTCCGCCAATTTCTTCATTCGCATTGTGTGTCGTTCATCTTGATTCCTTCTTTTTGGCTGCTTGTCGGAGTTCGACTGCACGCTTCCTGTATCGTCTAGACAATTCGTAACATTCTTCCGCTTTGTCCATCTTGCTGTAGCAGAATGTCACGCGACAAACTGTCTCGATGCACCAACCGCAGTTTTGGTAGTGGTTGGCGATGTAATCTGCATCGTCCGCAAGTTGCAGCACATGACAGGTTGGCTTGGGCTTGACAGGCTTTGGCTTGGAGAATGTGAACATTGTTTGATTCCTCACAGCAACTTGTTCCAAATGTCCGTTTTCAGGATTGAGATTGTGACGCTTGCATCGAGACGGGAAAGAGTGGCCAGGTCATCTATGTCCAACTTCTCGAGCATCTCTGGGGAAGCTTGTTCCATGAGCAATCGCATGTACTCGCGTTGATTGGGAGTGATCCCCGTGTCCGGATAGTGAACTTCCTTCTCGAAGTAGTAGATCAGGACATTCAGTGTTTCGGGATACAGTTTGTCTGCCATGACGAAGTCCATGAACTGTTCGAACCGGATGTCTGCAATCGTTTTGTTGCGACAGTGGTTGAGGAGTTCGCGGTATTGCTTGGGGACTTCGAGTTCCGCCACTTTGTCTCGGGGGAGCGAGTAGATGTTCATTATTTCCCTCTCGCGTATGCTGTTCGGATTTTGTTGAGATGATTGTTTGCGTTGTCGCGTTCGACTGACGCTGCATCGATTTGCATGCACAGTTCGGGATCGCCCGAATGCGTGTAGCGCAGGATGAGCGATTCCAAGCGCAGGTTGGTTTCGTTGAACCTGCCCTGTGCTTTCAGAACATCATCGAAAGTGGTCATTACACCAACTCCCCCTGTGCGTCTGTTTTGAGGATCGAGATTGCGAGGAGTGCATCGGCCATGGACAATGCCTTGATGTCCTCGATGCCCAACTGGGATGCCATTCTCGGTTGCGCCGCTGCAAGCTCCCGAAGCTCTATGTGCTGTTGGAATCCCGAAGTCTCCGCAGCCATATCTCGCCTGGCGCAAATCGACTCCCAATAAATCCTGTAATGCAGCACATGGGGCGTGACCTTGTCCTGCATTGCCAAGTCCAAGAACTGCTCGAATCTAATGTCTGCGAATTTCTTGTTCGGATGCCGGTCAAGCGCCGCACGGTATCGCTTCGGCCATGGATAGGCGGTGAACTGTTCTCGTGTTGGCTTGAGTTTCATTTTTGATTCCTTGGTTGGTTGCGTCTCGCCCGAAGGCGAGACGCTTGGAGGGTTTAGAGAGATGCGAATGCGCCCATGATCAGCTTCATGTCCACGGGATATCCCGCTGCGAGAATCCCTTCGACATGTCGTTCATCGAGATCGGGGATGCAGTCCACGATTGCGAATGCAGGTGGCGGAGACAATCCGTCCTCCTCGGACGCGGCGACTGCCTTGATGACGCTTTCGACCTTCAAATAGGAGTAGTGGATGCCGTAGCCCCACCATCCTGCATCGGTGCCGATGACGGCGGATCCGTCATACCACTCATAACGAGTCCACTCGCCCCAACGCGACGTCTCGATGTAGCCTTCTCTGTCGAGCCAATCGAAGTCGTGCGGGTCTTGGTGTTCTCCGTAGTGCATTGCTGCGTTGTTGAATCCTGCCTTCATTTTTTGCTTCCTTGTGTCTAGGCTGTCTCATTCAGCGCCGGAAACCAATCCCCGGACAGACGCCCGGGTTGCCCCGGGCGTTTCGACTTCAGATGTCAAAGCGCTTGCCGTTGAACCCTGCAGCTACGGCAAGCGCTGCCTTCATGGCGATGGGCTGTCGCTTAAGCGCAGCGATTTTGTTCTTGAGTTGAACCTTCTCGTCTTGCAAGTCGCACTTGACAGCGAGAAGCTTTTTGCTTCTGCTAGCGACATATGCTTCGTCAATGTGGGAGATAGCGTCTTCCAACCGGTCAATGCGCTTCTTGGCGGACCGTATTCTGCGTTCATTGTCTTGCGTGTTCATCTTTCCGTCCTTGGTCTGGTGTGGTTGCATGGGTTGGGTTAGCGAGGCTTGCGGGTGGTCTTTGGCTTCGGCGCTGCCTTGCGCCTGTATGACATCATTGCGGAGCGGCTGCGCGCCCGTCTTGACGATTGGCGGCGGCGGCTTTCTCGTGCGAGTTCTCTCATGCTCAGCATTCTCTGCTCCTTGGCTGTCGGTTGCGAACAATCCCCATATAGACTGTCGATTTTCAGTTGTCAACTACTTTCTGAATAAAATTGAGATTTATTTTTGGGTTAACATTGACAATGAAAATACGACTCCCTATTCTCGCAGGAATCGGGGGCGGCGAACAAATGTCCGCTCCCTCTTGTCGCACCAACCAGGAGGCAAACATGACTTCATCAATCAAGAAGCGATCGATCGAAGCGATCATATGGTCAGGAAAGGCCACGCGCTTCGACGCGTGGACAGTCTATCCCGTGATCCTAAGGGGGGATCCGATCGGATTCCTGTACATTGCGGATCATGCGGATGACGAAATGCCGTCATGGCAGTTCCATGACGCACTCAGCAATTCCGACCATCCGCATTCGGGTTCCATGTCCATGCGCAACATGTTGTGCTGGATTTACGGATACCTGTTCTTTGAGGGGAGACTTTGATGGCGTTGGAACGACCGCTCACAGAGAGAGAACAGAGGATTGTGCTGTCCGTTGCGAGGAAGCTTCTCGCCATGATGTCGCCGCTTGCATCGGCGATGTACGACGAGCCCGCGTACGATGACGGATTGACAGAGCTTGAGAACAGCATCATTCGAGCGATGCGGGAGAGGGAGTGGGAGACGCTCATTCGAGCTTGCCAAGAGGCTCAGCGGAGCTTGTTGCTCAGCAAGGAGGATGCTACAATCGGTTTGCGGTAGGCGCGATTCCTATGGGGACGGACTCCCCTAAAGTCCTGGCTGTCGGAAAGAGCCATTAGCTCGCAGATGGAACAGTCCTCCGTGGCCGCATTATGAGAGTAGTCCCACGGACGGAATAGAGAGCGGAGCGCGCTGGAAAAATTTGCCCGTAATTTGCGACTTTCCAACGAGGCCGTCCCTTATGGGCGGCCTTGTTTTTCTCGTCTCAGGATGGGACTTTCATGGGCGTTGCGGATGAGGGGGCGATAGAGAGCGCGGTAGGCGATGGCTTTCTCTTTGAACTCGTTCATTCGATGGAGAGCTTCGTCATTGGGGGTGTTCAACGGGATGATTCCGGACCATGGGCATTGCATCAATCGACTGAGGATTGATGCGGGGGATGCGGGGGATGCTGTTTCCAGGGACTTTCGGATGGCGTAGTAGATTGGGAACATTGCTCCGTGGTGTTCGAATTGGAATCGAGTGAAGTCTCGGGAGGGGATTCCGAGGCACATGGCTACGATTCCGAGTTCGGATGCTGTTGTGAATCCGACTTGCGATGCTTGTTTGAGGAGGGCGATTCCCGAGATTGTGGGTTCGTAGAGGTTTCGGATTGTGAACTGTCTTCGGAGTTCTGCTAGGTAGTCCGGGGCTGTGACGGGGTGTGGTTTGATCATCCAGTTTTCATCGAAGACGGCTCTGTTCATGTTGTCCATGTTGACGATCCAGTTGAGGTTGCCGCCGGGGAAGAACATGACTTTTCCTGCGTCTTTGATTTGGAGTTCGCCGTCTGGGAGCCATTTGTCTTGGAGTGTGTCGATGATGTTTTGTGCGGTGTTGTTTTGTCCTTTGGTGTATGTGGATGCGTGGAGGATGATTCTAGTGTTTATTTCCATGGATTGCGTTGTGAGGTTTAGGCAACCGAAGGCTTCGAAGTATGTGTATTCTGTGAAGTCGGTTGGTTGCCGGCAGTGGATTTCGTAGGAGATGTTTGGGAGTGTTTGTCTGAGGAGTTGTTCTAGTCGGGAGAGTTGTGGGAGTGCGTTGCGTCCGTCTTTTGGGAGTTGTTCGGAGCTTCGGACTTCGGCTGCGAGTTTGGTGAAGTCAGTCATTGCGTTTTTGTCTGTAGTTGAATGCGATGACAACGCGTCTTGTGTCTGTGTCTTGGGAGAGATTGGTATCAACATAATGTTCGATATATCCCGGGAAGAACACAAAACTCTTGTCCTTTGGCTTTATGCGAACTGTTCGAGAGGAGAATTGAATGCAATCGTCCGGATTGGAATAATCCACAGGCAATGTTTGTGAACCTGTTCTTGGGTCGACTAGAAACAAATCTCCGCAATGGGCAGGGCATTGCACATAGACAACCCCTGCGAGATGCGTTTCGGGATGAATATGTGGGCGATTGCTTCCTCCGAACGGATTGATGATTGCCCACATTCCTGCGAGATGTGGCTTTCCGGACATTCCTATTTGATCAAACACACTTTGAGCAAGACTGTCAGTGCATTGTCCGAATGTACTGAAGGGGTGCCCTAGGTTAGGGAGGAATGAATTGGTGGAGTGCCATGAATCCACTCGATTGCTGTTTGAACGATCGTCACTGGGTTCTGTTTTGGAGAGTTCAAATAACGATGTTCGAAGTTCTTCAAACAGTTTGTCTACATCCGGACCGCTCAATATCCCTTGAAAGACGGGGGTGACAAACCTGTTTAGGGATTCCATCTGAATCTTCATGACGGCGACAGTCCTTGAAACGATGTATCCCAGAATGTGTTGTAGAATTCGTTCCTTCTTCCCGAACTGAATTCTCTGAACGATGTGGTTCGGGAAGTGCTTACTTTCATTTTTGTGCAATCTGTGTATGGAGTGCGCCAGTACGTATAATGGTCCGCGCCTCCGCCGTCCCCGGTATCAGAGGAATCGTTAACAAGTAAGCGTGTTCTATAATGCACTGTCTCGCACGTGGTCACTTCAACTTCCCACGAAGTGTTTCGAGATACCAATCGACTCGAACTGCTCGTAACAACTCTGAATGTCCTTCGACTTGTCCGCCTAGACTGTTGAATCAATACCCTCCCAACAGCAATGCTCGTCCAACCACTCACACCAGCATCATTCCTAGTCCGAACACGCCACTCAATCGTGTTCGATGCAGTGACAGTCTGCTCAGTGCCATTGATGTTCTGAATCAATGTCCAATTCGTGCTCCCACGCAACCGCCACTGCAAGTCATACTGCAGCGATGCCGCTCCCCCCGTCACAGCAGGAGCATCCCAAGTCAGTTTGACTTTATTCAAGACGGTTGAACTGCTCGCAAGATTCCGCGGACTCGCAGCAACAACCGTCACATGGATCTCATCCCACGGTCCAGAACGACTCCCAATCTGACCACGAATCCGCCCCTGAACAGGACTCCCCGCAACTCGAATGGTAGTCGAATGAGTCACCGTGGAACCGGACAGAAAGAACCCTCTCCAAAAGAACTCCGTTGTCCCTAGCTGCCTGGTCTGCAGCTGATAACGACCAATCCCCGGAATCACGCTCCAAGTCCATCGAACACTATCCCCCTCAATCACTCCTCTGAAGTTCGGCACAATCGGAATCGGAGTGTTCAAGAACGCAACAGGAGACCATTGCACAGACAGCCCAACCGCATTCACAGCCTTCACACGAGCCTGATATGTCGCCGCTCCATCCAAGCCGTAAGTCACAACACAACTCGCAACGGACGAATAGGTAGTCCCATCCTCCCATTCCTCCCCGGACTTCCGGATCTGAAAGTCAAACCGAGAAATCTGCTGGCCACCCTCCTGAACTTCACTCTTTCCGGACAACGGAACAGTCCATTCCCAAAGGTAATCAGTCCCAGACAACAGTGTTGGCACTGGGCTCGACGAGATGTTGTCCGGAACAGTGTTCGCAACCAACGGAGGCGGAGGCGGAATCGGAGCAACGGGAGTTTCTTGAACCTGCGAAGACCATCCTCCCTCCAAAGTCTGACTCTCCGCTCGAACTCTGAACTGATACTGCTGCCCGTTCGTCAATCCCCGAATGATTGCGATCAATCCCGAGAAAACCAATTCCTGCGAAGCGGAAAACGACTCGCCCGGAGCATGCCACTGAACTCGATAATGAACAATCGTGCCTCCGTTGGCGCTCGGTTGATTCCACTGCAACTCAACCTGACTGTCCGAAGCAATCGACAACACCCCACGAACCTGATCCGGAGCGCCCGCTTGCGGACGGGAAATCAAGATCGGAGACCAATCCCCCTGGCCCTGCGCGTTGTCGCCGCGCACTCGAACCTCATACGCGCTCCCGTTATCCAATCCCGTGATCGTGTGAACATTCCGAAGCGTTTGCACATTCGTCCAAGCCGCTGTCCCTGCAAGCCTCCATTGCAGAACAAACTGCGTCAACACCGCCCCGTTGTTCAACGGACAGTGCCAAGAAACTTCCAATGTCCCATTGCCGGGAATCGCAGTCGGAATCCGAGTCTGTGCAGGACGCCTCGATGAAGGCACCAGCGTCTCCCAGCTGGTTTGTCCCACATCGTCCGGACCTTCCACATTGTTGAAGACAGGCCCGTTGTCTCGAACCGCTCTGTACAGCGCAGAGCTCCCCGTGTGCGTGTAGGAGTTGCGCGGGTAGTCGACTTCCGCGTCGTAAGCCAGCACTCCAAACCGCATCAAGTCGGATGCCGTTTGATCCAGCTCCTTGAATCGCTGGTTCCAAACGGGAGCTCGCAATCGCTGCGTTCCTGCGCTGAATCTCGCAGTCCATCCCTGCGCTCGATTGAGAGGAGGGTCCAGCGAGCCGTCTTCCGGATCAACAATCAGTGCATCCGAGTCGGATGCCCAGACATTGCCAAGAATCTTCTTTGCTTCTCGTTCAGCCATCATAATGTCCTTGAGATTGCATCCGACCATTCTCCCAAACCCAATCCGTTGCGAGCTCTCGCACGCGCTTGATAGGTCTTTCCCGTGACAACATTCCGCTGCAAGTGACAACTCGATGTCGAAGTCACCGTTGTCGCAACACTGTCCACAGTCAACTCAATCTCGAACTGCGCAATCCGCTGTCTCCCATCCTGAGGGAGAGGCCATGACCACAGAATGCTGTTCTCAATCAATTCGCTTGTTCCAGTCCCTGGCTTTCCCGGCACGGATTCCGCAGAAGGCTCCGGAGGCGGCGGCGGCTCCTCTTGCGGCGTTGCGGATCGTTCGGATGACCATGGAGACAACCCAACGCCATTCCTTGCTCTCACTCGAACCCAATGAACAGTCCCATTGGTCAAGCCTTCCACGAGGTACTCCGTCAACGGAGTGCTCGCTTGACGAGCAGTGTCGTACGACTCCGTAGCGGCACGCCATTGAACGATGAACTGAATGACCTGCGAACCGTTGTCCGGAGGAAATTGCCACCGCATTGGAATCGTTGTGTGTTCCCCGCTTACTGCAACCAAGCTGTCTATAGCGTCCGGAATCAACGCTTGAGGAGTAGCCTTCCCAGTTGCGGACCATCTCGCCCATCCCTTTGCATTCCGGACACGAACCTGAAACTCATGCTCTGCGCCATTGGTCAATCCCGTCAAGCGATAATGCGTGTTCGGAGCATCGACAGGACCTTGCCATGTGGATTGTCCGACAACCCTCCAACGAACTTGAAACCCTGTCAAGTCCGCTCCCCCGTCCAATGGACAGTTCCAATACACATCGAGAATCCCGTTGCTCGCTTCCGCGGTTGGTCTGCTCGAAACGCTCGGAGCGTTCACTCGTCCGGGAAGTCTGCCCCACTTCGTCTGTCCGACAGTTCCTGGCTTGACGGCATTCCCCGTGGACGGTCCGGATTCCGATGACGAGAAGAACAGATCCGTTCCAACCGAGCAAATGGAGTTCGCAGGGTAGTCCACATCCGCGTCCCACGCTTCCACTCCGTATGTCAGTCTCGATGCAGCCGCTCCGAACAACTCCCTGAATCGTTGGTTCCAAAATCGTCTTGTTGCACGCGCTCCCCCGGGAGCTGAGAACACCGCGGTGAACCCTTTTCTCCGATTGATTGGGACTTCCAGCGAACTGTCTTCCGGATCGACTCTGTCTCCATCTTCCGACCACAGTCCGTTCAACACCTTGACGGCTTCGTTGCCTGCCATCGTCAATACTCCTGCCAGACAGTTTTGTCGTTGTCCATTGTCGGATCCGTTGCATTCCCGAATGCAGGTCCGGAAGCCCTTGCGGAAACATAGATTTGTCCATCCGATGCCGTCACGAAGCTATGGCCTGTTTCGTCCGCTTGGTAGTTCACTCGAGCATCCCATTCGGGGATGCCTCTTTGGATTCCCTCCGTGAATGCCTGTTCGATCTGACAGAAGAACTGATTGAACAGCGTTCGTTCAGGTTCGAATCCGGATCCCGGCTGCTCGTAGTGCGGAGTCCATCCTTCCGAGATGTCCAATGAGAAATCGGACGGATCCTGCCTGTTTCCATTGAGAGCCCAAGTTCGTCCGAGAAACTTCTTGGTGTCGGAATGCGCCATCAGGTTTTCTCCGCTTCGAATGGAGATTGGTCGAACGCTTGGCCAGCTTCGTCAAATCCGAACCTGTCGCGGTCCTTGTATTGCAGAAGCACCCCCGCGTTGCGAGCGATCGCTCCTTGTTGGTCCGCAATCTCAATCAAGTCGCGTTCGTTGGTGAACACATCGATTGTCATGTCTCGATTGTCAATCAACACCGCTGTTTGGTCAAGCTCGTGAATGGATCGCAACAGGGACGCAGGTTCGCCCGCGGACAGAAGCGTCACGGCGCGGGCTTTCAGAAGTTTGCGGAATACTGTGTCTGGGATTGGAAAGACACTCTGAAATTCCGGATCGCCTTCGAACGCAACCGCGTCGAACGATTGTCCGGACTCCCCAAAACCGAAGCGTGGGTCGAGTTCGGGGTTTGTGGTGATTGGACGGCCGACTCCCAATCGCTGTCCGATTCTGTCCAAGTGGATGCCTTCCGCCAAGTCGATTGTTCGCATGTCCTGCAATCGATCAACTCCCGTCAGGATGTCATCGGTTGCAATTTCATGGAAAACTTCTATCAATGCTCTGATGCGGGGAGCTTCTTCCCATTGTCCAATCAGGAGTTCAGAACTCGATTCCAATCTAGTCAAGGATATCCCCCATGCCCAACCGCGCACTCATTATATCAGCTTCCACGAGAATTCCAACATTGGAGTTCTTCATTGACGGAATTCCGAGAGCCACTCACAGCATGGAACTCGAGAAGGCAGAGGAACCGCTGGAAGACGGCGCGGTTGTCACGGACCATGCGACTGCGCTCCCCGAACAACTCAAGCTCATTGGTTGGGTTTCCGAGATCGAGAATCCTGGCCGCCCTTCAGCTGCATGGGAGCGATTGCGACAACTCAATCGAACCAAGGAAGCGATCACTGTCCACACAGAGCTTGGAACCTATGAGGAGATGCTCCCAACCAAGATCGAAACGGATCACTCCAAAAGAGGGTTGGAATTCCGAATGGACTTGAAGCAAATCCAGCGGGTTGGAGACACGGAAGGTTCTCTCCCCGCAGGAAGCACCTCCGGCCCCGCGTCCGGACGAAGCGGATCCGTTGACCGCGGGAGAGTTGCATTCCCTCAATGACAGCGGGAAAATAAATATCATTTATTCCTAGAAAACAGTTGACAAGCCAAAACTGATACCCTATATTGGTCTCAGTTCAGGACATCTAGCTAGGAATCTCACATGACTTACGCGGCCGCCCCTCTCTCAAAGCCCAACTTCCCCTTCTATTTCCGCAAGTGGAAAAAAGTGTGGTATGTCCACACAAGCTTCAATCTCGAAGACTTCACCCCCGAAGAAATCGTTGCAATGTTTCAGCCCGGAAAGAAGGTCGAAGTCACCCTCGCAAACGGCGGAACAACCGAACGCGTCATCAAGTCCTTCCACAAGATCACCGCAAGCCGTGAAGGCGATCGGATCGCATACTTCGCAGTCGAAGAGGTCGGACGCAAGAAGCGCATCTTGGTCGTTGCGGATGTCTACGAAAAGGGAGAGACAGTGAGCGGCGTCAAGATAGACGGATTCGGACGCAGCTGGACCACCTCAATCGCAACCGCCGTCAAGCGAGATGCTGTCGGATGGGAAAGACTTGACGACACTCCCAAGAGCGTCAATGTCTGCTACGCATACGGTGTCGCAGTTTCCGGCCACAAGCCCGCTCCCAAGACCATCCCGCTCAGTGCAATTTCCTACTCCAAGGTCAAGGACGGAAAAGTTGGCGACCTGGTCGAGTCTCTCTACAAGATCACTGTTTCCGGACTGTTCTACGGAATGGCTCGCAAGATCGATGGCGCTTACAGGTTCTCAGGATTTGCATCCGGAGAAAGAACCTTCTCGACTCTCAAGGAGATCAAGGAAGCGATCGCATCCGGCACGGAAGAACACGATCCCGACTACAAGGACATGCGAGAGCAGGAAGCACAGGATCGCAACTTCTCCCGATCCCGCGGATACAACATCGTCCGGAAAGCGACTGAGAGAAGCGAACGCGCAACGCAAATCTTCCGTCAGCGTTACAAGGACCATCCCATCTACGGCAGAGCTTCCTAAAGGAACTCACAGTCCATCGGAGACTGTTCGACAGGGAATTCTGCATCGACATAGGAAACGAGATAGTGAGCATCGAACTCAACAAGGGCACGCTCTTCCCAAGAGGTGTCCTCTATCTCGCTTGGGAGCCTCTGAAACGACAGAGGCAGCTGTATCGCCATCTTGTCCGGACCATCCCAACCATACCCATTGGCGGCAATCTTTCCTTCTTCGGAATCCGTCCACATGCAGAACCTGCATGCAAGATCAACCGCCCCAATTCCCCTGCGTCCCTGCTTCGGAGACGAATAGAACTGCAAGGAAAATCTTGCGCGTCGTTGAACCCAATACTGCCTGCGCTCTCCATCGCCCAATGTTCGCCCCATGACGCGGCTTGTCGGATCGTCAATGACAAGAAGCAGTGTCGCAAACGGGTCTTGCACTTTCAACGCAGGGCCGATGTCGTATGCAGGGATGACTCTTTTGGTGTCCATCCCCGCGCCTCGTGCGACAAAAGACCGCACAAATCGTTCGTTCAAGCTTTGCGGGTCAAGACGCGTCACTTCCAACAGGTCAGTCATTAGGAGCCTCCCGTGAGAAGACAAAGAAACTTTTGCACACGATGCGGCATTCGAATGCCGCCAGGAAACACACGCGTACAGTGCAACGACTGCGAGTCAGTCCGATGCGTCACTTGCCGCGGCGAAGTTCCATACTCCGGGCGCGGGCGTCCGCGCAAGTGGTGCGACTCCTGCCTCGAGATGATGAAGCGAGACAAGTCCATACAACTGTGCCGCAAATGCGGGACCGAGATAGAGCCTCTGTATGAGGGACAAACACATCGCAGAGTGTGCGGAGAGTGCCAGATGAAGCGCATGATCCAATACCAGCGAGACTACTATGTGAATGTGACCGTTCCAACCAAGTCACACGAGAATCCGTGAATCCGCGGATTCCACCGCTCTTCGAATGGACTCCTCCAATGGAGCGGACAATCGTTGCGCAATCTCGTTCGCGTCCGTGGCCTGAGTCATGACTTCAATCTTCTCAATGGTTACGGACAACTGTCTCGATTCCTCTGTTGGCTCCCGAGACTGAGGGAGTTCAATGTTTGACGCAATGGGAAATTCGAATGTCGCAAGATCCGAAAGACTCTCCATCATGGCATCCCCCGCAAGTCCGGACCCTTGTCGGATTCCGTCCGCAAAGGTCTCGACCAAAGCCTTCCCAGATGCAGTCAACTGAGACAGAGGACCACGATCCGCATCCGAGCCAGGGAGCCAGGACATTATTTTTCCGCCCCATCCCTCGGCGGCTTCGTCCGTTGCATCGGAATTCCCTTCAAGCCCTTCCGCGAATGTCTCGGATGTTGCAGCGCCGGCCTCGCTTGCGTCTGCATCGTCCAATCCAAAGAGGCTTCGAAGAGGGCCAGGAACATACGAAATGAGTTTAGCCATCAACTTGTTCCACACTTCTCCAATCCAGTCGAACAATGTCCCAACCGGATTGTTGAATATCGCGAGAATGGTGTCCCAGTGAGCCTGAATTAAGGCTCCAATCCCTCCTTCCTCAAACCCAAACAGTCCTGCGATCCAATCGAGAATTCCCATGACAGGAACTGCGAACAGATCCATGATCTTCTTCCACGCTCCCTTGATCGCTTCCCCGATTGAACCCTCCTCAAATCCAAACAGGGCTTCGAAGAACGCAATGAGAACCTTGGCGTAGGCCGTCCATCCGACAAGCAACAAGTCGACCAAGCCCTTGGCAAGACCTTTGAACGCTCCCAAGAATCCAGTTTTGACTCCTTCCGCGTTTGTGTCGTTAGACCACAACGACTTCCAAAACTCGGTGAACTTCTTGATTGCCCCCGTGACAAGCCCTCGCATGGTCTCGCCCATCGCGGTCCCAACTCCGGACCAATCGATGTTCGAGATTGTATCGAGAACTCCCTGCCACTTTTCTCCTATCCATCCGAAGATGTCATCGATTGGAACTCCCCATTCCGCAAGCAAGTCCAAGAACCACTGCTTGGCTTTCTTGAACAGTTCATTCAATTCGTCCCAGTAGATGATTGCAGCAAGAACCGCGGTCAACAACGCCAACAACGGATTTGCGAGCATGAGTTTCCACAATGCTCCCATAAGAGCTTTGAGAGGAAACAGCGCTCCCGAGATCAATCGGAATGCAGGAGCAAGAGGTTTTGCCAATGCAGTTGCCACCCACAACGATCCCGCAATCCCTAACAGCAACGGTCCCAATGCAAGAATGCTTGCAATGAACTCCTTCGGACCTTCTCCTAGATTCTCATACCACTCAAGGACGGCCGCGCTCATGTCCAAGATTTCCTTGGCCATCGGAGCGAGCCGCTCTCCAATGTCAAACAGGATGATCTTGAAATTGCTAAGCGCTTGTTGGAGTTTGGCTTTCAGAGTTTCTTGGAGGATCTTGAACGCTTCATCGAGATCGCCGTTGGCGTTGGTAACATTGTCGATGATCTCCGCATTCTTTTCTGCGGCTTCCCCAGTGAGAGCCAGGACTCCCAACAGCGCCTGATTGTCTTCGAAGAATGCTCCGAGTGCCTCCTTGTTGCCATCGAATGCCGTGACAAGGGTCTCGAGTCCCTTTTGAAGTCCCTCCTCTTCAACAACCTTCCGGACATCCTCGATGCTCAGTCCGTACTCTTCAAGAACCTTCTTCGCTCCCTCGCTCGGTTTAATGAGCTTGTTCAGGATGCTCCGTAACGCGACTCCTCCCCTGCGTGCCTTGATCCCCTGCGTGGACATTGCAGCCATTGCGCCTGCAACTTCTCCGAACTCGACTCCCATCTCCGCTGCGAACGGAAGGACGCCCGCCATTGCAGTCGCCATTTCTTCCGGTTCGAGTTTCCCTTCTCGAATGGATGCAACCAATTGATCGCCCGCTTCCGCTGCGGACAGAGCTTCCTCTCCGTAGACGGACATTGCGGATGTCAACAGGTCCGCTATGTCCTTCTGTTCTCCCAATCCCGTTGCCGCCGCCTTGGCGGAGATCAACAGGATGTCCATCGCAGTTTCGCCTTCGAACCCTGCGGATGTAATGAAGAACAATGCGTCCGTAATGTCCGCCATGGACTCCCCAGTTGTCTTGGAGATGTCCTTTATGTCCTCTTCCCACTCATCCAGCTGTTCTTGCGAGACTCCCACCAAGCCTCGCATCTTGGCCAGGTTTTCTTCCACGGTGGCGAATGTTGCGAGTGGGGCTGCGGCGGCGGTTGTCAGCGCAGTGCCAACCTTCCCTGCTTCCGTAGCGAGAGTCGACATGTCCTGCTTGACTTGAGCGACCCTGCGCTTGATCCGATTGAGGGTAGTTAGATCGCCCTTGAAGTTGAAGATGGTTGTGAGATGATCGATTACAGCCATTTATCGAGTTCGCTTCCGTTCGCGTTCTCTGCGCTGTCTGTCCTGCAATCGTCGGTGATTCTCTTGTCGCACAATGAGAATCTCATTCAGATCACAAACATCGGACACATCCAACAATGGAGTTCCATCGAGCTGTCTGGTTCGAAGCTCTGCAAGAGTGCACAGTCCCTCCCCTATGGGAGCGGCGAAGAAGGGACTTATCCCTCTTGTTCGTTCGAGATCTCCTTGGCGCGCTCCGCCAAAATTCCTAAAACTGCGTCCAAGGAGCCGTGAAAATTTACGAGGAACGCCCGAAACAGCAGCTCGTAAATCTCATGAACCTTCAAGTCTCGGAAGGCGCTCCCCCTGTCCCTCCCAACCGGCAATGCATTCTGCATGCCGGGATGCTTGTATTTCACATGCGGCATCAATTCGTTCATCGCAGTTTTGATCGTTGTTCTAGGGAGATTCCCGACCAACTGACCAATCATCGTCAGAACATTGTCGTTCTGTTCGAACCCTTCGAGAGAGGAAATCAATGTCGCAAGGCCAGGACGAAGATCTTCAAAAAGCCAGAACTGCTCTTCCGCAAGAAGCTTGTTGATGTAGAAAGTTGTGTTGCCAAGCACAACTTCCTGCTCTGTCCAGCTTTTCAAGTCCCAGTTCATGCAAACAACCTAGTCTCCAACGGCGGAGTGAATATCGCTCCATCGTTGTTGGTGTCGATGACCTCACATGCGAAAGTGAATTCCGCGGTCTCGTTCGCTTCAACCTGATCCGGAAACTTGTACATCACACAACCCTCCATCACAGTGCTGCGCCCTTGAACAACATCGTCGTAGGTGATGCTGAAAATCCGAATGCGTTGCCGTTGCCGTTGCGCTCGCTTGATCTCCTGTCCTCTGTCAATGAGCCATTGAGCGGAAGGACTTGTCGGAGCGAGTCGAATGACAAAGTCGCCTCCGAGAATCATGTTGGCCATGATGTACAGACCGCCGTCGTTCTGACTGCGTTGCAATGTGAACCTGTCTCCAACATCCGGAAATTCGGCGGGCCTGTCAACAGCTGCCCATCCCTCAATCCGATGACTTTGGTCAATAACGACTTCGAGATTGCCGTTGGAAAGAATCGCTGTCATTGAAAGCCTCCTTAGTTTTCAAAGATGAAGTCGGTGTGCGCCGAATGGATCGCTTCGGATCCCACTGCCCAGATCTTGATTGGAGGACCTTGCCTCTCTGTTCGTTCGGTCGTTGTCTGCGCGCTGACATCTCCAATGTAGACGAGATACCCCGCAGTCAAAACTCCATCAAACGCAACATTCCCAGTTGTGTCGATGATGTCCTTGGCAGTGACATGTCCAACATTCCTCCCTGGCTGCAACCCTCCGTTCCGGACTCCCTTGGCGAGAGCCTCCGTCAATGCGGACTTCAGAATGGCTACGGACAATCGCCCGCTTTGTCTCGCAGCAGCCCACTTCGCAAGCTTCAGTTCGTTCGCCATCCATGTGTTGAACGCAACTGCATCCGCCCAATATCCGGGCGCAGCCATGAAGCCTTCGGCAAAACTCGGAACGCCCCCGATGTTGGTGTAGAAGTTTCCGCGCTTGTTCTTGATGATGTCCGCTTCTTCAACCGTGATTGGCGTTGGAGCGATCCCCGGAAAGGACTTTGCAAACAGCGTGATTATCGATCTGGGTTGATCCCAATTGATTGAGGACAGCGCCGCAAGAGCCGCGATGTGCGGACGCTTGTCATCGTCTCCCAGACAGACCATCGTTCTTCTGAGTGCCAGATTTACACACCGCGCAAACAGACTTGTTTGCTCCGTTCGACTGCGTCTTGCGGACAGGCTTGTGTCCGTGAAACTGAATATCAGATCCGTAGTTTCGACATATGTCCACAAGTTGACGTCGACTTCCAAATCTTCATCGCCGTAAACTCTCGGAGCGCCGTCGTCATAAGCGAGATAGGAGGGAGTCGCATCTGGCAAGAAGTCAAGAATCCTGCTGACAGCTTCGGAGGGAGTCTCGACTTCCGAACCCTGCAGGTAGGTTGCATTCACAATGCCCATGCCCAATGCAATGGAGATGTCGTTGTCCGGAGCATCGTTCGACAAGTCAAAATAAGGAGGATCCAAAGCCTCCGAACTTGCAAGACTCAGAACGAACGAACTGTTTTGAAACTGGAATGTCGCTCCCGTCAATGCAGGAACCAACGCATTCCGCTCAAGCACGGCGGTCGCATCCGCTCCACTTCCTCCTCCCCCTCCGGAGAAGGTTATCGTAGGAACCGACTCGTAGCCTGCGCCTGGGTTCGTGATCGTGATGCTCTCAACGGATTGTCCGTTCAACACTGCATCCGCGGTAGCTTGAACTCCCGCCGCTCCCGTAGGAGCTGCAATGCTGACACTGGGCACGGAGGAATATCCGGATCCCCCCGCGCTGACATCAATGGAACCAATTCTTCCCGTCAACGAACCGCGTGAAGTCAACTCCGTCTCGATGATCTGCGCAACGGCTGCGAACGAGTCCGCAGCGCTTGTGTTGACCGAGACGTCACTTCCAAGAATCCGAAAGGAGGCCGCTGCGTTCCTGAGCGCGTCAAGGGATGTTGCGGATGCACTCAGTTGCGATCCCCGCAAGACAGTTGGAACAAATTGATGGGCCCAACGACCTATGTACACACCTTCGGGATAGGGGTTGTACGAGAACCATTCCCGCGCAGCTTTCGTTGCGGTCGACTCCGAACCAAACAGATCTTGGACAGAATCGGCGGTGGTAAAGAACCGCACCTTGCCTTCTCCCCCCGCCGAGATGTTGGGGTCAGTGGTCAGCACAAGTCCGCGCCCGTAGGTTTGTGACGGAACCCCTCCAACGGCAATCTGCGTCCGGACACTGAAAAATGTATCAATTGGCAATGTCATGGAACTTCCTTAGTTTCTAGCTCTCAATCCGGACTCGGAATCTCTTGCGAACGCAAGACACAATGCATCAAATCTGTCGGGAGACTTGGCTTGCGCGTCGTCTCCTCGCTTGTCCATTTCCCAAAGACCTGTCGTTGGATTGGCCCTGCGAATGGGTTTTGTGCATTCGCTTAACATCGCCTCCAAATTAGGCAAATTCGGATTGAACATCAAACAGTTTTCTGCGGGGACATCCTCCCCTGCAACCAGCCGGACGGAGTTCATTGCGCGCAATCGCAACGCCTGCGCCATCTGAATGTTCCTGCGACTGAAAACTGTGTCGTTGCTGCGCCCTGTTTCGTATGCCCGTCTCGGCCCTCCAACCTTCCCTCCGAAGTTGATGGCCTTCACTCCCCAAGTCGGATTCTGCATCAACAGCGGCCCCTTCATGGGAGATCCGGCATCGTAGTACACTCGATGAACCTGACTGGGGAATTCCCGCATGTTGTTCGTTGCTCGAACGGCTGCAGGGTACATGTCGCCGCTGGTTCCAGGCCACAAGTCAACATGTTCGACACACGGACCAATTCGTCCGACAGTGCAACATTTGTCCCTGCCCCCTTCCGCGATGTCAAATCCAAAATCGCACACGCCAAGACTGGAAATCTCGGGTCTGTGTTTATACGCTTCCACGCATTTTTGCAACATGGAATAGGGCAGGATCTGATCGTCGCTGCCTTCGTCCCTAGGCTCTCCCAGCCACATCCAGGGGTAAAGCGTAGGTTCGTGCTTCTGATAGTACAGTCGTGTCTTCTCAAGTTCATCCGTCCACCAAGGGTTCAAGTCGAAGTTGACATGAACGGAGATGTCATCGGGCTCGGGATTCAAGACAAAACGCCTCCAACAAAAATCCGTCCGTCTGTATGGATTCCACACGAACCAAAGTTCGGATCCTGGCTTCCGGATTGTGGGTTCGATGATGTGCATCTCGTCTTGAAGACATTCGGCCTGCTCCATCCAGAAGATGTCGATGTCCTCCATGGAGAGGAAACTGTCCACGCTTCGATTGACTCCTGCAAAGATCATCTCGGATCCGTTGTTGTGCATGATCTTGGTGTTGTATATCTCGAACTCGTTTTGAAGGTTCAACAGCTTGATGTTCTTCTCGACCGCTTTCTTGACGGAAGTGGACAGTCGTGTGTTGAAGTCTCGAGCGGAGACAATGTTGACGGGATGAGGAGGGTATGTTGGGAGCATTGCCGCCATCCGCAAAATCATCAATCGAGCAACGGACCAACTCTTTGCGGATCCCCTTCCTCCTCGCAACGACTTCATTCGAGCAGGCTGAATGAACTGAATTGCCCAGTACGGAATTTGCAGATTGACGGTCGGGATGCTATGCATCGACGGATTGTTTCTGAAAGCGAGTGCCCATGGTCCTTCTATACGATCGACAGCTTGTCGTTACAATTGCGGACTTAACTCTGTCCGACTTGCGCATTCAAGTCACCATCGAACGGAGCATTGACGAAAGTCAGCAGGTTGGAGAAGCCACGATATGGAACCTGTCTCCGGATCATGAAGATCGGATTTACAAGCGTGCGGACAGTGTGGAGATATCGGCGGGCTACCCCGAGACGGAAGCCTCCCTGTTCTCCGGTTTTGTCAAACGCGTTCGTCGCGTTCGGAAGGAGTTGTCGCGACAGACCATCGTTGAACTGGGCGACTCGATGCGCAAAGGAGGGGCGAACAATCCGAAGCTTGGAGGGATCACACGGCAGACACTGAGAGGGTCCACTCCCATTCGAGACATTGTAAAACTCATTGTGCAGGATGTTGGGTTGACTGTTGGTCCGTTGGACTTGATTCCTGCGGAAGCGACTTTTGAGGATTGGAGCTATCACTCCCGTGCGGACACTGCGTTGACCACTGCGCTTCGGAGAGTTCAATGCACTTGGTTTGAGGATGATGGAGTCATTCGGATCAACAAGGCTGCGAGTGCATCCGGCAGCGGGATTCAGAGCGATGCATCGACCATTCATTTGGATCAGACCAATGGGATGATCGGCCGTCCCACGGACACGGATGACGGGGTGGAAGTCACGATGTTGTTGAACCCGGTTGCGAGACTGGGAGGGCTGTTGATCTTGGAGTCCGAGTTCATCAAGGGAGCGTTCAAGATTGTTGGGTTGAAGCACGAAGCGGACAACTGGGCGACGGGAAAATTTCAGACTTGGGTTGACATGCGTCCGCTGGGAGACTAGTTGGGTTCCTTCTCGGCAGGCTCCCGAAGAATCGTACGCGTCGCCAACTTGTACTAACTCATCGAGCCTGTCGAGACCTTATTGGCGAGTGGATGCGGCGCCTGCAAACGGGGCCAGAGTGACGTTCCACTCGCCAACCAAATTGGCAGTGTTCGACTCGTCAACAGAGCGCCAGTCTTCAAGCTCTAGCGGGAACGAACACTGCCAACTAGTTTGGCAAGCTCACTTGGGCGGCTTGTGGAATTGACTGTCCTCACAGGGCTTGTCAGAAAATCTTGGAAGGGACGAACAACATCGGGAGCCGCCGTCCATGGTTTCTCGCTAGTCCCTTCCAAGTGCCTTGCCTCTCCGGACCGTCCCTAACTTCCGGACTTCTCGTTGTTCCTTGCCTTGCCAATCCAGTCCCCTGCTTTCCGCACTATGCCGATCACGCGCGATGCCTCGGACCTTGTCTTCTATTTTCGACTTGTTCCGGGCCTGTAGTCAAGCGGAATGCCCATCTTGACCATGTGATCACATATTGAGCAGTATCCGCCAGGGGCTTCCGCGGGGTGGCGACAGTACTCCGACTTGCATTCCGCCGTGACCGCAAGATCGGCGTGTCTCGGCTTCTTCCCCGGCACCCACTTGCCGTTCTTCTTCTCTCTGCGCGCCGCGCGCTGATAGTGCGATCTGCACATGCCTCGAGACCAGTATGGTCGGTCGCACCCGTCAAGTTCGCACTTCCGAGTTCCCCGCTTGCGCTCGACCGGGATCGTGGAGGGTATGCCCGCCATCTGGCGGTTGTAGTGCGTGGAACACAGTCCCTTGGCCCTGTACCGGCCCGGGCATCCCGCAACGCTGCACTTTCTGGCAGCCTTGACCTTCTCGCACAAACGCCTCCCCCTGCCAACCAATCCCCAATTCATTGCCGACTTGCTCCTGGCTTGTAGTCCGTTGGCAGTCCCATCCTGACCATGTGGTCACATATCGAGCAGTGTCCGCCAAGTTCGTCCGCCGGATTGCCGCAGTGCGGGGATTTGCACTCGGTCTGGGAATCGACAACCAGATGCTTCGGTTTCCCTTGGTGGACCCACGTGCCCCGCTTCTTTTGCGCTCGCTTGCTTCGGCGGTAGTGCGAGCGACACATTCCTCTTGCGCCCCAACGCCCAACGAGGGTGTCGCATCCCTCGACATTGCAGACCTTCTTGGGATCCCTGCGATGAACGGGAGTGGAAAGCGGACATCCCGATCGCATCCGCTCATAGTGCAAGCCGCACATCCCTTTGGTTCTGTACGGTCGTGTGCAACCTTCAACGCTGCACTTGCGGGCAGCCCTTGCCTCGTCGCTCAGCCGTGGCCGCCCTCTGCCGATCTTCTTCACAGAATGTTCTTCCTTGCCTGAGCACTCCAGATCTGGCTTTTCCTCACAAATGCCCAACCATGCCAAGTTCCGAGCTTTTCCTCGCACGTCCGCTCCGGAGCTTGCCGGGGCGTGCCTGCCCTTGTCCCTTGCCTTGCCGATCCAATCCAGCCCTTGCTTGTCCATGCACGGCCTCGCCTAGCCGCGGCCCTTGCCTTTCCGCGCCATTCGCTTCCGAGTCGTTGCCCGCCGTACCTGGACCCTTGCCTTGCCGCACCAGCCAGCTCCATTGCCTGCCTTTCTTCGATCCTTGCCTGTCCGTAACGCTTCGTGACGCACCAAACCTGCCTGCGCCTGTCCTTGATCCGCAGCTTTCCGTGCCTTGACGCGCCTGCCCCTGCAATGGCTTGTCCCTTTGCTTTCCACGCTTGCCCCGAGACGTCCGCACATGCCCATGCCTCGATCCTTGCCTTGGCTTTCCCATCCGGTCCTTTGTATGCCTGGCGTTGACCCTTGCCTATCCAAGTCTGTCCAGTGCAGTCCTGAGCTCTCCGTGATCCGGACCTATCCAGACCATTCCCTGCGGAACCGTTGGTTTCCTCTCCAAGTTCCAGTCCGTGCCATGCGCTCCCCCGCCTAGCATTGCCGTGCTTCGATCCATGCCTGGATGCTCTTTGGCGCGCAATTCCTGATTCCGCCCCGCCTTTCCGCGGCCCTTGCCTTTCCATGCTCTTCCGCGCGCATCCAAGCCTTGCCACTCCTAGTTCCTTGCCTTGCTTGTCCCTAACGCGCCGGACCTGTCTTTGCCAATACTCTCCGAGTTCCTCGCCTTGCTTGCCCGATCTTGTCCATACCAAACCATGCCTTGTCCATTGCTTTGCCATGCCAAGACCCTCGCCTTGCCAGTGCTCTCCTGACCAAACTACTCCGATGGGTTCCATGCCATGATCCTTGCATCGCCTTGCATTGCCCCTCCAATCCGAACTGCTCTGTGTTCCTAGCCTCTCCGCTCAAGCCCAGACCCTGCCTTTCCCTGCCCGCCGTGACCCTTGCCTTGCCTGACCAGGCCGTGCCTTGGCTTTCCTTTCGAGGCCATGTTCCTTGCTTCTCCCGACCTCGACGATCTCAGCCCTTTTGCGCCTTGCCGCGACCCTCGCCTTGCCGTGCCGGTCCCTTCGCTTCGGCGCCAAACTCGTCCGAGACCCTTGCCTTGCCGTACCCAACAGCAGCTAGCCATGTCCCTTGCCGCGCCGTACCGCGCCGAACCTGTCCTGGCCTTGCCCCTCGTTGTCCCTTGCCGAACCATGCCCGCGCCAATCGCCTGCTTGAGCCGCCCTGCCGTGTCCCTTGCCGGTGCCTGCCGCTCCCGTGCGCTCCGGCCCTCGCCAAAACTTACCTCGGTCCTTGCGTTGCCCAACTAAACCGTTCGCAGCGTTGTCGAACCATGCCTCGCTTCGTTCCTCGCACGTCCGCTCCGAACCTGTCCCAGCCTTGCCCCTCGTTGTCCCTTGCCTTGCCATTCCTTGCCAGATCGATTCACTCCGTGCCAACCGATTGCGAGCCTTGTCCCTTGCCTTGCCGCTCCATGCCGATCCAATCAATGCTCATCGTCGCCATGGCCCGTGCCTTGCCGACCCCATCATTGCCTGACCAGTTTTAGCATTGCCATTCCATGCTCCTCGCCTTGCCGAACAATTCCGCGCCATTGCTTTCCAGTCACGTCCTGGCCCCTTGCCTCGCCATGCTCAACCTTGCCTCGCGTCACCACCCCTTGATCCGTGCCTTGTCTTGCACTGCGGTGCCTTGGCCGACCAATCTCGCCCTAACCGCTCCTTGATCCGTGCATTGCCATTCCCTTGATTGCCATTCCGATGATTGCCGCTCCTTGATCCTCACAGCTCCAGTCCGGTTTCCGCCTTGAACCACCATGCCGATTCTCGCCCGTCCAGGTTCCTTGCCTCGCCCTTCCAAACAGCTGAGTGCCACTCCTCTCCATTGCTTCCCATGTCCCACGCCAGTCCGTGCCATTCCTATCCATTCCAGTCCGCCGAACACCTTCCCGAGATCCGCGATCCTTGCCGTGCCTGCGTCATCCAAGCCTGACACCAACGCAGCTTTCCTTGTCCCTTGCCTTTCCTCTCCGCACATTGCCACTGCGGACCTGACCTATCTCCGTCCCTTGCCTTGCATCGCATTCCCACGCCATGCCACGAACATTGCCTTGGCGCTCCTCTCCATCTCGCTCCGTGCCATGTCCCTTGCCTTGCCATGCCCGTCCTTGTCCAACGATTCCGTTCACGACCAAGTCCCTCGCCTCGCCGGACCGGGCCCATCTTTTCCGGTCGAAACATCGCCGCGTCCCTCGCCCTGCTTCGCCATTCCGGTGCGATCTCGGCCCAGCCATGCCCCTCGTTGTTCCTTGCCGCGCCGAGCATCGCCAAGCAGTGCCACGGTTCGCCTCGGCCCTCGCCTCGCCATTCTGCTCCGGAGGCCTCCCAAGCGGACCACGCCATGACCCTCGCCCTGCAGTGCCAATCCAGACCAATAAATGCCACCGCTTCCCGTGCCTAGTCCCTTGCCTTTCCGATGAATGCGGCTCCTTTGCAGACCATCCCAGACCCAGCCCCTCGCCATGCCGTGCGCGTGCCTGCCGTTTCATTCACCGCCATGAACCTCGCCTAACCAAGCGCCGCCTGTCTAGACCTGAACTCGCCACTCCTTGTCCCTGTCCGCACATTGCCAGTCACAACCGCACAGCTCCTCGCCCTGCGCTGTCCCTTGCCCATCCAGTCCATAACGCGCCACTCCCCGGATTGCCTGTCCTTGGCCCCTGCCCTGCCGAACCAATCCGAACTTTTCCTCGCAGCCCCTTGCCACGATCCTCGCCCCTTGCCTCGCTTCTCCGCCGACTGCCCAGTCTCTCCATGCCATGACCCTCGCATTGCCGCACAGAGCACAGCCATTCACAGGCCGTGCCTTGCCTCGAACCTTGCCACGCCTATCCAGAACTGGCCCATCTGTTCCGCGCAATGCCTAGACCCTCGCAATGCCTATCCAGACAAAACTCCTCATTTCCGGGCCCAACCCTGACCCTCGCCAGTCCTTCCCCCGCCAGACCCCTGCTATCTCGTCCTGGCATCGTCCCTCGCCTTGCCCTGCATAGCTTAGCCTAACCTTGTTCCTTACCTTGCCTCGAACAAGAACGACGGCTATCTGCGATCTTGGATACCCTGATAGTAATGCTCGGGAAGATCCTTGAGCACCACCTTGAAGCGACCAAACTGACCGCCCTTCTCAACGCGGTAATCGCCTAGTCCCTTCTTGATCCCGGCCGTCCGACACCATCTGTCAACAGTGCTGGAATCATTCGCAGTCCAAACAATCAAGTCCACGGACCACGGGAAGAACTTCGCCCTCGAACGCATGACCCTCGACTGCTGAACTCGAACAGGACGGATGTCCACCCACGACCGCTCGTCTTCCTCATCCCGACTGATCCTCCATGCCTCATCGAGATCCGCAGGCATGTCGTGATTCAAAACAATCGAGTCAATGATCGTCTCGCCCACAAATTTCGGGCCTTCCCTAAACGACTTCGCAGCCGAGTAGAGACACTTGAGAATGTTGTCCATTGGCATGTAGG
>Ga0209021_1000860_pt1 | contig 34072 bp, 29 predicted proteins | sample PinacodermFT_FD_187299 | JGI IMG/M metagenome (GOLD analysis project Ga0209021, IMG submission 187299) | Host-associated microbial community of the marine sponge Aplysina aerophoba from Gulf of Piran - sponge pinacoderm, lysed by freeze-thaw... | ecosystem: Host-associated > Porifera > Sponge >... | reverse complement strand
GGGATTGAGCCGCGAGAAGGTGCTGGCCAGCAGGTCCTTGAGTCCCTGCGTGGGGTAGGTCAGCGCGAAGAACTGCTCGGCGTCGGCGTAGGCCTGATAGCCGGGCGCACCGATCATCACCTGGTCGAGCTGTGCCGCGAAGTGCTTGTCCTCCAAGCCGCCGCGCAGCACATCGGCGCGCGGTCCGCAAGCGTCTCGAACGTCACCGATCACGCTCGCCCCAGTCACGACGGCGGAGCCTACGCATCAGGCGCCACCGTCGCAAGCCGCCGCAAGCCGGGGAGGGAATCGGATGGCGGCGGACGGGATGGAGTGAATTGTGATGATATGGTGCTATAGTTGTTGCTGCTCGGCGTCGTAGGCTCCGGCGAGAGGAGACGTTGATGGGTGCCACCTATGTGAATGTGACGGTCACGAACCCGGCCGAGCCCGGACTGGCCTGGGATGGCGAGTTCCTCGTGGACACGGGCGCGCTCCACAGCGCCGTCCCGCGCCGGCGCCTCGAGGCGATAGGGCTCCAGCCGGCCGACACCCGCAAGTTCGAACTGGCCGACGGCAGCGTCGTCGACATGGACACCGGCGGCGCGTGCCTGGACTTCATGGGCAGGACCGCCCACGCGACCGTGGTGTTCGGCGCCGACAGCGCCGAGCCGCTGCTCGGAGCGATAGCGCTGGAGGACGCCGGCATGGCGGTCGACCCGGTCGACCAGAGCCTCGAGCCGGTCCGCCACTTCCTCTACCACCGGCGACCGCTGGACTGAGTCCGCAGGAAGGAGCAGGCAATGGGCGAGACCTATGTGACCGTGACGGTCAGGAACCCGGCCGAGCCGGAGCGATGCTGGGAGGGCGAGTTCCTCGCCGACACGGGGACGACCACCAGCATCGTCCCCCGCGGTCGACTCGAGGAGATCGGGATAGCGCCGGTAACGAGCCGGCTGGTCGAACTGGCCGACGGCAGCTCGACCAGGCTCGACCTCGGGACCGCCATCCTCAGCTTCGCAGACGAGGACTCCCCTTCCGCCGTGTTCTTCGGCGCCGACGACGCCGACCCGCTGCTGGGCACGACGGCGATGCAGGTGGCCGGCGTGAAGGTGGACCCCGTGAACCACTGCCTCGAGCGCTCGAAGATCCGGTACTAGCCGGCGGCACCCGGGGCGCGGCGGCTAGAAGTCGGCGGCGAGGGCCTCGGCGAAGCTTGCTCCCTGCTCGATCAGGGCTCGGTAGCGCATCACGTGGCGGGGCCGGTTGAATCCGAGCACGCCGGTGATGCGGCCCGCTCGGCCGTAGATCGCAGCGAAGCGCCGCTCGTCGACGGAGCCGTTCACCACCCGGACGTCGTCGTCGGGCCGCACCCGGCCGGCCAGCTGGATCTTGCGGTCGTACTGGTCGCTCCAGAACCACGGCACCGGAGCGAACGGCCCGGTGCCCTCGTCGAGCAGCCGCCGGGCCGCATGGGCGCCCTGGGCGGCGGCGTTGTCCCAGTGCTCGACCCGCATCGTCTCGCCGAAGAGTTGGTTGGGCCAGCGGGCCACGTCGCCCGCGGCGGTGACCCGCTCGGCCACCAGGCACGAGGCGTCGCAGACCACCCCGTCGTCGAGTTGGACGCCGGAGCCCTCGAGCCACTCGGTGTTGGGGATGACGCCGATTCCGACGACCACGACGTCGGCATCGACCGTCGCTCCGTCCGACAGCACCACTCGCTCCACCCTGTGGTCGCCCTCGATCCGGTCCACCCCCACGCCGGTGCGCAGGTCGACGCCGTGGTCGCGGTGCACCTCGGCGCAGACGCTGCCCATCTCGTCGCCGAGCACCCGGCCCAGCGGGGTGGGCAGCGCCTCCACCACCGTCACCTCCAAGCCACGGCCCCGGGCGGTGGCGGCCACCTCGGCCCCGATGAACCCTGCGCCGACCACCACCACCCGCTGCGGCGCGGCCTCAAGGTCGGCCCGAAGGGCGAGGCAGTCGTCCAGCGACCGCAGCACGTGAACGCCGCTGAGCCCGTCGGTGCCCGGCATCGTGCGGCAGCGAGCCCCGGTGGCGATGACGAGCCCGTCGAACGAGACGGTCTCGCCGGTGTGCAGGGTGAGCTCGCGGGCCTCGAGGTCGAGCCCCGTGGCCCGCAGACCGAAGCGAGCCTCGATGTCGTCGTCCTCCAACTCCTCTACGTCGGTGAGCGCGGCCCGCTCCGGCTCCCAGTCGCCGGCCAGCACCTGCTTGGACAGCGGGGGGCGGTCATAGGGCGGGTGGTCCTCGGCGCCTATCAGGGTGACCGGGCCCTCGAAGCCGTCGCGGCGCAGAGCCTCGGCGGCGTTCAGCCCGGCCAGCGAGGCCCCGACAATGGTGACGGCGCGCGGCGTCGAGGTCATCTGCGTCTATCCGAGCGAGGGATGCCGGTCCCCGGCGTGGTCTCGCCTCGACCGTTCAGTCCCCGGCGATGGAGATGGCCTGCTTCGGGCAGCGCTGCACGCACTCCTCGACGCGGGACCGGTCGGCCTCGCCGGGCGTCTCGTTGAGGATGTAGAGGAAGTCGTCGTCCCGCACCTCGAAGATGTCGGGCGCGATCTGCATGCAGACGGCGTTGCTCTCGCACAGGTCGAAGTCCACCACGATGCGCATCGGCTCTCCCTTGTGGTCGGTTCTGGTGGGTGTCCGGCCCCACGGTAGCCAACCGCACGGGCGACGGGGTGGTCAGGAGAGGAAGTCGGCCAGGCGGTCCTTGGCCTTGGCGTCGCCGAGGGGCCGCCCGATGATGGCCCGATCGCCCCGCACCAGCACCGGGCGCTGCATGAGCCTGGGGTACCTCACCAGCACGTCCACTACCGCCTCGGGGTTGGACACGTAGTCGTCGGGATCGAGCCCGAGCTTGGAGAACTGCGAGTCCTTGCGAACCAGGTTCTCCACCGGATCCTCGAGCCGCTCGATGATCCCGGTGAGTGTGTCACGGTCGGGGCGCTCCGACATGTAGAGCACCACATCGACGTCGGCGCCTGCGTCCGTGGCGACCGCCACGGCATTCTTGGAGGAGTTTCAATGCTTGTTGTGATAGATGGTTACGTCGGCCATCGGCTCTGCCTCATTCCTCTTCTTGTCGGGCTACGTAGACCTCTCGTCTCTTCAGTTCGACCGGTCGCCTGGCCTCGTAGACCTCCCGCAGCTTGTGCTTGAGGATCTTGAGGGTGGCGTTGCGAGGCAGCGGTTCGGGATGTATCTCCAGCTGCTCGGGAACCTTCTGGCGGGCCAGGCCGGCGGCCACGCAGGCCTCGACCATCTCATCGAAGGTCAGGTCCTCGGAGCCGGGGGCGGTCTCGACCACCGCGCAGACCTTCTCGCCCCGTGCGGCGTCGGACAGGCCGATCACGGCGGCCGCCGCCACCTTGTCATGGGCGTAGAGCACGTCCTCGATCTCCTTGGCCGAGATGTTCTCGCCCTTGCGGATGATGATGTCCTTCACCCGCCCGGTGAGGATCAGGTGCCCGTCGGGCCGCAGCACTCCGAGGTCGCCGGTGCGGAAGCGGCCCCGCGCGTCGAAGGCCCGCGCCTCGAGGCTGGGGTCGGTGTAGCCCGCGAACAGCATCGGCCCCTGCACCCGCACCTCGCCCTGCACGCCTGCCGGGGCGGGCACCTCCCCGCCGTCGGCGGCCATCGCCACGATCGACACCTCGCAGCCGTGGACCGGGCGGCCGTCGGTGTGCGCGAGCTGGTCGTCGGTGTCGCGGGGCGAGCCCTGCGAGATCATCGGGCACTCGGTCATCCCGTAGCCGTGCGCCACCGGAATGCCCATCTGCTCCTTGACCTGGAAGTAGATCTCCGGCGGCTTGGGGGCGCCGCCGCCCGACAGCACCCTCAGAGCAGGCATGGCCGGGCGGCCGGTGGTCCGGCGCGACTTGCGGTCCTCCTCCAGGAACATCTGGTAGAAGGCCGTCGATCCGCCCGCCATGGTGACGCCGCGCCGGGCGTAGACCGCGACCGAGGCGGCCGGGTCGAAGCGCTCGACGAGCACCGCGCCGAATCCGGACGAGAGCATCGTGACCATGTAGTCGGGTCCGCCGATGTGGGCGTAGGGGAAGGCGATGGACCCGACGTCCTCGGCGCTCATTCCGAGGGCCCGCGCCAGCCCTGTCCCGCCGGCGATCAGCGACGCGTCCGTGTGCTTCACGCCCTTGGGATCCGAGGTGGTCCCCGAGGTGTAGTACAGCCAGCGGACGGTGCCGGCGTCTCCGGCACCGGGCGGTGGACCCAGGGTGGCGGGATCGCCCTCGGGCAGGGTGTCGTAGCCGACCAGGACCCGGCACTCGTGGTCGAGTCCCGCCACGACCTCGCCGACCATGGCGCCGTAGTCGCATCCGGCCCAGATTCCGGGATGAACGATCAGCCTCGCTCCGGTCTGGCGGACGCAGAACCCGACCTCGCGCTTGCGGTAGATGTGGATGATCGGGTTCTGGACCGCCCCGAGCCGGCTGAGGGCGAAGCTCAACAGCACCGTCTCGATGCGGGTCGGCAGCACCCATGTCACCGGCGTGCCCTGCGTGACACCCATGGCCAGCAGACCGGCCGCCACCCGCTCGGCCTGATCCTTGAATCCGGCGAAGGTCATGACTCGGCCGGCCTCGTCCACCAGCATCATGCGATCGGGGGTGGCCGCCACTCGTCTATCGAGCAGCTCCCAGAAGGTCTGGGCATCGAGAATGGGACTACTCATAGCCGGATCGTACAACCCGCCGGAGCCCGCAAACACCGCGGAGCCCGCCGGCCCGAACGCGCCGGAGCCCGCCAGCTGCAACTGGCGGGCTCCGCACGGTCCCTGGAGGGGGGGATTGCGGATCCGGTTCTGTCGAATCCTTTTCTTCAGACCCGGTTCCTGTCAGTCAGGTTACACCATCGTCACGGGTTTGTCACATTCTTGTCAATATTTCTTTTGAATATTTCTCGAAGGCTGGGTTGAATCCCGGTTAACGGGTGCCGTACACCGGTGCCGGAGGCTGCTCAGCGCCTGCAGACCGGTGTGCCAGAACGCCCGCCTCGGCCACTGTCATCGCGCGCTCCCCCACCGACACGACCGGTCCGTGCTGCCATCCGTCGCACACGTTGAGCTGGCCTGCGGTGCACTCGAACACCCTGCCGGTCACGTCGCAGGCCGCGCTGCCGAGCCACACGACGAGCGGGGAGACGTTCTCGGGCGCCTTCGGATCCCATCCGTCGGCGGGCTGCTCGGGGTAACCGGGGATCACTGCCGTCATCCGGGTGCGGGCATCGGGCGCGATCGCATTGGCGAGAACGCCGTAACGGCCCCACTCCGCGGCCTGCTGGATCGTCAGCGACGCGATCGCGCCCTTGGCCGCGACATAGTTGCCCTGGCCGATCGATCCCATCAGGCCCGCTCCCGACGACGTGTTGACGATCCGGGCGACCGGGGGCTCGCCGCCGGAGGCCTTCTGCCGCTCCCGCCAATGGCCCACCGCGTGGCGCGCCGGTGCGAAATGGCCTTTGAGATGCACCCGCACGACCGCGTCCCACTCCTGCTCGCTCATGTTGACCAGCATCCGGTCGCGCAGGAATCCGGCGTTGCAGACCAGCGTGTCGAGACGGCCCCAGGTGTCGACGGCCTGGGCCACCATGGCCCCCGCCTGCTCCCAGTCGGCCACGTCGGCGTGGTTGACGGCGGCGGATCCGCCCGCGGCGTTGATCTCCTGCGCGACTGCGGTGGCGGCATCGTCGGGGCCGGGCTGCGAGCCGCCGCCTTCGGCGCCGAGGTCGTTCACCAGCACATGGGCGCCTTCGGCCGCGAACGCCAGGGCATGGGCCCGGCCCAGGCCCCGTCCCGCTCCGGTGACGATCACTACCCGCCCGTCGCAGCAGCCCACAGCCATACTCCCCCGTCGAGATTGATGCTGATTCTGACCTTATAGGCCCAATAGTCGCATCAATTTCGGCGGAAGCGGCCCGGGCAGGCCGTGGCAGCCTCTCAGGCGACTCGACGACCGCGCACCAGCCGGCCGGGACGGGCACCCGTGTCCATGCCTGCGTCGCGCGTCTGCTGCCCGGCGACGACGGTGGCGGTGTAGCCGTCGGCGTGCTGCAGCAGGCGCCTCCCTCCGGCGGGCAGGTCGTGCACGAGTCGGGGCGTGCGGAGCTTGACGGCGGAGTGGTCGATCACGTTGATGTCTGCTCGCTTGCCCGCCTCGACCACGCCCCGGTCGTGCAGGCCGAACAGCGCGGCGGTGTCGCGGGACTGCTTGCGGACCACCCACTCCAGCGGCAGCTGCCGGCCCCGGCTGCGGTCCCGAGTCCAGTGGCTGATCATGGTCGTGGGCATGGACGCATCGCATATCAGCCCGCAGTGGGCGCCTCCGTCGGAGAGGCCCACCACCGCCCGGGAGTGGGTGAGCTGCTCGCGGATCACGTCATGGTTGCCGTCCACGTAGTTGAACATCGGCACCATCAGCAGGGCCCGGCCGTCCTCGGCGCAGAAGGCGTCGTAGGCGGCCTCGGCCGCATCGACGCCGGCCGCGGCCGCGATGGCCCCGACCGACCGGTCCGGGCTCGGCTCGTAGTCGGGGGGGTCGCCGAGCACGTACATCTGATCGAGCATCTTGGAGACCAGCACGCCGACGCCCTCCTGCATACCGCCGCGGCGCTCGCCGTCGGCCTCCGAACAGATGGCAGCCCGCACGGCCGGGTCGCGCAGGCGCTCGGCGCGCTCGGAGATGTCGAGGTGCTCGATGGAGCGATAGGTCGGGCGAAGCATGAAGGGGTGGCTTGTCTGCCAGCCCACCAGCAGGCCGAAGGGACGGCCCGCCACCTGCGGATACAGCTGAGCGCCCTCCTCCGCGGCCTGAAGCGACACGTCCATCAGCTCGCGCCACAGGTCGGGCGCAGCCGGCACCTGCAACAGGGCGAAGCTGACCGGCTGGCCGATCTCGGCCGACAGCCGTCTCATCCACTCCACCTCCGAGCGGGGCTTGACGATGTCCTCGCCCGCGGACCCCACCGGGGCCAACTCGAACACGCCGCCCCCGCCGGCCCGCAGGCCGCGGCCCAGGCCGAACAGCTCGTCCTCGGCCGCGAACGTTCCCGGCACCGGCTCGCCGTCCATCGCCCTGTGGGCCAGGGTGCGCGACGTCGACACGCCCAGCGCTCCGGCGGACACCGCGTCGGCCACGATGCGCTCCATGCGGGCGATCTCGTCGGGACCGGCGGGCTCGTTGCGGGCACCGCGCTCCCCCATCACGTAGGCCCGGACCGCGCCGTGGGGCACCTGGGTGCCCACGTCGATGGCCCAGCGGCGATCGTCGAGGGCGTCGAGGTACTCGCCGAAGCTCTCCCAGTTCCAGTCGATGCCCTCCGAGAGGGCCGCACCCGGGATGTCCTCGACACCCTCCATCAGCTGGATCAGCCATTCCTCGGTGCCGGGGCGCACCGGCGCGAAGCCGACGCCGCAGTTGCCCATGACGACGGTGGTGACGCCGTGGCCGGAGCTGGGCTCGAGCAGGTCGTCCCAGGTGGCCTGGCCGTCGTAGTGGGTGTGAACGTCCACGAAGCCGGGGGTGACGATCCGGCCGGCGGCGTCGATGGTGCGGGCCGCCTCACCGGGCAGGTCGGCACCGACGGCGACGATCTTCTCGCCCACGACGGCCACGTCGGCGGGCCGGGGCGGGTCGCCGGTGCCGTCCACCAGCAGCCCGCCACTGATCTTTAGGTCGTACATGGGATGAACTGTACGCGGCCAGGGAGGCCCAGCGGGCGGGGCCGGCCGATACCGGCCCGCTACCGGTCCGTCCGGTACAGGTAGCGGATGTCCCAGAGCGCGTAGAGCGTGGGGGTCGTGTTCGCGAACACGTTGCGGGTGGCGGTGATCCGCTCAGCCAACGAGGTGTAGATGATGGGCACGTTCTCGGCCGCGATCGCTTGTGCCTGGTGGTAGTGCTCCACCCGAGCCTCGTGATCGAGCTCCTGGCTTGCCCGCACGTAGAGCTCGTCGATCTCTGCCTCCCAGTCGGTGGCCGGCTCGGGCTGATTGGGATACCACAGGTGCAGGTCCTCGCTGCTGTGCCAGAAGCCGATGCCGCTGTAGGGGTCCGGTCCTCCGGTGAAGCCGATCACCATGGCCTCCCAGTCATAGGTGCCGACCAGTTGATCGACGAGCAATCCGAAGTCGATTGCCTCGTAGTCCACGTTGAGCCCGACGGCCTCCATTCCCTGCTCGATGATCTGGGTGGCCTCTTGTCGCACATTGTTGCCGGTGTTGGTCACCAGACGGAACTCGATGGGATTGCCGCTCGAGTCCTCGCGGATGCCGTCGTCGTCCGTGTCGGTCCAGCCGAGGCTGTCGAGGATCTCATTGGCCTTGTCCAGGTCGTAGGGGTAGGTCCTGACATCGGGGTTGTGGAAGTCACCGGCTGCAGGGCTGACCGAGGACCACTGCGGATAGCCGAGGCCGTACAGGACCCCGTCGATGATGGCGTCCTTGTCCACGGTGTGGGCCACGGCCTGGCGGAACTGCACGTTGCCGAACCAGTCCCGCCTGGGCGCAGCGACGTAGGGCTCGCCGGTGTCGGGATTGGTGCCGGGGTTCACGTTGAAGCCGAGGAAGGTCGTGCCGAAGCCGGGGCCTCGCCGATAGATCGTGAAGTTGCCCTCTTCCTGGAGGGGTTCCAGTTCGGCGTACTCCTCCCCCAGCACCCCATGGACATCTGACTCGCCGGCCAGGAAGCCGGCCAGTTCATCCTCGGTGTCTTCGACGATGTTGTGGACCACCCGGTCGAGGTACGGCAGGCGATTCCCTTGGGCGTCGGTCAGCCAGTAGTCGGGATTGCGGGCCATGACCACTCGCTGGCCGGGCTCGTAGCCCTCGATGGTGAATGGGCCGGTGCCGATGATCTCCGCGGGATCGGTCTCGATGTCCCAGGCGTCGACGAAGGTTCCGTCGTCGACGCGGGTCTCGAGGATGTGGCGCGGGAATATGGCGGTGCCCATCGAGCGCAGGAACGGGGCGAACGGAACCGGCAGGGCGAACTCGACGGTGTGATCGTCGATCACGGCCACCCCCATGCGGCTCGCACGCCACACGCCCTTGTCGTCCAAGTACGGGAACTCGAAGGTGGAGCGGCTGCTGGCCGGGATGTCGTCGTTGTAGATGATCCGGTCGAAGGTGAAGCCCACATCGTGGGCCGTGAACGGCTCGCCGTCGTGCCAGGTGACGTCCCGGCGCAGATGGAAGGTCCACTTCAGGCCGTCGTCGGAGCGCTCCCAGGACTCGGCCAGCAGAGGCTCCACCCGGTCGGTCAGCCACGAGGTCTCCGTGAGGCCCTCGAACAGGTACCCCAGCACGCCCGATGACGACGCGTCGTTGGAGACGGCGAGGTTGAATGTGAGCGGCTCGGAGATGGTGGCGATGGTGAGCGCGCCTCCGGGCGTGCCGATCGTGTACTCGAACTCCTCGGCGTTCTGTTTGAGGACCTCCACTGTCGAGGTGTCCGGCAGCGGGGCGTCGCCGCCGGCTGCTGTGTCATCCTCGGCCTGCCCATCGTCGGCCGGCGTTGCGTCAGCAGCTGAGGGAATGTCCTCCGGGTCCGAGGTGTGGTCGTCCGCCTCCGCCGGATCGTCGGCAGGTCCCGCGTCAGCGCTGGGCAAGGCGTCATCGGACTCGGAGTCGTCACCGTCCGGTACGACCTCATCCGGCGGCGCTGACTCGCTGGACTCAGCATCGACGGACGGTGCAGCCTCATCGCCAACCGTCGCGCTGTCACCCGTGAACGCGGCGTCGGTACTCTGACTTCCCGAGCATGCGACCAGCAGCGACACGGCAAGGGCCACGAGAATGCGAGACACGAGCTTGAGAACGGTTATCACAAGCAGGACGCTATCGCTCGCGGCTCGTTCGCATCCACGGATTGCGTGCAGCCCCCGATCCTCACTTCGGGCTTGAGCGGATGGCGGCTGCACCCACGGCTGAGCGGTTCGAGTTCCCGGGCGGGGCCGGATCACCGCTCGCGGGAGTGCTGCACCGGCCCGGGTCCGGCACTCAGGTCGCGGGGGCGGCTCTGCTGTGCCACTGCTTCACCTGCTCCAAGGACCTGTTCACCACCACCCGCATCGCCAAGGGCCTGGCCACGGGCGGCTACCTGACCCTGGCCTTCGACTTCACCGGGCTGGGCGAGAGCGGCGGCGAGCTGGCCGACACCACGGTCGCCACCAACGTGAGCGACATCACCGCGGCCGCGGTGGCCCTGATCCGGCGAGGGGCCGGACCGTGCGTTCTGGTGGGGCACAGCCTGGGCGGGGCGGCCGCGGTGCTGGCTGCGTCCCGCCTGCACACCGTGGCCCAGGTGGTGGCGGTGGCCTCGCCGGCCTCGGTCGCCCATGTCGAGCACCTGTTCACCGACGACGCTCTGGAGCAGATCCGCTCCGAGGGCTCAGGCGAGGTGAGGATCGGCCCGAAGCCGGTGAGGATCGGGCGGGACTTCCTGGAGGATCTGCACCAACACGATGTGGCTGCGGCCGCGTCCTCGCTGGGGCGGCCCATGCTGGTGGTGCAGGCCGGGGCCGACACCGTGGTGGGCCGCGGCCAGACCGAGGCCCTGGCCACCGCCGGCTCAGCCGCGCTGCACACCGTGGCCGGCGCCGACCATCTCTTCACCGACCGCGGCCACTCCGAAGAGCTGGTCCAGACCATCCTCGGCTGGCTCAGGGGCCTGAGGGCCTGAGAGCTCGCAAGGCGATGCTCCTGTGGCCTAACGGCTCAGCCAGTCGTCGCGTGTGTATCCAGCCTGTTTGAGGAGTCGGAGCAGGAAAGGGCCGGCGATCTCCCGGTCACCGGGAACGACGGGATGGAATGACCAAGTTCCTGACCGAGCTCAACCCATCCGGCGAGCACTTCACGGAGCTTGGTGAGCGCTTCTTCGGGTGTAGCTCCGAAGGACGACGCACCCGGACAACGAGGATTCTCGGCCCACCATCCAACATGCACGCCGTCATCATCGTGGACTCTCTCGGTGAGCGCACCGGCGAGCGCAGCATCGAGCCAGCGCTCAAGCGGGGGCTGAGTCGGGCGGAGTGCCATGCCCGCAGTGTAGTTCAAGGGTGCTTTTGATTCGCCATGGGTCTCGCGCCCCGGGCAGCCCAAGACAATAGAACCTCTCGGTCGCTTGTCGCTGCGCACGGGTTCGGGCTGGCGTAGGGCGAACATATGTTTGTATATTGGTGGGATGGCGGGTCTGGAACCATCATCTGCGCAGTTGGCAGCGATGCGACCAACCGGGGCCGAGGCATCCGCGGGTGGGGCCCACGAGCGGCGGATTCCGGTGGAGGAGGCGCTGGAGGCACTGCTGCCGGAGGGCAGCATCCGGCGGGGCACTGCCGTCGCGGTCGGCGGCCACGGCTCGATGACGCTGGCGGTGGCGCTGGCGGCCGAGGCCTCCCGGCGGGGCAGTTGGGTGGCGGCGGTGGGGATGGCCGACCTGGGCGTGGCCGCGCTGGCCGAGCGGGGCGCCGACCTGGACCGTTGGGCGCTGGTGGATCCACCGGCCGGGAGCGGAGGCCGGGGCAGTTGGGGCGCGGGCTTGGCGGCCGATGTGCTGGGCGCGGTGGTGGACGGCTTCGACCTTGTGCTGCTGGGACCTGGGATCAGGGTGACGGGCGCGACGGCGCGGCGGCTGCCGGCCCGGATACGCGAGCACGGCACCTCGCTGATATGCGCCTGCGGCGGCGACGTCTCCGGGGGCTTCGCCAACAGCCTCCAGCCGGAGTTGCGCATAGTCATCGAGCAGACGCTCTGGACGGGCATCGACGACGGTCACGGGCGGCTGCTGGCCCGTCGGGCCGAGGTGACCGTCGAGGGCCGGGGAGCGGCGTCCCGGCCCCGACGGATGCTGATGTGGCTGCCCTCGCAGGACGGCCGGGTGGCCTGTGCGGAGCCCGGCCAGCGGTCAGCCTTCGGCGACGGCCTCCAAGACCTCACAGAGCGCCGAGCGGGCTAGCCGCGCCCGGCACGACCGAAAGCACCCATGCCTCCCCCGCCGCCACATCCTCAGACACGGAGCAATCCAATGCACGGGCCCGCCACCGTCAAGCGGCGCCCGTGCCTCCCCCGCCGCCACATCCTCAGACACCGCACGGGCCGACGGTGGTGGACAGGTGAGCGAGCCGACAGGCGCTGAGAGCCCGACACCCGTGCGGACGGTGGTGGTGGACCTCGGCCTAGCCGACGCCCGCGACTGCGAGCCGGTGGCCGCCGCACTGGAGCAGTTCACGCCGACGGCCGAGGCGTTGAGGCCCGGACTCCATGCGTTCGGGGCGAGGGGGCCGTCGCGCTACTTCGGCGGCGAGCAGGCTCTGGCCGGGCTCGTCGCTCGAGCCTCGGCTGAGGCGGCGCCATCGGCACGGTCCGTCGGCGTGGGCGTGGCCGACGGGCTCTTCGCGGCCGGCCTGGCCGCCCGCACCGCCCCACGGGCGCCACTGCCCGCGGTCCCGGCTTCGGCCCTCGAGGGACACGGCACCGGGCCGCCCCACGCCGGGCTCCACGGCACCGGGCTGCCCGCCTCCACGGCTGTACTGGTTGTGCCGCCCCGGCAGGGCCGGCAGTTCCTGGCCGGCCTGCCCTTGACCTTGCTGGCCGATCCGATCTCGCCTCTGTTCTCCGAGGACGGCACGGAAGCGCTGCTGGATGTGCTGTGGCGGCTGGGGATCCGGACGCTGGGAGACGTGGCCGCGCTGAGCAGGGCCGATGTGCTGGGCCGCTTCGGCTGGCCGGGGCTGGTGGCCCACCGTCTGGCCTGCGGGCTCGACGACCGCCCGCTGCAGGTCCATCCCACTGCGGACAGCTCCGCCACCGAGGCCGAGATCGACCCGCCCGCCGACCGGATCGAGACGGTGGCTTTCATGGCCCGAGCGCTGGCCGACGACATGGTGGCCCGGCTGGCCCGCGACGGCCTGGACTGCGTGAGCGTCGGCATCACCGCAGAGTCCGACAGCGGCCACGCCAGCCTCCGCCACTGGCGGCATGAGCTCCGTTTCAACGCGGCAGGCATCGTCGACCGGGTCCGCTGGCAACTCGAAGGGTGGTACCGGTCGCCCGAGCGCCCCACCGGCCCGGTCACGCTCATCCGGATAACGCCCTGCGTGGTGGCCCCCGCCGACGGCCGCCAGCTGGGAATGTGGGGAGAGAGGAGCGAGGCCGACGGGCGGGCCGCCAAGGCGCTGGCCCGGGTGCAGGGACTGCTGGGCGGCGAGGCGGTGACCGTGCCCCGGCTGACCGGCGGGCGCCGCCCGGCCGACACCGGCCGCCGGGTGCCTCTGCACGCCGCCGCGGTGGATGCCAGCCCGGCACAGGAACCCTCAACGGCCACCGCCAACGGGAGCAAGGCAAAGAAGGATCGGGGGCGCAAGCCGGCCAGGAGAGCCAAGCCGGGCAAGACGACCGAGGTCGCTGACGCTCCGTGGCCCGGTCGGCTGCCATCGCCCCAGCCCGCGGTGGTGCTGGACAGGCCCGAGCCGGTCACGGTCACCGATCGCGAGGGCAACACCGTCACCGTCAGCGGGCGGGGCGAAGTGAGCGCGGCACCGCAGCGGGTGACGGACTCGAGAGGCGGCAGTAGAACAGTCGTGTCCTGGACAGGCCCGTGGCCGCTGGACGAGCGCTGGTGGCGCCCGTCAGCCCGCCGGCGCCAGGCCCGGTTCCAGCTGGTCCTCGACGACGGCTCGGCCCACCTCTGCGTGCTGGAGTCCGGCCGCTGGTGGCGCGAAGCCACCTACGACTGATTATCCATCGCTGTTCTCCTGAGGTAGACGGCACGCAAGACGTGGCTACCTCGGTGCCGAGTACACTCGCAGTGCCAGATGGTGTGAAGGGTGGAACGAATGGAAGTTCTGCGAGGTGACCGGTGATCGCCAGAATACCCCTGGTCCTGGACCCACAGCCTGAAGGGGGCTACACCGTCACCTCACCGCTGCTGCCTGAGTTGATCACTGAGGGCGAAACAGTGTCCGACGCCCTAGCCAACGCCGAAGATGCCTTTGCCGCAGTCATGGAGATCTATGAGGACACGGGGCGCCCGCTGCCGTCGAGCATCTGCTTGGACGACACGAATGGCCCAGTATCGGTTGAGGCCCTCGTCGCCATTCCGTGAAATACAGGGAGGCGGCTCGAAAGCTGTCGAAGCTAGGATGCCGCGAGATCGCCCGGAGAGGCGGCGGATCTCACAGAAGATGGTTCAATCCCCGAACTCAAGGACACGCCGTACTGCCGGACTGGGGCGGGCGTGACCTGAAGATCGGAACTTTGCGCTCCGCTGTCAACCAACTGGGTCTCGACTGGAACGAGTTCCAGGAGGCATAAGCTCTCGAAGGTCGAGTAGCAAACATACGTTCGTTACTACTAGGGTCCGGGGGATGGGGTTCGACAACCCGATCATCCCCTGGCGGGAGCTGGAGCGGCGCCTGTCGGACCGGGCGGGTGTGCCGCCCCGGTCGAACGGGGCCGGCCGCCCCGACGCCGGCGCGCCCCCCGGCGGAGCCGGCGTGGTCCGGGGCCTGCCCAGCGGCCGACCCAGGCAGTCGCAAGCTCCCCGGGTGCCGTACGCGGAGTTGCATGCGCGCTCGCGGTTCAGCTTCATGGACGGGGCCTCCAACCCGGAGGAGCTGGTGGCGGAGGCGGGCCGGCTCGAGCTCGACGCCCTGGCCCTGACCGACCGGGACGGCTTCTACGGGGTGGTGCGGTTCGCCGAGGCCGCTGAGGAGGCCGGTCTGCCCACAGTGTTCGGCGCGGAGCTCACCCTCGACCTGGCCGGCTCGTCTCGCCAGTCAGGCCCTCTCCGTCAGTCCGGCAGGCACGAGCGGGGCCGCTCGGTGGTGGTGCTGGCCCGCGACGCGGCCGGGTACGCGGCGCTGGGGACGCTGGTCAGCCGGGCCCACATGGCCGGGCGCAAGGGCGAGCCCCGGCTGTCGAGCGAAACGTTCCTGGAGGCCGCGGCCGCTCACCGCGACCGGTGGGCGATCCTCACCGGCGCTCATGGCGGCGCGGTGCCCTCGGCGCTGGTCGAGCACGGGCCGAAGGCCGCGGCCACCGAACTCGACCGGCTGATCGGCGCGGCCGGCGCCGGCAACGTGTTCGTGGAGCTGTGGGACCACGGCGACCCGCTGGACAGCCACCGCAACGACGCCCTGGCCGAGCTCGGGGTGCGGCGGGGGGTGCAACCGGTGTGCGCCAACACGGTGCGCTACGCCACCCCGACCGACCGGCGCCTGGCCGACGCCCTGGCAGCGGTCGGCGACCGGCGCAGTCTCGACGACCACGACGGCTGGCTGCCCGCCTGGGGCGGGGCCCACCTGCGCTCGGGCGCCGAGCAGGCCCGGCGCTTCGCCCGCTACCCCGGCGCGGTGGAGGCCGCGGCCCGGCTGGGGCGGGAGTGCGCCTTCAGCCTGTCGCTGGTGGCGCCGGAACTGCCGCCGTACCCGTGCCCCGACGGGCTCGACGAGGCTGCCTACCTGCGCCGGCTCGCCACCGAGGGCGCCCTGGCCCGCTACGGCCCGCCGGAGGCCGAGCGGGTGCCCGGCGCCTGGGGTCAGATCAGCCACGAACTGGACATGATCGAGCGGCTCGGGTTCTGTGGCTACTTCCTGGTGGTGTGGGACATCACGTCGTTCTGCCGCAGCCAGGACATCTACTGCCAGGGCAGGGGGTCGGCCGCCAACTCGGCGGTGTGCTACGTGCTGGGCATCACCAACGTGGACTCCGTCGCGCTGGGGCTGCTGTTCGAGCGGTTCCTGTCACCCGAGCGCGACGGCCCGCCCGACATCGACATCGACATCGAGAGCGGCCGGCGCGAGGAGGTGATCCAGTACGTGTACGGGCGCTACGGCCGGGACCGCACCGCGCTGGTGGCCAACGTGATCGCCTACCGGGCCCGCTCCGCGGTGCGGGACATGGCCCGGGCGCTGGGCCACCCGCCCGCAGTGCAGGACGCCTGGGCCAAGTCTCTGGACCGCCGGGGCGGCCTGGGCCAGCCGGCGGCGGGCTCGGACGGGGACGCGGCTGCCCGCGGCCCCGACGCCATCGGTTCGGATGTGCTGGACCTGGCTGCGAGAGCCGAGGGAGGGCCCCGGCATCTGGGCATCCACCCGGGCGGGATGGTGATCTGCGACCGGCCCATCGCCGAGGTGTGCCCGGTGGAGTGGGCGTCGATGGCCGACCGGTCGGTGCTGCAGTGGGACAAGGACGACTGCGCTGCGGCAGGGCTGGTGAAGTTCGACCTGCTGGGTCTGGGGATGCTGTCGGCGCTGCACCACGCGGTGGACCTGGTGGCCCTGTCCTGCGGCGAGCGCATCGACCTGGCCGCCCTGCCCCAGGACCCCGCCGTGTACGACATGCTGTGCGAGGCCGACACGGTGGGCGTGTTCCAGGTGGAGTCGAGAGCGCAGATGGCCACCCTGCCCCGGCTGCGGCCCCGCTGCTTCTACGACCTGGTGGTGGAGGTGGCCCTGATCCGGCCCGGCCCGATCCAGGGCGGCTCGGTGCACCCCTACATCCGGCGCCGCAACGGAGTGGAGCCGGTCACCTACCTGCATCCGCTGCTGGAGCGGTCCCTGGCCAAGACGCTGGGTGTGCCGCTGTTCCAGGAGCAGCTCATGGGTATGGCCATCGATGTGGCCGGGTTCACCCCGGCGGAGTCCGACGAGCTGCGCCGGGCCATGGGGGCCAAGCGGTCGGTGGAGCGCATGGAGCGGCTGCGGGGCCGGTTCTTCGCCGGGACGGCCGCCCGCGGCATCGACGCCGAGGTCACCGAGCAGATCTGGCAGAAGATGGTGGCCTTCGCCACTTACGGGTTCCCCGAGAGCCACTCGGTGTCGTTCGCCTACCTGGTGTACGCCTCGGCGTGGATCAAGCGGCACTACCCGGCCGCGTTCTGCGCGGCGCTGCTGAACGCCCAGCCGATGGGCTTCTACTCGCCCCACTCGCTGTGCCAGGACGCCCGCCGTCACGGGGTGGTTGTGCACGGCCCCGACATCAACCTGTCGGCCGATGGGGCCGTGCTGGAACCGTGCGATGCCTCCACGGGCGGGGTGGCGGTGCGCCTGGGCCTGTCGTCGGTGCGGAGGGTGGGCCCGGAGCTGGCCGCGGCCATGGCCGAGGGGGCCCCGTACGACTCGATGGAGCACCTGGTGCGGGCCATGTCCGAGCGCAGGATCGCCGGCAAGCAGGCTCGTGGCGTCCGACATGTCGATAACGGACGACCACAACCGCCGTCAGGCGGGCGACAGCCAGAGAACGGACAGGCCACGAACGGACGAACGCCGCCGGGCCGGCAACCGCGCAAGAAGGCTGGGCTACTGCCGCCGTCGGGCGGGCGACGGCGCAAGAAGGATTCGCCACTGCCGCCGCTGGACCTGCCGGCGTTGGAGGCGCTGGCCGCGGCCGGTGCGTTCGACTCGCTGGGCCTGGACCGGCGCGAGGCTCTGTGGGCAGCCGGTGCGGCGGTCCAGTCGGGCGCCGACCGCCTTCCAGGGGCGGTCACCGGGGCGGAGGTGCCGAGGCTGCGGCCCATGTCGCCCCAGGAACAGTCGGCCGCGGACCTGTGGACCACCGGTGTGGCCCCCGACGGGCACCCGACCCGCTTCCACCGGGACGCGCTGGCCGCCGCAGGGGTGGTGCCCGCCGCCGACTTGCTGACCCACCCGGTCGGGCGGGTGAAGGTGGCCGGCACGGTGTCGCACCGCCAGCGACCGGCCACCGCCGGGGGCACCATGTTCATCAACCTCGAGGACGAGACCGGCCTGATCAACGTGATCGTGTCCAAGGGCTGCCAAGCCCGGTTCCGCAGGGTCGCCCTCACCTCGCGTGCGCTGACAATCCGGGGCCGCCTGGAGCGCCACGAGGGCGCGGTCAACGTCATAGCCGAGCACCTGGCCCCGCTGTCCCTTCCAGCCACCCTCCCCAGCCGAGACTTCCGCTAGCCCGGAGCGGGATAGGCGCGCTCCTTCTACCAAGCCCTGTAAGGCGCTGACCGGCACCGCCGCTGCCAGCATTGTCGCGCCCTTCACTACCGCAATCACCGCAGCTCCGCCACCGCCGACCCGATCCGGGCCTCGTCGAGCCATGGCTTGCCGTCCGGGCCCCGATTGATCTTCTCCAACGCCGAACCGAGCCGCCGCTCCAGGAGCACATCCCGATCCGACGACCGGAAGTCAGCACCCTCCGACTGCCTCCGAGACCAGACGAGCGTCTCCCATCCCAGCGAGAACAGATGCTCCAGCAGCGGCCGCTCAACCTGCTGCCACTCCGGCCCGGCACTCACGCGGCCGCCGTTCCGCTTCGACCCGGCGCCGCCCAGACGTGGACGCGGGCGCAACAAGGGTATGCCGCCCAGCGGCCCGAGGCTCGGGCCGCTCGGGTGATCACAGCCGAGATCTGCACCGGCCGGAATGGCCCGACGGCAGAACGCAGTGCGCCCTGGCGCGGGGCATCCATTTGCGGCAGGACGCGCCTGCGGCGTCGGTGTTGGAGGCCGACGCCGGGACGCGGCGAGCGCTGCCGGACGCGTAGTAGCCGAACTCCTCGGGAGCTTCCTGGCGTATGACCCCAGCGGGAACCAGATCGGTGAGGCCGGCCGCCCCGTCGGGCCCTTGGGCCAGATAGCCCGCCAGCACCAGGCGCCGCCGGATGTTCGCTGCCTGCCTGGCCGACAGACCGGCGCGTTCGGCGACACTGCGGGCAAGGTCGCTCGGCGGTGTGTGGCCGGCGGCGGCGACCGCTGCAAGGTACGACTGGGCCGAATCGGACAGCTCGTGCCATGCCGGAGCGCAGATGCTGCGGGCCACCGCCGCCTCGACGACGGGCCGCGACTGTTCGACGGCTGGCGCGTCGACCGGGCGTTCCGGGGCACCTGCCATCCGCCACATCGTGTGCCCGAGGACCTGAAGCTTGTAGGGGCCGTGCCCCGATTCGCCGACGATGCCCGCTGCGGTCCGCAGCGCTTCAGATGTGATGTAGCCGCCGGCGTCGCCGATTGGAAGACGCAGGCCGACCGCCGCGTCGGCTTCGTTCAAGGGATGCATCTCGTAGCGCTCGCAGCGCTGCATGAACGTGATCTTGGTGTCGGCGAGCAGCTAGCGCACAAAACAGGCGCACAACGCACAAGATGATGCACAAACTGCCCGCCCCCATCTTCGGCTGAGCTATGCGGGGGCGAGCCGCCGCTCGGTTCTCCCCCACAGCGAGGAGCCCTCGGCATCGCCGCGTCGAGGCCGACGGAGTACCGGACGGGTAAAGCCCGCCCCCTCGAGGAATTGGCAGCGGTCAGGCCCCTATTGGGCGTAGTCGGCTGCCAGTTCAGTCGGCTACCGCTGGTCGAAGGCGACCTTGACCGGCCAGCTGGCCACGCCCGCTGGGGTTAGGCGCAGAGGTCCATGGCCACTGCGGCGTAGACCTTGGCCGCGGCCACCAGGTCGTCCAGCTCGAAGTGGCCGGTGCCCTGCACTGCGGCCGAGCCCCGGGGAGGGCCGAAGGTCAGCGACGGGATCCCCACCGCGTTGAAGATGTTGGTGTCGCGCCACATCGACGTGTGGGCCACCTGGGGGGGCGGCGTGGCTCCCCCGACGATCTGGCCGTAGGCCTGCTCGACCGCGTCCCGCAGGGGCTCCACGCCGGTTCCGACCCGGCCCGCCTTGGCCGTGTAGCACTCCACCTCTGCGCCAGGATCCACCGACCGGGCCACGGCCCGCACCTCGTCGATGACCGCGTCCTGGTCGGCCCCGGGCGGGGTGCGCACGTCCATGTAGAGCTTGCAGACCGGCGACGACCGGTTCGGCCGGTACGGCACACCGCCCCGTATCGCCCCGATCTGGGCCTTGGGCCGGACCTCGCCCAGCTCCGACATGTAGGAGTTGCGTTCCTCGTAGTCGATCCCCCACGCCTCCAGCACCGTGGCCACGACCGCTCCCTTGACGATGGCGTTGGGGTGGTCGGGAAGGTCCGGCTCGCGGATCAGCCGGGGCGTGTACATGTTGCGGCCCCGCAGCGTGATCTTCAGGTACACGGCGCCGCACTCGATCCACGACTGCGACCAGGCGGTGGTCTCGGCCACCAGCGCGTAGTCGGCCCGCACACCGTGGTCCACGAGATGGCGGGTGCCGAAGCCCTTGCCCTCGTAGTTGAGGCCCTGGTACTCGTCCACCGGCGCCATGCCGGTCTCGCCCGCCACCGACGTCAGGATCACGTCGCCGCCCAGGTGGGCGCCTGCTCCCTGCAGCGCCTTGGCCATCACCATGAACACCGACATGCAGCCACGGTCGTTGAGCACGGTGTGCCCGAAGATGCGGTCACCCTCCCGCCAGGCCCCCACCAGGTTGGGGTCGCTCGACTCCATGAGGTTGGCGTGGTCGGGGCCGCTGATCTCGGTGTCGAGGTGGGCGTTGAAGATGAGGCTCTTGGCTCCCGGCCTCGACCCGGCCAGGGTGGCCACGACGTTGGCGCGGTCACCCAGGATCTGCTGCTGGCGGGCCGCGATGCCGTGACGCTCGTACCAGGCGCTGACGGCGTCGGCCACCGGCTGCTCGTGCCCGCAGGGCGCGTAGGTGTTGCCCAGCTCCAGGCATGTCTCGGCCAGCAGCTCCCGGTCTGCGTCGATCGACTCGAAGACCGCGTCCCGCATCGTGGTGTCTGCTCCTGTCATGGCTGCTCCCTCCCGGCTGGCCCGCTCGCCTCATGTTGACTGTGCAGCCCATCGGCGCGGCGCGCCAACACAGACGCCGGAGCCGGCCGGCGACAGCCGGGAGGCCGGGTGTGTCCACTGGTTCGGACGGAACGTGAGCGCAGCGAGGGTGAGCCGCTACCGTGCAGCCCCTATGGCGGGGCCGCTGGAAGGGATCCGGGTTGTCGAGCTCGGCGTCTGGGTGGCCGGGCCGGCGGCAGGCGGGATTCTGGCCGACTGGGGCGCCGATGTGGTGAAGGTGGAGCCGCTCGGCGGTGATCCGTGCCGCCTGTTCCAGTACATCCTCGGCGGCGACATGCCCACCAACCCGGTGTTCGACATGGACAACCGGGGCAAGCGCAGCATCGCGCTGGACCTCACCACCGACGACGGGCACGCCGTGATCGACGAACTGCTGGCCGAGGCCGACGTGTTCGTCACCAATGTCCGCCTCGGCGGGCTGGACCGTCTCGGCCTGGACCACTCATCGGTCACTGCCCGCCACCGCAGACTCGTCTACGCCGCCGTCACCGGCTACGGGCTGGAGGGCGACGAGGCCGGCAGCGGCGCCTTCGACGTGGCCGGCTTCTGGGCCCGCTCGGGCATAGCCCACCTGCTGACTCCCGACGGCGGCGATCCACCGTTCCAGCGGGGCGGCATGGGCGACCACAGCACCGGGCTGGCCACCGCAGCCGGAGTCTGCGCCGCGCTGCTGGCCAGGGAGCGCACCGGCGAGGGCCAGGTGGTCAGCACCTCGCTGCTGAGGCAGGGCGCCTACACGATCAGCTTCGACCTGTCGGTGACGCTGGGATGGGGTCTGACGCTGCAGATCGGCCGCCGCGACAACATGGGCAACCCGGCCATGAACAACTACACCGCGGGCGACGGCCGACGGTTCTGGCTGGTCGGCCTCGAGCCGGAGCGTCACTGGGCGCCGCTGACCCGTGCGGTGGGGCGACCCGACTGGCTCCAGGACGAACGCTACGCAACGGCCCGAGGGCGCCGCCACAACGCCGCCGGCCTGGTCATCGAACTCGACGAGATCTTCGCCGCCAGGCCTCTTGATGAGTGGGCCGAGATCTTCGCCACCGAGCCTGAACTGTTCTGGGCGCCCATCCAGTCGCCCGACGACCTGCTGGCTGATCCGCAGTTCGCCGCCGCGGGAGGTCTGGTGGAGGTGCCTGACGGGACGAGCACGTCGACTTTGGTCGCCACGCCGGTCGACTTCTCGGACACGGCCTGGGCACCGAAGGGCATGGCCCCCCGCCTGGGTGAGCACAGCGACGACATCCTGCGCTCTTTGGGTCGCAGCGACGCCGAGATCGAGGCGCTTGCCGCTGCGGGCGTCGTCGGCCGCGACACCCAACCGCTGACCGGCGCCGTCAGCCGGTGATGCCGGCCACCCGGCGGGCCCGCAGGGTGCACAGCGAACCACGCACCCGAATCGCACCGTCGGTGATCACCACCGCCACGCCGGGGAACTCCCCGGCGGCGATCGCGTCGAGGGCGGTGTCGCACACGGATCCAAGGGAGGCGTCCATCACTACGAGGTCGGCCACCGCGCCCACCTCGACGGTGTTGCCGTCGGAGCCGAACGCGGCCGCTGCGTGGCCCGAGGCGATGGCCCAGGCGGTCTCGGGAGCCACCCCGCCGAGCGAGCAGACGTCGCCGATGGTCTTGAGGATGCCCAGAGACGTCACGCCGTAGCCGGTGGGCGTGTCGGTGCCGATCAGCAGCCGGTCGAGCCGGTCGCGCTCGGCCAGGCCCTCCACTACCCGCAGCATCGAACGGGTGCCGCCGGCCTGCACGACCTCGACGTACGGCGGGCCGCCGTCCTCACAGAGCATGTCGATGTCGGCGTCTGAGAGCGAGGCGAAGGTGTTGGCGTGCGACGCGATGGACGGTCGGGCCTCCATCACGTCCTCGGCCGAGAAGTACGGGTGCTCGTCGCCTCCGGGGCCCCGGTCGGATGTGCAGCCGCAGTGCATGTGCACGGTCATGCCCAGCTCCCGGGCGTACAACGACAGCTCGCCGGCCCGGACCGGGTCCTTGAGCGATCCCACGCCTATCTCGCCGATGATCCGCATTCCCGAGGCGAAGGCCCGGTCGATGTGGGACGTGTCGGTGTCCTTCTCCAGCAGCATCGCGCCGCCGTGGACCTTCATGCCCGAGGGCCGGTGCCGGTCGAAGGAGTGGAACGCTCCGAGGGCGATTCCCAGGGCCGACTCGGCACCGGAGCGGCCCGGCGCGTGGACCTCGCCCGCGGAGATGGCCCGGGTGACCGCTCCATGCATCATGCGCTCGAGATAACCCGACGACTGCTGCTTGGGCGCATAGTCGCCGAGGGTGGGGTGCACATGGGTGTCGACGAGACCGGGCGCCACCGTCATCTGCTTGCAGTCGACCACGACGTCGGCGGTGGTGGCCGCGCCGGCGTCCAGTGAGACGATGCGACCGCCGTCGACGACGATGGTGTCGGTGTCCAGCATCGGCGCGTCGAGCACGCCGGTGAGCACCTGGTCGATGTTGTGCAGTACGAGTTGCATTTGTTGCTTCCGGGGTCGTGGTGCGGCCTTCGCCGACCTGGGCCGGCTCGACTGTGCACTGAAGGCCCGCGTCCTCAGACGTTGGCCATGATCTTGTCGGCGAACAGGTCGATCTGACCGGGATCGTCGGTCAGAGGGTTGATGATGAGATGGTCGATCCCGGCCGCGGCCAGGGCCCTGATGCGGGCCGTCATCTCGTCGATGGTCCCGAATAGGTAGGCGTTCTGGAGGTCGGTGTCGGAGCGCTTGACGTCCATCACCGTGCGGTAGGCGGCGAGCTGCTCGGCAATCACCCGCTCCCGGTCGGTCGAGTCGACGATGTGGAGCCACTGGGCGTGCGACATGGCGAAGCCGCTCATGTCCCGCCTGGCTCCCAGATAGTTGCGCACCGAGGCGATGTCGTCGGCGACGATCTCAGGACTTGTGCCGCTCGAGCGGCAGATCCAGCCGTCATGGCGGCCGATGCGGGCCAGCACCGCGGGGGCCATGTCGGGCGTGTCGACGTTGTCGACCACATGCACCTGCGAGCCGCCGCCGATCCAGATGGGGATGGGCTGTTCGGGTCGGGGGTACAGGGTCGTCCCGTCGTCCACGCTGTAGTACCGGCCCCGGTAGCTGACGTCGTCGGTGCTGAGCAGCAGCCGTATCAGCTCGAGGGACTCGTCGGTTCGCCGGCCACGCTCGCGCCGGGGCACCCCCACCGACGCGAACTCCATGTCGTCGTGGCCGGTCCCGACGCCGAGGATCACCCGGCCCCCGCCCGAGAGGCTGTCGAGGCTGGCGACCTCCTTGGCGATGATGGTGGGGTGGCGGAACGGCGCGCACAGGATGGCGGTCCCCAGGCGGATGCGCTCGGTGGCGCCCGCGGCGACGGACAGCGTGATCATGGGGTCCTGCCAGGCCACCGAGTACACGTTGGGCGCCACCAGCAGGTGGTCGATGACCCACAGTCCGGTGAAGCCCGCCTCCTCCACCCTCGCGAAGTACGGCACCAGCGTCCTGGCCGACGCCGCGGTGGTGAGCGGCCCGGCATAGGACGGCACCCGCCAGCCGAAGTCCATCAGTCCGCTGCTCCGGAGCGCGGCGCCCGCGGTGTCACACCGAGACGCCGGCGGCCCGCATCTCGGCGCCGACCGAGCCGTAAAGCCGCCGCATCACCAAGCGGTACACGAGCCCGTGGATCTTGTCGAGGACCAGGCCGAGCACCGTCAGCTGCACGAAGGCCACGAACATCAGCTCGGTGTCGAGCGTTCCCTGCGACACGATTATCAACGCGCCGAGGCCCTTGTTGGCCCCCACATACTCGGCCACCACCGCACCCACCAGCGCCAGCATGAGCGCAACCCGCAGCCCGCTGAACACCGCGGGCACGGCGTGCAGGGCCTTGCACTTGGTGAGGGTCGTCCAGCGGGATGCTCGCAGCGCCCTGAACAGCTCCATCATCTCCGCCGGCGCGGTGGTGAGGCCGAGGTAGGTGTTCTCCAGCAGCGGGAAGAAGGCGATGAGGGCCGCGATGATCACCTTGGGGGTCATGCCGAAGCCGAACCAGATCACCAGGATCGGTGCCAGCGCGAACTTGGGCAGGGCCTGGGTGATGATTACGTAGGGCATGATCACCCGCCGGGCGATCCCGAACTCGGAGGCCAGGGTGCCCAGACCGATGCCGGCGACACCGCCCAGCGCGAAGCCCAGCACGATCTCCTGCACGGTGATCCAGATGTGGGGGGTGGCCCGACCCGAGGTCACATAGTCGATCAGCCGGCTGAGGACCGGGCCCGGCTCGGGCAGGATCAGCGGCGAGTTGGTCTTGGCCCACAGGTGCCAGACCACGATCAACACCACGGCCGACACCAGCACCAGGGCGCGGCCGATCCATGCCTCCGAGCGGGCCGCTCTCAGCAGCCGCCTCATGTCGCGCCCCCGGCCTCCAGGCCGGTTCATTCCAGCTGCTCCCGGATCCGCTGGCGGAGGGACCAGAACCGTTCGTCCCCCTCGACCTGCTCGAAGGTGCGGGGCCGCTCGAGATCGACGTCGATGACGTCCTGGACCCCGCCGGGGCGCGCCGACATGACCATCACCCTGTCGGACAGGAACAACGCCTCGCCGATGTCGTGGGTCACGAACACCACCGTGGTCTGGGACTCATGCCAGATCCGCAGCAGCTCGAGGTTCATCTGGTCGCGGGTCTGCGCGTCGAGCGCGCCGAAGGGCTCGTCCATCAGCAGGATGGAGGGCTCCACGGCCAGCGCCCGGGCCACCGACACCCGCTGCTGCATGCCTCCCGACAGCTCACCCGGCCGGTGTTGCAGGTACTCGGACAGGCCGACCATCTCCAGCACCTCGCGGGCCTTGCGCCTGTCGTCGTCGGTGGGGCGGCCCATGATCTCGAAGGGCAGCATCACGTTGTCGAGCACCCTGCGCCACGGGAGGAGCACAGCCTTCTGGAAGACGTAGCCGATGCGGCGGTCGGGGGCGTCCACCACCTCGCCACCGATGCGAACCTCCCCTTCGGACGGCGCTATGAGACCGCCCACGCAGCGCAGCAGCGTGCTCTTGCCGCAACCGCTGGGGCCGACGATGCCGACGAACTCGCGGGACGCAATGTCGAAGTCGATCCCTTCCAAGGCCGTGATGTCGCCCGCGTCGGACGGAAAGGTCTTGGTGAGGCCGTCGATCTCGATGTGGCCGCGCCCCGTGAGTTCTCCGGTCGTGTCGTTCACGTTCTGCCCCTGACCCCCGGCGGGTCGGCTCGCCCGCCGGGGTCAGGCTAGTTGTCGCTCTAGTTGATGAACCGGTTGGAGATCACCGCGGCGGCGTCTGCCGAGTCCGACAGGATGCCGAGATCGGTGGCCTGGTCGGCGACGTCCTGGATGGTGGCCACATCGCACCAGCCCATGCCGTTCTCGCTGACGCCGGGGCCGTTGGTCTGCATCTGGATGCGGTAGTCGATCACCGCGAGGTTCCGGTCCATGTTGTCGGCGCCCACCGCGTAGCGGGAACCGATCTCGGCCGCAGCCTCAGGGTTGTCCGCGATCCACAGCTTGGCCTGCTCGAGGGCGTCGATGAACCGCTGGACACCGTCGGTGTTCTCGTCCACCCAGTCCCGGTTGGCGAAGTACACGTCGTTGGGGCCGGGCACCTGGTCGTACTGCCAGATCTCGTAGTCGTCGATCTGGTCCTCGGGGATGCCGCCGGCCTCGAGCAGGGCCCAGTTGATCGAGCCCCACGTCGACGCGGCCTGCGCCTGCCCGCCCAGCAGGGCCTCGCCGAAGGCGATCCCGGTGGCCGCGAAGGTCACGTCCTCCTCGGTGATGCCGTTGTCGGCGAGCAGCAGGGCGGCGTACCACTTGCTGGTGGAGGCCTGCGAGGTCACTGCGACCGTCTTGCCCCGCAGGTCCTCGGGAGACTCGATGCCGGCTCCGGTGTTGACCAGCATGGTCATCCAGTTCTGCGTGTACGGGCAGTAGATGCCTTCGAGGTCCGCTCCCGCGATGGTCGCGAAGAAGCCCGACAGCGCGTCGGCCATGGCGATGTCGGCGTTGCCGGCCACGAGCTGGCGAACCGCGTCGCCGGCCCCCGCGCCCGGAAGCTGCTCGAGGGTCACGCCGGCGTCGGCGAAGTAGCCGTTCTCCTCGGCCACATACAGGTCGATGAAGTCGATGAACTTGCCTCCGCCCCAGGTCACCAAGCGGATGTCGATCGGCTCGGGCGGGGCCGCGGGCTCGGGCTCGGGCTCAGGCTCTGGGGCAGGCTCCGGCTCGGGCTCATCAGCGGGCTCGAGCTCTACTGCGGGCTCGGGGTCTACTGCGGGCTCGGGGTCTGGGGCCGGCTCGGGGTCTGGGGCCGGTTCCGGGTCGGGCTCCACGGCGGGCGCCGGGGCCGGGGCGGCCGGCTCGTCGTCGTCGCCTCCGCAGGCGGTGAACAGCAGGGCCGCAGCCAGCGGAACCGCCAGCCAGCGCAGCCACCCTGGACGTCCGATGCGATTACTGGTCTCGCTCATATCGATCTCCCTCCGATCTAGAGACCTTCGAACTCTATAGGAAATCATCAATCAGATGTCAACTCAGCTCGCCTGTGGCATGCTGGAGAGCCGTGAGTTCGTTCGAGAGGCCCATGACCGCGCAGGAGGCGGTGCTCGCTGAGATCCGCCGCCAGCTCCTCGACGGCCGGCTCGCGCCCGGCGTATCGGTCCGCCCCGACGCCCTGGGCGAGCAGCTCGGCGTGTCGGCGGTCCCCGTGCGCGAGGCGCTCAGGATCCTCGAAGGCGAGGGCCACGTCCAGTACCGGCCCCACCGGGGATACGTGGTCGCGGCCCTCGATGTGGAGGATCTCATCGAGATCTACCGGATCCGGGAACTCCTCGAGACCGAGGCGGTCCGCCGGGCCATCCCGCTGCTGAAGACCGACACCGTGACCCGACTGCGCGAGATCGTCCACGAGATGGAGCAGGTCCACGACGACGTCCTGTCGCTGACATCGGTGAACCGGCGGTTCCACTTCACCCTGTTCGAGGCGGCCGAGATGCCCCAGCTGGTGAGAGTCCTGAGAATCCTGTGGGACTCCTCGGACCGCTACCGCCTGCGCTACCTGATGTCCCCCGAGAACCGCCGACTCGTGCACGACCAGCATCGAAGGATGATGCAGGCGGTCGCCGACGGGGATGTCGAGTCGTTCGTCGACGAGAGCCACAGGCATCGCACCCACGCCATAGCCGCGCTGGCCGAGGCGCTCGCCCTGGCTGGAGCCGAGGCCGCTCAGAAGACCGCCTGAGCCGCCAGAGGCCGAGCGAATGGGCGGGACCACGCGGCCCATACGGCGCGAGGCCGTGGCCCGAGCGGCCCGTGAGCGCAGCGAACAAGAGCGGGAAAGACACCGCTGCGACCCGACAGGCTCTCGCCTACCCACGGATGTCGTCGGGCTCGGCCCTCGGCCGCCCGACCTCTCAGCGATGGGGCTGGTCGAGGTCGCGGTCGCCGATGCGGGGGAAGGGCCGGCTGCGGCTGGCGCCCGCTACGGCCACGACCACCTCGTCGGCCCGGGGGGCGTCGGCGATGGAAGTCTGGGCGGTGTGGTAGTGGGTGCGCTCCAACATCTCGCGCTTGTGGACCATGGGCACGACGATCGGCGCGCCCGGGCCGCCCCGGGTGTTGGCGAACACCAGGGTGCTGGCCCCGTCCACCTGAGCGCGGATGGGATCCCCGAACATGAGCGTGTGCACCATCGCGTTGGCGTGCTCGATCTCGCCGTCGACTCCCACGACGGAGGACTTCCCGTACGCCTCGACGGCATCGGATGAGCCGAACTCGTCGACGAGGCGGCCGGCCAGGAGCGCGCCGAGGTCGTGGGCGAACCCCAGGATCTCGGGGTGCAGGTCCTCCACGAAGGGGCGGCCCGCCCATGGATTCTGCATGACCGCGGCCACGATCACGGTGATCAACGGCGGCTCGACCGGACGCCCGGCCTCCAGGCGGATCTCCTCGGTCGCGACGTGGATCTTGCGGATCCCTCTCATGTGGCCTCCTGGTCGGCAGTGAGCTTCAACGGTCGGGCGAGCCTGCGGCGGGCGCCTCCCACGGCGCACGGCCGCTAGCGGCCCATCAGGTCGATCTTGCGTTGCTCGATCTTGGTGCGCAGGGGCGGGAACACCTCTTCGGGATCGATGGCGACCTCGAGCAGTGCCGGCTCTCCCCGCGACAGGGCCCACTCGAAGGCTGAGTCGACTTCGCGGTGGTCGGCGACGGATCGGGCCTCGATGCCGAAGGCCCGGGCCACCGCTGCGAAGTCGATGGGCCCGAGGCGCACGAAATGGTCCTCGGAGTACATCGCCTCGGCCTGGTGGCGCAGGATGCCGAGAGCGCCGTCCACGAACACCACAGCCACCACCGGCAGGCTCAGATCCCGAGCCACCGCCAACTCGCCCATGGTGTGAACGAATCCGCCGTCTCCGGCGATCGCCACCGCAGGGACCCCCTCCAGGGCGACGGCCGCGCCGATGGCGGCCGGGAGGCTGAATCCCATGGCGTCGAATTCGCAGGACTGGAGCAGGCCCTCGGGCCTGGTGACGTCGAGCTGCTCGCAGACCCACAGCCGGTGATTGCCGATGTCGGCCGACACCACCATGCCGTCCGGCCCGCGGCGGTTGAGGGCGTCGATCACGGTGGCCGCGCTCAGGCCCCGGGCAGGGTCGTTCTGCGGCTCGGTGCGCACCGGCCTCCGAGTGAACCAAGGCTCGCGCCACCCCACGCGACATCCGATGGCGTCGAGCACCGCAGCCGCGCTCCCGACGATCCCCTGGTCCACCCGGTAGACCCGGTTGATCTGCGACGGGTCGGCGTCGATCTGCACGATCTGGGCGCCGCCGGCGAACAGGTCGGACCGCCAGCCGAAGGTCGTCTGCTCCCCCAGCGCGCAACCGGCGACCACCACGAGGTCGGCCGAGCCGACTGCCTCGCGGGCCGTGTCGGTCCCGTAGAAGCCGAGCATGCCGGCGCTGCGCGGATGGGTCGTGGCGATGCTGCCGACCCCGGAACGGCTGGTCGCGACGGGCGCTCCGAGCCGCTCGGCGAGAGCCGCTAGGGCGCCGCTGCCGCCGCTGCGGATCACGCCGTGGCCGGCCAGCACTGCCGGCCGCTCCGAACGGCCGAGCCTGTCGAGGACCTCATCGATGTCCGCTACCGCCGGTGAGGCGCTCTTCCCGGCCGCGGGCGGGAGCGGCCCGGCCGCGGTCGAGGTCTCGGCCTGGAGGTTCTGGGGCAGCGCGACGTGCACCGGGCCGGGGCGGCCCGAGGCGGCCAGTTGCAGCCCGGTGGCGATGAGGTTCGGCACCTCGTCGAGGGAGGCCGCCTGCACCGACCGCTTGCAGAACGGCGCGAACAGCCCGACGTTGTCGCAGTGCTGGAGGATGTTGCGGTGGACGTAGCGCCGGTCGACCTGGGCGCTCAGAACCAGCAGCGGGATGGAGTCCGCCTGCGCGTTGGCCACCGCGGTGACGAGGTTGGTGGCGCCCGGGCCGGGCGCGCCCGACAGGACGACCCCGGGCCTTCCCGTGGCGAGCGCATAGCCCGACGCCATGTAGCCCGCGCCCTGCTCGTGGCGGGCGGCGACGATCCGGGGCGAGCCCAGCCGGCCCAGTTCGTGGTAGGTGGGCAGGAAGTGTCCCCCGGCCACAGTGAAGACAGCGTCGGCTCCGGTGTGGTGCAGGGCCTCCGCGATCACACGGCGACCGAGCCTCTGGCGGCTGGCTTCAGGCATCGGGTTCTCCGTTCCGCAGGCCGGGCAGCATCATATAGTCGATCAAATACAAGAAGCGTTGTGGCCTTCATTCCACCGTCAAGAGCGAGGCCGTGAGCGGTACGGCGCGAGGGGTTCCGGTCGTTACACTCTCGTCCCATGACGCCTCCACCTCCTGCATCGTCGAATTCGAGCTCTCCGACTGTGGCTGTGACCATGGACGGGGTCATCGCGAACTGGGTCAAGGGCCTGCGAGCCCACGTCGCCGCACGCCACGCGGTCGCCGACCGGCAGTTGGCCCTCAACGTGTCCTGGGACCTGTCGGAATGGGGTGTCGCCGATCCGGCCGCGGCCATCCGCGAGTTCCTGCTGTCTCCTATGTCGGGCCGGCTCAAGCTCGTCGACGGCGCAGAGGCCGGGATCGCCAGGCTGCAGTCGGCCGGCTTCAGGGTCTTGGCCGTCACCAGGCGGGACCGCATGGTGGGCGACAACCCCGACGACCAGGAACAGACCCGCGCCATTGCCCTCCAGTGGTTCGCGGGACAGCCGCAACTGGGCATCGGAGACGACGACGTCGTGTTCACTGACGACCCCGTTTCGATCGGCGCCGACGTCTGGGTGGAGGACGCCCCCCGCCGGATACGGCGGCTGGCCGAGGCCGACAAGCCGGTGTGGCTGCTGCCGCAGCCCTGGAACCGCTCAGTCATGCAGCATGCGGGCGTGAGCCTGCTGTTCGACGGCTGGGACTCGGTCGACGACCTGATCGCAGCACATTCGGCCTGATGTCACACCCCTGGCCCATTATCTTCGACGAGCGCTGATCGCTCTCCTCGCAGCCCGGGACGACGGGCCGCCTCAAGCCCCCGAGGCGAAAGGCCCCGTCCCGTGCACAGCAATCACCGACTCCCCCCGTTCTTCTCCAGACTCGACGACGGCCGCGTCGTAGAGCGTGAGCGCCCCCTGAGCTCGGCGCTGATGGCGGGCAGCGCGCAGGCGCACCCCGCCGGCGGCGACCCGCTGCTGCTGGAGCTCGCCTCACAGGCGCTCGACCGGCCGCCGGGAAGCGCCGTGGTGGCCGATTCCGGCGGGGCGACGATCACCCTCGAAGCGCCCCCAGGCAACGGGCTCGCCCTGATAGGCCTGCGGTGCCCGCCCGCAACGGCTGCGGTGGCGTCCAGTGTGCGATGCCAGACGCTGTGGCCCGACGACCAGCGGCGCCCCGGGGTGCTCGCATGGTCGGTGGACCGGGACGGAGGCTCGCTGGCGCTGTTTCGCGACGAGGCCTCCTCGAGGGCGCAATCCCTGTCCGCCGTGGCCGGCACCCTGCTCGACGCCGCCCTCCGGTCCCTGGGCCGACCCACGCCGCAGTGCCCCTCACCCGCGGTGTGGTTCCCCGACGGCGTGTTCCTCCACCGGGTGTCGGCGATGCTGGCGCGCCGGGGCGGGCCGTGTGGCCGTCGCCGCCTCAGCTGGGACAGCCTGTCGGTGCTCTACCCCCTCAACGACACCGGCGCGCCGACCGCACCCTCGTTCACGCGCCGGCTGCGACAGCGCTTCCAGGCCTCCAACACCTGGTCATCGCTGCGGCACGGCGCGGCCGCGCTGCCGGCCGGGGCTCCGGCGATCCTGCCCGGCCTCACACCACCGGTTGCCGGATGGCTCGACGACGGCGCCTTCGCCCGCTGGGTGCTCAGCCGCGTGCCGGACGCTCCCAGCGCGCTCGATTGGCTGTGCCGCTCCCTCGGCGGGCCCGTAGCGGACCGTCTGGCCCTCGCCCTCGGTGATGTTCACGACCCCTCCACGGAGCCGCGGTGAGGGCCCGGCGAGCGCACGCCCGGCTCGCGGGCCGGCAGAGGGACCGCCGTTATGCTGACCGGCCGTGAACGGGCCGAGACCGACCTTCGGATCCATAGCCCGGCGCCGCCTGTTGCTCGCGCTCGGTTTCGGAGTCACCAACGTGGCCGTGCTCCGCCGGTTCGGCAGGGGCGCCGATTCGAGCACCGACCCCGATGCCGGTCCGCAGACCGGGCCCGGCGATCCTGTGACCGGCCCGGCATCGCCCGGCACGGGCTCCGCGCCGCCGGCGGTCGTCTCCGAGCCGGCGCCGCCTGATCACCCGCCGGAGATTCCGGTGCTCGACGAGTGGGCGGCCCGCGGCCCGGATCACGTCTTCGACCTGGCCATCGTCGGGGGCCGGGTGATCGATCCCGCTTCGGGATTCGACTACGTGGCCGGCATCGGCGTCAGCGGCTCGACGGTCTCCGCCATCGCGGCCGGACCCGAGGCCGCGCCGTTGCAGGCGTCCGAGACCATCGACGCCACCGGTCTGGTGGTGTCGCCAGGGTTCATCGACATCCTGTCGTACAGCCCCAACGGTTACGGCGAGTGGTTCAAACTGGCTGACGGCGTGACCGCGAACCTGGGGATGCACGGCCTCGACGGCCGGGCCGACCGCTGGTTCGAGTCCCATCCCGACGGGAGTTCGCCCGTCCACTTCGGTGGGGCCTACGACAACGCCTTCGTCCGCCAGGCCTACGGACTCGAGCCCTACGACGCTACGGCCACAGGCACGATGAACGCCATCATCGAGGACGCCCGCGCCGACCTCCGCAACGGCTTCGTCGGGCTGCACATGCAGCCCGAGTACACCCCGGGCACCACCGCCGAGGACTTGCTGGCCCACGCCGCGCTGGCCGCGGAGTCCGGGGTGCCGTTGTGCGTCCACGCGCGCTACTCCGACAACCTCGCGCCGGGCACCAACCTGCAGGCCGTCGGCGAGCTCGTGCAAGCGGCCCGCGAGACCGGAGCCCACGTCCACGTCGAGCACATCAACTCCACCGGCGGCACCGGGGTGATGGCCGAGGCGCTCGGACGCATCAACGACGCCATCGCCGAGGGCCTGTCCATGACGGCGTGCGTCTACCCCTACGAGTTCTGGGCCACGTACCTCAGGTCGGCCCGCTACCAGGACTGGCAGGAGAAGTACGGCATCAGCTACGGCGACCTTCAGGTGGCGGGAACCTCGCAGCGGCTGACCGAGCAGACCTTCGACGCGGCCTACGCCAACAACAGCCTCACCGCAGCGTTCGCCATGTCGCCCGAGGATGTGGAACTCCCTCTGCAGACCGACTTCGTGATGGTCGGAAGCGACGCCATCCTCGACCGCTCCCACAACAACCACCCCCGCTCCACCGGGTGCTTCAGCCGGGTGCTGGGCCGCTACGTGCGCGAGCGCGGCGTGATCGACCTGCCCACGGCACTGTCGAAGATGACGATCCAGCCCGCCCGCCTGCTGGAGCGCCGATGCCCCGGCCTCCGGCGCAAGGGCCGCCTGGGAATCGGGGCCGACGCCGACATAACCGTGTTCGACCCGGCCACGGTCGCCGACCGCTCGACCATCGAGAACCCGGCCCAGGAATCTGCGGGCATCCAATGGGTCGTCGTCGAGGGCCGGGTGGCCCGATCACCCGACGGCGCTCGGGGTGAGGTCCCCAACGGCAGGGGTCTCCGGTCCGACATCGGTCCTGTCTGAGGCCGGCTGAAGCGGTATGAGAACGCAGTCCCGGCTGGAACAGGGCGTGGCCTTCGCGCTGTTCCTGCTGCTCGTGGCGGGGG
>Ga0209021_1000848_pt1 | contig 34350 bp, 23 predicted proteins | sample PinacodermFT_FD_187299 | JGI IMG/M metagenome (GOLD analysis project Ga0209021, IMG submission 187299) | Host-associated microbial community of the marine sponge Aplysina aerophoba from Gulf of Piran - sponge pinacoderm, lysed by freeze-thaw... | ecosystem: Host-associated > Porifera > Sponge >... | reverse complement strand
TCGCTTCCCCCGCCATGATCCAGCGACCAAAAGAATCAAAGTGGAAGGTCATCCGGTTGACCATACCCTCGGCCAGCCTGTTCATGGTCAGCTGCGGCTGCCACTCCCCTTGTCCGTTTTGCGACCACAGGATGGCGCCCGATGCGCTGCAATGGGTCACGAGATGAACCCCGTCAGGGCCAAACACCATGTCTTCAATGCCATAGGGATGTTGCAAAGTCTCCCGCCTGTACCAGCTCCCCTCATTGCCACTGAACTGCAACACCAGCAAGGCGCCCCTCGCCAGCAGAACAAAAAGCTGAAGCTGATTGCCCTCCCCGCGAAACAGGGCGGTGACAGCCTTCTCTTCAGGACCGGCATCAATCAGCGTGTGTTTCTCCCAGATGCCCTCATGATTGCGACTGAAAAGAACAAATTCCTTCGAAAGAACAGATACCAACAACAGCCAGCGCTCATCCGGGCTGAAAACGGCTTTGTCAGCCTGAATCAGGTACATCAGGGGAGGAAAACTGCCACATAACCGCCAGGGTTGCGCGTGCCAGATACGCAGACTGTCATCTTTGCCCTGGACCAACAGCTGGCTGCCGCCAGGGCTGAACACCAGAGTCTTCACCCAGACAGTAACGCGCAGGTGGTGACGCAGCCGGGCTTGTTGTTTCCAGAGACCTCGCTCTTGAGGACACCTGTCCCAGATCACCACCTCCCCCGTAGGCTCGGCAACGGCCACACGCCTGCTGTCGGCGGTAAAACAGATGCGATCGGCGCCTTGCTCGCCGACAAAGGCCGAGCCCGGATGCCAGCCTCGCAGGTCACGCTCAAAGATATATTCACAATCTACCGTCTCCATGCGCCCCAGAAACGGCTGGACAGTGCAGGTGATGTAGCGACCATCGGAGCTGAAAGCGGCCTTCATGACTTGCGAGCGGCTCTGCGGCTGCCATACAGAAAATCTGCGCTCTTGCTTCAGAACAAGGTTGTGGCTGTTTCTCAGGCTGCGACTTACCGCACAGAAGAACACATCAGGGGATAAAGCAGCGCACGGCCTGGTGAGATCGAATGGTTTGGCAGCCAAACCCTTCAGCCAGGGGAGCAGCAGCTCGTCGCAGTTCTCCCGCGTGAAGGCCTCCCAGGCAAACCTGTGCCCCAAAGAGCGGCACAAGGCGCGCTCGCGCATGCCTGCCATCGCGATCCTGTGATAGAAGTTCCGTCCCACCCGCTGCCAGACCAGAATATCAGCCAGCGGCAAGTAGCTGATCACCTTGTCCTGTAGCGCGGGCGGGATCTGGCACAGGCGCTGCAAGGCTTCTGATCCCGCAGCCAAGTCGGCGCAGGCTTGTGCCGCCCGGCCACGCGAACACCGCGTTTCCCACTCCATGCTACTGGGTTCGTCCCAGTCCATGCTGCTCGAATCCTCCCACTCCATGGCGCTTGAGCCAGTGGGGCTGTGACAGGATGCCGAGGAGCCTGAGGGTGTCATTATTTCTGTCCTGTACAGGGGAACCAGCCGAAACCGCTGCCATCCGGCTTCACCGCCTCTTGGACAGGCCTGTCGACGAATGGTTCCCCGGCCGTGACACACCTGCCAGAGCCTGCTGACGGCCATGTGCGAGCAGCCCTGTTGCACCTGCTGTCAAGCGGGCAATCCTTCAGTAAGGGTATGCGGTTCCACCGCGCCTTCCTGCACACTCAGGATTTCAACGCTGTGGTGTCCCGACTGTGCAAGACAGATCACGGCCAGACTGTGACAGAAGGGATCTACCGCAATATTCTGGCCGCAGACGAATGGAACAGATGCCTGTGCTCTTGTCACCCAGGTGTCCCCCCTGAGCTCCAGCAGACTGAAGACATTCTGATCAGCAGGCGTGCTTGCGTTCAGTGCCATCAGATGCTGGCCGTTACGTCCGGCAGCCAGGCCCCAGCAAGTTGCAAGAGGACCTTCCTCGCCTGCCGGACTGTGCTGCCAGCGTCCAGCGCTATCTTTTATCCACATCTCCCGTGTATCCCCGTAGTAAAGGGAATAGCTGTTCCTGGCGATCAGCCACCGGCTGCCCGGATCAAAGCAGAGCGATTGCAGACTGTGCGTGCGCGGCAGTGCCTGATTCAGCACTTGCAGCGGCACCCACAGGTGGGACGGGTTCTGCTCCCAGAGTACGGCATTGGAACGCGCGCACTGGGTTACCAGGTGCTGGCCATCAGGGCTGAAGCAAATGTCGGTGATGGTCTCAGAATGTTGAAGATGTCCTTGTGCAAACCAGTGGCCGTCTTTAAGTTCAAAAGGGACCAGCAGACCATTTTTCAGCAACACGAACAGCTCAAGCTGGTTTCTGTACTGACGAAACAGTGCAAGCTCCGGCCGCGCGCTTGCCTGTATGTCAACAGACACAGGCAGCGACCAGCCGCCTTCCTCATTACGGCCGTACAAACTGAACTGGTGCAGGTTGCAGGAAACCAGAAGAAGCCAACGTTCATCCGGACTGAAAGCAGTCCGGTTGCCTTGAATACTGGCGGTGGTAGTACAGAAAGCATCGGCACAGCGCCACCCCCTGGCGGCATGCCTGTGCCAGACCCAGAGTTCTCCATTGGCGTATTGGACAGCCAAGGCAGCACCCCAGGCACTGAGCACCAGCTTGGTGATACGGCCTGCAGGCCTTTCGCTCCCCAGGCTGGCCAGCTGCTGCCAGCCGGAAGGATCCTGCGTCGCCTTTTCCCAGAGCAGAACATCAGCTTTTTCCTTGAAGCAGATGGCCACTCGATTCGAATCAGCAGCAAAGTCAATGAAGTACGCACCCTGCTCATCAACGAGGGGACTTTGCCTCCAGCCCAGCCCTTTTCGTTCCAGCAGGCGGTAATGGCGTGAGGTCAGGCCTCCACCTTCGGCATGGAAGAACCCTTTGACAACCAGATAACGCCCATCGGGGCTGAACCGGGTTTCTTCAGGAAGCAAACCCGGAAAGGAGAAATTGCCGTTCCCCTTCAGAACAAGACACTGACTGTTTCTCAGCGTGCGCGTCACTGCACAGAAAAGAATGTCAGACCGAAACAGGGCACCCGGCCAATCATGACTCAGGGGGTTGCCAGTAAAGCCGGACAGCCAGGGGCGCAGTAGCTGGGTGTAGTTTTCCCGCGTAAAGGCCGCCCCGGGAAAGGCGCGACCAAGCGACCGGCGCACGCATTGCTCCCGCAGACCGGCGGCTGTTATGCGGTCATGGAAAAAACGACTGACCTTGTGCCAGACAAGAATATCTGCCAGTGGCAAATAACGAAGAACCAGACTCTGCAACTCGAACGGCAATAATGACAGCCTCTGCAAGGCTTCATGGCCCCTTCGCACAGCCAGATGATTGTCCCATGAAATCACGTGCGCAGATGTTTCCTCTCTGTCTTGTGCAGCAGGAATCCAGCCGGGCTGCTCTGCCTCCGGGCAGGCTGTCGCGCCGGCGCCAACCAACGGCTGCCGCACCGAGGCTGTTTCCTGCTCCGGTACAACAGGGCTGGAGTGTCCGGGGCTCGAAGGAATCATCGTCGCCTCCTCTTTGAATGTCTCTTCCAACATGGCTTACAGGGAGGTAGCACTGGCGGGCAGACCCACTTCTGCGCAAGCCATCTGCTCTCTTCCCCTGTTGGATGGACAACTGGACAACGCCTCCAGCCAAAGGTTCTTTCATGAAATTCATGCCCTCAACAGACTGGTGAGCGCCGGTTTCTCAGTGGCTCCGAGCGCGCACTATATCCAGTGTCCTGGCAGGTCTTTGCCTGACGCATAACAACGAGACAGCCTCCAGCCCCCCCAGGCAGCAGAAAAGCGAATCTGCACAGACGGAGTGGATCTCTCTGAGTGAATCTCTCTGAGTGGATCTCGCTGAGCAAATAGTACACACAGGCTTTCGTGGCCCAGTTTTCCTTTTCACTGCCTCCCCCCTCGAAGAGAAGCGCAATCGAGATAACAACAGGGTCACAAAGACGGATAGATGGAGACAGACTGTGCATCCAAACGCCGACAACCTCCACCGGGTAACCCTATGCTGCGTACACCCACCATGTCCTCCTCAGCACCTGTAACAAGGCAGTCGCAGCAAGAAGGACACCACTCCAGCCGAAAAGCAGCTGCTGCGCGTATCTGCCCGTATATCAACCGCGGTACAGCGTCCAATCGGCCTGGCGACCTGCACAATCACCAGAGAATTCACACCGGAGAGCAGCCCTTTGTCTGTCCACGTGGAGGCTCCAGACGCGCATTCGCACAACAAGGCGACCAGAGAAAACACTGCCGCGTCCACTCGGGAGAAAAGCCCTTTGCCTGCCCCTATGACGGCTGTGAGTATTCGTCCACAAAATCAAAAAATGTGACAGGACATTTTCGCATCCACTCACAAGGAAAAAACTTTACCTGTCCACACGAAGGCTGTGCACGCTCGTTCTCAGGATCAGGCAATCTGGCACAACACTTGCGCATTCATTCCACAGAAAACCCCTTTACCTGTCCACACGAAGGCTGTGGACGCTCAGTTTCAGGATCCGGGAATCTGATACAACACTTGCGTGTTCACTCAAAAAGAAAACCCTTTGTGTGTCCTGTTGAAGACTGTAATTATTCGTCCGTCCGATCAGAACAACTGAAAACACATTTACGCATTCACTCTGGAGAAAAACCCTTTGTTTGCCAACATGAAGGCTGTAGACATGCGTCCACACAATCAGGGCACCTGAAAAAACATTTGCGCGTTCACTCTGGAGAAAAACCCTTTGTTTGCCAACATGAAGGCTGTAGACATTCGTTCGCACAACCAGGCGATCTGAGAAGACACGGGTACATCCACACCGGAGAAAAACCTTTTGTCTGTCCTTTTGAAGGCTGTGGACGTTCCTTCAGACAATCTGGCAACAGACGAGCCCACTTGCGTCTCCACTCTGGAGACAAACCTTTTACCTGTACTTTTGAAGGCTGTGGATATTCCTGTACGCGAGCAGGACAACTGACACGGCACTTGCGTTTCCACTCAGGAAACAAACCCTTTGTCTGCCACCATGAAGGCTGTAGACGTTCGTTCTCACAAGCAAGCGACCTGATAAGACACGGGGGCACCCACTCAGGAAAAAAGCCCTTTGTCTGTCAATATGAAAGCTGCAGATATTCGTTCGCACGACCAGACGGCCTGAGAAGACACTGGCGCGTCCACTCACGCGAAAAACCCTTTTTCTGTCCACATGAAGGCTGTGGACATGCATTCGCACAATCAGGCACCCTGAAAGCACATTTTCGTATCCACTCAGGAGAGAAATATGTCCGCTGTTTGCATGAAGGCGGTGAAGATTCCTCCACACAATCAAGCGACCTGAAAAAACACCTGCGCACCCACGTCAGCGAGCGACCTTGCGTCTGTCCTTACGAAGGCCATGAAAAAAGGTTGACGCCAACACACTCACTTGCCTCCCATGTTCTGCCCCATGCCAACGACAGGCGCTATCGCTGTTCGCCAGCGACACACAAGCGGCGCTTTACGCCCATAACCACCCTGAATACACATCTGCGCCGACACGCCGGCAGGCGGCCTTGTCTTTATCCTGACGGAGACCATGGACAACAAATCACGGCGAACAAAAGACTCAACGCCCTGCCTCCCCTTCGCACCCCTGCCTCACAGGCCCTGCCTGCCCAACCCAGACGTACCCGCTCTGGTTCACACCGGCATCAGCCATGGCAAGCGCATCAGTTGAGCCAGGCTCGGAGCACAGCCTTGCCCACCTCCGCCAACGCCAGTCGTTCGTCCCTGAAAGGCCGGCTGCGGGACCTTCCCGTGGAAGAAAACAGCCGTCATGGAATCCTGGCTGTCCAAAAGATCACCAACGCAACCCGGGCAAGCCACTACTGCCCCGTTATCGCCTGGGTATCCGGTGGTGTTGTTCACCTGCCTCCCTCTCCGGGAAAACAAAACCCTGGCGGGCCAAACCTGTAGCCGCCCGTTGTCAGCCGCTCATCGCTCTGAAGGAAGGTGCCCGGGCCTCACCGGACCTCAAACTGATGAAGTGCAGGTGCCTCTCACTGTTGCCACAGAAGACAACTCGGTACCCGTCGGACCGCAGCGGCCACATCGCTTCTTCCCCGACAGACTGCAAGCAGGACCCGAGCGTCCTGCCGCCTGATGACTTCGACAGACAAGAGCGCAGTCGCTGATGCCATGGCCCGGAGCCGCTGCAGATATCAGGTCAAGCTCACCATGAAGCTGCCCCGGTTTTTGTTGTCCGACAACAGGCCGCACCCGCCGGAGCCCCCGCGAAGAGAAGCGCAATCACGATGACAAGACGGTCACGAGGATGGATAAATGAAAACGGGCTGTGCCTCCAAACGCCGACAACCCTCACCGGACAACCCTATGCTGCCCAGACTCACCATATCCTCTACCTCAGTGCCTGTAACAGGGCAGCCACAGCAAGAAGGAAGCCTTTCCTGCCGAAAAACAGCTGCTGCGCGTATTTTCCTGCATAACGACTGCGGCACAGCGTTCAATCGACCCGGCGACCGGCACAATCACCTGGGACGCCACACCGGAGAACGCCCCTTTGCCTCTCCACAGGAAGGCAGCAGACATTCGTTCGCACAACAAGGCGACCTGAGAAGACACGGGCGCGCCCATTCAGGAGAAAAACCCTCGGCCTGCCCCTATGACGGCTGTGGCCATGTGTCCGCAACACCCAGCAACCTGAAGGTACATGTTCGCGTCCACTCAGGAGAAAAGCCCTTTGTCTGTCCCTATGAAGGCTGTAGACAGGCGTTCGTACAGTCAAGCGATCTGAAAAGACACAGGCGCGCCCACTCAGGAGAAAAGCCCTTTGTCTGTCCCTATGAAGGCTGTAGACAGGCGTTCGTACAGCCAAGCGATCTGAAAATACACTGGCGCGTCCATTCAGGAGCAAAACCCTTTGTCTGCCCCTATGATCACTGTGGGTATTCGTCTGCAACATCAGGCAACCTGAAAACACATCTGCGCATCCACTCAGGAGAAAAAAGCTTTGTCTGTCCAAAGGGCTGCGGGCGTTCTTTCTCACGACCAAGCGGCCTGGCAGTGCACTTGCGTGTCCACAGCAGAGAAAAACCCTTTGTCTGTTCACACGAAGGTTGTGGACGCTCGTTTGCACAAAAAAGCGCTCTGAAAACACACCGGCGTCTCCACTCAGGAGAAAAACCCTTCGTCTGTCAACATCAAGACTGCGAACATGCGTTCGCACAATCCAGTGCCCTGAGATACCACTTGCGTATTGTTCACATCAAAGAAAAACCTTTTGTCTGTACTTTTGAAAGCTGTGGATATGCCGGCACACAAGCAGGGCATCTGGCGCGGCACTTGCGCGTCCACTCAGGAGAAAAACCCTTTGTCTGTACTTTTGAAAGCTGTGGATACGCCGGTACACAAGCAGGACATCTGACGCGGCACTTGCGCATCCATACCGAAAAACCCGAAAAAAGATCCTTTGTCTGTCGATATGAGGTCTGTGGACGTTCTTTCATACGAGCAGATCATCTGACGCGACACTTGCGCATCCACACCGGAAAAAAAACCTTTGTCTGTCGATATGAGGGCTGTGGACGCTCTTTCACACGAGCAGACAACTGGACAAATCACTTGCGCATCCACACGGGAGAAAAACCCTTTATCTGTCTACAGGAAGGCTGTGGATACTCCTCCAAAAAATCCAGAGACCTGCGAAGACACCTGCGCACCCACAGCCAGCTACCTTACGTCAGTCCTTGCGCCGGTCATGAGAAACGGGGGGCGCACAACAACTCAGGCCTTTCCCAGGTTCTGCTCCCTGGCAACGAAAGGCGCTATCGCTTTTGGTCAGCAACAGGTGAGAGCCTCCTCAGGCTACCATCGAGACTGAAGACACATTTGCACCGGCATACCGGGAAACGTCCTTCTTCCTGTCCTGACGGAAACCCTGGCCCAAAAATCACAGCAAACCAGATACTCAAACCCCTGGCTCTCATTCGCCCCCAAGCCTCAGAGGCCCTGCCTGGCCACCCCGGGCTCCCCCGCACTGATTCACACAGGCATCAGCAGGCATGGCCGGGCGCTTTGCACACTGCGGCACAAACCCATCATCTACGCATGGGAAGAGGCCTACAGGCTACTCAGACAAGAACACATGACAATCATAAGGCCGCACCCGCCCATGCGATCAGCGGCACAAACCCGGCAAGCCACTACCGCTCTGTTATCGTCCGCGTGTCCGGCGGCATTGTGTACAAGACCCGACCTTCGGAACAACAAAACCCTGACGGGCCGAGCCTGTAGCAGAAGACTGGCAACCGCTCTTCTCTCCGAAGAAGCCGCTGCCTGACAGACAAAGACAGCCCTGCTCCGCCGGACCTGAGCGGGCATAGTGTCCCTTTCTGGAGAAACTGTGAGCAGGCCCTGGGCCTCCATCAACCTGATCACTTCAGCAGATGACGGCAACCACACCCGGCGACTGATACGCTGCCCAGGCGAGGCCACCGGCATCGCACATCTTACACAAGGGCGCGGTGCTCTTCTCCCCACCCGACACCTGACAGCCACCGCCTGAGATGTGCATCGGGAAGCAGGTTCATCAAAATGACAGGATGGTCACAAGAGCTGCTAACTAAAGACAAACTTTGTACTCCAACCCCTCGCCAACCTCCGCTGGACACTCCTATGCAGAACACGCCCGCAACCGCCTCCGCCTTCACGCCAATGCCTGTAACAGGCCATGGCAACCGGGGGCGCCGCTTCCGCCGCAACAAAGTTATCACGCGTACCTGCCCGCATAGCGACTGCAGTGGACATTCCAATCGATCCTGCGGTCTGAAAGGGCGCCGGAACACCCGCACCAGGAACAAACCCTCTGCCTGTCAAGATGAAACTTGTGGGCATTCTTTCAAAAAACAAAGCGGTCTGAGATACCAGTTGCGCACTGTCCATGCCGAAAAAAGATCTTTTCTCTGCCCCTATGAAAACTGTGTATATTCATGCGCACGAGCGTTTATCCTGACACGGCACCTGCGCCGCCACTCAGGAGGAAAACCCTTTGTCTGCTCCCATAAGGGCTGTGTACATTCGTTCGCACAACCAGGAAATCTGAAAAGACACCGGCGCGTCCACTCAGGAGAAAGACCCTTTGTCTGTCCCTATGAAGGCTGCAGGTGTTCGTTCACACAACAAGGCAACCTGAAAATACACGGGCGCATCCATTCCGGAGAAAAACCTTTTTCCTGCCCTTATGACGGCTGTGGGTATTCGTCCACAACATCAAGCAGCCTGAAAGGGCATGTGCGCGTCCACTCAAAAGAAAAACCCTTTGCCTGTTCCTATGACGGCTGTGGGCATTCGTACACAACATCAGGCAGCCTGACAGTACATTTGCGCGTCCACTCAAAAGAAAAACCCTTTGCCTGTCCCTATGACGGCTGTGGGTATTCGTCCATAACATCAGGCAACCTGAAAATACATATTCGCGTCCACTCAGGAGAAAAGCCCTTTGTCTGTCAACATGAAGGCTGTAAATATTCGTGCGCCCACCCAAGCGACCTGATAAGACACGGGCGCGTCCACACCGGTGAGAAACCCTTTGTCTGTCGATATGAGGGCTGTGGCCATGCCTTCGCACGAGCAGACCATCTGACCAACCACTTGCGCCGCCACATGAGGAAAAAGCCTGCGTATCCTGCTGCCTGATAACTTCGGCTGGAAAGAGCGAAGTTGTTGATACCATGATCAAGAGCCCTGCAGACATCAGGTCAAGCTCACCATAAAACTCCGCCTGTCTTTTGTTGGCCACCAGGCAGCTCCCGCCAGAGATATCCCGCGAAAAGAAACGCGACCAAGATGACAAGATGGTCACGAGGGCGGATAAACATGACAGACTCTGCCTCCAAGTACCGGCGACCTCCACCGGATAACCCTATGCTGCATACGCCCATCATGTCCTCTGCCTCAGTGCCTGTAGCAGACCAGCCACAGCAAGCAGGGCATGGCTCCACCCGAAACACAGCTGCTGCACCTGCCTACCCGCATAACGACTGCGGCACAGCCTGCGGTCGGCCCTGTGACCTGAGAAAAACCCTGCACGCCCGCACCCGAAAAAAACTCTCTGTCTGTCAAGATGAAACTTGTGTGCATTCTTTCAAAAACCAAAGCGGTCTGAGATACCACGGACGCACTGTCCATGCCGAAAACAGACCTTTGCTCTGCCCCCATGAAAACTGTGTCTTTTCATGCGTACGCGCGTTCAACCTGACACGACACCTGCGCATCCACTCAGGAAGCAAACCCTTTGTCTGCCCCCATGAGAACTGTGTCCGTGCGTTCGCACAATCAGGAACTCTGAAAAGACACTTGCGCGCCCACTCAGGAGAAAAACCCTTTGTCTGCCCACACGAAGGCTGTGTCCATGCGTTCGCACAACAGGACGACCTGAAAAGACACGGGCACGTCCATTCAGGAGAAAAACCCTTTGTCTGCCTCTATGACGGCTGTGGGTGTTCGTTCGTAACAGCAAGCAACCTGAAAGTACATGTTCGCATCCACTTAAAAGAAAAACCCTTTGTCTGCCTCTATGACGGCTGTGGGTATTCGTGCACAACATCAAGCAACCTGAAAGTACATGTTCGCGTCCACTCGAAAGAAAAACCCTTTGCCTGCCTTTATGACGGCTGTGGGTATTCGTGCACAACATCAAGCAACCTGAAAGTACATGTTCGCGTCCACTCAAAAGAAAAACCCTTTGCCTTCCCCTATGACAGCTGTGGATATTTGTCTTCAATATCAAACAACCTGAAAAGACATTTTTCCATCTACGCAGGAAAAAAACCCTTTGTCTGTCAACATGAAGGCTGTAGATATGCGTTCGCTCAACGCTCCGACCTGAGAAGACACTTGCGCGTCCACACCGGTGAAAAACCCTTTGCCTGTCAACATGAAGGCTGTGGATATTCGTTCGCTCAACGCGCCGACCTGAGAAGACACGAGCGCGTCCACACCGGTGAAAAACCCTTTGCCTGTCAATATGAGGGCTGTAGACATTCCTTCTCACGAGTAGAGAGTCTGGCAAATCACTTGCGCATCCACAGGGGAGAAAAGCCTTTTATCTGTCTACAGGAAGGCTGTGGATATTCCTCCACGAACTCCAATAATCTGAAAAAACATCTGCGCATCCACACCGGCCAGCGGCCTTATGTCTGTCCTGACGAGGGGCATGAGAAAACGTCTGCGCATAAAAACTCGGATCCCTTCCGGGCCCTGTCCCCTGACAGCGAAAGGCGCTATCGCCGTTGGCCAGCAGCAGGCGAGTGGTCCCGCAGTCTCCCATCGAGTCTGAAAACACATCTGCGCCGGCACACCGGCAACCGGGCTCGTTTCTATCCTGACGGAACCCCTGGCCTGAAAAGCACGGCAAACCAGATGCCCAAACCTCAGGCTTTCATTCGTCCCCATGCCCCAGCGGCCCTGCCTGCCCAGCCCGGACCTGCCCGTTCTGGTTCACACCGGCATCGGCCATGGCAAGCGCATCAGTTGAGCCAGGCTCGGAGCGCAGCCTTGCCCACCTCCGGTAAAACCAGTCGTTCATCCCTGCAAGGCCGGCTGCGGGATTTTCCTGCGCAAGAGAACAGCAGTCATGGAATCCTGGCTGTCAAAAGGACCACCAGCGCAAACCGGGCATGCCACTACTGCCCCGCTATCGCCTGGGTATCCGGTGGTGTTGTTCACCTGCCTCCCTCACCGGGAACACAAAACCCTGGCGGGCCAAACCTGTGGCCGCCCGTTGTCAGCCGCTCATCGCTCTGAAGAAGGGTGCCCAAGCCTCACCGAACCGCTTGAACTGATGAAGTGAAGGCGCCTCTCCTGGTGCCACAAAAGACGACTCGGCACCCGCAGGGACCCTGGCGGCCACAAGGCTTTTTCCCCGACAGACTGCAAGCAGGGCCCCAACGTCCTTCTCCCTGATGACTCCAACAGACAAGGGCGCAGTCGCTGATACCATGATCAAGAGCCGCTGCTGATATCAGGCCAAACTCAGCATGAAGCTCCCCCGTTTTTTGTTGCTCGACACGAGGCAACACCCGCCAGAGCCCCGCGAAGAGAGGCGCAATCGAGATGACAATATGGTCACCAGGACGGATAAGTGGAGGCAGACTGTTCCTCCAAACGCCGACAGCCTTCACCGGACAACCCTATGCTGCATACAGCCACCAGCTCCTCTGCCTCAGCACCTGTAACAGGGCAGCCGCAGCATGCAGGACACCACTCCAGCCGAAAAACAGCTGCTGCTCTGGCACAACACTTGCGCATTCATTCAAAAGAAAACCCCTTTATCTGTCCACACGAAGGCTGTGGGCGCTCAATTTCAGGGTCAGGCAATCTGAAACAACACTTGCACGTTCACTCAAAAGGAAAAACCTTTGTCTGTCCCTATGAAAGCTGTAGACATTCGTTCGCACAACCCGGCTCCCTGAAAAGACACTGGTACATCCACGCCGGAGAAAAACCCTTTATCTGTCCTTATGAAGGCTGTGGACGTTCGTTCAGACAATCTGGCAACAGACGAACCCACTTGCGTATCCACTCTGGAGAAAAACCTTTTGCCTGTACTTTTGAAAGCTGTGGGTATTCCTGTGCGCACGCAGAATCTCTGGCACGGCACTTGCGCTTCCACTCGGGAGAAAAGCCCTTTGTCTGCCCACGTGAAGGCTGTAGACATTCGTTCGCACAAGCAAGCGACCTGGAAAGACACGGGTTTATCCACTCAGGAAAAAAAACCTTTGTCTGTCCACACGAAAGCTGTCGACATTCGTTCGTACGACCAGACGGTCTGAAAAGACACTTGCGCTTCCACTCGGGAGAAAAGCCCTTTGCCTGCCCACGTGAAGGCTGTAGACATTCGTTCGCACAAGCAAGCGACCTGAAAAGACACGGGTTTATCCACTCAGGAAAAAAAACCTTTGTCTGTCCACACGAAAGCTGTCGACATTCGTTCGTACGACCAGACGGTCTGAAAAGACACTGGCGCGTCCATTCAGGAGAAAACCTTTTTGCCTGTACTTTTGAAGACTGTGGGTATTCCTGTGCGCACGCAGAATCTCTGGCACGGCACTTGCGTTTCCACTCGGGAGAAAAGCCCTTTATCTGCCCACGTAAAGGCTGTAGACATTCGTTCGCACAAGCAAGTGACCTGAGAAGACACGGGCTCACCCACTCAGGAAAAAAAACCTTTGTCTGTCCACACGAAAGCTGTAGACATTCGTTCGTACGACCTGACGGTCTGAAAAGACACTGGCGCGTCCATTCAGGAGAAACAGGAGAAAACCTTTTTGCCTGTCCCTATGACGGCTGTGGCTATTTGTCCACAAAACCACGCAGCCTGAAAGTACATGTTCACGTCCACTCTCGCGAAAAACCCTTTGTCTGTTCACAGGAAGGCTGTGGACGTGCATTCGCACAATCACGCACCCTGAAAGCACATTTTCACATCCACTCAGGGGAGAAAAATTTCTCCTTTTTACGTCAAGGCGGTAAATGTTCCCCCACACAAGCAAACAACCGGACAAAACACCGGCGCACCCACCTCAGCGAGCGACCTTACGTCTGTCCTTACGAAGGCCATGAAAAAACATTACTGCCAAAACACTCACTTCCCTCCCAGGTTCTGCCCCATTCCAACGGCAGGCACTATCGCTGTTTGCCAGCGACACACAAGCGGCACTTTATGCTGACATCCACCCTGAAGACACCTCTGCGCCGACACGCCGGCAAACGGCCTTGCTTTTGGCCTGACGGAGACCATGGACAACAAATCACAGCAAACACCAGACTCACAGCCCAGGCTCTCCTTCGCACCCTTGCCTCAGAGGTACTGCCTGCCCACCCCAGACGTACCCGCTCTGGTTCACACAAGCATCAGCAGGCATGGCCGGGCGCTTTGCCCTCTGCTGCACAGACCCATCATCTACGCATGGAAAGAGGCCCGCAGGCTGCTCAGGCAAGAACGCATGACACGCATAACGCCGCACCGGCCCATGCGATCAGCGGCACAAGCCCGGCAAGCCACTACTGTTCTGTTATCGTCCGTGTGTCCAGCGGCATTGTTTACAAGCCCTCACCACCGGGAAAACAAAATTCTGGTTGGACACATCTATAACGGGAGACTTTCAGCCGCTCCCCGTTGTGAAAAGGAGCACCCTCCACCGCGTCCTGTTCCGGGCCGACTTGCGACCAGGCCTTGGGGATCCTTCCGCCTGATGACTTCGACAGGCAAGGGCCAAGTCGCTGATGCCATGATCAAGAGGCGCAGCAGACATCAGGTCAAACTCACCATGAAGCTCCGCCTGTCTTTTGTCGCCCACCAGACAGCACCCGCCAGAAATAGCCCTCGCAAAGAAGCACGATCAAGATGACAGGATAGTCACCAGGACGGATAGACAAGACAGACTCTGCCTCCAAAGGCCGACGACCTCCACCGGATAACCCTATGCTGCACACGGCCATCATGTCCTCTGCCTCGCTGCCTGTCGCAGATCAACCACAGCACGCAGGGCACCGCTCCAGCCGAAAACCAGCTGCTGCGCGTATCTGCCCGCATACCGACTGCGACACAGCGTTCAATCGACCCGGCGACCGGCGCAGTCACCTGAGAAACCACACCGGAGAAAGCCCCTTTTTCTGTCCACAGAAAGGCTGCAGACATGCGTATGCGCAACCAGGCTACTTGCGAAGACATAGGCGCGTCCGCTCAGGCGAAAAACCCTTCGCCTGCCCCTATGACGGCTGTGGCTATTTGTCCACAACAGCAGGCAACCTGAAAGTACATGTTCGCGTCCACTCAGGAGAAAAACCCTTTGCCTGTCCCTATGACGGCTGTGAGTATTCGTCTACAACATCAAGCAATCTGAAAGGACATTTGCGCGTCCACTCAAAAGAAAAACCCTTTGTCTGCCCCCATGACGGCTGTGGGTATTCGTCTGCAACACCAAGCAACCTGAAAGCACATTTACGCGTCCATTCAAAAACAAAACCCTTTGCCTGCCTCTATGACGGCTGTGAGTATTCGTCTGCACAATCAGGCAACCTGAAAGGACATTTGCGCGTCCACTCATCAGAAAGACCCTTTGTCTGTCCTTATGGAGACTGTCGACATGCGTTCACACAATCAGGACACCTGAAAAAACATCTGCGTGTCCACTCAGGAGAAAAACCCTTTGTCTGTCAATATGAAGGCTGTAGACATGCGTTCGCGCAACCCGGCGCCCTGAAACGACACTGGTACATCCACACCGGAGAAAAACCCTTCGTCTGTCGATACGAGAGCTGTGGTCGCTCTTTCTCACGGGCAGACAGGCTGACAGCTCACTTGCGCATCCACTCGGGAGAAAACCCTTTTATCTGTCCACAGGAAGGCTGTGGATATTTCTCCACCGGCTCCCACGACCTGAAAAGACACCTGCGCACCCACACCGGCCAGCGACCTTACGTCTGTCCTTACGAGGGTCATGAGACACAATCTGCGCACAACAACTCAGATCTTTGCCAGGCTTTGCCCCCCGCCAACGAAAGGCGCTATCGCTGTTGGTCAGCAACAGGCGAGTGGCCCCTCAGACTACCATTGCGTCTGAAGACACATCTGCACCGGCACACCGGGAAACGGCCTTCTTCCTGTCCTGACGGAAGCCCTGGCCAAAACCTCACAGCAAACCAGATACTCAAACCCCAGGCTCCCATTCGCCCCCATGCCTCAGAGACCCTTCCTGCCCACCCCGGCCCCCCCCGCTCTGGTTCACACAAGCATCAACAGGCATGGCCGGGTGCTTTTCCTTCTGCTGCACAGACCCATGATCTACGCATGAAAAGAGGCCCTCAGGCTGCTCAGGCAAGAACACATGACAATCATAAGGCCGCACCGGCCCGTGCGATCAGCGACACAAGCCCGGCATGCCACTACTGTTCTGTTATCGTCCGCGCGTCCGGCGGCATTGTTTACAAGCTCCCACCACGGAAAAACAAAACTCTTTGACCACATCTATGGCCAGAGACTCTCAGCCGCTCCCCGCTGAGACACAAAGAGCCCTCCAGCGCGTCCGGTCCCGGACAGGCCTGCGAGCAGGGCCTGGGTATCCTTCCGCCTGATACCTTCGCAAGGAAAGGGCGAAGACTTGTTGATGCCATGACCTGGAGCCACGGCAGACATCGGGTCAAGCTCAGCATAAACGCCGCCTGTCTTTTGTTGCCCTCCAGGCAGCCCCCGCCGGAGATGCGAATCGGGAAGGAGGTTCCTCAAAGTGACAGGATGGTCACAAGGGCCGCTAACTAAAGACAGACTTTGCACTCCAACCCCTCAGTGTCGACCTCCGCCGGACAATCCTATGCAGAACACGCCCGCAGCCGCCTTCACGCCAATGTCTGTAACAGGCCATGGCAACCAGGGACACCGCTTCCGCCGCAACAAAGTCATCGCGCGTACCTGCCCGCATAACGAATGCAGTGGAAATTTCAATCGATCCTGCGGTCTGAAAGGGCACCGGAACACCCGCACCGGGAAAGAACACGGCGTCTGCCCACATGAAGGCTGTGAACAGGCATTCGCACAATCAGGCGACTGGAGAAAACACTGGCGCACCCACTCCATAACAAAGTCCTATGTCTGCCCACATGAAGGCTGTGGACGGGTATTCACACAATCAAACAATCTGACATACCACTGGCGTGCTCTTCATGCCCCAAACAAACCCTTTTCCTGTCTCCATGCCGGCTGTGGGAAGGCGTTCGCGCAATCGAGCGATCTGAAAAGACACCTGCGCATCCACACAGAAAAAAAGCACTTTGTCTGCTCCTATAAAGACTGTGGATATTCGTCCACACGACCAAGCCATCTGAAACACCACTTGTGCATCCACTCAAGAAAACATCTTTTTGTCTGTCCAGTTGAAGGCTGTGAAAATGCGTTCGTTGAATCAGGCAGTCTAAAAAGACACTTGCGTGGCCACTCAGGAAAAAAGCCCTTTGGCTGTCCGCATGAAGGCTGTACATATGCGTCCGCACAATCAGGCAATATGAAAAGACACTTGCGCGTCCACTCAGGAGAAAAACCCTTTGCCTGCCTACATGAAGGTTGTACATATACGACCTCACAAGCAGGCGCCCTGACACAACATTTGTACACCCACTCAAAAGCAAAAAACTTCAGCTGCCCCTACGAAGGCTGCGGGCGCTTCTTCGCTCACTCAAGCCTCCTGACAACACACCGCCGCGTCCACTCAAGAGCAACGCCCTTTGTCTGTTCTTATGAAGGCTGTAGACATTCATTTGCACACGTGAGCCTCCTGACAACACACTACCGCGTCCACTCAGGCGAAAAGCCCTTTGTCTGTTCCCATGAAGGCTGTAAATATACGACCGCGCAACCAAGCAACCTGAAAAAACACGGCCTCACCCACTCAGGAGAAAAGCCCTTTGTCTGTTCTCATGAAGGCTGTGGATCTTCTTTCACACAGTCAGGCAGCCTGAAAAAACACTGGCTCATCCACTCAGGAACAAAACCCTATGTTTGCCCACATGATGGCTGTAAACGTGCGTTCACAGATTCCACCAATCTGACAAGGCACTTGCGCGTCCACTCAGGAGAAAAACCCTTTGTCTGTTCATATGAAGGCTGTGGATCTTCTTTCGCACAGTCAAATGGCCTGAAAACACACAGCCTCATCCATGCCGGGGAAAAATCCTCTGTCTGTCCCCATGATGGCTGTGGGCGCGCGTTCGCCGATTCCGCCAATCTGAAAAAACACTTGCTCATCCACTCAAGAAGAAAACCCTTTTCCTGTCGGTATGAAAGCTGTGGATATTCATGCGCAACCTCAAGCTCCCTGACAAGACATCGACGTATCCACTCAGGAGAAAAACCCTTCGTCTGTCCCTATGAAAACTGTGGGCATTCAACCGCGCAATCAAGCAACCTGGCAAAACATGTGCGCGTCCACTCAGGAGAAAAACCCTCCAGCTGCCCTCATGATGGCTGTGGACGCGCGTTCGCAACTTCAGACAATCTGAAAAGACACTTGCTCACCCACTCATCAGGGGAAAAACCCCTTGTCCGCTCACGTAAACGCCGTGGATTTTCTTCCACACAGTCTGGCCGCCGAAAAAAACACGAGCACATCCACACCGGCAAGCGGCCTGAAGTTTGTCCTTACCAGAGCTATGGAACAAGGTTTACGTACCAGCGCCCAAGTCATTCCCAGCTTCGGACCCATACCGATGGAAGGCTCTCGCGCCGTTCGTCAGCGACAGGCCAGCGGCGCTTTACGCAGAAAGCCACCATGGAGACACATCTGCGCCGACACACGAGTAAACGACCTTGTCACTCTTCTGACAGAAACACTGGCAACACATGCACACCAAACAAAACGCTCACAGCGAACGGCCCTGTTCACACCCGTACCTCAGAGGGCGTGTCTACCCATCCAGAACACAGCCACTGTGGTTCACGCGGGCAGCAGCTATGGCACGCGCGTCCGCGCCCGCTGGCTCGCGACAGAGCCTTGCCCGCTTCTGGCAACACCCGTTATCCGTCCGTGAACCAAGGCTGGCGAGATAGTCTCATGACAACACGCAACCGTCATAGCGCCGCACCGGAGGGGATAACCACGCACACGCAGCCAAGCCTCCATCGCTCTGTTATCTCCTGGATATCCGGTGGCATTGTTTACAAGACACTTCCACCGGGAAACCGCATCCCCGGCTGGCCGAAGCTGTAGCAGGCAATTGCAAGCCGCTTCCCGCTCTGAAGAAGAGCGTTCCAGTCTTTCCGGACAAAGACAGCTGTGCGTCTGCTGGTCCTCTGTGGCCAGAGAGTCCCGGCCCGCGTAAATAACGAGCAGGGCCTGAGCCGCCATCAGCCTGATTTCTGCAACGGATGACAGCGACGCAGCCCGGCGGCTCATGCTCTGGTGACATCTGGTTGCGGGCATCCTGTGCCACCGCGCACAAGAGTCCTGACCGTCCCTTGTTACCCGCCACCTGGCAGTGCACGTCAGCGCCGGGGGGCGGCAAGAGGCTCGATCAAGGTAACAATAGGGTCACAGGCGGCTGATCAACAATGGATTCGGCACTCCAACCCCCACTGATTTTCACCGGACAACGCTATGCTGCACTGGCCCACAACGTCCTTTTGCTCTGCTTCCATGCCTGCAACAAGCCGGCCGCAACAGACAAGGATCCGTTTCAGTCGCAAAAAAACGCGCCCAGCTGTCTGCCGGTATGGCGACTGCTGTGCGGGGGCCAAACAACCCGGTAGTCTGCGAAGGAACATCAACACCCGCATGGGAGGCAAGCGCTTTGACTCTCCACATGCAGGCTGCGGATATGCGTTCGCACCATCAGGCGGTCTGGAATATCACTTGCTCTCTGTGCATAGCAACGAAACCCTCTTTGTCTGTCCCCTTGAAGGCTGTGAATTTTCGTACGTACATGGAAAAAATCTGAAAAGACACTTGCGCACCCATTCAGGAACAAAAACCTTTGTCTGTCCTCATGAGGGCTGCAAACGTTCGTTTGTACACTCATACACCCTGAAAACACACTTGCGCGTCCACTCAGGAGAAAAACCTTTTGTCTGTCCCTATGAAAGCTGTGGACATGCGTTCACACAATCAGGCGATCTGAACAGACACTTAAGCGTCCACTCAGGAGAAAAACCCTTTACCTGTCCACATACAATCTGTGGCCATTCGTTCACACGATCCGCTGCTCTGACGCAGCACTTACGCGTCCACACCGGAGAAAAACCCTTTGTCTGCTCATATGAAGGCTGTGGATATGCATCCGCATACTCAAGCGACCTCAAAAAGCATTTGCGTATCCACACAAGGGAAAAACCTTTTATCTGTCCACATAGAGGCTGTCATCGTGCATTCGCACAATCAAGCGGCCTGGCCAAACACTTACGCATTCACACAGGAAAAAAAATCTTTTCCTGCTTATATGAAAGCTGTGGATACTCATCCGTATTCTCAAGCGATCTGACAAAGCATTTGCGCGTCCACTCAGGAGAAAAACCCTTTGTTTGTTCACATGAGGGCTGTGGACGTGCGTTCGCACAATCCAGCGATCGAATAAAACACTCACGTGGCCACTCCGGAGAACAGCCCTTTGCTTGTCCCTATGAAAGCTGTAGGCATTCGTTCTCACGACCAGCTATCCTGACGCAACACTTGCGCACCCACTCAGGAGAAAGACCCTTTGTCTGTTCCCGGCAAGGCTGTGGGAAGTCCTTCTCAATAGCAGGCAACCTGACAAGGCATAAACGCATCCACTCCAGAGAGAAACCTGTTTCTGTCCACATGAATGCTGCCGGCATTCGTCAGCACCATCTGAAAACCCATTTACGTGTCCACACTGGAAAAGGTCCCATTGTCTGCCCGCCTGAGGATCGCGCAAAACGTTTCAGAAGTTTCAATAGCAAGAAAAGGAACCTGGGTGCCTACACCAGCGAGCGACCTGACGTCTGCCCTTGTGAAGGCTATGAAAAGAAGACACGTCTGGCCCGGTACACTGGCAAACGCCCTTGTCTCTATCCTGAAAGACACAGTGAAAAAAAAATCACAACAGACGCCAGTCACCCTTTTATTAAAAAAGGGCACCGTAATCTCACCACGAGAATACATAACAGACATAGCGCCGCACTGGCCCGGGGGATAACCACCGGCAACCAGGCAAGCCGCTACTGTTCTGTTATCACCTGGGTATCCGGTGGCATGATTTCACGACCCCACCACCGGGGAAACACCAGCCTGGCTGGCCAAGCTTGTAGCTGTAGCAGAAAACCGCACACCGTCTCCCGCGCTGAAAAAGAACCCCCTTTCACCAGACACAGACAGCTGTGCATCTGCTGGTCCCCTGCGGCCAGAGTATCCTGTCCCGGACAAGTTGCCAGCGGGCCCCAATCTGCCATCAGCCTGAGCACTTCAACTGATGACGGCAACGCAGCCCGGCGACTGATGTCCTGGTAAAATCTGGCTGCGGCATTCTATGTCACCGCGCACGGGATCCTGATCGCCCCAGGCCGCCAGCGGCTCCGGTGGCAACGCCTTTCTTTGTTTGCAGCCGGCTTGTTGCTCAGCGTGACGCAATCCGGGACGGCAGCAGCGGACCTTCATCCATCAAGCCAGCAGGGCAGGGTGGAATAGCCCGGGATAACGGAAGTGCCACCGGAGGGTCAAGCGGGTTAACGCCCCAGCCAGCCTGATGACAAACGGCTGAGGCAGATTTTTATGGTTTTTCAGTGCCCAACCCGCAACCAGACGTGCTGTCCTTCAAAAACAATCAACTTGATGAAGTGACAGCTTGTCGAAGCCGCTGAGCGCATAAGGACAAAGTCTGCAGATATTGATCAGTGGGGCAGTACGAAGGACGGCACCTGCCAGCGTTATTCAACATCTATCCGTAAAGGAGGCCATGATGGCCAGATAAACTTGCCAGCCAAGAGCGGAGCATCTTCTTCCCGGGGACCTGCGTGCGAGTGCCTGAAGGGAAACGAACGTTCCTCCGGGAGAAACGCGGGTGACTTCTCCAGGTTCCCCCAGCCTGATGGGAAACGGCTGAAGTGCAAACTTTCATGGTTTTCAGTGCATGGAGCAACAATCGGACAGGCTGTCTTTTAAAAACTATGAACTTCATGCAGCAATACTTGTCGAAACTGATAAGCGCACAAGAGCGATGCAATTGTTGTTTGAGCAGAGGCCACAACGTCAGAACTTTCGTGTCTGTTTGGCCACTGCCCAGGAGGATTTTTCAGACGAGGGATGTCTGCCGCACAGCCTCGCTTTGACTCGAATAAAACCCGCTGAACTTGGCTCGGGGTTTTTGGAGATCCCGGATAGAAACCCTCCTTTGAAGAATGTGCTGACTCTGATGCTGTAAAAACTGACGGCGCATTGATCCGTTATCAGGCATGAACTGCCCGGCTTCGCCCTGTCGTCCGTCGTAACCAGAACCAAACATACGAAGGTGATTTTCCATGATAAACACAAGCCAGCTCCCTACTTTCCCGCGCCTCGCTCCGGCCTCTCATCCCGTTGCGGACGCCACCATGAGTGATGCCAACAGATATGCTCTTGCAAGCCTGAAAGGGGAGCTCCTTCTGAATATACCTTTCGATACCGCGTTGACGTACAGGCTTGAAACGCCTGCAGGCGGGTTTCTGAGCAGGAGAGAAGCTCTCTCTGTTACCGAGCAGGCTACCCAAACTGGTAGACTCGAACACTTCCTGAATATTCTTGGCCAAAAGGGTGACAGTGCGTTCTTCACCTTCCTTGAGATGCTGCGCGCTGGCAACTGCGAGAGTTGGGCCCTGGAGCTGGAAAAACAAGCGCAGAAATTCGCTCTCTCGTCCCCTGCCATTGTGCCAGGATCTGCGACCCTGCCAGACGCACAGGAACCGACCGCCATTGCGTCATCCATGGCGAGCAACTGTGACCATCAATCTCAGTTGAGTAAATTGCAAGCCGATTTGGAAGCGGCCCAGAGTTATGCACGTCATGTCGAAGATTATGCTCACCATCTCGAAAGAGCGAGAGTCGAGCAGGATCGCCAGATAGAGGAGTTTGCCCGTCGGCTACGCGAAAAGGACGAGATCATAACGAAACAGGCGGCAAGAATAGCAGGGCTGGAAAAACAACCGACAGCATACGGTGATTTCAGCGGGAAATACGTAGCTGACCTGGAAGAAGAGACTTCTGACAGCTGTGGATTCTATGGGCAGCCCTGTATGGAGCATGCTCAGGCGGCCTTGCTTGGTATGAAAAGACACAAAGACATGGCTCCTTGGCGGCGCGCCCTCTCTCTTTTGTCTTTTTTGCGGGAGTCGTTGAAGAGCGACCATAGCCTGCAAGAAAAAATTGAACAGGTCGCCGGTGATATGCGTACCTGCAAGGTTTTTAATCAATACGAATATACCAAGGCTACGGAATCCTCTATCGACGTAACAACCAGAACAGGAAAGGTGCTGGACTTGTTCGCCGAAAAAGTACCCGGTCAGGACTACAAGCCAACTGGTGAAACAAACGTCAAACGATGGACAGTCCTGCTGGAATCGCTTGACACGCATGGTTGTACGCGGGCTTTCAGCGCTTTGGTGGAAGGCTTGTGCCGGGTACAAGCAGGGGAGTCGCCCGCAAAAGAGTGGGTAACCGAACTGTTCGGGTAAGCCAAAAGGGGGGACGGAGGTCTACGTACGCTTCTTGTATCCCCACCTGACGTTATCGCCTGGATGTCTTTCATTTTTTGTTGAACGAGACAGCTCTTTCGGCGAGCAGGCCAGGGCTTGCTCGCCAATGCTTCAAAGGGTGCAGTTCCTTTTTTGTGAAAGACATGCCAGCCTTAAGAGACCTCAGGGAAAGGGGAGGGACGGGGGAGCTCCGCCTTGCAGCTCTGTTCACAATAACGATCGGTGGCATGAACCCCTCTCCCATTTGATAGTCTCTGTCGCATACATGGAACCGCTGCCACACATCATGTGTCTCGACATCTGGGCTGAAATCCTTGTTCAAGACCCATAAGACCCTCATGCTCCCGGAAGAAAGCTTCCTGGACCAGGAAGCGTCCTGTTGGCTCAGCCCACATTTATTGTGAACGGCGCCCCGCCTTCCCGTGTCGCACAGCCTCCCCATCAACAACGCCAACACACAGTTTCTGTGGACACGGCTTCCCCCTGCTCCCCCTCCCTGTTTTCTCATCTGTGCAGACCTGTCTGAACGCAAGGATCCGGCAAACTGCACTGCATCCGAAGATGCTCAAGATTCCATGCGCAGGAAAGACACAGAGTTCCAGCGCTGCTTGTCCTGCTGGGGCTGTTAACGCCAGTCCTTGATGTCTCAAAATCACCAGATTGAGATGTCCCCTCGATCAACACGGCCGATACCTGTAGTGACCAAACAACAGGCTTTTACAACGGGGCGACTGCCAGAACATAGAGGCAGCACGTCTTCCCTTATCAGCCTTCCAGCGAACGCCGAACATCTCTGACTGGCGTTGACAACAGGCAAGGATCAACGTCAACGGCATATGTCAGGCGACATCTGCACAAACAGCCGCTGGCACAACCCGTTGGAGAACAGCCAGTGTCCTCAGCCCTGAAACGGAGACTTCGCCAACTGGTGTTAACTCCCTTGGCGTGCGCCATGACTTGCCGCGAACGAAGAACCTGTTTGCTGCGCTTCGTCCATTGACATCCTCCTCGCCCTGAAGGAGGGGGATTCCTGCTGCGCTCACAGGTGACAGCTTCACGCTGCCGCCTGTGAGTCGCTTCGGCGTGGTTCCTGCTGCAGGCGGCATTACCTCACCGCTCACTTCACAGGCGCTTCACAGGCGCTTCACAGGCGCTTCACAGGCGCTTCACAGGCGAGCCGGGCATGCCCCGCCCTTGAGCCATGGGCATGCGTCAAGTCTGCGAATAATGCCAGTGAGATGCGACGCGCTATCCTTCCCCGCCCTGAAGGACGGGGCTTGCCGCGCACCAGGTCAGCTCAGGCACCGCTGTCTGGCCACCCGGGCACCCTCACTGCGGCCATCGTCGTCAACCTCCGGTCCGCCACAAGGTGCCCCAGTCTTTTTCAGGTGAACCAGCAACAACGACAGAGCAGCAGGTGTGACTCCCTGTATCCGTGAAGCCTGACCTATGGTTTCTGGACGACCTTCTTCCAGCTTCTGTGTCACCTCGCAAGACAGCCCTTTGACATCGCTATAGTCAATACTCGCCGGCAGTCGGGTTTTCTCATTCCGCTGCAAGCGGGCTATGTCCTCTTGCTGGCGAGCTATATAACCCTGGTACTTGGTCGCAATCTCAATCTGCTCGAAAACTTTCCTGTCGACACCCGTAGCTGCCGAACTTGCCGCCACCAGTTCCTCGTACTCTATTTCTGGTCTTTTGAGCAGGTCAATCAAGCTGTACTCGCGGGTGATGGGCTGAGTAAGTTTGCTGTTGAAATGCTCAGCTGCCGAAGACCCCGGGTGTACATAAGTTGTGGATAACCTTTGCGTCTCTCTTTGCACAGCTTCTTGTTTACGGCTGAAACTCTCCCAGCGATTGTCGTCTACCAAACCCAGTTCCCTCCCCCTGGGGGTCAAACGCACGTCAGCATTATCCTCCCGCAGAAGAAGTCTGTACTCGGCCCGGCTCGTAAACATACGGTAAGGCTCAGAGGCTCCCAGTGTCACCAGATCATCAACCATGACACCTATGTAAGCCTGATCACGCCCCGGACACCAGGGATCCTCATTCCGATCTCTCAGAGCCGCATTGAGTCCAGCCAGCAGTCCTTGCGCTGCTGCCTCTTCGTATCCCGTTGTTCCATTGATCTGGCCTACAAAATAGAGGCCATCCACAGCCCTTGTCTCCAGGGAGAACTTGAGTCCGCGCGGATCGAAAAAATCATACTCGATAGCGTACCCGGGGCGGGTGATATGCGCTTTTTCCAAGCCCGCAATAGAACGAACCATATCCAGCTGTACATCAAACGGAAGACTGGTTGATATGCCATTGGGATAGAGCTCACAGGTGTGCAAACCCTCCGGCTCCATAAAAATCTGGTGGGACGTTTTGTCAGCAAAGCGCTGGATCTTTTCTTCCACCGACGGACAATACCGGGGACCTGATGACTCAATCACCCCTGTGAACATGGGGGAGCGTTTGATGCCTGCTCGAATGATGTCATGTGTCCGAGAATTCGTATGGGTAATAAAGCAGGAACGCTGCTCCGGGTGCCTGTCCGCCGTTCCCATAAACGACATGACAGGAACCGGCGTACATCCTCGTTGTTCCTGCATGACAGAAAAATCCACACTGCGGGCATCAATGCGCGGCGGCGTGCCCGTCTTGAGTCTGTCGACCTGCAACCCCATGTCTCGCAGGCGATGCGCCAGTCGTACGGAAGAAGGATCGCCGGCTCGTCCTCCAGTGTCCTGCTCAAGGCCTATGTGGATAACGCCGCCAAGAAAAGTACCGGTTGCAATGATGACTTGCCGGGCATGAAAGTTCAGGCCCATTGTTGTCGTGATACCTCGCACCCGTCCATTCGCGATGAGAAGGTCATCAACAGCTTGTTGAAACAGCCATAACTGAGGAGCTTGTTCCAGCGCTGTCCTGATCGCAGCTCTGTAAAGCTGTCTGTCAGTTTGGGCACGGGTTGCCCGGACTGCCGGCCCTTTGCGTGAATTGAGGATACGAAACTGGATACCACTGACATCTGTGGCACTTGCCATGGTGCCGCCTAGTGCGTCTATCTCTCGAACCAGATGGCTTTTCCCTATGCCACCTATGGCGGGATTACAAGACATTTGCCCCACAGTCTCCAGACTTTGGGTGACCAGTAGTGTCTTGACTCCCATGCGAGCCGAAGCCAAAGCGGCTTCTGTTCCAGCATGACCGCCGCCAACAACGATGACGCCGAACTCTGAAGGAAAGTCCATCTGACCAAGGTCCTCCAACAGGAAAAGACAGCAAAGGGACGACTGTGGATACAGCCGCGCTCATAAGGGATTTGTGAATACAGGGAGAAGACCGCGAAGTGTAACCTGGATGCGCGGGATATGCAGGTATTTTGTTGTTTCCTACTTTATACGACACTTTCTTCCATCCAGAAGGAAGACAGGAACGCCTGGAGTGTAACAAGAGGATCACATATCTATCTTAAATTTTAATTTAAATATATTTATAGTTGTTATTAGTGAACCCGGACCCTGTGGATAACTGAAGTTTTTCCATATGCACCAAGGGATTGATGGAGTTGATAACAACTGTATATCTAGTGGAGAAACCTGTGTATAAGCTGGAGATAATTATGGGGTTATTCCTGTTTTCTATCAATTAGATGCTGAAGGCAAACGAGAGTATAAACAGGATATCCACTAGTTAGTCACAGGTCCTCAACATCATATCAACAGAAAGCTAACAGGAATCTCACAGGTCCTTCACAGGATGTCCACCTGATACCAACATGTTAAACACATCTTATTCACAGGTTATCCGCAGGTTTGTGAGGGGATTTCTCCCGCTTTGACGGGATGCCTGCCGTCTTGCTGGAGGAAAAACCACACAACAGAGAGCCCTTGAAGAAAAAGGGGTAGCAGTTGTCGCCCGGAAGAGGTGGAAGCGGCAATCATTCAGAAGATGGCACCCCCAATGATGTTTCCGCCTCTCACCCTCTCACCCTCTCACCCTCTCACCCTCTCCGCCGATGAAACAGAAGGAAAGGAAAAGGGTGACAACAGAAAGAGGCGGTGTCCGGAGGCTCTCTGTGTAGCTGGCGCAGATTGGCAGGAGCTCAAGATGTGCCTCGCCCTGGGATGGTTGAGTTCGGAAAAGCATCTCAGTTCAATCGATGCAGCCGCCCCTTTTGCTGTGATAGTCGAATGGCCCCGGGCCACTCCAGGCCTTCATGGGGGGAGGGCAGTGGGTAGGTTTGCTACATCAGAACTCCGGAGTAAGGTCCTGCGCCTGCCGGGCGTCTCAGACTGATGAACTGGAGACATATCCAACGGGTGTTAACACCCAGGTCGCGATCGCCTTTCTTGAAAGCGTCTATAAACTGATGCCTCCGTCAGAGCTTTGCTCCTGTTGCGTTGCTCTGCTTCAAGGCTGTAGATGTGCTGCACGGTATTTCACTGTACCGGGAGAACCTTGTCGCCAGGTGAGTCGTTTCCTGTTTGGACTGGCGTCTATGGATTTCCCTGTCTTTGTGAGTGGCTGTTCCGAGCCATGCTCGTTTCATGAAAGTGGCTACGGAAATTGGTTGTGTGTGTTGCTGCGATTCTTGTCATTGTCATTGTCGTGAACTTTTCTTGTACGAACCGCACGCGGGGGGGCGGCTTCGGGCGCGGTACACCTTGAATTCTTGTCTGCCCGTCAGACGCACAGGGAGACATTTGTGACGCTGGTCTTTTCCATCAGCAGAGGCATATGAACCTTGTCGTAATAATGGTTTCAGCAAGTCGATCGTTTCTTGAATCTTGGGCGCGGCGTTCTACTGGCCTTTTCCTGGCCTCCCTGTCTTTAGTGGACGCAAGGAGGAGACACCTGTCTCGTTACAGAGCTATAGAAAGTGCGCATCTTGCGGGATATTAATAAACGACATATATAAGCAATCGTGCGAGTTTATCCAGATTCGTTTGTTGTTTGTTCGGTAACTGCCTTACGACAATAGGTCGCAATAAAGAATAACTACGCCTTCTATTATGTATGCACAGGGTCTTGCTCGGGCAAGGTCCGTGTTGAAGATCCTGGTCCCGAAGAGGGCAGAAGGGGCTGGTAGATTTCTTGACGCATGGCGTTGATGAAGAACTGAGATGGTTTGGCATTGAGATCGGTTGGAGCACAAAATCAACCACAGAAATCGTTATAGCTGCAGGCTCCGGACGAGGCCATTTATCTGCGCCCTGGTCGCCAAACTAATCAGTCTGTTTTCACTGTTGATCACGTGTCGTACGAAAAACCAGCCTGATCCAGCCCTGTAGCCAAAAACACCAGGAAGCGGGAAGAGGGCGCGCTGAGTCAGTCGTGTGCCCTCAAGGCTTGAGGGCGTTTACGTCAAGCAATGACAACAGCCATCAGAGGCCAGAGTGCTGATGGGCGAGCAAAGGGGCAAGCTGATCTGCTGGAATAACTTCATAAAAGGACACTGTTTGTCCGAGGAGAATGCGACAAGTGCAACCTGCCCGGCTCGCTGAAGGCTTGGCTCCTCAAGCTCATAAGAGAAGCTTCTGGTGAGCAAGAGCCTCCATAATGTCATTGCCGCTGACCCAGTGCGCGGCCAGCCCCGTCCTTCAGGACGGAGAGGATGCCAACTGCAGGGTAAATCCAGAGACGGAAACTTTTCTCTGTTGCCAGTTGTCCAAGTAGAGGAATAACGGGTAGCGGAGCGAACGCATGAACAGCAAGCCAATAACATTTTCAGGTCAAATGGCGGGTGCCGCCTTTCTGTCACCGGCTGCTATGGATGGCAAACGAACAGCACAAATGCCATCCAGGCAGGTTCAGGAGTCATCTCCTGACGCGCGGTATCGTGTCACCCCGAGCTGGGTTATGAGCCAATTGAGTTCTACAGTACGGCAGGCTCGCCTGCATACGCGAAGCATTGTGGCTCTTGTTACGGTGGGGCTCTACTGGTCTGGTGCCATAAAGAGTTGGCCAGTCTTTTTTATTGGTGCTCCCCTGGCGCTATGGCTGGGCGTTACCGGTGTGTATTCGGGACTCAAGCTGATACAAATTTACCGGGAAGGAAAAGCGACCCTGTGCCGCGAGGCCATAATCAAGACGCTTCTCAACCTGAAGGTGGTCAACCTGGTGATGGGGCAGCGTCTCTGCCATTTACGCGAATCCAGAGAAAGAATAGAGCAGCTGGCACCTTTTGAGGTTGATTGGTCAGGGAAGGACGGCAGCACTGTTGCAGAGCAGGAAAAGACACGAAAATTGAAAAGTCGTGTGTTCTCCTGGTTGTGCGATGAAACCCGGCGAGTAAAGAGAGTGTGCGGGATGAAAGCGACAGAGGAACCGGTCGAAAGCTACGACCGGCGGCTTAAAAAGCTCTGTCAGGGCAGTGCTTCGCAGGAGAGTCTGGCATCTGATTCCATAGCGGCGCGCCTTCTTGGCCGGAAAAAGGAACGGGCCATGCGGCATCAGGGACAAGGCCATCACACAGAAGAACTGAACAACAGCTGGGAGCTGCTTCAGCGGGTGACTGATCACAGGAAAGCGCTGCGTTCCGTACGCGAACTGGAGTGGCTGCAGGCCCACAATACTCGTCAGAAAGAACAGTTCGAAAATGATTTGCGCATCATGACCCGAAGGTGACAAAAAAAGAGGCTCTTCGACCTGTTGTCCGGGTACGAAAAAGCTGCTGATAGAGCTTCCATTCATGGAGATCATAATGATGAATGTACTGCGGCTTCTGTGTCCTCTGGCATGGGTTCTGGCTGGCTGAGGGCACTCTCTCCGGTGTGTGGATATTCTGGCATCACTTGAACACCCAATCTGGTAAGACTTGAACAACCATTCTGGTAACTCTTGAACACTTTCTGTGGTTTCCAGAATCACTGTTCAACCAGCCAGAACAGATGTTCAAGTTCGCCAGAATACGCACCTCTCGCCATAGCGGTGGCGGTTCAGGCCGCGTCGATAACCGGCTGCGTAGTCGGCACCAGAACCTTCGCCGACATATATAAATGTTTCAAACTGTGCTTCAGAGATGTCCATGAGTTAATCACCATCATCAATCTGGGTTCCGCCCGGTCGGCAGGTCGCTCCGCGCCACCAATGGCTGCATACTACTCCCGTTTTTTTTGTTTTGTATGGACAAAACAGACAGCATAGAGTCGTCGACACCTGCTCTCTACTCTCTTGGGTGGGATTAATGGAGTCGCATCTCGTTTTGCTTTGTCTCCTCTTACGAGGAAACCGAAACTGTAAGGTTTTTCCCGAGGGCTTTCATGGCTCTGGCCAGGGTGTCAATCTTTGTGCTGTGTGCCAGGTTGATTACCCGTTGCAGCTCCTGCTTTCTGGTCCCCATGCGGCGAGCCAGCTCAGACTGTGTCACCTGCGCATCAAGCATGGTATTGAGTAACAAAACCTTGGCCCACACGCTGACCGGCACGGCAACCGACTCTCCCGTTATCTCAGATGGCAGTGGAATAGGACGCTGGTCTCCAAAGTAGAACTCAAACGCCGTTATCAATGCCCCTTGCGCCTCTACCAATGTTTCTTCTCTTGATGCCCCTCCCGTCAGAGCCTCAGGCACATCGGGGAACCTGGCGATAAATCCATCACCGTCTTTCTCTATTTCAACTGGATAGTTCATTGTGCTCCGGATCTGCTTTGCAATTCAGCAGCCCTTGGGTAAGGGGCTGGCGTTACTTTAATCCCAGCTGTTTGATAATGGCCTTCTCTAAACCTTTTCCTATCTCTTTGCCGGGATGCCGGGATGCCGGGATGCCGGGGCATGGTGCTTTGCCTTCCCTTGAAGTAAAGCTTCAGGTGGTTTGTCCCTTGCCTGACCTCCACTCCCTGAGATTTCAGCCATCGGCAAAACTCGCTTTGCTTCACCGCCCCTCCTCTCTGGTCAATAGAGCACACAAGGTAATCATTTTTGGGTACTTGGTCAATAGCGCACGCCCTCTTCTGCCAAAAAACACCCAGCTCCAAAAAAAAGAACTCCTCCGCACCCACCTGCCGGCTTTTCGTGTCAAGTTTTTGCCAAAAAAATTTTTGCATGAAGCCCTGCTGCTGTTGGGCGCTCGAAGTAGCCACAAACAGATTAATGGCAAAAATTACCAAGCATTGCAAAATACTAAATATGATCAGCAATATGCATCTGATCCGGTCCCGGCTTTGCCTCCTTCTGCAGTTCCAGCTGCGCTGTCAGAGCGCCGTTTTTTCGGGATACCTCAAACTGATGAAATGAGGACATTTCTAACTGGCGTTAACAAAAGCACTGTGTCGCAAGATTTGGGGGTGGCGGGTGTTCAAGTAAAACAGAATGACTGTTCAAGTTCGCCAGAATACGCAGTGTTGGCGTGTTGCCTCAATTTGTGCAGCTTCCGTGCTCCTGTCGCTGTGCGCATTCAGATCGCTCAGGGTCGAGCCAGGCCTCCACCGGGAATTCCCGGTGGAAGGTAAACCGGCTGGAGCTCCGGGTGGTGAGTCCTGGCTTGCCGACACACATACTGGCGTTTGGCCAGCTTCTGCTGCGCAGTATCTGGGTGCCCATTACCCGGACTATGGAGCTTCAGACTGCAATGCTGGTGGTCGTAGTAGCAGAGCTGCACAAAGCCGGGCCATGTACCCGAGCTCTCGCCACTTGCTGACTCTCGAAGCACTCTGGATAGTGGCGGTGGTTCTTCATGGTCTTGAAAATGAGTCTGTCAATGGATTCTCATCGCTGAGAGTCATTCATGGCCACCTAATAGCCATTTAATTGAGCGGTGCGTAACTCTGTATGGTACAGCTGGCAAAATGTGCGATCGGCATCAGCAGTGCCACCAGCCACTACAGCGGTCCTTTTGCAATCAGCATCTCTGAACTTTATCCATGCCCGCTGGGACGCTCTGAGCAGTTTACGACTCTCTTGTGCAAGAGGTCCGTCAAAACCATGCTTCATGGTATGTTTATATTTCTTATTTAGTTCACTATCGGCTTCTTTTAACAGGTTTTTTGCACATTCCAGGAATTTGGTTTTATCAGGAGTCTTTTCATATTGTTTGTGACACACAGTGCCAGAGTATGTCGATTCAATATCAGCAGCAGGTTTGGACGACGATGTATTGATGCCTAATGCAAACGACTCTGTTTGGGTACTTAAGGCAAACACAGACAGTACCGTGGAGGCAGCTATGCGCTTTGACTTCACAGAGAAAATGTTCGTTTTCATATCATTTGCTCACTGACTATATGTCAGGCCCCGAATGATTGGTGGGGTTGGATTGATGAGTGAAGGCTTTTATGCCTGTCACTTTTTGTGCCATCGACCAATCTATGTTACGGCGAACCCATTGTCCAGACAGGAAACACTCGAGTCCAAGTCAAGTTCTGGTAGTGGTTGCTCCTGGCAAAGTGAACGGCCCGGGACGTTTGGTTTTTGAGCGATTGGTGCAACGGCTCTGTGTTGTAAAAAAGACAATATTCCTCCAGCCCTGAGTGAAGCTCCGCCACTGCCTGAAACTCATGATGGTACAGCCGTTCGTTTTTCGCTGATTGTCATAGCCTTTCAGCAAAGACGTTATCCATAACCCGCCTTTACTGTCCATGCTGATGTGCGAACTTTTCGTTCCAGCAACAGATCCGAAAGTCGTGACAGCTGAACTGGTATCCCTGATCTGTATTGCATATGTCCGGCTGCCCATGGCCAAAAGCCTGATTCAAAGCCTGTATACAGAAGTCAGAATCCGATGTACTGGATGGCTCCCGGCTCAGCACATAACGGTTGTGGCAATCGATGAAAGCTGTCGGGTAAACGAAGCCTTGTGGCGTCGGACAGCAGAGTATGTCTGTACTTCAGGGCTGGTTAGGTTTCGTACTGGCCTTTTTCTTGCCCGCCTGTTCCGGGGCCGAAAGGTTGCGCTGCATCCTTAACCTTCCGATCAATAACTTGTTTTTGATGAGCATCTGCAGAAAGCCACTGATGACTATAAGGCTCTCCTGCAACGAACAAATCAGCGACTCTTTAATTGAGCGATGCGTATCTTGCTGTGGTACAGATCGCAAAATAGGATCTTGATAGTACCAAATTGTCTAACCACTAAAGAGATCCTGTCACAATCAGCGTTCTTGAACTGTTGCCATGCCTCCTGGGAGTCCTTGAGTGCTTTACGACTCTTTTTTGCATGAGGTCCAGAAAACCCATTTTTCATTTTGTTTTGGTAAATTTCATTTAATTCCTTACTGGTTTCCTTTCGTAAGTCATCAATACATGTCAAGAACTTGTCTTTATCCTCATCTGTAGAATCACTGTTGTCGTATTCTTTGTGACATTCAGTGCCAGAGAATGCCCATTGGATATCCGCATCAGGATCGGCCGATGCTGTTTGGATCTTTAGTGTCAATACAGAGAATAGGGTGGAGGCAGCTATATACTTTAACTTCACAGAGAACATGTTCTTTTCCATGTCTTTTTCCAGCTTACTATGTGTCAGGTGCACGGATGATTGTGCGGGCTTGAAATGAAGAGTTCAGGCTTTTGTGCGTACCACTTTTTCATGGCATCGTTCAGTGCATATCTCCTTCAGGCTAGATGTCGGCGTAGATTAGACGCAAGGCACACCAATTTCCATTGTTTCGGGACAGCTTCCAAATCAGGGGTCAGAAACTGCTGATATCTCATCGCCTCCTTCTGAATTTTGAAGTTCGGCCTATCGTGCATTTGGGTGGCTATAAGTCTCTCGCTCCTCTTGTGTTTGCAAGCACCAGCGCATCCATTTGATGGCACTGGCATCATCAGGGGCTGGTAGGTGCGGTGGGTTGGGCTCGAAACTGTGTAGGGCGCTGGCTGTTTTTATCCCGTTTCGCGGTGATGTAGGCTGTCAGTTTTTTGTAACCACAGCCAACGCATTGGTTTCACCGACACAACCGATATCGGCTGCTGCCTTCCGCGTTGCCAGGTAGTGGGGCAGACTGAGCAACTGTCCCGGCGTCGACTGGCCCTTTTCGCTGTTATCTGATGCTTTGGTCGCATGGTGTGTGACGATAAGGCCTTAGACGCCCTCAGACACTCTCAGACACCCTCAGACACCCTCAGACACCCTCAGACACTCTCAGACACTCTCAGACACTCTCAGACACTCTCAGACACTCTCAGACACTCTCAGA
>Ga0209021_1000824_pt1 | contig 34824 bp, 28 predicted proteins | sample PinacodermFT_FD_187299 | JGI IMG/M metagenome (GOLD analysis project Ga0209021, IMG submission 187299) | Host-associated microbial community of the marine sponge Aplysina aerophoba from Gulf of Piran - sponge pinacoderm, lysed by freeze-thaw... | ecosystem: Host-associated > Porifera > Sponge >... | reverse complement strand
CTGCTTCTTAACATTGGTTGTCCTGACAACAAAGTATTCTCCGTCATCAAAATATTCAGGCGTTTTGTTTCGGCAATCCACAACTTCGGAAACGTGTTTTAGTCGTTTAACCTCCCAATGCTCTGGCACCTCCCCAAGCCACTCAACCCCGGAATCCTTCATCGGTGCATCAGGGTTCAAACCTTTGGTGACGGCATGACTGATCACCGCCTGTCGTTTTTCTTTCAGCAGCCGGATCAGGGATTGCTGCTCTTCGATCAGGGTGTCGATTTTGGCGGTTTCGTGGTCGAGAAAGTTGGCGATACTTCGAGCTTCAGTATCAGAAGGCAAGAATAACGGACTAGATTCTACTTTTTCTGCTGTGTAATGGGCTATCGTCGCTTTATTACAGATGATTTGAATAAAGTCTGAGCTTTTCAGCATGTGCATCCAATAATGCAAAAAAGCAGAGCTATTGTTTTCAAATGGTCTAGCTCTGTTTATAGCATTCTGGATATAGCATTCTGGCAACTCTTCTTTCCAGATTGCTGACCGACCAACATCCCCGCCCTCACTAATAAGAACATCACCATTTTTTAATCGCAACGATGATATATCTGATGGCGAAAACCACATTTGTTCTATTTTTTCAACGGATATTCCATCAGGCTGAATGTTAACTGACTTCAGATACGGCTTGAGCACATCATCATGATTTTTTGCTTCCTTCTGAAGCATTTTTCCTAATGTAATTTGATAACCGTACTTTATTTGTGTGCTACCCCAATTCTCCGGCACGTCCCCCAACCACTCAACCCCAGAATCCTTATACTCCGGATACATCTTGTACTTGCCCACAGAGGCACAACTCTCTCCATCGTCATTCCCGCAAAGACGGGAATCCATCTGCGCTGAAATCATTGCCGAACTCCAGGTTGATTCGTTGCGGGTTGTACTAGTGGACTCCCTCCTTCAAAGGTGTCGCACAAGGTTTTCACAACCACGTCCGTCATTGCCGCCCTCACAGGAATCACGGACCAGTGTGCAGAGATTGGCGCACCCCACTCAACCCCAGAGCCCCTGAACTCCGGACAAACTCTGCACTGACTACCACTCACCACCTGGCTCACAACTCACCTCCCAGTTCCTGCTCAATTTCTTCGACACTGGGCAGTTGCGATTGCAGATTTTCCGGCAAGGATTGCGTCAGTTGATACTCGGATACACCAATCGGCTTCTGGACGTCACTCAGGGCATACTCCGCCACCAGCTTGTCTTTGTTCTTGCACAGCAAGATACCAATGGTGGGCGCATCGCCTTCTTTTCGCAGCTGCTCATCCACAGCCTTGATATAAAAATTCAGCTTGCCAGCATGTTCCGGCTCGAACTCTACGGTCTTCAACTCAATAACAACATGGCAGTGCAGACGGGTGTGATAGAACAGCAGGTCGATATAAAAATCTCTTGTACCCACTTCCAGCTTGATCTGTTTGCCCATATAGGCAAAGCCCGCCCCCAGTTCCAGCAAAAATTGGGTGACATGGTCAATCAACCCCTGCTCCAGTTCTTTTTCGTTATAGTTTTTGGTCAACGTCAGGAAGTCGAATACATAAGGGTCTTTCAGGGTTTGCTGCGCCAGATCGGACTGAACCCCGGGCAGTGTGGCATTGAAGTTGCTGACCGCTTTCCCTTCCCTTTGCCAGAGACCGCTTTCCATTTGGTGGGTGAGAACACTCCGACTCCATCCGTATTCGATGGTATTGCGCACATAGTAGAGCGCTTCTGACACCTTTTGGCACTTGCTGATGATCTTGAGGTTGTGCCCCCAGGGGATGCGCGTCAATTGGCCAACAAGCTGTTGGCTTTTTGCCGCTGCGTCACGATAGAACTCATACCACTGGCGAATGTATTTGATATTACTCAGGGAAAACCCTTTGATATCAGGAAATTCTGCCATCAAGTCTTTACTGAGCTGATTGAGAAAACCATCGCCCCAGCGAGCCTGCGCCTGCCGCTGAACAATGTCCTCTCCTAATTCCCAGTAAAACGCCAAGAGCGTGGAATTTACTCGAATGGCCGCTTTGAGCTGGGTGGATAGCACCTTCTGCTTCAAAGTTTTCAGCCAGCTTTTGTATTCGCTGTCCAGGCTCAGATTCATGACTTCCTGTGCTTTGCTCATGAATGCACCTCAGCCAGCAGGTTCATAATCCGCGCGCTGACGGCCTTGAGATCAGCATCAATCGCTTCCAGTGACCGTGGCGGCTGGTACTGGTAGAAGTGGCGATTAAAGGGAATTTCGTAACCGACAATACCGATCTCGCCATCCTGTGCATCGCACTTGTCGGCATTGATCCAGGCATCCGGCACATGGGGCGCCACTTCCCGCTGAAAATAGGTCTCGATCAGTTCCGTGGTGCTGACAGAGGGATCGAGTGGAATATTTTCATTGTCCCGCAGGTCGCCGTCAGCCTGAAACTCCACCACCTGCCCCTTGTACAAAAAGGCACCGTACAGCGGCTGTTGTTCTTCCTTGAGCACCTTTTTGACAACAGGCTCAGCTTCTGGATCCTTGCGGCTAATGGCATCCAGAAACAGCTTCTTCTCTTTGGCATCCAACTTCAGATCGGTAGCTTTCAGGGCCGCTTTCAAATCTTTATCAAACTGGTTGAAGTCGCTGGACGGCGCCCTGCCAAGAGCCGCTTGCAGGGTTTGAGCTTTTTCCATCAGCGTGCGCTGGGCTTGCCAGAGCTTGGCATCAAGAAGCTCCTTGATCTGTTTCTCTTTCAGCTCCTTGAAGTCGGCTTTGATTTTGGTGCGAATGGCTTCTTCGTTCCCGGCCAGGTTCAGATGGCAATCGTCGCCAAACTCCGCGTACATCCAGCGCATCACCGCCTGAAACGGCCTGGGCGCAAAGCGCAGACTCTCGATGGCTTCATCCGTGATCTGGACCGAAAGACGCAACGGGCGTTCAACAGTGATACGACGATAGCCGAACGCCTGATAGTCGAATATTTTGCTGGCAAAGGTTTTCGGTGCTTCTTCTTTGGCATTGGCGGGCTGACGACCACGACTGCTTTGCTGCTCAGCCGGCTTGTCCAGCAGCTGCGGCGCAACCGCCTCAAACTCACCAAAACAGCGCGTGATGATGTTGATATCCGCGTCGCTCATAAGGTTGCGCTTGGCTCCCAGCGACTTACGCATCTTGCCGCACAGGTTGACGCCGTTGATCAGCTGCACCTTGCCCTTGCGGGCGGCTGTCTTGTTGTTCGACAGCACCCAGACATAGGTGGCGATACCGGTGTTGTAGAACATATCGGTCGGCAGGGCGACTATGGCTTCCAGCAGGTCAGATTCCAGAATATAACGGCGAATCTCGCTTTCACCGCTGCCCGCACCGCCGGTAAACAGGGGCGAACCATTCAGAATAATACCGATACGACCACCCGCCCCCGCATCCTTGGTCCTGGCATCCTTCGGCAGTTTGCGGATCAGGTGCAACAGAAACAGCAGGGAACCATCGGATACCCGTGGCAGCCCCGGTCCAAACCGCCCCTCAAAGCCCTTGTCGCGGTGTTCATCTTTGACCTTGGCTTCGATCTTCTTCCAGTCCACCCCAAACGGCGGATTGGAGAGCATATAGTCGAACTGGTCGTTGCCCAGTTGATCATGAGAGAGGGTGTTGCCCAGCTTGATACGGCTGACATCCAGCCCCTTGATCAGCATATCGGCTTTACAGATGGCGTAGGATTCCGGATTCAGCTCCTGGCCGAAAGGACGCACCACCGCTGTGGCGTTCAATCCGTGCACATACTCCATGCCGGAGGACAGAAAACCACCCGTACCTGCTGTCGGGTCGTAGATGGTGCGGATAGTGCCTTCCCTGGTCAGGGCTTCTTCGTCTTCCATAAACACCAGCGCGGTGGTGAGGCGGACAATATCACGCGGCGTAAAATGCTCACCGGCCGTCTCGTTGGAGCCTTCCGCAAACCGGCGAATCAGCTCCTCAAACACCAGGCCCATATCCTGGTTGGAAATGCGGGCAGGGCTCAGGTCGGTGGTCGCGAACTTGTTGACGATCTTGTACAGCAGGTTGGCCTGGTTCAGCTTCGCAACGAATTCATCAAACCGGAAGTGTTCAAAAATCTCGCGCGCATCCGGCGAGAAGCACTGGATGTAGGTTTCCAGATTGGACTGGATATCCTTCTGGCCCAGCTTCGACAAGTCCATGGGCGAGGTGTTGTAGAACGACAGGCCAGCGGTCGCCGACACCAGACAGGTTTCCATCCCCTGTTCTGACAGGTCCCTTCCCTTCACTTCTTCGTATTTCGCCAGCACCGCCTTCCTGGACGGCAGCAGCACGCACTCAAGACGCCGCAGCAGCGTGAACGGCAGAATGATTCGCCCGTACTGGGACTGTTTGAAATCACCGCGCAGAAGGTCGGCCACCGACCATATGAAAGAAGCCAGATTGTTGTGGGTGTCGGGCATACCAGACTCGCCATAAAAAAAGGGATAGCAGACGGACTCTTGAAGCAGAACCAGACTGGCGAAAACGGCTGGGATTGTGGGGGAAGCTACACCAGGGCTCAAGAGCGCAGGGGCATAAAAAAGCAGGAAGCCTGTCTGCTGAAAAACAGGAGCCGCCATTGACATGATCACAAACGCTGCGGCCACGTCCGTTCTTTCCTGAAAAAAAATGCGTCGGCCACGGAACCTTGCGCCGACATGGACGTCCAATATCGCAGCAGGATGTCTTCCCATCCTGAACCGAAATAACGCAGCGACAAGGAAAAGACCGCGAATGTCCTACGATCTCCATTACAAAAACAGTCCTGTTCCACCGGTGTACAACCCGCAAACAAGCCGTTCATCCACCGCTGCTGATACCTGCCGGTGTGGCGCGCGCACACTCAGCGTCCTGGCGCCGCAAGACTGTGTCAGCCGCGCTGCACAACAGACCACCAGGGCGTCAACAACAACCCTGGACCATCCCCGGCGTCCCTGGTTCGAGCAGGAAATGCCCGTACCGAAAAACGACATAGCCCATAACCTGCTGTCGGACCGGACCCTCAAGGACACACTACCAGATCCCGTGCACAGCCTGCGGTTCTACCACCAGCAGGTGCAGTGTCGCCAGCAGATGGAAGCAGAAAAAAAGGAATACACCCTGCCCTCGTTGTTGGTCACTCTCAGCAATATGCTGCAGCTCAGCCAGCACATACTGGACAACAAGCAGTTTTCCAGGCCCCTGGCCGCCGGCGAACGCCATACCTTTGTCCTGCTTCAGCACAAAATCCAGGAGCTGATCGACCTGGATGCGCCTTACAAGCGCACGGTGATCCTGGCCCTGCGCATGACGATCCTGCTGGACATAGTCACAGCCCGCCATGTTATCGAGCCGCTACGCGACACAGACACCAGGCTGTTCAGCCGCAACAAGATAAGACAACAACACCTCATCCATCGGGACTGCTGGCAGACCCGCGAACTCGACATGGCCAGCATTGCGCCGATGCAAGCCCTGACCTGTCGCTGGGGCGGGCTCGATGCCAGCCCCAAAGAGCAGCGCGCAGCAGATCTGATCACCGGCTTCAGCCAGGACGAGCAGCTGATGGCCTTGCTGGCAAACCCCCAGCTGTTCCTGTATCCCTCGTTCGAGCCCCTGGATGTCGATGACTTCTGCGCTGTCGGGCACCTGCCTGTCTACCCGCTGGGCATGACCTCAGCCTACGCCCTCAACGCCGATGGTCTCATGCGAACCCCCCTGGCATTCTTCCTGCACGATGCCATCCACACCAGCATCAACAAAACATGGATGCATCTGGAGGGCACGGGGCTACTGGCAAGCATCGAAAACCGCCTCCACTTCCAACAGCTGGTGCGGGGCCGCATGCCCGTTGAGCTCAAGGAAGAGCACAAGCTGGAGCGGGCGGTTGAGCTGGTGCTCTTTTACCTTTTCCATGAGATCCCCGTCACCCTCGCCGAGGACACCATGGAAAAAAGGTGCTTCCTGCCGCTGTTCAATGAAATCTGTGCCATCAGGCGTCAGGCACGGCTGGGCTATTCCCCAACCTACCAGGCTGTCACCGACCGGCAGGCACTGCTGGCCTGCGCCTGGGTATACCGGGTGTACACCCACTGCCGCACTGGCGCCACACAGCCGGACGCCTGGCGCCACAAACTGGTGACACCCTTTGTTCAGCAAGAGCTGCCCGCGCTGCTGGAACACCAGGACTTTATCGATAAGCACCACGAGGCCCTTCACCAGCATTTTATTACCGAGGCCACCCTCAACTCTTTCCTCAACGGCAACAGGATCTACTTTTACGGCAGCCGCAGTCCCTGTGCTTCGTCCTACCCGCTCAGAGCCTTGAAGCTGGAAGAAAGTCATAACCGCGATGTCGAAGGCAGGGTTTGCAACACCGATCTCGTTTACCTGGACTGTCTGCTGGCGGACAAGGAATGCGCACGCATGGAAAAAAAGCTGGGTGTGCGGGCACCGGCAAGTCGCCCTCATCTACTCAGGAGCTGAGACACAAAAAAACGGTCAAGGTGGCTTCCCCAATAACGACAAATACACAACGAGAACAAGATTCCCATGCTGCCAGTATTCTGTTTGAACTCTACAGGAAACAGCCCTTCAGCCCAGACCACCAGCGCAAGCCCCTCAGCCGCCAGGGCGCCGGGCTTGCGCTGGACCCCGGCTGACGGGTCGCAAGGCGCGGTGCGCCACAGCCGTCCACAGACGCAGGCTTCCGCGCAAGCGCAGGTGAGCACAGACGTACAAGGTCCCTGGTTTGAACAGGAGATGCCAGCACCGACGCACCATCCAGACCCAGCTCTGCTCGAAGACAGGCTCCTCAAGAAGACGCTGCAGGATCCCGTGCGCAGTCTGCCGTTTTACCAGCAGGAGGTGCAGCACCGGCGCCAGACGGAAGACGAGAACCGGGAATATACCTTCGCCCCCTTGCTGGTCACGCTCCACAACATGGAACGCCTGACAGAACACATGCTGGATGATCAGCAGTTTCCGGACCCGCTGCGCCTTGACGAACGCCATGCACTCCTCGCGCTCCGGGCCCGGATCCGGGAACTGATCCTCTTGAAGGCTCCCTACAAACGCAGTGTGCAGCTGGCCTTGATGATGAGCTGCCTGCAAGAAATTCTTACCTACAGGCACCTGATCGGGAAGCTGTGTACCACCCGGTCCCGACTGGTCAGCCAGGGGCGGCTGGAGATTTTCAACTTTGCCAGCCGGACTCCGGGCGCTGGCGCGCCGCACGAGCGCGATACCGATACTATCTCCTTGCAAGAGGTAGTCTCCTGCCACTGGGGGGGACTCAATCCCGAGGGCCCGGATGAAAAAAAGCAGCTGTTCGGCTACTGGCACGAGGGCCACACCGAGCTGTCACAATGGCTCAACAACCGCGATCTGATTCTGCATCCCTCGTTCGAACCCCTGGATCCAGAAGATTTCTGCCGTTTTGGCCACCTGCCCATCTATCCGTTGGGAATGATGACCGCATACGCGCTCAACGCCGACGGCTTCATGCACACGCCGCTGAAGTTTCTGGCACACGATGCCGGCCATATCAGCAGCAACAGCACATGGCTTCATCTGACCGGCGAGCTGCCGTTGGAGGCACCGCACCGGCGGCTCCTTTTTCGCCAGCTGGTACTCGACCAGTTGCCGCCGGCCCTGCACAAGTGGCAGCTGGACCGGGCCCTTGTGCTGGCACTGTTCTATCTGTTTCACGAATCGACACTCGTCAACGCCCGGCAAGAGATGAATGCCAGCGGCTTTGTGCCGCTACTCAACGCTGTCAACAGAATCAGGAGAGAACATCGCTGCGACTACCCCGCGCCCTATCAGGACATCCCGGACCTGCAGGCTGTCATGGCCTGCCTGTGGGTACACTGCCTGTATGCACAATTGCGCCACAGCCCCGTTCATTCATCCCACATGTTCGACAGGCTCAGCACGCATTTCGTACAGCGGGAACTGCCGGTTTTACTGGAAATCTGGCGTTTTTTTGAGCAGAACTGCCAGGCTTTGCAGCACCATTTTCTGTCCCTGGCCGACGTCTGCTCCTGTGGCAATGGGCAGCTGGAGTTCAGGTACAAAAGCGGCAGTGCACTGGCTCGCCATTACGCATCCGGAACTCTCAGCCTGCTGACCGAGTACTGCCACCACGTTCAGAGCCGGGTCGATTACACAGACGTTGTGTTCTTCGACGTCCTGCGCACCAGGACCGTACGGGAACAAGCGGCCCGGGCCCTGGGGATTCGTTTCCCGGCGGCGACTTCTGAGGCACTGCACGGAACAAAGACCGCATAAGACTCCTCAAGGGCCTTCCCCATCACAAAAGCCGCCAGCGACCAGGGCGGCCTTGTTCAAGCTGGTACTGCGAGCCGGGCCCCGCCCTGTCACTGGTGCGGCGGGCTGTACATGCTCCCCAGCCTGAAGGACGGAGCTTGCCGCGCACCAGGTCAGCAGGTGCACAACAGCCGTTGCCATGCCTTTTTCCCTTTTTCCCTTTTTCCCTTTTTCCTTTTTTTTGTTTTTTTTTTGCTTTTTTCCCCTTTTTTCCCCATACATGCATCCATGCCGATTGTTTCTTCCTCACGATACAACTAAAAAACAAAACCAAAATGGACCTGATAGATTGATCTGTTGTCTAAAAACTCTCCTCTGCACTAACCGAACAACCAACAAGACATAAGTTTCTGCACTAACCGAACAACCAGCAAGACATAAGTTATGGGAGATACGCATGTTCAGCTTTCTTGGAGCACTCGCTATCCTGATTCTGGGATACGTTTTCTACGGCAAATGGGTGGATCGCTATTTCGGGGCAGATCCTGACAGAACCACACCCGCCCACAGCCTTCAGGATGGAGTCGATTTTGTTCCCCTGCCCTGGCACAGAATCTTCCTGATCCAGTTTCTCAATATTGCCGGTCTCGGGCCTATATTCGGGGCCATCATGGGGGCACTTTACGGTCCGGCGGCCTTTTTATGGATTGCTTTCGGCTGTGTTCTGGGCGGGGCCGTTCATGACTATTTCTCCGGCATGCTCTCAGTACGCCATCAAGGTCAGTCCATTCCCGAGATTGTCGGCCACTACCTTGGCGAGGGCTCCCGCAAACTGATGCGCGGATTCTCTGTCATCCTGCTGGTGCTGGTGGGTGTTGTCTTCATGATGGGGCCGGCCGGACTGCTGGCCAACCTCGGCATGGAGGGCGTGTTCGCCAACAAGAGCTTCTGGCTGGCCATTATCATCACCTATTATTTCTGTGCCACAGTACTGCCGATTGACAAGGTGATCTCCAGAATTTATCCCCTGTTTGGCCTCACGCTGCTGATTATGGCCTTTGGCATAGGGGGCACGATGCTCGTCAAGGGATTACCCATTCCGGAACTGACCGACACCCACCTCCACCACCCCGGCGGTCTGCCGACCTGGCCCCTGCTGTTTATCACCATTGCCTGTGGTGCCATCAGTGGCTTCCATGCCACCCAGTCCCCCATCATGTCGCGCTGTCTGGCGAATGAAGCCTATGGTCGCCATGTCTTCTTCGGTGCCATGGTTGCCGAGGGCGTTGTGGCCCTGATCTGGGCTGCGGCAGCCATGTCATTCTTTCCCGATGGCCTGGTCGGGCTCAAGGCCGTGCTCGATCAGGGGGGCGCAGGTCTGGTGGTCAAGGACGTCTCTGTCGGCCTGATGGGCAGCATCGGCGGCATGCTGGCCATTCTGGGCGTTATCGCCTGCCCGGTCACATCCGGCGACACCGCCTTCCGCAGTGTCCGTCTGATTTTTGCCGATGCCATGAAACTCAACCAGACCAGCGTCACCAACCGCCTGATGCTGGCCGTGCCCATTTTTGCACTGGGTTTTGCGCTGACATTTATTGATTTCAATATCGTCTGGCGTTATTTCGCCTTTTCCAATCAGGCACTGGCCACCATAGTCCTCTGGGCTGCCGCCATGTATATGGCACACCAGGGGAAAGCGCACTGGCTCGTTTCCCTGCCGGCAACCTTTATGACCGCCGTCTGCACCACCTACATACTTATGGCGCCAGAAGGGCTGGGCTGGGCTTCTTCCACAGCCTGGCCTCTGGGACTGGTCGCAGCGGCGGCTTCTCTCGTCTGGTTCCTCGCCAGAGCCCGCACAGTGCCGTCCCAACAATCCCAACAATCCCAACAATCCCAACAATCCCAACAATCCCAACAATCCCAACAATCCCAACAATCCCAACAATCCCAACAATCCCAACAACAAAAAGGAACCCCGTACGAGCCAGCGGGCTGACCAGGTCCTGGTTATCTTTGTGGATGCCTGCGTGCAAAAGTGTCGCACCGGGGGACTGCGCAGCACTGCTGCCCTCCCCCGCACGACACTGGCACAAAGAGCAGGAGGCCTTTTGCCCTGTCACGCAGTGCCCCGACAACCTGCCTGACTTCATGGCTGCGGCAGCACAATCTCTCCCGTCCTTGTCCAGCAAGCAGCGGCTCACGCAGCTGCTTTGGCCATGATGTGCGCCCCGCACCGTAACGCGGCCATTCGCACGCGCACCCGGACTTCTGAGACAAGCGCCCCCTCATGCGAGCCTGTGTCCCTGCCCCCCAGAAGCTATGGAGGGCGAAGCAGACAGGGACAGCCTGCCTGCCCGGGTTCTGCCTGTGCCGGGAACTTTATTGGGATTGCCAGTGACCAATGTTTTACAGGCTCAATAAAAAAGACACACAGGGACCAGTAAAAAGACAGGGAGCAGACTCATGAATTTTCCTATGTACAGCGCAGCCGCACCTTCTTGCAGCCCACCAATCGCCGTCAGCCCCCCGGCCTGTGTCCCCGACACAAGCTACGGCCGGCAGATAGCCTCTGTCGCCCCTACTATCGGCCTGTATGGAGGCTCCATTCGGCCAACAACACCACCGGGTCACCCGAAAACCTGGCAGCACCTTTGTGCCAGGGAGCAGGCCTCTGTGTGCCACTTCCAAAACTCTGACAGAGGCACCATGCTTCCTGGCAGTCTGCTCCCCCATCAGCCTTCGCAGACCGGAGGCGAGACCGGCACCTGGCCTTTCGCGGATTTGCACCAGCCGCCAATGCACCTTCCATTCCATACGGAACAACAACCCTATGGCTGGCCCTCGCAGGGCTGTGGCGAGCACCTGGGGCTGCTATCTGAACAACCATGTGACAATTTCAGCAAGGGTTATGCCCTCTATCCCGGCCCACCAGCTTCCGAGACCTCGTATTCATCTTCGTCCGGAAGAGATCGGTCATCATGCTCCCCGGTTTCAGCGACTATGAAACATACCGATTTTCAGCTGGCGTTATCGCCAGAACCGGAATCTGGAACTTTACAGGACGTTGACGACCTTACCTCCCCTCCACCCATGGATACGGAGCAGTATTGGTGGTGGTTGCGGACGCCAACGCCGCGTGAAGAGTCTCAATGGCTGAACAGCAGCAGAAAAGTTGCCTACGGCGTTATTCTCGACAGGCTGGAGTCTTTCTCCTACGATCCAGGCCCAAGCCCATTCTCCTTCCCGGACACCTGTTCAAGCCCGTGTCCAAGCCCGTGTCCGCCCGCTGTTGGGTCACCCCCACACCCGGTCGTCACGAACCCTTGCACAGCCCCTGAAAGGACGCATTCGACTGGCCCTGAACCACAGAAGGAAGACCGTCCGCTCACCAGACCAGGAGGAAGGCCAGGAGGAAGGCCAGGAGGACGGCCAAGAGGACGGCCAAGAGGAAGGCCAAAAGGAAGCCCAAAAGGAAGGCTATCCAGGCGGCAGAAACCCTTGGTCACAGAGACTTGCCTGAACTGTCCAGTGCCCCAGTGCAACCTGCAGATTACAGGTACCAACGACCTCATCAAAAAAATGAACGCCCACTTTCGCACCCATATCAAAATGGGAGCCTCTCCCTATTCGTGCCCAATGCCAAACTGTACAAAACTCTTTCAACGCATAGCCCCTCTGGAAAATCATTTGCTGACTTATACGGGAAAACTTTTATTTCAATGCCCCCACACGGGCTGCCAGAAAAAGTTCGCACGCAGCGAAATCGCGATCAGACACATGAACACCCATACAGACAAAAAGCCGTATCCATGCCTCAAGGCAGGCTGTCGAAAAAGCTTCACACGCTCAGACCACCGCCTGCTACACATGCGCACCCATACCCGGCCCCGGCCCCAAAAGCGTTCCGGCACAGGTGCAGGTTCTGTACCTGTCTGAACAATCCATGCAAAGAAAACGGCAGCGCGCTCTCGCCGCCGGAGGCTACCGACCTTGACAACCCAGACACAAGACGCCCTGCTGCCAGCCAGGCTGGTGCTGACATACCGGCCGACAGCACAGACTGGCCAACCCTGTTCGCCCACCAGCACCATACAATCTCAATGGCTTGCCCCATTCAACACAGTTGCCCCCTGATATGCTTCGCATTACACAACAACGCGGCGGCCCGGCAGCAAGCACCGCACCAGAACCCACAGCCAGTCGCCAGGGCATCAGGGCCGCCGGACGGGCTCAACGAACTCTCCCTTGCAGGACAAGAGCCTGCACCAGCCGCACTCGCCCGGGCGAGGCACAGACGTCACCAGAAGTCCGGCTGGAAGTGGGCCGGGGCAGGCAAGAAAAAAAAACCTTTTTCTGCCCGTATGAGGGCTGCGAAAAAAGGTTTGCACACAACAACAATCTGACAGAACACCTGCAAACCCATACAGGAGCAAAACCCTTTGTCTGCAGTCTCCAGAACTGCGGAGCAAGCTTCGCCAAAAAGAAAAATCTGGCACGGCACCTGGTCTCCCACTCTGATAAAAGGCCTTTTGTTTGCCCACACGAGGGCTGTGCCAAAAGATTCAAGCGCAACGAGATCCTGAAAGCGCACAGGCTCACCCACACACAGCAATCAAAACCTTTCGCGTGCCCCAGAGAAGACTGTGGAAAACGTTTTGCGCGCCGGGCACATGTCCGCGAACACCAGCAGATCCACCAGCCAACCTGGCCTTTTCCCTGCCCTGTAGAAGGCTGTAACAAGCGTTTCAAACAACAAAAAGGTGCCAGGTATCACCTGCGCTCCCACACCAGGGGCATGGGGACTGGGAGCATGGCCAAGGCTGCCCTTCTCGCCTTGAAAATAAAGAGAAGCCCGCCCCCGTCTTTTCAGCCCGGGACAGCTGCGGCCAGCTCTTGCGGGACTGGCTTGTTCACCGACAGGTCAGAGGTCCCGACGACCGCCTCCCAGACTCTCCGCCCGGCACCCGGGGAGCTCGATTCCTTCCTGGAGTTCTTGCCTGAAGAGAGCCTGACAACCGACGAGAGCCTGTTCTGGCCGTTGCTGCCGATCATCCCGGAGAACTCTGTACCGGCCCCGGAAGCTACCGATGACGACCGGGCCTTCTGGCTCTGGCTGGTCTCTTCCGACAGCAGTGCTCCTCAGGACAGCTGATCCGTCGCCCATCACCCCCATCAGGGAGCCATCTTCCTGACCGGGCAGTTATCTGCGGGTGCGACATTCTCATACACTATGTCCAATGCCCCATCCACCACCGGCATTTTGATTGATCATGATTCCTGTCAACACGAACAGCAGCAGGCCCCAACAGCCGCCTGATCCAGCGCCAGCTGCAAGAGCACATTTCCGGATCACAAGAAGGCGCAGGGGGGGACGATGGGTCGCCACCCTCAACCCGCAACCCGTTCGCTGCCACTACCCGGGCTGCAACAAGACCTTCTCGCAACAACGGAATCTGAAGGTGCACCAGCGCCTCCACCTCAGTGAGGAGAGGCAGTTCGTCTGCCAGTGGGAGGGCTGCCACAAACGCTTTACACAGAGGTATCATCTGACCAGGCACGAGCGCCGCCACGCCCCGAAAATCCGCGTCAGCTCTTACCCCTACTGCTGCGACCTGGCATTCACGCGACAATCCGAGCTCAAACAACACCAGCTGCGCTACCACTGCGCCTCCTTTTTGCCCGGCGCAAGCGGCATACAACGGCTTTCAGCACACAGCAGACCGGAGGGACAAGCGCCGACATCCGGCTCAATCGCCCAGCCTGCCATGACCACCCGAAGGACCAGCGAACTTCCACAACCCACCAGTCGGCCTTGTCGCGCCTCCTCCAGAACGCCTGTGTCAACGCCTGTGTCAACGCCTGTGTCAACGTCAACGCCAGAAGCGCGCAATCTGCAGCAGATAACGCCCGCCGACGCCTGTGGCCGGGTCGCCAGGATGCCAACCGACCGCCCCGTCGTCCCGCCCCGCCCGGTTCCCGGTAACACACCGCCAATGACGGCTGTACGCCCGCCCCCTGCCGTATTGAGCATAAAGCGACAACGGCCCTCCAGACCGCAATTTTCCCGGCAGGAACTGCTGTGGCTGGATCAACCCATCGCAACATCAGAGAACAGCATGCGTCTGCTGGCGCGGCAGGTAGAAGAACCCCAGCCGTGGCGATCCTTCCAGGCACGCATCCATACTGGAACCTCACTGACACGGTTTGTCACCGATGACAGGGCCTTCTGGCTGTGGCTGGTGTCTTCAGCGGGAGCACAGCCCCCCAGAATACGCCGATCAGACCAACCGGATACCAGCTAGAGCCAGTCGTCACAAGAGGTTGCAACTGTCCTGACAGGCGGAACAGCCGCCGGCCCCAGCCACCATGACGTCAAACGATCAACAGTTTGCGTCACCAACAGACTGGAGTCCGGCGAAAACCGCACACGCCCAATGAACAACCCGCCGCGCTGGCTCCATTTTTTGACATAGCGACCATCAGGTCCAGGGCCCCAAAGATCAATCCCCCTCCGTTGCGACAGCGCACAATGGAAACCGTCCGGAGCCCATGTGAACGGATACAAGAACCTTCTGTCATTGGTCTCCAGGAGCACTGTCACCCAACCCTGGCACCCGTCACGCTTCCAGATACGGACACGGCTGCCCTCAGACAAAGGCATTGACATACAGGAAGGGGAAACAAAAAAAGCGAGAAAAAAACTGTTGGCGGAGAACTGTACGGAAACAACTTCCCAGCTGCCCCCAGAAAGGTCAGGTACAGGGTTGATATCAGAAAAAAGAGACAAGTGAACAGCAACAGCCCATGGCGGCTGGCTACTGGCCGAGAGAACACACAGACGCGGTCCAGCTTCTGTTTCCTGGTCCGGAAACGCCACCTCCCGGGCAGCGGGGCTGAATACAACACAGACCCGTTGGGCCGCAGACCTGCGGCAGTGCCTGCTGGTGAGCGGCCACCAGCCCCGTCCTTCCTCGGCAAATCTGTACAGAGTGAACTGACTCTCCGTCTGCATGGCTGCTGCGCCCTCCGTTGCCGCCAGGCTGGCCGTCACTCCCAGCAGGGTGCCAGTTTCTGCAAGCGTCCCCCTTTCAAACCAGCGATAGCCCTGCTCCTGGCCTTGCTCATCTTTCAAGGATTGTTCCTGCCAGTCTTCACCAGACCTATAGGCAAGACAAAGCTCATCACGCCCCTGCATCAACAAATGCCGACCGTCATGGCTGAAGACCAGATCGGTCATATCAGGCGGCACGCCCCTGTTCTGAGGACAGCGTCTGAGCGACTTCCACCAGGGCCACTCCCACTGCTGCCGCCAGACTCCCGCCCCTGTCTCTTTGTACACCAACAGGCTGGCACCAACCGCCGCCGCCAGGTAGCGGCCATTGCCACTGGTTGCCACCAGATCGACCGCTGTGTGCCACAGCCGGTGGCGTTCTGGCCGCCAGTCTCCTGCCCCTTCACCCGGCTGCCACTGCCATACCCGCTGGTACCCGGTCCGCTCGAACGCCTGCAGCGTTCTGCTGTCGGCACTGAACCTCAAATGGACAATGCGAGACTCGCCACCGGCACTTTGGTCACATGATCGCAAAAAGCCTGGCACAGCCTTCCAGTGACGCTGGCCTCTGCGCCACAGGCCAACACCGAGACACCAATGCTGGTCATCCGTGTGAATCTCGTGCGCGCTGGCCAGCCACTGGGCGTCCGGACTGAAGGCCACCCTGGACGCATCCCAATCTTTTTTGCCGAGCCGCTGCATACTGACAGGATCAAAGCACTCTGTGGTCAACATCTGCCGCGCAAGGTGAAAAAAACAGCGCCAGTTGGACAGCCCCTCCTGCAGCCGGTACGACTCCAGCTCCCGCCTGCCCGCCACATCCGGGGGGAGACCCGCACACCAGGGCTCCAGCAGACGACGGGCGTGATCGACATCCAGGCGCTGGCGCCCTTGCGGTCTGTACAGCGCTGGATAATTCTTCACAAAAGCACGCGCCTGCATCTCAGGCTGTCCAGCAACCCTGTTCCACTGACGACACACACGGCGGCAACCTATCAGATCAGGCAGTGGCAAATGGCACAGCACCAGCCCCAGCAGATGGTCAGGCCAGAGAGCCAGCTGCGGTTGTAATGGCACCAAGGCTGGGGATGCTGTCTGGCTGCCAGAGGACAAAAAACGCGATTTCCCCTCGACAGCTTGGCACTCACCGCAAGAAAGCGGTGTAGCCACCAGACCGCCAGCCATGACTGGCAGCGGCCCCGCGTCGGCAGACGACACGGGAGCAGGTGATGTCCCGGGATAAATGGGCGTGGCCATGGCGACAAGATCCTCCTGTTACCATATTGGTGTACAAACCACGCCAAAAGTTCAGAGCCCGCTTACTGTTCTTGTGCCAGCCTCTCCAGCAAGCGGCTCCAACAAAGCGCACTCCGCCATGCTTCAGTACCTGGCCGCCAGACAAGCGACGGGACTTCATGCTTGCCCGGCTTGGACATCCTCCCCGCCCTGAAGGACAGGGCTTGCCGCGCACTGGGTCAGACAGGCTGCCGGGGCCGTGTACGAAGGCTACAGCGCTTGATCAAGGTTCATACCAACGGCTTCGCATGGACCCAGGCCGCACGGACGCCGAGCTTGCGCCCGTTGTTCATGGCTGAGCCCCGGACTTCTCTTGCCCCCTCGCCAAAGCCGGCCCCAAACGCCAGGACATCAGAGAATTCAACGTCACCCCCAACAGCCGACTGAAGTCGGGTGAGAACAGCAGGGCGACAAAGCGGGAGGCAGGACAATTCTTCATCTTTTTGATGTAACGGCCATCAGGCCCGGGGCCCAGAATGTCGATACCGACCTTCTGCACGAGTGCACAGTGCAAACCATCCGGCGCGAATGTGATCGGAGGGTAATACCATCCCTCATACTCCTCCATCACCACTTTCACCCAGCCGCGCATCGAGACACGTTTCCAGATGCTCGCACAGCCGGCCACATAGGCTGTACTACAAGCGGCAAGAAAATGACCGTCAGGCGAAAAGCTCACGGACACAAGCTGCCAGATCGGCGCATGCATGAGGCTCGCACCACGCCCGCCATGCGGCACAGGGGCGCAAATGACAGGCATGAACACGGGATCAGCCCAGGGAGGCTGACTGTCAACCGACAGAAGACACAGGCGCACTCCCTTTTCATTTTCCTGGTCCGCGAAAGCCAGCTGGCGGGCATCGGGACTGAACGCAACGCGAGTCCCCTTTGATGTGTAGTAAGTGGAGAAGTCTGCGGTGGCCGACAGCCCGCGTCCATACCTGTTACAACGCCTGCAGGTCACCCGCAGCCAGCCAGGCCCCGGTGCAAATCTGTACAGCGTGAACTGGCCCTCTACCTGCGAGACAGCGGCAAACCGCTCTTTATGCAGACTGGCCGTCACTGCCAGCAAGGAGCCTCCGCTTTCAAGAGTCGCGTCCTCACACCACCGATATTCCTGTTGCTGGCCCTGTTCATCTTTCAGGTACTGCTCCTGCCAGACTTCACCTGATCGATGTGCAAGAAAGAGCTCATCAGGCCCTTGCATCACCAGATGCTGGCCATCATGACTCAAAGCCAGCCTTGTAATAACCGGCGCCCCGGCCCGGTGCTGCGGGCAGCGTCTGCACGACTCCCACCAGGGCCACTCCCACTGCTGCCGCCAGTGAGCCGTCCCCGTCTCCTCATAAACAAACAGGCTCTCTCCAGAGACGACGGCCAGATAGCCTGCGTTGCCACTGGATGCCACTACAGTGACCGGATTTGCGCATAAGCGGAGGCTACCGAGGTTCTCCCAGCAGCCCGCGTCCTGACCTGGCTGCCATTGCCAGACCCGCTGCCAGCCTCTGCGCTCGATCACCCGCAGCCTGCGGCTGTCGGCACTGAACATCAAATGCTCAACACTGTCTCGACGGCCTGGCTCATGAGAAAGCGGATATTCGTTACGGGACACCAGCTGCAATCTGCTCGCACCGCACCACCAGAGGTCAACACAGTTCTGGCGAGGCGCATCCCCGTTCTGGTCCCGGTACGTACTGGCGAACCACTGGGCGTCCGGACTGAATGTCGCGCCAGAGCATCCCCAGTGCCTCCCGCACAAATTCTGCTCATCCAGAACTGCAAACTGTTTTGTGGTCACCATCTGCCGTACCAGCTCAAAAAAAGCAATGCCGCCAGAAAGACCCTCGTCCCGGTGAGACGACCGATCCCGTCCGGAAACCGCATCAGGAGACGGCCTCCCACCCCAGCCAGTCAACAGACGACGGCCCCGGTCGGCAGCCAGCGCCTGGTACAGTTGCTGTCTGTGGCTGGCCGAGTAGCCTCTCATAAGAGCCCGTGCCTGCACTCGCGGGCCCCCGACGCGATACCAGCTGCGACACACACAGCGGCAGCGCATCAGGTCTGCCAGTGGCAAATAGCGCAGCACCTGCTCCACCAGATGGTCAGGCCAGCGGGAAATATGCGGTTGTAATGGCCAGACGACCTCGCCCTCTGGCGGGCCGGCGGCGCACAAGGCATCCGATTTCCGCTCGCCAGAAGGACCGGGTTCAACAGCAGCCAGCTCACGCCCAAAGGCTGCGACCGGTAGCGACTCTACGGGCAATGCCGGGGTGGCTGGCGTCGCTGAATGCACAGGAGTACTCACGGCTCAATCTCCTCTGACTGCGTTGGCCTCTCTGCCTGCGTCGGCCTGCCAGTTCGAAGCCGGGCCCGGACAAAAGTTCCAGGGCGAGGATGTGTTTCATACAAGCCTGTCCAGCAGATTATCTGAAGCTGGCACCGCCAAGGCGCCGGGTTGCGTTGCTCTCAACCCCCATGGCATCTTCCCGTCATGCTCCCGAATGCCTCCGGCTGCCCCCCACCAGCGTTGGTCGGGACGCACGCCCTGTCCCGCTCTGGCAGTGCCAGCCGGACCAAGGGTCGCAAGGACCGCTTGTCTTACGAGCATGTCACGCCAACCCAACGGACAGCACCAGGATCATTGACCCGTGCCAGTCCTCTCCGCCAGCCTGCTGCCTGCATCCAGTCAATCCGTTCACAGAGCAATCCGTTCACAGAGCAATCCGTTCACAGAGAATGGACGGGCTTCCGGATTCCGGCCTGTTGGATATCTTTCGTCTGGCCGGGTTTCGCCCCTTGTATTGCCGGCACCAGGCGCAAGGACGCCAGCTGACTCACCTGGATACCGTCTTCCCCGCAGCCCGAAGAGCTGATCACCAGCCGGGAAGCATCCGTTGTGAACAGCAGCTGCCCTACCGGCACACCCTGACGCAACTGCACTTTCTGGACGTAGCGACCACCATCTTCCGGCCCCCAGATACTGACCTCACCGCTGTCACCCATAGCCAATGCACAATGAAACCCATCCGGAGACAAGGCCATCTGGATTCCCGCAGGCAGAGACAGCCCCGTATTGGCGATCTGTGCGACACTCACCCAGTCTTGCACAGCCTTGCGTTGCCAGATGAATACGCCGGCCTGCGCCATTGCGACCAGGAAACGGCTATTGGCAGAGAACTCCAGACGACGCAGAACACACGACAGCCGTAAGCTGCAGGCGGCAGCAGAGGCGCGGAGCGGCAGTAGCAGCGGGGCAGCCTGGCCGGGCTGACTGTCGACCGACACCAGGCTCAAGCTGCTTTCGTGCGCCCCCTGGCGTTGCGGAAAAACCAGCGTCCGACCCGCCGGGTCAAAGGCCAGCGGGAAACTGGGCTCCCCGATGCGAAAAAGGCCAGGCACACACGTGCAGCACCTTGTCTGCTGCCAGCCTTGCCGGGCTGCAAAACGCCACAGATCAACAGTAACCACCTGCTGATAGCGCCCCATCGCGTCCTGCGTATGTTTCCACCCAGCCAGTGCCAGCCAGCGACCACAGGGTGAAAAGACACCGCCAGACGGCACCAGACAGGCATCCTCAAGCACCTGCTCCCGCCAGCCAGACCCGTCAGAGTGCAGGACCAGCCTGCGCTGATCAGATACCAACAAGAAATGGTGCCCGTCTTCACTGAACTGCATGACCCCTGGTACCGGCCGCCAAAGCCCCCGCCGCCAGGAAGGCGTGAACGGCTGGCGCACAAGACTCCACTGCTTCTGCCAGCTTTCACTCCCTGTCTTGCCATACAAGGCCAGCTCTGTCAGCGAATTCACCGCCAGACAGCGACCATCAGGACTGAGCTCAGCCTTGTTGACAGCGTCCCGGCACAAGAGACAGCTGCCGACCGACTGCCAGCCTCCTTGTGCAGCAGCGCACCATATCTGCCAGTGTCCCTGACTGTCGAGGACACGCAGACTGCGGCTGTCGGCACTGAAAATCAACTCGGAAACAACCCCTTCCTGCTGGCCTGAACACAGCAGCTGCAACCCGTCCTGGTCACACTGCCACAGACTGACACTGCTGTTGGCATCTCCTGGCGCGCGCGGCGACAGACCTGAAGTGGCCAACACGCAGCCATCCGGACTGCAGGCCACGCGGTCAATACACATCTGGTGGTGAACCACGCAGTGGCAAGCCTCTGCTGAAAAACAGCTCTGTGCCCGTCTTTGCTGCGTCAGCAGGAAGAAAAGAGCATTACGCGACAGTGCCCGGGTCATCCCGGCCTCCCATCGCAATCGCCAAACCGACTCGCGCCAGGCCATCCCGGCGCCTGCCAGCAGGCAGTGGCGCACCGGGTCACCCGCCAGTGCCTGATGCAATCGCCGTCTGTGGAAAGCCGGGTAGGTTTGCATAAAGCAGTGAACCTGAAGCGAATGTTCACAGGCCACCTGGTACCACAAGCGACACACCGCTCTACAATGCGCCAGTTCTTCCGGTTGCAGGTACTCAAACAGCATCCGCACCAGGTCAGCACCCAGGCACGGCAGTGCCTGATGCTGCCGCCCCACAGCCATGGCTGCGCTGCACCCGCCATCGCCTGCGCACCGGACCATCCGACCGCCGGAACGGCCCTTGGCCTCACCGGCCGGTTCCACCACCGGTGACAGCAGGCTGATCGCCGACACCGATGGCGAAAACCCAGGCGCGCCAGGCGCAAGACGGCTGTTCACAGTCGCACCCGTGCGTGGCTGGCCAGCTTTGCGGCCTGTGTTCCCGGCTCAGCAGCCACCGGGACCACTCCTGTCTGTCTGATCGCCGGAATCGCAAAACGCACAGCAACGGACGCCATTCACACAAAAAACAATGCGGGACGACCAACGCTTTTCATGCGCCGGATTCGCCATCGCGGGGCACGTCTCCCAACCTTTTCCCTCATCTTTTTTCCAGTAATGCACCCCATCCGCACCGGCAGCGGCCAGCATTTTGCCGGAACAGGAAAACATCAGGACGTCAATGGAACCTGAAACACTGTCCTCCTCTGCCTGACCAGACAAGGGCTCGAACGGCAATACAACGGGGACCTTCCAGGGCGGCTGGCTGGTGGCAGACAGCACGCAAACCTGAAGCCGGCGCTGCGGACCACGCGCTTCGGCAAAAGCCAACCTTTGACCATCAGGACTAAATACCATGGTGAGTCTGGACGAATACCCCCAGTCGAAGGGGAGAGGCCGCGGAAGGACCGACCTTGCCTGCCACCCCCAGTTGGCGAAAAAACGCCAGAGACCTATGAACAGCGCGGGGATTCTTTCTTCCTTGTCGTTGATCGCCGCGCCCTCCAGACACAAAGCCATCCAGCGGCCAGAAGGATCAAGGGCGCACCCCTTTTTCGAATAAATGACAGAATCACGCGGAACAACCCACCGCAGCCAGGTCGCGCCCATCCGCTGGTAGAGAGCCATGCCATGGGTGTCCTCCAACACAAAGTGCTGACCGCCACGGCTGAACAGCATGGTGAAAGGCGCCCCGGTGCATCTTTGTGCACGGCCATCTGAGCCGAAAGCCCTGTGTATGAACGGGGGACATTGCACCACCCAGCCACCTGAGGCTTCCCAGCCACCTGACGCATTCTTGCCGAACAAGGTGAGCGTCCCGCTCTGGTACACAGCCATGGCACTGGCATCGGCACTGCAGGCCGCATGACAGACGACAGATCCGAACCCCCTGTGGGTACCACCGGTCAGCAGATGAGGTTGGGTGAACACGGCATGCGCCGTCCTGATGTCCAGGTGCGCGATTCCCGCTGGCATCGCTTGCGACCCGGGAGAAATGACAGGAGGATCATGGCGAGGCGAAGGCAGGCCCGACTCCCGCTCCCGTTCGGGCGCGGATCGCCTGACCGCCCGGTCCTGTCCGGCGGCCGCTTCAGTCTCCATCGGCTGACTTTCTGTCGGCGACACCGGCTCTTGTTGCAGAATCTCTACCGCTGAAAAGCGAAGACTTCTGTCTACCAATGAAGAAGTAAAGGTCCTGACAGACCGCCGCCCTGCCGAGGGTGTCTCCGGGACATCTCCCACCGGAAGCGATACCTGTTCTGTGCCATTTACGCCAATACTGCCTGGTCCCATACCCCCTCCGAGATCTGTCCGCTTGTCATTGTGTTTCCCTTGGAGTGGCTGGCAGCCGATAGAGTTCAACCGAAATGGCTGTACTTTTTCCCGGCAACAAGATCCGTACATTTTCCCGTCACCACCATGTCTCTATTGAGAACACAAATCAGGGTGTCTACGGCAGTCATCTGGCTCCCGCAAGGCGAGGGCCTGCATCTGTGACATGGCTACAGTGACACGCGCGCAACAGGCACCCGGCATCGCATCACTCCCGCCAGGGGGACAGGGTTCGCCGGCCATCTTCCCGGCTCAGCTCCCCTGATGACCGTCTCTGTGCACCGGACTGCCGGAATCACAGTTCGGGCAGCAGGGAATGCCGTTGATGCAAAATACAATCCGGGCCGGCCAGCGCCGCTGGCGCTGTGGGTTCGCCATCCGGGCGCAAGTCTGCCAGCCCTCGTGCGCATCTTTTTTCCAGTAATGCACGCCATCCACCGCAGCGGCGGCCAGTGCATTGCCAGAACAGGAGAACATCAGGACCTCAATACGCGCCGAGACAGACTCCTGCGCAGGCAGACCCGGCAAGGGCTCGAACGGCAGTATGACAGGCACCCGCCAGGCGGGTTCACTGGTGGCAGACAGCACGCAGACCTGAAACTGGCATCCGCTGCGATCACGGGACTCCGGAAAGGCCAGCAGTTGGCCGTCCGGACTGAAGACCATGGTGAGTCTGCAAGACGCATTCCAGCCTGGCGGCAGCGGGCGGGGCACGCTGACCCTTGCCTGCCAGCCCCAGCCGGCCACCTGCTGCCAGAGGGCTATACCCAGCGCAGGGACCGGGTATCCTGCCGGATGCATGGCCACGCCCTCCCTGCATACAGCCATCCACTGGCCAGACGGCGCAAAAGCCGCCCCCCCTTTCGCAGAAAGCCCGGAATCCGCTGGAATACACCACCGCATCCAGGTTTCACCCATGCGCTGGTAGAGGCTGAGGCCGCAGGAATCCTCCAACAAAAAGTGCTGACCGTCATGATTGAACAACATGGTGACAGGGGCCGCACCCTCGCTGTCATAGAGCACAGCAGGACACCGCCCTGCCGGGGTCCCGGCTCCTGAGAGAGCGGGTTCAGGCGGGGGCACTTCCCGGGCTTCAGGTTCGGGCAAGGGCCATAGTAGCGCCCAGCCGCCCGCTGTATTTTTGGAGAACATGGTCAGGATCCCGCCCCGGTACACGGCCATGGTACTGCCATCCCGGCTGCGAGCCGCATCACAGATCACCGTTTCAACACACAGGCCAGTGCGGTCGGCCAAGGGGCGGATACAGCCAAACGCAGAACGCGCCATACTGCGATTCTCACTGCCACTGCGATTATCGTTGCCACTGCGATTATCGCTATCGAACGCTGTGGCCGCCTGTTGCGCCTGTTGCGAGCCGGGCGAGACAACATCATGGTCAGGGCCTGCAACTTGCGCGCAGGGCAACGGTTCCTGCTCAGACCAGGACACCACGGCTGTGCCCTGACCTGCAACCACCATGGTCTCGGGGCGCTGCTGGGGGGAGCAGGCCTTGGCCACTGAAGAGCCAAAAGCGCTGACAAGCGCCCGACTCCCAACCGGAATCTGCTCCGGGGCCTCCCCCGCCGGGAATGAAGATTGCTGCGGGCCTGGGCTGATGGTGCCTGACTCCATATTTCCCCTCCGGAATGCTGTGAACTTTCGTCGTCTCCAATAGGAGTGGCAGGCAGCGCAAAGAGTTCCCCAGAAAAAGACACAGCCACTTTCGTTCGCGCAAAGAGGCTTATGGCCGGACAGCCACCAACGTCAGGTGCCCGCTTGTCCAGCCATCCTGTGCGTCGCCGGCTGCCTGACTGCTGTGAACGCGCAATCGGCCAGGGGTGCAGGTTCGCTAATGGACGCTTGTCAACAAAGATCCCTTATCTTCCTTCACATCATCGACGTCTATGGCGTCACAGGCATCAACGGCCATGCCTGGACGCAAGTCCAACGGCCATGCCTGTTTTTTCCGTTGCTGCAACAGATCGCTCTGCGGCATGAAGCTTCTCCAGCAGAGCCTGCCTTGTTGCAAGCAGCAGCCGGTGCTCTGGTGTCGAAGGTCGCGGAGCACCAGGCTGGTACAGCTTGGCATTGTATTTGCAAATCCTCTCGTTGAGGGTTTCGACAGCCTCTCTTGCCGCCAACAGCGATTCCGGCTGCCTCCGGACCTGTTCAGGCGACCTGCTCACGCCATCACACTCCTTGTTCACACCCTTGGCCTCCTGCAAATCTACAGGCGCTCTTGAGGCCGAAGCCAATGGTGAGCTGGAGGATTGAGAGGTCCCGGCGGCACTCGCCCGCTTACCGACTTCCTTGTCTGCTGGCCCCTGTAAAGTTTCCGGGCTCCTTGAGTTCGGCTTGTTGTCTTTCACACGCGAGCCATCTGAATCACTGGCATGCACAGGCTTCCGATGGATGGCTCTGCTGTTTCCGGTAGAAGGCGCTTGAGGAGCAGCTTTATCAGAGCAAGGCTGTTCTCTTGTGTGAATTTTCTTGTGTTGCAGCAAACTCAATCTATAAAAAAACTTCTTGTCGCAACCAGTGTATGTGCAACCGAAAAGCTCTTTTTTTGTATGCGTGCGCTCGTGACGGTCCAGGCCGAATTTGGAAAGAAACAACTTTTTGCACCCTTCCTGTGCGTATGCACAAGCCAACAATTTCCTCTTTCTACCACTTGCATGCTTGCCTGACGCCTCTTGAGGGCTCAGGTTGGTAACACTGGCCGTCTGCCTTGCCAATGCCTGCCGGGAACCGGGTACCCCAGAACCTGCGGAGGAATCAACGGTCTCACTGGCCAATAGCTTGGCCGGTTTCTGGATTTTTTCACTGTGTATGTTCATGAACACCTTCGTATGTTTGAAAATCCTGGTACTTGGCCAACAGTTTTCCCTGCCAGTGGAACCTGTTGACTTTCCTGTATTCTTCCCAGCCTATGTCCGAGTTCTTTATGGGATTTTCCCAGATACACAAGGGCGGCATGAGAGTGAATTCTGAGCATTTTGGGCACAGGGTATGACGCACGGGAACGGGCAATTACCATACCGTATTGATGGCGCGCGATTATAAAACCTTTCACGCGCCTTTTGCAAAGGACAAACCTGCCACACTCCACATAACAAATCGCATTCGATAGCGCACTTGCGTTTTGCTGTCTATTGGATATCACATTTTGCACTTTTCTCCAGCAAGAAGCTTGCAATTAACTCGCTTCTTTCATTGCTTTTCTCTATAAAATGGAGCCAACCAGATCACATTTAACCTCCCCCTTTACTCAACCAAAAAAAAGACGAAAGCTCTATTGTTTTGGCCAGATTATCTTTTTCCGGAAAGATGTTGGGATGACAAAACGCCATTTGAAAGCCAGCAATGAAATCGATTGGAGCTATTATTGAAATGCGGCTTCTGGCATCAGTAGAACCTCTCGACACAAGGGAGCCGCAAGGTTTGTTGCCCATGAAAAATGGGGGGGGGGCGGATGGCATCCAGAACCTCAGCCAGCCGGTGCGCACTGCCTTGCATTACTGGCGGCTATTGTTTTACCCTAGTCAGCTATTGAATGAATAATTCTTGTGACCTTTCCTCAAATGATTCCAAGCCAAACAAAAACTTAAATGAAAAAAATACACGCACTTCCAGCATTTTTCTCTCTATTCTTTTGTTTTTCTCTATTTGGCGCAGACAACTTCAATGTGAAGGTACTGCAAAAAGGAAAGGTGTCATGCCATAGAAAACTGGCCTATGACTCACACAAAAAAAAGATCAGCTGCGAACCTTCAGGAGTCGCTTACAACAAGGGAAACCTCTACGTTGTTTCTGACTGGTGGAAGCATGACAAACCAAGGCTGTTCTCTTACCGATGGAACGGCGTTACACAGCTTACAGAAAAAGGAACACAAATAAGCAACCCGCTGATAAACAGCACAAAAAAACTTGAGGACTTAAGCGTCTCTCAGGATGGCAAATACATTTTTGCCACATCCTCTTTTGTCTTTAGTGTTTCTTCATATCGGAAATGGAAAGCTGGAAACAGAATTCTGTACTGGCCTTCCCATTCAACAAACCAGACACAACAGCTTAGGTTCAAAGAAGACACAGATGAGTCCTTTTTAAGAAAAAAATTATTGAATGTTATAAACAGCAAGAATCCAAAAGCAAAATTCTTCAAGATTGAATCACTCGCAACCTTGCCTGAAAACAAATTATTGGTAGGCACCAGAGAAATTGGACTCACATATGAAGATTTCGACTACCAAAGTCTACTTATGACAACATCCTACAAATCAGGAAAAGACAACAACTTATATTTGGACGCCCCCTTCAAACTGATAACGGAACTGAAATTCGCCGACTCTTCTCTCCAGGGAGACTACGCACTGTCAAGCCTTGAATATGATTTCGACGACCATGTTCTCTATGCTTTGGCGACGCGGGAAACAAAAGACGCGTCTGGCTCATTCAGCACTTCTTTATGGCAGATTGCAAGCAGCGACAACTTTTCATCTGCCGAAGGCTTGAGTATCAAGATGGCAACAACCGACCCTGGCGTCCCCTTGTTACTACCTCACAAATTCGAAGGCATCAGCAAGACAAGAGACAACCACTTCATAGTCATTGCAGATGATGATCGCGTGCTGACGACTGCTGATGGAACTCGTAAACCTTATGAAACCTTTTACTACATTTTGACATCATTCACCTCTGGTTAACCGACTCTGCTCAAAAGGCAGCACCGCTTTGAGAATCTGGGTATACGGGCTGCTGACACCCGCATTCCCACCCTGGCACCAGAGCATCCTGGAGAGAAACCTGACAAGAAATCAGACCGGAAACGGAAACGGAAACGGAAACGCGCTGATACAAACCGATACAAGCCAATACCAAAAGAAGCCAGTGCCATACGGTTTTGAGAAAAACGCTTGCTCGCGATGGCGCACAGCCTTCCCATGCCCGGTTGTACCTGATGGCCCGCTTGTGCAACCGCTGTGCTCACAGTCTCCCGTGCCAGTCGGCTGCGTGCCTCCGCCTGCAAGAGATATACAAGAAGGGCTTGAGCTGGAGCGCCTGTTCCGCTATTCTTCGCCGTTCGCAAGACAGCCGGGCAGCCGCTGTCTCCGGCACCTTGGTCCTGTAACGGGACGAAAAGTGGCGGAGGGGGAGGAAAGTCCGGGCTCCGAAGGACAGGGTGCCAGGTAATGCCTGGGGGGCGAGAGCCTACGGAAAGTGCCGCAGAGAGCAGACCGCCGGTCTGGAGTCTTTTCCGGCCGGTAAGGGTGAAAGGGTGCGGTAAGAGCGCACCGCATGGCTGGCAACAGTCCATGGCAGGGTAAACCCCACCCGGAGCAAGACCAAATAGGAATTCGTTGGCGTGGTCCGCGCTGAATTCGGGTAGGTCGCTTGAGGTGCGCGGTGACGCGCATCCCAGATGAATGGTTGCCAGAAGTTTCCCTTGAAACTTTACAGAACCCGGCTTACAGGCTGTCTTGTCGCTTTTTTTTTTACACAAATGCCTTCATAGAAAAACAACGGAAGTTAGAAGAACAGACAACAGAAATACAGACAACAGAAATGAAGTGCAGTATAGAAAACTGAAGTAGAACAGAAAACTGAAGTAGAGCAGAACAGCAGAACAGCAGAACAGCAGAACAGCAGAACAAGAGAGAGTAAGAGCAGAAGGACAGAGCAATAACACGCGAAAGAACAGCGGAAGGACAAACTCTTTTCTCTGCGACTCCCCGCAGCTATTGCTAGAAGTGTCCGCATTGGCAGCAGTGTCCGGTGCCGACGTATTTTCCTTCGCATCTCTTCAGGCTGCATCTCGTCAGACCAGCATTCTGTTCGGTGAGTTCAGTGCAAACAACAGCTGGCATAAGAGACCTCCTCTGCCCTATCAATTATCAGTCTTCCTGACCAGCTGTCGTCTTCCTGACCAACTATCAGTCTTCCTGATCACCTGCCAGGCTGCTCTTGATACCTCCAGGCCCTGTCCTTTGTGGTACGACTTCCACCAGGCCAATCAGAAACAGGTACCCACTGGCCCTTGTTGTGAAGCATACCCAGAGAGGCCTTGAGCTCACGGCCATGTCCCTTGTCTGCCTCCAGCGGCCACAGCGGCGGAGCCAACACGAGGTTGAGCGAAAGAGGTTCCGAACAGGCGAGCACCGGACTCGACGAACTCATCGAACTCAGCCAGACCGGCAGCACCGACCAACGCTTGCACCAACGCCAGCCCGGTCGCGCAACCGGCTGACGAACCACCAGCTCCTCGTCCCGAGGGCGGCGCGACAGAATATGACGCGGCGGCAACCGTCGGCACCGGCGCCTGCCGCATCGGGTGACCTGCATCCCGGCAACAACCGCCAGCACAACGGCCACAACAGATTCAGCACCCGCAAACAGCGAGGCATCCGCAAACAGCGAGGCATCCGGTTCCAGCTCCTCTTCAGGGCCCGTCGCAGGGACTTCCACAATACCAAACCGGTGCGCAATGGCTTCCCGTACTTCGCGACTGATGACTCTCCTACAGAGAGGACATGCCTGGCTGTAACCCATAAAGCCCGCTTTTTCGCCCCTGCCAACGGCACAGTCGCGGTGAAAACTGTGGCCGCACGCCAATTGCACATGACAGCCGTCCGGCGTGATCCCTGCCGGTTGTTGTTCGCCAGCAACAGTCGATCTTCGCTCGACTGTTTCCAGGCAGATAACGCAAGTGTCGTCGCCTGGCGCGCACGAATTCTGAGTGACCATAATATTTTCCTTGTCTTCTATTTCGGCTTGTTGCCCTCCCTTTTCTTTTGACAAGCACGCAGGCCAAAAGTTACCCGACACCCAGATAATTCCCGTCAGGCTTCCCGCAAAGCCCGGCGCAACACCTTTCCTACAGGCGTCATGGGCAGTTCATCACGCAACTCAATATAGCGGGGCACCTTGTAGGCCGTCAGCTGACGCTGACAATGGGCGCGCACCTCTTCTGCTGTCAGATTTTTGTCTGAAGGAACCACAAAAAGCTTCACAGATTCACCGGTTTTCTCGTCCCGCACCCCTACCGCCGCACAGTGCGCAACACCCTCGAGCGTGCTCACCACGGTCTCCACTTCGTTGGGATACACATTGAACCCCGACACCAGCACCATATCCTTGATGCGGTCCACCACAGTCACGAATCCGTCTTCGCCTATCACGGCAACATCACCGGTTCGGAACCAGCCGTCAGCATCCAGTACCTCGGCAGTTTCCTGCGGACTCTGCCAGTAGCCGGTCATCACCTGGGGACCTTTGACACAGAGTTCACCAGGCTCTCCCGGCGGCGTCTCCTGCCCTTGCTGGTCGACAGTCTTCAGCGCGGTCCCAGGCACCGGCACACCCACAGTGCCAGGGCGCACCCAGTCCTGAAGGGGGTTGATGGCCACAGCAGGCGAGCATTCGGTCAGCCCATAGGCTTCGGATACCACTGACCCCGTCACTCTTTGCCAGTGCGCGGCCGTATCGGCCTGCAGCGCAGTGCCACCGGACAGCGTCAGCTTCAGACGGCTGAAATCACAGTCTCTGAAGTCAGGACGATTCAGCAAGCTGGCAAACAGGGTATTGAGACCCACAAACGCAGTAAATCGCCAGGGCTTGATCGTCTTGATGAACCCTGCTGTATCACGTGGATTGGCAATCAGGATGTTGTGGCTGCCTTCTTCCATCATGACCAGCAGGTGCACTGTAAACGCATAAATGTGATACAGCGGCAGCGGAGCCACAATGATCTGGCCCGGTTTGTGCACGAGCTGACCACTGGCATCGGTCTGCGACAAATGACCACGGGCCTGCAACATGTTCGCCACAAGATTGCGATGCGTCAGCATGGCGCCCTTGGACACCCCGGTGGTACCACCGGTGTACTGCAATACCGCCAGATCATCCAGCTTGATGCTGTCCGGTCTGCTATAGGACTGGCGCCCTCCCTGCTTGAGTACCTTGCGCAAAGACACAGCGCCAGCAAGACGAAAAGGCCTGACCATCTTTTTGAGATAACGCGCCGCCAGATTGACCAGCTGGCGTCTGGGAGCCGGAAGACAGTCACCCGCACTGGTGACAATCAGATACTCCAGCGCAGTGTCTGAGGCGACTTCCTCGACCAGGTGTCCAAATACATCCAGAAAAACCAGAGCCCTGGCACCCGAATCAACAAACTGATGGCGCATTTCCCGGGCTGTGTAGAGTGGATTGGTGTTGACCACCACCAATCCGGCTTTCAGCGCACCGTAGACCGCCACAGGAAACTGAAGAAGGTTGGGCATCTGGATCGCAATCCGGTCGCCAGGACGCAAATCAGTCTGGTGCTGCAGATAGCAGGCAAACTGCGTGCTGAGTCTGTCGATATCCCGGTAACACAGGGTGTGTCCTATGCCGGTAAAAGCGGGCTTGTCTGCATATTTTTCAAAACATGTTTCCACAAGGTCGATAATCGAGGCATAAGCGCTGGCATCTACCGTATCCGGCACGCCTGGCGCGCGCTTACCATTCCAGAATTGCGCGTCCATAGGTACATCACTTTTTTTCAGTTCTGAAAACAGCTTGATCGCATTTTTCTGGCTGTTCCCTTTGTTGTTGAAGGCCGGGCGGCCAGAGAATCACGCCTGTGTTCGCTGCACTGTTCAAACAGCCGTTTCTCTTGACAGCCGTTCTATTTTTTTGTCGCAGGGGGCAGGCGCCCTCGAAGGTGGCGCTATGATAGCGAGAACCGCTCACAAATTCTAAGAAAGGCGCTCGTCCTCCCCGCTTTTCGTCGACCATGCAAGACTGGCGCACAGCCTGGACAGGCGCGGCAAGCTGTCTGTTTCGTTATGGACTCCCCGTTTTGCCTTTGTTCTCATCCAGCCTCCACGAACTCAGAGAGCGGGCTTTCATGAACAGGTGCTCAACTGCTGCACGCTCGCGCATCCAGGCGACAGCGGCCTCACAGCGGCCTGTCACGCCTGACCAGCCTGCCCAGGCTGGTCAACAGCCGGCAGCAGCCGCAACCTTGCTGCCCCCATCAGAGCGGGTGACGGCATCGGTGCCACCAGAACCACTTGTTTTGCCCGGTCCCGAATTGTCGCTCTGGTCTGATCCACTGCTGCTGTTGATTCTGCAGCACCTGGAGTTCAGTGACCTGGTACGCGCCAGCCTGGTAAGCCATCAGTGGCACAGGCTGGCCAGCACCTGTGAATTGCGGTCACGCACATTCCTGCACCAATACTCTATAGCGCACCGGCACAAGCTTGATCCGGTACTGAGTGACAACCATGTCAAACAGTTCCTGCTGCCCTGGTGTATGTTCTGGCCGGCAGGTCGCTACAACGACGAGCTGGTGAGCCTCGCTTCGCGTTCCAAACCGTTCCACCAGCTGTTTTACCCGCTGGTGCGGGCACTGGTGTGTGCAGCGCATTTTTCCATCGATCGCAGGGATAGCGCACTGCTGCAGACAGGCGAAACCAGCACCGGCGTGGCGATCAGTCCGAACGGGATGTATCTGTCCAGCTGGGCCAACCCCATGACAGGCAGCCATACCAGGATTGATCTCTGGTTGCTGGGCACCCATGGCTTTCGGAGCCTGTTGACAACAACGCATGACTCTTTCCTTTTGGGCCTGTCTTTCACTGCTGACAGCGATCGCCTGCTGGCGGTCACTTCGACTCAAATTCTCGAATGGTCTGTCGATGCCTGTACTGCCCCCCCGGCCCGAAGGGAGCTGCTGCCTCCGGTCCCCACCCAATGTTCCCTGGTGACCAGCGCTGACTCAGGCCACAAGGCTTTTCTTGCAGACGACAACGTGCACATATTCAGTCGACCAGAACCTTGCTCAGGAGACTGGAACCGGACCCTGTTTCTGAACAGGACAGACAGTCCCGAGCTCTGGTCGCAACACAAGCTCCTCGTGTTCTCTCCGGACAGCCAGCACCTGCTGTTGATCACAGGCAGAAAACTCTGGCCGCACTTCTGGACAGGCGAGCACTGGCAGCTGCTGCCTCTTCACTATTCAGACGCACAAGCCGTCGATGACGCACCTGTTTTTTTCGCAGCGACATTTTCGCCTGACTGTCGCACTCTTGTGACTTTCTCCCTGATGCAGGATGTGTACCTGTGGCAGCGTCTTTCTCCTGGCACATGGACTCTGTGCACCCGATTGAGTATTCCAGGCATTGATTTCGTTCAGGCCAGACCTTACAACTTTTCGCACATTTTCAGCCCTGACGGTCAGCATCTGGCTCTGCCCACAAAGAGCGGGATAGATATTCTGCGCCCTGCTGACCGACCGCCGCACTGGACACTTCACACGAGGCTGACACCCAGGCCTTCTCATGTCGCCGCAACAGACGACAGCGATGAGTGGCGTTGCGTTTACTACCCGGCTTTCAGTCCTACTGGCGCCGCTCTGCTGGCAGTTGTCAACAGGGGGGTGCAGCTGTGGCGTTACAATACTGCTTCTGGCTGGCAATCGGCGGCATGGATTGATCGCGATCAATGGAGGCCCTGCCGTTTTGCCTGGTCTCCGGACGGTTTCCACTGTGCCCTGGCTCTGGGAGACAAGGGGCAGATCAGTGTCTGGGGCCCGGCCCCCCGTGGTCGGTACGTCTGCAAGCTGCATTTTACCCAGGGTGCTCAAGTGCGCTGGCTGTTTTTCACCCCTGATGCCACCCGACTGCTGGTCGTTTCAGCCACGCAAGGGCAGGACACGAGCCTGGCCGCTGACGCTTCCTGGTTTACCAGCCGCTTGACACTACTGCCTTTGTTCCCGGGAGCCAGACAATGAACAGCCTTGCAGAGCATGACCAGCCCTGAGGGCATTGACTGTTGATGGCAGGGAGTCGAACGGCTCTCTCGTACGCCGCTGTGACAGGCTCGACAGCAAGCTCAAAAACACACACAGCGTCCAACCAGACGACCATGGCGGCGCCCCGCACAACGTCACCGGAACTGGCCGGAGCCTGTGGGCCTTGTTTGGCTCTGTCAGAGCCTTTTTCGCTTGTCCGGGCAGGCCACTACCTGCAGATGGAGGCCTGTCATATGATCGCGTAACTCTCAGCCTTGGTATCTCTCCGGCCGCCTGTCGCCCAGGGACCACCGTTTTTGAATCGCAGCCTGCTGACCGGCTTTGCTTCCCCGGGCCATAGTGACAGCGACGAGCACGCCAGATGCGCCGGTTCCCGGACGCGAACGGTGCAACTGGCCTGATACGCTTGTGTTGCCTTGCATGCCATACCTGAAGCTGGGTGACCTGTTATCTTGTAACCGGGTCTGTCGCCAGTAGCCCCGGGCAGGCTCTGATCTGTCACTGCCGGCGCACAGTTTCATGCAACACTTTCCCGGGTATCACAGACAGCGTCTGCAACAGGGTCTGCAAGCCTGCCGCGCGGGCATTGCCTGACATTGCCGGTCTCATTGAACAGCGGTTTGACAACAAAGCCGGCATGTCAGCAAAGCTGGATGAGAAGAAGGAAATGCAGTCAATGCGTTGGGTACCCCGCTGATTCTGGCGCCGGGCAGTAGCCCGTCTCCCCTGCCCGACGCGCCCGTGCAAGCCCACCTCAGCTGTCTTGCGCCACAGACGAAGGCTGGCGAAGCAGAGCCGGGACCTGCCGAAACTGCATCACAATTCACTCCGGAGGGAGCCCTGCGGCATGGTGATACAATTCCTGACAAAATACAGGGCATAAAAATTTCTGCTGCACTCTCACGTCTGCTATATACAAAACCGGGCGCTGCCTGCGGCCCCGAAGAAGCAGCAGATGTTTGAGGAGAATCTGGCATGACCAATATGCTATCCGAGGTATACACAGCCTTCCGTGAGGCCGGGTCGTCAGAAGAGGCGGCTCAGTCAGCAGCGCAAGCCCTGTCATCGGATTTGTTGGCGACCAGACAGGATGTTGTCCAGGGCGAGAGAGCACTGGGCAACAAGATTGAGCAAGGAGCCAAAGCCACACAGGCCGAAATACTTCGTGTCGAAAAAGATCTGGGCAAAGAGCTCACCGAGAAGATTGAGCAAGGAGACAAAGCTGTACTGGCTGAAGTCACCCGG